>Ga0326728_10024652_pt1 | contig 10872 bp, 10 predicted proteins | sample MB3enrmetagenome_FD_207602 | JGI IMG/M metagenome (GOLD analysis project Ga0326728, IMG submission 207602) | Lab enriched peat soil microbial communities from McLean, Ithaca, NY, United States - MB31MN | ecosystem: Environmental > Terrestrial > Soil > Wetlands > Peat | place: USA: New York...
GATGCTGATCCGGGACCGGCTGGGCCGGCGCGCCGCCGAACGATTTTGGGAAGGCCTGCGATCCGGCGCCGCCACCGTAGAGACCGCAGGGACGGCGGACCTGGATACGGCTTGGGAAATCGGAAAATCTTACCGCGACCAGGACTTCTCGATTGTGGATCGAACCAGCTTCGCGGTCATGCGGCGGCTCGGCATCGAGCGCGCGGCCTCCCTGGACGACGACTTTGCGATCTTTCGTTTCGGACCAAACCGCCGGCGGGCCTTCACAGTAGTTCGGTGAAAGGCCCCTGCGCCCGGCATGTTCCGGCCCGAAGCCAGCCCAGCGCGGTAGCGTAACAGGGTAATCTCAGAGAAGGAGCCGACGAAATGGAAGTACATGTCACCGGGGAATTGGAAGCGAAGCTCACGCACTCTGCAGCCCAGCAAGGCCGGAATCCCGATGACTTGGTGCAGGACGTGCTGGCGAGCTATTTCGAGGAAGAAGCCCGCTTTATCGAGGCCGTGAAGCGCGGCGAGGACGCTTTCGAGCGTGGCGAGTACCTCACCCATGAGCAAGTCGGCCAGCGTCTCCAGCGGTTTCTACAATCCTGATGTAAGTCCGGTGGTCGTTGTCCGCGGCGGAAGATTTGGAGCGCATTTGCGAACGCATAGAGCGCGACAATCCGGAAGCTGCCCGCCGTCTCGCCCGAACCATCTATGACGGATGCGCCCGGCTGAAAGATTTTCCTTACCTTGGCCGAGCCAGCAGCCGCATGACCGGACGCCGGGAGTTGGTGTTTGCCCCCCTGCCCTACATTGTGGTCTACCAGGTGACGGAACTGGCGGTTGAAATCTCGCGCATCTTCCACGGTGCGCAGGACTGGCCGCTCGGGGACAAGGGACCCAATCGTGTAACCACCGTGCTATCCAAGCAGACCCTTGCCCAACAAGCTCTCGCCGAATCGCTTGGACTGGAACAACTCTGTAGTACCCAACGTAGGTAATACGCCGCTGTCCCTCCAAGCCTCACGAAACAAAACCACTTGCCTGTGTCTCTACCTGCTTTCGAGTAAACTCCCGCTAGGGGAGCGCAGCTGGGTGCGCAGCGAAAATTTTGCTTGCTTTCTGCTGTACTAAGAGTAATAATACACAAGTGATCCCGTTCCAGCTCACGTTTCAACCGGGCATCTCACTCTACGAGCAGGTCGTCTACGCGGCACATAAAGCCATTGTTTCTGGGCAGTTGCGGCCTGGAGACCCGTTTCCTTCGGTCCGCGCCATGAGCAAGGAGCTGAAGATCAACCCGAACACCGCGCACAGGGTGATCCAGCACCTGACGAATGAGGGACTGGTCGAAATCCGGCTTGGCGTCGGCACGGTAGTCTCGGAACTTCCGCCAGCCACGGCCGCGGCGTGCGCGGATCTGTTGGGAAGCGAGCTCGAAGCCGTGGTGGTTGAGGCGAAGAAGCTGGGCATGAAGCTGGCCGACGTATCGGCGGCGCTTTCGGATCATTGGGAGCGGCTCCGCGGACCAGAAGCCGTCGCCACCGAAGATTTCAAAGGGGGACTCGAAACCAAATGAGCAGCCCAATCCGTACTCAAGAACTCTCCAAGGCCTTCCGCCGCCAGGACGCCGTGCGGGAACTGGATCTCGAAGTGCCGGCGGGCAGCATTTACGGCCTGATCGGGCCCAACGGGGCCGGCAAGACCACCACCATCAAGCTGCTGATGAACATTCTGCGTCCCAGCTCGGGCTCGGCGGAAGTGCTGGGCGTCGATTCCCGCCGCCTCGGGCCTAAGCAACTGGCGCGCATCGGCTATGTCTCCGAAAACCAGGAACTGCCCGAAGAGATGACGGTGGATTACCTGCTGCGTTACCTGAAGCCGTTCTATCCCGCATGGGACGAAGCGCTGGCCAATGAGATGGTGCGGCAATTCGATCTCCCGCGCGACCGTAAACTGCGCCACCTGTCGCGCGGCATGCGCATGAAAGCGGCGCTCGCCTCGTCGCTGGCGTACCGGCCGGAGCTGATCATTCTGGATGAGCCATTTACCGGCCTGGATGCCCTGGTGCGCCTGGAACTGATTCAGGGCCTGCTCGAGCGGGCCGAGGGCACCACCATACTGATCTCGTCCCACGACCTGGCGGAGATCGAGAGCTTCGCCAGCCATATCGGCTATATCGAAGAGGGGCGGCTGCGCTTCCACGAAGAGATGAGCACGCTGGCCGAGCGTTTTCGGCAGGTGGAAGTGATCTTCGAAGCCCCGCCGGCCCTGCCCAGGGATTGGCCGCCGGCCTGGTCGCAGCCGCAAACCGCCTCCGCCGTGCTGCGCTTCGTGGATCGCCAGTTCGACCCCGAGCGCACCCCGGCCGAAATCCGCCGCCTCTTTCCGGAAGCGCGCAACATCGCCTGCACCGCCATGCCGCTCAAGGATATTTTCGTGGCGCTCGCCCTGGCGGGCCGGCAGTCTGCCGCGGCCTGAGAGGAGCCGACTTCATGCGACAAGCGCTGCACATTTTCCGCAAAGACGTCCGCTTCCTATGGCTGCCGATGCTGGTGGTCCTCGCCATGACGGCCCTGTTCGCCTGGAGCCACTCGGCCGACCCCTCGACGTTCGCCAAGGGGAACGCCAGGCCGGACGAACTGCCCGGTATGATCAATTTCTTGCTGACGATGTGCCGGTGGTACTTCATCGCCTGCCTCATCTACAAGGAGCAGCCCGCGGGCGACTGTCAGTTTTGGGTGACGCGGCCATACTCCTGGAAGAGTCTGCTGGCGGCCAAGGCGCTGGCGGTGGTCGCGTTCATCAACGTTCCGTTTCTGATTTCGGATATGGCGATCCTCTGGGCGAACGGGTTCTCGCCGGCACGGGCGGCGGCCAGCCTGCTGGCCCGGCAGATCGCGATCACGGCGATTATCCTTCTGCCGGCAGCCGCCATCGCCGCGGCTACACGGCACCTGGCGCAGGTCGCGTTTGCGGGATTGACTCTGACGGCGCTGTATTCGGTGGCCCATGGCGCTGGAGACCTCGACCAGTCGTGGCATCGGCTGGCGTGGATTCCCACATGCACCGCTGTGGTTGTTTTGGCCGGCGGCACGTTCGTTGCGCTGATCTGGCAATTCGCCCGGCGGCGGACGCCGATCACGCGCTTGGTTCTGGCGGGCGTCTGCGGAATATCCGCGGCGATGCCGATGGCGAAACCCTTCGCAGGGGCGATCGCGCTGCAATCCCTTTTTCCCGCGGCTTCCCAAAGTGTCTCGGCGGTGCACCTGTCCTTCGCGCCGGATTCCCACGACCCTGTCATCAACGGCCGGCTTGCGATCCGCATCGATGGCTTGCCGCCGGCAACGCGGGCGGTGGCGGACCTGGTCGAAGCGGTAATCCGGGGTCCCAATGGAGCTTCTTGGCGGTCGGGTTGGATCTGGTCCAGCCGCCCCTATGGGAATCCCGCTCCCATGGAATGGTCCCAACCCTGGGAGAACGGCCAAAATCCGGTGCTCTACGTGAAGATTAACCAGGGGGTGCTGGATAGGTTCCAGTCCCAACCCGTGAACGTCCGCGTCTCATTGGCGATGACCATCTTCCGCGCCGAAACCACTACCCGGATGATTCCAGACCAGGGCAACTACCCGATCGCCGGACTGGGCGTCTGTTCGGCCCGCTCGTCGGACGCGGCTGGCTCGTCGTTGCTGCTGTGCCGCTCAGCGGAGTTTCAATCTGCGGGATTTAGAATTAACGGCCAGACCGCGATGGATGCTTCGTACGCGCCCAGCCTGGCAGCATTCGAGGAAACTCCCGTCTACACGTCCTGGGGGGTCGGATATCTCTTTCACCAAGGCTCCCCGATCTACCTCACCACCGAGCGGCTGATCGCCCACCTGCGCCGCGACCTGGAAATTCCCCGGATCCGCCTGGCGGAAGAGCCCTCCCAACCATAAGGTCAAGCCATGCCGCAAACCATCCATATCCTTTTCAAAGACGCGCGCCGCAACTGGGCGTACATCGCCGTCGTGCTGGCATTCACCGCGATGCTGACCGTCCTGACTCCGAAGTGGGTCCCTGTGTACAGTCGCGAGACGCAGAACCTGGACCGGCTGGTCGACATTCTGGACATTCTGCTGCCGGTGGCGTGGTGGTTCACGATTGCTCACCTCATCCATGGCGAGGCCCTGGTGGGCGACCGGCAATTCTGGGTCACGCGCCCGTATTCCTGGAAGAGCCTGTTGGCCGCCAAGTTTCTTTTCTGCGTGGTGTTTCTGCTGGCGCCACACCTGGTCTCCGACTGGATTGTTCTTGCCGTCGATGGTTTTTCGCCCCAAAGCATGATTCCGGGCCTGCTGTGGCGGCAGTGTTCCCTGTTCGGTGTGCCCATGCTGCCGGCACTGGTTCTGGCTGCGGTGACGCGCAACATGCGCCAGTTCGCACTGGTCTCTCTGGCGCTCGTGATCGCGTTTGCCGGGCTGACTGAGGTCGAGGCGCTTCACCCCTCAAACGCCATCGCGACTGCCTTGGCGAATGGGGCCGATCTGAAATGGCGCGGAACGATCTGGTATGCCGGCGGAGCCATGGCGCTGCTGCTGTGGCTATATGCGCGCCGCCGGACCGGCGCGGCCCGCGCCATTTTGGCGGCGGTGTTGGTTTGGGGGCTGGTGGAATCGGCTTGGGCGCCACCCGCCATTGCGTGGGCCGCGCAGAAACAGCCCGCACCGGCGGAGCATCCGGAGATAGCGGTGGTCTTTGCTCCCCAGCGCGGCGGCCTGGGCATGTTCGGCGCTTCGGGCGTGAAAGACAAGGTCCAGGTGGATATTCCGATTGAGTTGACCGGCCGCGGCAGGGATCTGCTGGATGTCGAGATGGCCAGTGTGAGCATCCTGCCCGAACACGGCGCGGCCTGGAGTTCCGCCTGGAACTGGTACACCCACGCAAGCAAGCGGCGCGGCAAGGACTGGATTGAGATGGGTCTGGAGCCGCGCGTCTTTCAACGGTTGAACGGCGGGCCGGTCAAGGTGCGCGCGGTATTTGGCGTGGTGCTTTACGAAACCGAGACAACCACGCGCTTCGCGCCGGTCGGCGGGTGGACCGATGTTCCGGGTTTCGGAAAGATTGCGATACGGAGCAGCTCCGGGTATTTTTCCTGGTTGCTGTGGTGGCGTGCGCCGCTCCGGGAACCGCAGCGAAGATTCATTTATACGGTGCACGATGCGGATTCCGGAGTGGTGTACCGGGGCGAGCACTCTGGCGATTACCCGCCCACTGTGACGACCGCTTCCATTAGGCCGGAAGCTTTCTTTGCCTCCTCCCACGAACGGGTGCCTCTTGAGATGGAGAAGCCACTATCCAAGAACGCTCGCTGCGAATTCACGGTGGAGCGGCCGATCGCTCTGATCCGGCGGGATCTTGAGATCCCCAACATCCGGCTGGGGGATTACAAGGCCGGCGACGCTGACAGAATGATGCGGTAGGTGCCGTCGGGCAAGGCGCAAAGCGCTGCACGTTCCTTGGACCTGCGGCGTCAAAGCTACTGAAAGAGTTTCAGGCGGAAAGAAGTGCTGTGCGCACTTCACCCACGACGAAACGCAGCAGGACCTTCAGGCGATGGGCAACCTGATCCGCACGACGGCGGTTGGGCGCGCCGCCCGCTTACGCTTCCAGCCCCATCTGCGTCAGCCGGTAGCGGAGCGCGTTGCGGGTTAGGCCCAGCATCCGCGCGGCCTGGCTCTTGTTGCCGTCGGCGCGGCGCAGCGCTTCGCGGATGATCTCCTGCTCGTATTGGTCGAGCGACAGGCCCTCGGGCAGAAAGTGCGCCTCGCTTTGCGGACGCGAGCGCGGCGCGCTTTCCAGCTTGATGTCGGCGGCGTCCAGTTGCGTGCCGGCGCACATCACCAGGCTGCGCTCGATTACGTTCTCCAGCTCGCGCACGTTGCCGGGCCAGTGATAGCTCAGCAGTTTTTCGATGGCCGCATCCGTGATCGATTCCACCCGGCCGCCGCTATCGGGCGCCAGCTTCTTCACGAAGTGGTTGGCCAGAAATGGGATGTCCTGCTTGCGCTCGCGCAGCGGCGGTATGTTGATGGGGACCACGTTCAGGCGGTAATACAGGTCTTCGCGGAAGGTGCCCTGCTCGAGGGCGGCGCGCAGGTCCTGGTTGGTGGCGGCAATCACGCGGACGTCGATGTGCCGCACGACGTTGCTGCCCAAGCGCTCGAACTCGCGCTCCTGCAAGACGCGCAGCAGCTTCACCTGGATGGGCCCCGGCACGTCGCCGATTTCGTCCAGGAACACCGTGCCTGTATCGGCCTGCTCGAACTTGCCGGGCTTGGTGGTGTTGGCGCCGGTGAATGCGCCCTTCTCGTAGCCGAACAACTCGCTTTCCATCAGGTTTTCGGGCAGGGCGGTGCAGTTGATCTTCACCAGCGGCCGGTCGCGGCGCGGCGAGTGAAAATGGATGGCGCGCGCGATCAGGTCCTTGCCCGTGCCGCTTTCGCCGGCCAACAGCACCGTGGCGCGCGTGGGCGCCACCCGCTCGATGGTGTCGAAAATCTCCTGCATGGCGGGGCTGCGGCCGATGATGTTATCGAACTCGTAGCGCCGGCCCAGCTCCGCCTTCAACTGCCGGTTCTCGTCGCGCAGCGCGCGCACTTCGAGCGCCTTGGCGACCACCTGCATGAGGTGATCGAGCGAGAACGGCTTGAGCAGGAAATCGGTGGCGCCGGCCTTCATGGATTCCACCGCGGTTTCGATGCTGCCGTAGGCCGTCATCACGACCACCGGCACCTGCGCGTTTTGCCGCCGGATCAAAGCCAGCAATTGCAGGCCGTCCATGTTGGGCAGCTTGAGATCGGTGAGCACCAGGTCGGCGCGGTCCACCACCTTGAGGCCTTCTTCGGCGCTGGCGGCCTTGTCCACCTCGAAGCCCGCGGAAACCAGCTGCAACTCGAGCACGCGGCGGAGCTTGTCTTCGTCTTCGACTACCAGAATGCGCTTCTTCATGCGGAGGGCATCGGAGCGGCGCGTTCCATGGGCAGGAGCACGCGGAAAATGCTGCCTCTGCCGGGTTCGCTCTCCACTGCTATCTTACCGCCGTGCTCGTCCACGATCTTGGAAACGATGGCGAGGCCCAGGCCCACGCCCTGCGGTTTGGTGGTGAAAAACGGATTGAAGATGCCGTCGAGGTGCTGGGCGTCGATTCCCGCGCCGCGGTCGATCACCGAGATTTCGGCGGTCCCGCCGGCCGCCCGCGTCTTCACCGTGACCGCTCCGCCGGGCGCGGTGGCCTGCGCGGCGTTGAGCACCAGGTTGAAGAAGACCCGCTCCAATAGCTCGGCATCGAAGGGAAACGGCGGAATCTCAGGCGCGTAGTTCCTGTAAATCGCGATCTCGGGCGCCTCGCGCTCCACGGCGGCGATGGCGCGGTCGAGCATGTGCGCCAGGTCCGCGTTATCCAGCCGCAGCTCGAGCGGGCGGGCGAATTGCAGGAAGCGGGTGACCAGAGAGTTGGTGCGGTCCACTTCCGAGGCGATGAATCCGGCCATCTCGCGCGCCACTTCGTTTTCCGAGGCCACGTTGCGGCTGAGCATTTCCGCCGACGCCTTGATGGTGCCGAGCGGGTTGCGCAACTCGTGGGCGAGGCCCGCGGAAAGCTGGCCCAGCGCGGCCAGGCGGTCGGAGCGCCGCACCGCTTCCTCCGCCCGCTGGATGTGGACGCCGGCTTCCGCCAACTGTTCCGCCGTGCGCCGGTGCTTTTCCGATTGGGCGCGCAGCTCCTCCGCCAGCGCATTGGCCAGGTTCCCCACCATGGCCAGGAAGACCATGCGAATGGTCATTTGGGCGATCTCCGCCGGCCCAACCTCCCACCGCGACCAATCGATGAACAAGAAGAAAGAAAGGTACGAACCGGCAGCCAACAGCGTGAATAGCAGCGTGCCGAAGACCCCCAGGGCGGTTGCCGCCGAGACCACCGGCAGCAGCAGCACCAGCCAGAAATGGCTCAGGATTCCCCCCGTGTAACCGATCAGCAGGTATCCCAGCAGCAGCTTCATTACGATCCAGACGATCCGGCTGCGCGTGGAAGGGTGCGCCGGAATCTTGGGCTCGAGGACTTGCGCCACGGCCAGCGCGGCAAACAGCGCGATTTCGGAGACGTCGCCGTCGGCGGTCATGACCGCCAGCGTGGCGAAAAGGAGGAGCCAGACGTAATCCTGGGGGCGGACGAGGCGGAGATAGCGAAGCAGCCGGTTAGCAGGCACCTAGGGTATCCTAGTCGGGATTATGCCACAATGAGAACGTAGCGTCTCATGTCAAACCCAAGCACCCTGAATCAGGACCGGGCTATCGGTCTGGGATCCCAACCCGCCAACGAGCCTGCCGAGTCTTTCGGCGATATCCTTTCGCAATACGAACAGTCGCATTCCCATCGAATCGAAGAGGGGAAGAGAGGACTGGAGGGCACCGTAATTGCGGTCACCGGCGAATCGGTGTACCTGGATATCGGCTTCAAGACCGAAGGCATCATCCCGCTCGCCGATTTTCAGAGCGCCGGCGAAACGGTCAAGGCCGGCGACAAGATCCCGGTTTCGATCAAAGGCCGCGATCCCGAAGGCTACTACGAGCTGTCGCGGACCAAGGTGGAGCGGCCCAAGGATTGGAGTTCCTTGGAGAAAGCGTTCGCCGACAAGACGCCCATCGCGGGCGTGATTACGGCGGTTGTGAAGGGCGGCGTCAGCGTGGACGTGGGAGTGCGCGCGTTCATGCCCGCCTCGCGCAGCGGCGCCCGGGACGCGGCCGAAATGGAGAAGCTGGTCGGCCAGGAGATCAGTTGCCGCATCATCAAGCTGGAGGTGGCGGACGAAGACGTGGTGGTGGACCGCCGCGCCGTCCTGGAAGATGAGGAGCGGGCTTCCAAGGACCGGCGCTACTCCGAGATCAAGGAAGGCGAAACCGTGCAAGGCTTGGTCCGCAGCCTGGCCGATTACGGCGCTTTTGTGGACGTCGGCGGCGTGGACGCGCTGCTGCACGTGGCCGACATATCCTGGGCCCGCGTGAACAAGCCCGCCGACGCGCTCGCGGTGGGGCAGCAGATAGAAGCCAAGGTGCTCAAGGTGGACGTCGCCAAGCGGCGCATTGCGATCGGCATGAAGCAGCTTCTGCCGCACCCGTGGGACCTGGCGAGCGAGAAGTACAAGACCGGCGATCGCGTCACCGGCGCGGTCACCCGGGTGACCGATTTCGGCGCCTTCGTGGAGCTCGAGAAGGGCATCGAGGGGCTGATTCACCTGTCCGAAATGTCCTGGTCGAAGAAGGCGCGGAAACCGGCGGACGTGGTGAAACCGGGCGAGCAGGTGGAAGTCATGGTCCTGGGCGTCAACCAGGCCGACCGGCGCATTGCGCTTGGTCTGAAACAGGCGTTGGGCGACCCGTGGGCCGAAGCGCCGAAGAAGTTTCCCGTGGGCGCGGTGGTGGAGGCTCCGGTCACCAGCCTGACCAAGTTCGGCGCCTTTGTGCAATTGGCCGAGGGCGTCGAGGGCATGATCCACATCGGCGACATCAGCGTGGATCCCTCGAAGGGGCGGCAGGGCGCTTCCGGCGCGGAGTCCCCGCGTCAGAGGTCGATGGAACGGTCCGACGTGTCCAGCGCGGAGAGGCGCATCAACCACCCGCAGGACGTGCTCAGGGTGGGGCAGGTGGTCAGAGCGCAGGTGCTCGAGGTGGACACCGGGCGGCGCCGGCTGCGCCTGGGCATGAAGCAGCTCGTCCCCACCAGCGTCGACGAATACATCGCCGAGCATAAGGACGGCGACGTGGTCACGGGCCGCATGACGGAGGTGGCCGGCGGCCGGGCGCGGGTCGAACTGGGCGAGGGCATTCAGGCGGTCTGCAAGCTGAGTGCCGAAACGCTCGAAAAGGAAGAGAAGCCGGCCGACCCCAAGTCCGACCTCTCGTCGCTGACGTCCATGTTGGAAGCCAGGTGGAAGGGCGGCCAGGCAACCGGTGCACCCAGGCGCGAGCCGGTGCGCGCCGGCCAGATCCGCAGCTTCCGCATTGTCAAGCTGGACGCCGCGGGCAAGAAGATTCAGTTGGAACTGGCGTAGGGGCGCCACGGCTCTTCACGGCTCCGGCGCGCTCGCAAGCGGCGGCTCCGCGGCTTGTGGAAGGTACACCGGGAAACGCGCCAGCAGCGCTCCGTAAAGCGCGTGACCAAGAAACGTGGTCCGCTCGGTGTCGAGCAGAACGATGAGCGGCGAAACGGCCTTCGCCAGCAGGTGGAACGCGGCGAAATACCAGCACAAGGCGAACGCGATGCTGAGCAGCGCCAATCGCGGCCGAGGCAGCCGGCCGCCCACCACCACGGCGAACCCCGCGCCCAGTAGGCTGTACAGGAGCACATAGAGCGCCAGGCCGGAAACGGTGCTGGCGGCGAATCCCCGGCGAATCGCCGCGTTGCCATAGAAGACGCTGGCCATCAGGTTTTCCGGCGTCCAGAAGCTGCGGCGCTGCCAGACGGCGCTTGCTCCCATCCACGCCAGCATCCACCAAACGCCCACCATGCCCGCCTGAAGCCCGGCCAAAAACGCGGAGAGAGAATTCGCGGAACGGCGCTCCGTGGCGGCGGCCATAAGATTCAGCCTATACTGACAGGTAGGCCAAAGGCAAAATCAAATCGATGCGGCATGTAGTGATTACGGGAATCGGCGCGGTCAGCCCCAATGGTATTGGGCGTGAGCGCTTCTGGCAAGCCACGCGGAGCGGCGTGAGCGGGGTGCGCAGGATCACCCGCTTCGATCCGTCGGGTTTGGCCGTGCAAGTGGCGGGCGAAGTGCCCGATGAATTCGACGAGAAACTGTACGTCGATGTCAAGGACCGGCCGCATGTTTCGCGCGCCGTGCCGCTGGC
>Ga0326728_10024655_pt1 | contig 10872 bp, 10 predicted proteins | sample MB3enrmetagenome_FD_207602 | JGI IMG/M metagenome (GOLD analysis project Ga0326728, IMG submission 207602) | Lab enriched peat soil microbial communities from McLean, Ithaca, NY, United States - MB31MN | ecosystem: Environmental > Terrestrial > Soil > Wetlands > Peat | place: USA: New York...
GGTTTCCCTTGATAATCGGGGGCGGGGGAAGTTTCAGACGGGGCTTTCGGCTCAAGAGGTCAGCCGCTTCTGGTTCCTGCACGCCATAAACTCCAGTCTGGGCCCGCTGCGTCATATGTTCGTCTCACAAAGCGGGCACCCTGCCGAGCTCTTCACGGAGCTCCTGCGACTGGGGGGTGCGCTTTGCACTTTTGCCTTGGACTCTCACCCCTCGAACCTCCCACTTTACAATCACCTCGCACTGGACAAGTGCTTTGCAGACATCGAAAAGCACATCCGGGCGCACCTCGAGTTGCTCGCGCCTTCGAATTGTATTCCCATTCCGCTCCGCTCCGTCACCGATTATTTCTACGAGGGCGAGGTCACCGATCAACGCTGCTTGGACCGCGCCCGCTGGCTCCTCTCCGTTCACTCGCCCATCGGTGACGCAGAAGTGATTACCAGGACGATACAACTGGTCAAAGTTTGTTCGGCTCAGTTTGTACCACAACTGGTCAAAAGAGCGCTGCCGGGTATGGCGCTCACGCACATGTCCGTACCTCCCTCGGCGGTATCCGCGCGAGTCGAAAGTCAATACTTCGCCGTCAGCAGGACTGGTCCTTGCTGGGATCATATCGTTCAAACCCGCCGCGTCGGGATTTACATTCCGGGAGACATCCCCAGCCCGCAGGTCGAACTCCTGGTCGTCTTGGAAAACCAATGAGGTTGGCAAGAGGGCGCGACAATTTCTCTTATAGCCCCGGTCTGCGGCCGGCGTTGTTCGCCGCTCACAGAGCGGCGCTGTGGAGAACGAATGTCGCCGTATTTTACAGCTCTCCATAAGAGGTCCAAAAATGGGTGTATATCCGTCCCAAGCAGCAATTCCTCAAAGCCCCGGCTCTTCCCCGGCGCCAAGCCATGAAAACCTGGCCCTGATTTATCAAGAGGTTCTGACGGCAATTACGCGCCTGCGCTCAAACCGCCAGGCCGCCACGGATGCAGGCGCATTCCGGAGCCAGATGAAGGCAGCGATTAGCGCCGCCGAGTCGGAGGCTACTTCCAAAGGCTATTCAGTTGAAAATACTCGGCTAGCCACATTTGCCCTCGTGGCGTTCCTGGACGAGTCTATTCTCAACTCGAATAATCCTGTCTTCGCCGATTGGCCTCGTATGCCCTTGCAGGAGGAATTATTCGGCGGGCATACGGCAGGAGAGATCTTCTTTCAGTGCATTGACCGCCTTCTTGCCCATAGCGATTCCCCCCAGCTCGCCGATGTGCTGGAGGTTTTTGCCCTGTGTCTCCTGCTGGGGTACCGCGGCCGTTACAGCCTCAGCGGCCAAGAGGGCGTGCGTACGGTGCTGGAGGCGATGGCGGATAAGATTCAACGCATTCGCGGGGGAGCGCGCCCGCTGTCGCCGAACTGGTTACCCCCACAGGATGCGGTGCGGTCAACGGCCCACGACCCTTGGTTGCGCAGGCTGGCCTTCGGGGCGGTGGGGCTTCTTCTTCTGGCTCTGTTATTGTTTGTCGGCTTCAAGTTCACCTTGATGTCAGGCGCATCCGGTTTGCACTCCACAGCCTCCATCACAACGCAGTAGGGAGTTCCCGTGAATAACAACCTAAAATATTGGATTGCGGCTTTGGCGCTTATTGTCTGGCTGGTCTTATCCTGGTTTATCGCCTCCTGGCTGCACTTGCAGGGGAGCAGCGTTTGGATACTGCGCATCGTCCTGGCCCTGATCGGTATTGCGGCGTTCGTTACCATCGTGTGGTGGTTCAGGGTACGGGACAAAGAACGCGCTGCCGAAATGGCCCAAGGGGCAAGCGGCGGGCCCGGTGAAATCGAGGTCCTGATTCGCGAAGCCGAGTCCCGCCTCCAGGCCTCCCAACTTGGCCACCATGCGAGAATCGGCAATCTGCCGGTGTTCTTCGTGGTGGGTGAAAGCGGCTCGGCAAAAACCAGCGTGGTTCTGCACTCGGGTCTCGAGCCTGAGTTGCTGGCCGGGCATACCGGGCAGGAGAGGATCCCAATTCCCACCCGGGCTGCGAACCTTTGGTTCACGCGCCAGTCTATCTTTGCGGAGGCGGGCGGCCAACTCCTGTCTGAACCTGCCCGATGGGCCAAGCTCGTGAAGAAGCTTGCTCCCAGCCGGCTGCATTCGCTGTTGGGCAAGGGAACGCCGGCGCCGCGTGCAGCCTTGGTTTGCGTGGACTGTGAAAGCTTCATGAAACCGGGTGCGGCGGAAGCCTTGGGGGCCAGCAGCGACCGGCTGCGCACGCGGCTGCGCGAGATTTCCCAGTTCCTGGGAATCAGCCTTCCGGTTTACGTGCTCTTCACGCGAGCCGACCGGCTGCAATTCTTCCAGGATTACGTTCGCAATTTGACCAACGAAGAGGCGACTGCGGTCTTGGGCGCCACGCTGCCCATGGTCTCCTACGCCGGGGAAGTCTACGCCGAGCAGGAAACGGCTCGAGTCTCGGCCGCCTTCGATAATCTCATTTATTCTCTGGCCGAAAAGCGTCTCGTGTACCTTCCGAGGGAATATGACGCGTCCAAGCGCCCCTCCGCATACGAGTTTCCACGGGAATTCCGGAAACTCCGGCCCCTGCTTGTCCAGTTGCTCGTGGACCTGTGCCGGCCTAGCCAGTTGCGAACCGGGCCGTTCCTTCGCGGCTTCTATTTCAGCGGAGTTCGCCCCATTGTCATTAGTGCGCCCGCGCCCACTCTGGTGAGAGAGGAACCGCTCACCCATGCCGCTGCCGGCAAAGGGGCGATCCGAGCCACAGGGTTATTCGACGCCCAGAAGCTCGCCGCTGAGGTCGCCCGACCGTCCCTGGCTGTGGAAACCGGCGAAAGCCGCAGAGTGGCGCAGTGGACTTTCCTCCCCCATTTTTTTAATGATGTCCTTCTGAAAGATACATCCGCTCTCACCGCGAGCGCTTCCAGCACCAAGACGAGCCTATGGAGAAGGGTGCTGCTGGCCTCGGCGATGGGGCTCGTGCTCATCTTCATTATTGGTTTCATCGTTTCGTTCGTTGAGAACAAGAACCTGGAATCGCAGGTGCTGAATGCGGCTCAGGGGATTTCTAATGTTCAACTGACGGCCCAGCAACTTCCCTCCCTCGATGCCCTCAATCGGCTGGAGACCCTCCGGCAGTCGGTTGAGACTTTGGCTCAGTACGAACAGGACGGAGCACCATTCGGGATGCGCTGGGGCTTGTACACTGGAAGTTCACTTTACCCGGATGTCCGAAAGATCTATTTTCAACACTTCCGCAAGCTTCTCTTTGGACAGGCACAAGCTGCCCTTCTGCAGACGCTCTCTGCCCTTCCCCTCACACCCGGCCCAAACGATCTGTACGGCCCGGTGTACGACACTCTGAAAGCTTATCTGATTACAACCTCCAATCACGACAAGAGCACCCGTCTGTTCCTCTCCCCCGTGCTCTTGAAGGCCTGGACTGCGGGCCGGGACATTGACCCGGACCGGGTGCAATTGGCACAGAAACAGTTCGATTTCTACAGCGATCAACTCAAGGACGCGAATCCCTATTCATCCGAGAACGACACGCTGGCGGTGGCGCGCGCGCGCAATTACCTCTCACAGTTCTCAGGCACCGAGCGCGTTTACCGCTTCATGCTGGCGGAAGCCTCAAAAGCCAACCCCTCAATCAATTTTAACCGCAAGTTCCCCGGCTCTGCGGAAGTCGTCATTGACGGAAAGGAAGTGGAAGGCGCCTTTACGAAAGCCGGCTGGGCCTTCATGCAGGACGCCTTCAAGAATCTGCCCAAGTATTTCAGTGGAGAACAGTGGGTACTGGGCTCGGAGAGCGCCCAGAATGTGGATACCGCAAAGCTCGCACAGGACCTCCAAGTTCGATACCAGCAGGACTATATCACTCAATGGCGCGCCTTCTTGAAGAGCGCGAACGTCGTCCGTTACAACAGCCTCACCGACGCCTCGCAAAAGCTCGCAAAGACTTCCGGCAATCAGTCTCCCCTGTTAGCTCTATTCTGCACCGTAGCCCAGAATACGGCAGTTGACCAGCCGGACATCGCAAAAGCTTTCCAACCTGTTCAGGTCGTGGTTTCACCCAATTGCCAGGACCAATATATCGGCCCCCCAAATGCCCCGTACGTGACCGGTCTGAGCGGAATCCAGGCCTGTTTGGACCAGGTCAACAATAGCCCCGCCGAGCAGAAGGAGGCTGCGAAACAGCAGTGCATCAACTCTGCCTCGACGGCGCAGCAGGCTGCCCGGCAGATTGGCCAGGGATTCAAAATCGACCAAGATGCTCATGTGGACGCGACGGTTCAGAATCTGCTGCTCGCTCCCATCGTCTGGGTCTCAGCGGCCTTGCGCCCCGGGCCGGTGAGTGGTGCAGGCTTGTGCGCGCAAATGAGCCCTCTGGCAGCCAAGTTTCCCTTTAATCCCAAGGCCGGCATGGACGCCTCTCCGCAGGAACTTGCGGCGTTTTTTGATCCCGCAAACGGTGCCCTCTCTCAGTTCTACAATGCCTCGCTGAAGAACCTTCTGCTTCCTCAGGGGGTTGGGTATGTTCCAAACCCCTCGGGCAATCAGCAGGTAAATCCCGCCTTCCTCAGCTTCTTCAACCGGGCCATGAACCTGCAGCGGGCTCTCTACACGGGTGGACCCGGGCAGATGCAATTCAAGTATGCCCTTCGCCCCCATCCGACAGAGAGTGTCGGCAGCCTGGCCATGAACATCGACGGCCAGACCATGACTTACAAAGCCGGAAACGCGCCCTTCAGGCAGTTTACGTGGCCGGGCGCCACCTCACAGGGCGTTAGCCTGACGGTGAAGATTTCAGGTGGGTCGGAGTTGGGATTCCCGAGCTACGACGGGACCTGGGGAGTCTTCCACTTCTTTGCCGACGCTGACCGGTGGCAGCAAACCGGGGCCACTTACAACATCGAGTGGGTGCTGCGCGTGGCGGGCGGAAGGCCCGTCACCGCTCCCAGCGGCAAGCCTGTGACCGTCCAATTTGACCTGGACACACTGGGCGCCCCACCCATCCTGCAAAAGGGTTATCTTTCCACCATGCAGTGCGTGTCCAGCGTGGCCAAGTAGCGCCCTACCCGGCGGGGCTGGGGATTGGCGGCTGGGACAATTTTGAATTCAAAATCGAATTGGCTTGTGCCTTCTGTTCAGTGCCTGCCCTCTATGCGCTGAACTCTGGTTTTTTTCCCCAGCTACCACTTACCGCTGCAACAGGCAATCGGCAGTAGGCAGTCCGCGGAGAGCGAATGCCCCCCCGTTCTGACTCCTGACTCCTGAATCCCGCTCTTCCCCACCTACCACCTACGACCTACCATCCACCTCCTTTCTTTTCAACAACATTCCCGAGCGATTACGTAGTTGACGCAAGGGGGAATCAATGCTGAGATTTCCCTTCAGCGTCCAAGAAGATGTAGAATCATGGCCTGTTGACTATCGGATAATCCGTCCTGAGCTACCGTGGGAGGTCGCTCCATTGACACTCTGTATTGCTGCTGCTTGCATGGATCACGGAAAGGCAAAAATAATAATCGGCTCTGACCTTAAAACTGAAAGTGCCATTACATCCTCCGAGGTTCAAGAAAAGCTCTACTGGCTTGTTGACGACAATAAGCAATATGATTGGCCAACTTTGGTAGCTGGGACACTCTCAAAGGCCTCCGAGCTCCGGGAAGTGTACCGTCAGTATTTCTCACAACTGAAGAAAAAGGGTGTCTTGGTAACTAGGGAAAATATATCTGACATCGTAAAGAAACCATTGGCCTTGCAGAAGCGCAAGCTCGCCACCCATTACGTCAGGATGCAGCTCGGCATTGACTACAAAGATTTCTTATTACAAGGCAAAAACACACTCCCATCAGAAGAATTCGAGGACATGACCAGAAATATAAGAGAGATTGACTTGGGATGTTCCCTGATCCTTTGCACTTTTATTAAAGGATTGGCCTACATATTCAAAACTGACAAATACGGAAGGGTGACTTTTTCCGAGCACTTCGCCGCCATAGGAAGCGGAAGTGTTATCGCCGAGTCCGTTATGCATCAACGAGAGCATGAATATGATATATCTCTAGGTCAGGCCACCTACCACGTTTATGAAGCGATGAAGCTGGGGGCAAAAGCCCCTGGAGTGGGGAGCCAACACTTGATCTCATGTCTGTTCTGTTCTCGAGATAGCGGGATCAAACTTCAAAACTTAAACGAGTCTGGCCACAAGTACCTTGCAACTAGATTCAAACGCTATGGACCAAAGGAATTCTGGAAAATGGGGATCAGACACACCTGTTTTGACGAGCCGATATAAGGATTAGGCCGCGGGTGGCGCCCACATCGCCTTTTATGTCGGCGACCCGTAAGAAGCCAGGGCAGGCCACGCATAGGACGGGCCGACAGGGATGTTGCGCGTGCTCGTGAGGCGCCCCGATGCATCGGGGCGCCACCCGCCAACCGGAGACATGCTCCTTTCGGATTCTGAAGAAGGCAACAGCGCGGAGTAGAACACGTGTCAGAGAAGGAAGACTTCAGAGACATCATGGCTGAGGAAATCACGAGAGGGCGTCGCCAGCCGAAGAGGGCTGTAACGCTAGCGCGTGAGCGCATGATTAGAAAAGTGGCGGATATGCTCGCCGATCCGGGCTGCGACAAGAGAACTTTTCTCGCGGTTATTCGCGACTACGGGATAAAAGAGGGATCGCCCGAGTTTCTTCAACTCTGCGACTTATGGGATGCTCGGCACGGTTACCACTGAGCGCTGTGTGCTCTGCGTTCCGTATCCGCCTTTCTTGTTCTCCCGTGGGTAGCGCGGAAAGGTGGCGCGACACTATCTTGGTGAAGCGACTGGAGAACTCGCGAGCAGTAATCCGCTTGCGTTTCTTGATCATAATTCGGTCCCACGCTTTCCTAATCTCTGGTCATAATAACATGCGGCATCGTTGTCAAGCAAGAAGCTTGCGCAGAGCGTTTCTTCGGGTTGCAACTTCCGCCTGGAGCGCGACATCGCCTCGACCGACGCCCAGATCGAGGACTTAGTTTACAAGCTTTACGGCATCACGGAGGAGGAGCGATCGACCACCGAGGGCGCGCGTCCACAGGGGCATAAAATGGCATACAAGGTCTTTTTGAGCCACAGTTCTCTAGACACGGAATGGGTGAGGTGGATAGCGGCAAACGCCGAGCAGGTCGGGATAGAGGTCTACCTATACGAACACGACCCCCAGCCAGGACGCCTTGTGGCGGACAAGATCGAGACCGAGATCCAATCCTGTGACGCGCTGGTTGTCTTGCTCACGGGCAGTAGCGAGTCGTCGCCTTACGTTCAGCAGGAAGTCGGATATGCGGAGGGTATGAAGAAAGTCGTCGTTCCGTTGGTCCAGCCCGGCGTAAGCCAGGAGAAGTTGGCCATGCTGCAAGGGATCGAATACATACAATTTGACTTTCAGAACCCCCAGCCTGGCCTCGCAACCCTTCTGGAGTACCTTCAAAAGGCCAAGCTCAGCAAGGAAGAGAGTCAGGCGCTGCTAGCCGTCGGGGCCCTCGTTGAAACAGCGGCCCATGCAAAGCTCAGCCCCGCCGAGTTAGAGATTGTGCGGAGTGTGCCCAGTGACGGCACGATACTTCTCCTGGAATTCCAGCTGGGCCCCTTTCTGGACCTTGGCCTCATCACGGCACCCCCTGACTTGAACCACTACGACCCAGGCGCAGCCGCCCACTATCTGGACGCGTTTGAGTCTCTACAACGTCGCGGGCTCCTGAGGCACGAGGGAGGCGACCTTTATAGGTTGACAGGCAGGGGCTTTGATCTGCGGAAAGGCCTTCTCGAAGACCAGTCCGCGGGTGGCGCCGATCCGCCGCGGCGGACCTTTTATGTCGGCGACCGTTAAGAAGCCACGGCGGGCCACGCATAGGACGCGCTAGCAGGGATGTTGCGCGCGCTCGCGAGGCGCATACTTGAAACACAATGTACGCGGCAGCCGCGGAGAGCAAAACTAGACTGCCAGGGAATGGAAGCGTAGAATAGGGGTTGCAATGGCATTCAGGGTTTTCTTGAGTCACAGTCTCGACCCGACTGAGCAAGCGCTGGCTTGGCGCTTGCAAACGTTGGCTGCCGCCCATGGCATTGAGCTATTTGTACCCCAACGAGGATCCTTACTTCCCTCTGCTCCAAGAACTGCCCTGAGCAGCGTACAGAACGCGATTGACCGCGCCGATTGTGTGCTGGCGATCATCACGGCGGAAGCAAATGGGAGTGCTCAGAGGGAGCTGAAATACGCGCTGGCCAAACGCAAGCTGCTTATTCCCATTGTGCGTTCCGACGTCACAAATCATCCCCTGCTCGCGCAGTTTCCGCAGGTGTTCACGTTTTCGCCGCACGAGAATCCCGGAAAGCTCGAGGGAGAAGTGGTGGAATTCCTAAGAGCGCAGCACCTCAGCAAGGAAAAGCGCCAAGCTGCGGGAGCCCTTGTCGCCGCCGGCCTCGCGCTCCTCTTGCTTTTCGCGCTCGCCGAAAAATAGTGCGCATTGCCGTCATCGACAGTTCTCCGCTCATTTTCCTCTCGCACCTCGGCCTCGCCCGAGAGTTGTTGGCGTTCTTCGACATTGTTTACGTCTCGCGCGCCGTGCACATGGAGGTAAACAAGAAGGGCAGATTCCGGTCCCACCTCAAAAGGCTATACCAAACTCGCCGCTTCGCGAGATGCATGGCAGCCGACGTAACGAACGTCCGCCTCCTTCTGGATCAATTACATGAGGGTGAAGCCGAGGCGCTAGTCCAGGCGATGGAGAGAGCCGCCCAGTTTTTCATTGGGGATGAAAAACGTGCTCGGGAAATCGGCAAGAACAAAGGGCTCAAGCCGGTAGGAACCGTCCGGCTTCTCGCGCGACTCCACCTGGAGGGGCGGGCGGAGGAACCTGAGGCTTTGCTGCGCAAGCTCCGCCGGGACCACGGTTTTCGAGTATCCGAAAAGGTCGTTAGAGAAGCGATTGCCATGGCTGCCGAGCCTATCTGACGCGGGTGGCGTCGACATCCCGCGTTGCGGGACCGTTAAGAAGCCAGGGCACGCCACGCATAGGACGGGCCGACAGGGATGCTATGCGTGCTCGTGCGGCGCCCCGATGCATCGGGGCGCCACCCGCGTAATTCCGCAACCCTCGTGCCAAAATAAAGAACCCTAAATTTCAAACTGACCGGCTACCAAACCCGACTGACAATTGACTTCAGTGGCGCTCCGGTGTACTCTATTGGTCGGGCAAAAACTCAAAACAGAAATTCTGGGTAAAAAGTAAGGGTACGACACAAACAAATGTCCACGAAAGGGGAGGGTCTCGATGGCTAACACGATTGAAGCGATTCCTGAGAAAACGAGGTGGGAGATTGCAACGAAAGGATTGACCGGCGCGTACATTGCAATTTCTAATGCCTTAAAGCAGGCTGTAGGGCAGAAGAAATTTGAGCAGTTCAATGGGTCCCTCTGGTATGAAGCAGGAAAGGGAGCGAAGCAATTTGCTGATACCCTCGGACTAGCCGCTGAGAATGCCGGCGATCTCGAAGGGATCACCCATCTCCTTGCTCAAGCGTCTATGGGGCCGGAGTTTAAGTTCGAAGTTGTTGAAGCTACCAAAGACAGATGTGTGGGCAAGACTACTCAGTGTCCTTGGCACAAGAGGTGGAAGGAGCAAGGCCTTGACATGGACACTTGCGGCGTAGGGCATCAAAGATGGGGTGATGGAGCTGTGGAAAGTTTAAACCCCAATTTTACTTTCAGACTTACCAAGAATATGGTCCGTGGCGATTCGCATTGCGAGTGGGTAGTAGAGCGGAAGAAGTAGAGGCAAAAAGGAACGATAAGGTCTTTGTAAGTTCAAGGGCGACCTCTCGGGGTCGCCCTTTGCGTTTCGCAACTGGTTAGCGGGTCTCGGCGTCGATCCAAGGTTATGTCATCGAGCCGCAAAAAGCAGTTAGTTGAAGATTGACTCCAGGGATTCCGCGCGTGGCGCCGATCCGCCGCGGCGGACCTTTTATGTCGGCGACCGCCCTGCGGCCCAAAGCCTTCAGGCGGCGGGCCGTTAAGAAGCCAGCGCAGGCCAAGCATAGGACGCGCTGACAGGGATGTTGCGCCTGCTCGTGAGGCGCATACATGGAACACAATGTATGCGCCACCCGCGCTCCTCGATATCGCGCTGGCTCGGATTGGTGAGAGCAATTTTCGCCAAGACTTCTTCTCCCTCGGCTCGTACAATTGATTCAGTCTCACGGAGGAAGCAATGGCTTCAGCCCAGAGACTGGTGTAGTATGCACTTCCATTTTTGATGATTTTGGGAGGGTAAAAGACCGTGACACTTTCAGCACAGCAGAGGACTGATTTCCACTCCGTGTTGTCCGCCTCCGGACGATCACAGGAGATCCCCGAATCCGCGGATGTCTATGGTTGGCTTGTCGGAAGCTGGGAACTCGATGTACACGATTACCAACCCGACGGAACAGTGAGAAGGAGCAACGGCGAGGCGCACTTTGCATGGGTGCTCGAGGGAAGGGCCGTGCAAGATGTATGGATCATGCCCCGGCTTTCCGACCGTAGCTCGGATCTGCCTAAAGCCGGGAATCGGTATGGCACGACACTTCGCGTCTGGGATTCTTCCATTCAAGCGTGGCGGGTAACCTGGATCAATCCGGTTACCGGTGCTCATGACGAATTGGTCGGACGGAAGAGTGGCAACAATATCGTACAGATTGGCACACACTCGGACGGTACCCCCATTCGCTGGAATTTCAGCGAGGTCACTCCAAACTCATTCCGGTGGACCGGCGAAGCGCTACAGCCGGATGGGAAGACGTGGAAGCTGGAAGCCGAGTTCCTGGCCAATCGGGTTCGGCAGT
>Ga0326728_10024656_pt1 | contig 10872 bp, 6 predicted proteins | sample MB3enrmetagenome_FD_207602 | JGI IMG/M metagenome (GOLD analysis project Ga0326728, IMG submission 207602) | Lab enriched peat soil microbial communities from McLean, Ithaca, NY, United States - MB31MN | ecosystem: Environmental > Terrestrial > Soil > Wetlands > Peat | place: USA: New York...
GGAAAAATACGATGTGGTTGTCGTGGGAGCGGGGCACGCCGGCTGCGAGGCCGCGATCGCTGCGGCGCGCATGGGCCTCGTGACCGCGCTCTGCACGATCAACCTCGACCTGATCGCGCAGATGTCCTGCAATCCCGCCGTCGGGGGAATCGCCAAGGGCCACCTGGTGCGCGAGATCGACGCCCTGGGCGGCGTTATGGGCGAGGTGATTGACTCCACCGGCATCCAGTTCCGCTTGCTTAACACCAGCCGCGGGCCCGCCGTCTGGTCGCCCCGCGCGCAGGCTGACAAGAGGCTGTATCGCGCGAAGATGCGCCAAGTGCTCGAATCGGAGCCGAACCTGAGGATCAAGCAGGCTGAAGTGGTGAATCTGATCCTGGAGGACGGCGCGAGCGGCGGCCGGTCCCCTGTGCCGCGCGTGCTTGGCGTCCGGTTGCTGGACGGCCGCAGGATGGAGGCCGACGCCGTGGTCGTCACAACGGGCACTTTCTTGAATGGTCTCATTCACTGCGGAGAGAACACGTATCCTGCCGGACGTTCGGGCGAACCCCCTTCCCTGATGCTCGGCGAGGCGCTGCGCCGGGTAGGGTTCGAAATCCGCCGCCTCAAGACGGGCACGCCTCCCCGGCTGGACGGGCGGACAATCGACTTCTCCAGGTTCCAGGCGCAGGCCGGTGATCCCATCCCCACCCCCTTCAGTTTCCGCACCCGGGCCATCACCCAGCCGCAGACCGCCTGCTGGATTGGACACACCACAGCGGAAACACACCGGATCATCCGCGAAAACTTACACCGCGCACCGCTCTACTCCGGCCAAATAAAGGGTATCGGCCCGCGATATTGTCCGTCCATCGAAGACAAGATCGTAAAGTTCCCGGACAAGCCGAAGCACCAGATTTTCCTCGAACCGGAGGGGATGGATACGAACGAGATTTACGTCAACGGCATGTCCACTTCCATGCCCGTTGATGTCCAGGTGGGAATGGTCGCGTCCATCCCGGGACTCGAACACGCCGAGATGATCCGCCCGGGCTACGCCATCGAGTACGACATGGTCCAGCCGACCGAGCTTTACCCCTGGCTTGAAACCAAGAAGATTCGGAACCTCTTCCTGGCGGGGCAGATCAACGGCACAACAGGGTACGAAGAAGCCGGATGCCAGGGAATCATGGCCGGAATCAACGCCGGCTTGCGCTTGAAGGACAAAGAACCGGTGACCATCTCGCGCACCCAGGGTTATACGGGCATCCTGATTGATGACTTGGTCAGCAAGGGAGTGGATGAGCCCTATCGCATGTTCACCTCGCGCGCCGAGTTCCGGCTGCACCTGCGCATCGACAACGCCGACGAGCGCCTGACGCCGATCGGCTACCAGGCAGGAACTGTCCGCCAGAAAGATTACGAGGCTTTCAAGGAAAAGCAGACCCGCATCTCCTCGGTCGCCAGGTTCCTTCTTGAAACCCGCGTGAGCCCTGATTCACCCCTGGGGCGCGAGATCTACTCGAAGCTCGGCCTCCTGGCCGGCGGACAATTCACCGCGCCAGCGCCCTTCACCGGCGCGCAGCTTCTGAAGCGAACGGAACTCGAGATTGAAGACCTTATGGCATGGATCAGTGAGAGCCTGCAGGTCTCCCGGCTAAGCAGGGAGGAAGCGCGCCGCATTGAAACCGACTTCAAGTACGAGGGCTACCTCCAGCAGCAGGAAAAGCAGATCGAACGAATGAAGCGCGCCGAGGCGCGCCGCATCCCGGACTGGTTCGACTATAAGACGGTCTCCGGCCTGTCGCGTGAAGTCGTGGAGAAACTCACCCGCGTCCGGCCGATTACCCTCGGCCAAGCCTCCCGCATTCCCGGCGTCACACCCGCCGCGGTCTCCCTGGTTAACTGCTACATCGAAATCTTGCAGCGCCGGGCGGCCGCTCACCCCCCTGCCTAAGGGCCTGCCAAAGACAATGCGGGTTGAAATGAGAGGGGCCACTCGTGTACGATTCCACGCGTCCATAGAGTTGAGATCAGAAGTCAATGATCTTCAAGTTGAAGAGCGGTGGTCTTTGGAGGCTCTCTCCCGAGGAACCGGCTGCCTGTCCGGCGAAGCGCGCATTAGACTCGCTGATCGAAAAGGAGATTTGCGATGAAAAGATTCTGGTTGGTAGCTTTGACCCTGACCCTGCTGCTCTCCGCCGCGGCGGTATCGGCCCGGCCGGCGCCCGAAGGAACCATGGGCATGCGAATCGAAAGTGCAAGCGAGGAAAAAGATGCGATCACGGTGGTGACGACCGGAGCGAAGTTCATCATCCGCCCCAATGGCGTCATCTCCGGCTGGCAGCGAATCCCCCGGCTGCGAAAGGTGCTGGATCTCAGCCTGCCCGCCTCCGCTCTGCCCTGCCACCTCAAAGAAAAGGACGACCTCTCGTCCCTGGTGGCTTGCGAGGGCGGAAGCCTGGAGTTGCACGACGACAGTGTGGTGATCCTTAGAACCGACAAGCCGCTTGCGGCCGAATATCGAGGCTGGTTCAAACCCTCCTATCACTTCGAGAAAGACGGCAAATGGCTGCTGATCGACCCGGAAGGTGGGTTTGGAGTGTATCCGGTGGCGAAGAAACATGGCACCTGGCCGGATCTGAGCAAGCTGCCGTGGAACATCACCTACCACCTGAAGGCCGGAGACGAAGTGTGGCTGTCGGTCTTCCCCCCCCGGCCTTACAACCGGCAGAGGGCTTTCGAGCAGATCGACCATGAATCCGGCGTGCTCCCCACCACCGCCGCAGATCGTGACGCCATGGACAAACTGATTGCTTCCTCCGCTGAGCGTTGCAAGGTCTTCACCCTGCATGCGGACGTCTGGCAGGACGCTCCTGAGGAATTCAAGCTCAAAACGGGACTCTATGCCGGTCACCCGCAACCCTTCGTGACGCCGAAACATGTTCCCACTGATTTGGACGAATTTCGCCGTGTCCGGGACGAGGTTCACCAGCACGGCATGAAGCTCGTCGTCTACCTCAGCCCTTATTATTCGAAGGCTCCCGATATCATCGCGGAGATGAAGCGCGTCCTTGCTGAATACCAGGTGGATGGCCTGTATTTCGACGGCATTTCCTTCGACTTCAGGAAGTCCTACGACATCATGCGCAAGGCGCGAGAGATTCTGGGTAATGATCGCATTCTTTACGTGCACGCCAGCGAGGACCCGCTGGATGACATCCGAATCTATTGCCCGTTCATCGACACCTACGCCGACTATATTCTGCGCGGTGAAGCCGGGAGACACGGACTTTCGCTGGACACTTTCCTCCGCTATACAGTGAGCGGTTACAACATCAGCAATGCGGTGGGTTATTGGTGTTACTACGGGTCAAACCGGCCGTACCAGAACGGTGATCCAGCCGACTATGTATCCGAGCCGCCGACGAACCAGGACATTGATGCAGCACTCAGGAATGAGGTCCATCTGTGGCCCTACGTCAAGTCCCCACGTTTCCAGAAGTACTACTACGGCAAACTGGACGCCCTGCGCAAGGCTCAGAAGCATTAGTGGAGACGAGTGCCGGTCTTCCACTCTGATCGGCTGAGACGTCCCCCGACGGTCCACGCCAGAATGCGGCGCCGCTCACACCCCGGTCCGGTCGTAAACGGACTCGCGCTTGATGAGCGCGCCGCTTCTCGCGGCGGCAAGAGAGAGTCCTACGCCGGCCACGAACGGAGTTCTTCCAATCAGGACCGCCATCCCAGCTATCTCGGTTCCCACTTCACGAAAAACTCTTTGATGCTCTCGTAGCTCATGTGACGGGCATCGGCAAACTGGCCCTGGTCCATCGCGTAAAGAAGTTTGCCGCGAGGGTTGAGCACGGCCAGCGCGGGGATTCCATGATTGATGGGCACCTGATATTTCTCCGGGACATCCTGATTCTTGTCGAACCGGCCGAGATCAACTTTGACGACCTCAAAACTCTTCGCCAGCAGGGCGGCAAGCTCTCCCTTGTGCATTTGAGCATCCAAGGCGCGGCAGTCAGGACACCAATTGGCGCCAAAGACCAGGATGACGTTCTTGTGCGCTTTTGAGGCTTCCGAAATGGCCGCCGCGATCTGCTGATGTGCATCGGCTTTCTCATCATAGGGCGGCTGGTCGATGGCCACGGTCACACCGGCCAAAAGAAAAAGGAGCACGAGGCTCAATAGGTTGTTTGTCCGAAACATGGAGACCTCCTTCCTGAACATGATACCTGAAACCGGCCGTAACCTCATGAATATGACCCTGACGCCGGCGCGCACTTTCCCTTCGGCTACCCCTCAGCCGAGGGGCTGTGATAGCATCGCGAGGTAGTGAAGGCTGTTCAATCCCCGTACTCTGGAGTGAACCCGTGGACGAACCCTATGCAGCGCAACCTGCTTCCCGGTTTCGCTTTGAGGAAATCCTCTACGAAAAGAAGGACGGGGTGGCTCGTGTCACCTTGAACCGCCCTGAAGTCTACAACGCATTCTCCGCGCACATGCTGCGCGAGATGATCCAGGCTTTCCGCGACGCCTCATGGGACGATTCGGTGGCGGTTGTGGTCCTGACCGGCGCCGGCGACAAGGCTTTTTGCTCCGGCAGCGACGCGAAGGAATTCTCGCGGCATTTCCTCCCCCACCCGAAGGATTTCTGGAAGTTCCAAGGCTTGCTTATGGAAGCCCTGGAGCTTTTCCGTCATGCCGGCAAGCCCACCGTGGCCCGTCTGAACGGAGTCGTCGCAGGCGCGGGAAATGACTGGAATTTAGCTGCGGATCTCGCCGTTGCGGCGGACAACGTACGTTTCATTCAAGTCGGCACGCGGGTGGGCCTGGTGGAAGCGTGGGGGAGCACCCAATGGCTTCCGCTGATGATCGGCGAACGGCGGGCGCGCGAACTGCTGCTGAAAGGCGAGGAAATCACCGCCGAGCAGGCCTTGAACTGGGGCCTGGTCAACCAGGTGGTTCCCTACAAGCAACTGGACCGCGCGGTGAATGCGCTGGTGGCAAAGCTCATTCAAAACCTGCCGGAGTGCACCCGCTATACTCGCCAGCAGCTCGGGTTCTGGAAGGATCTGGCGTGGACCATGACGGCCGGGCACGCGAGAGACTGGCTCACCGTCCACTCCACTTCCTGGGAACCTTACGAAGGCATCCAGGCCTTCATTGACAAGCGCCCCGTAGATTACAAGTCCATCCGCAGCCGTGCAGCCGCCGGAGGGTCCGGTGAATCCCTCTGGGGGGCGCCGGTGCGCAACTGTGGAAATTGTGGCGCCAAAGGAATACCGGAGCGGTTTGACTACTGCGGCAAGTGCGGCAACAAATTGAAATGACCCGGCGCGCGGACAGGCGACAACAGACCGCCGTGGCCGGTGATGGATTGGAAGGGAACCATGCAACAGGAATCCCCCGACACGACCAACCCCGAGGAACCTAAAGAAAAGAAGAAAAGCTTCAAGTTCGTCCGGTGGAACGATTCAGGAACCATAGCCCGCCTCACCCTGTGCCGTCCCAAGCAGAATGTGATGAACATTCGGATGCTGCAGGAGATGGCGTGGGCCGTGGACAGTCTGCACAACCGGGAAGAAGTGCGGCTGATCATTCTGGATTCCGCCCCGGAGTGCGAGGGCTACTTCTCGATGGGAGTCGGAGCCGAAGGCTATAGCTCGCAGATGGTCTACCAGATGATGGACGCTTTCCACGACGTCTTTCGCGCCATGAACGAGGTGTCCACACCGGTGCTGGCCGTCGTCGACGGCATCGCTTCCGGAGCCGGAGCCGAGCTTGCCGCCTTCTGCGACCTCGTCGTAGCCACCGAGAACGCGCAGTTCCGCCAGCCGGAAATCAAACTGGGGGTGTTCCCTCCCCTGGGCGCCGTAGTCTACCCGCGAGTGATCGGCCCCCGGCGCGCTATGGAATTCCTTCTGACGGGTGACGCCATCACCGCGCAACAGGCGCTGAGCATGGGACTCGTCAACCGCGTCGTCCCGAGTTCGGCGCTCAAAGAAACCGTTGACGGACTGGCAAAGCGCATTTCGGAGAAGAGCGGACCGGTCTTAAAGCTTCTCAAGCAGGTTATCTTTCAGGGGACCTGGCGACCCTTCAGCGAGGCTCTGAAGACAGCCCAGGATATCTACCTCAACCAGTTGTTTGCACTCGAGGATTCGCAGGAGGGCCTGCGTGCGCTCATCGAGAAACGAAAACCGGTGTGGAAGAACAAATAAGGAACCGGAGACCGGAGTGCAGTTGGAGCGTTTGTTCTCCACCGCGCGCCTAACGGGTCAGTTCCCCGATTCCACAACCGGCAGATACGTCATGCGTATAATGGTGCAACCATAAGGCACCAGGCGGATCCTTTCCCTCGGGCCGGCGGCTTGAATCGGCCGCGGCGGAAAGGGCGGCTCGGGAATATCGGATGAACGCATGGGGATCAACAGCGATGGGTCCTTGCTGAATTTCCACTCCGGCACTCGCACCGCCTCCACCTCCAGTACTTCCCGCGGCGACGCCCATACATTCGCCGTTTCCGGCACTTTGAGTTCTTTGAAGGTAAATGACTTCCCCGGGTCCGCCTTGTCCAGCACCAGCGCGTAGTTCCACTTGCTTTGCGCCGTCACCAATTCTCCGAATGATCCCCACTGGTCCACCTGGATTCTCTGCCCCTCGACAGGCAGAGCGTAAACCAGAGGCCCTCTCTCGACAACCGCCAAGCCATCCTTATCAATCGCTACCCGCGTCTTCATGGGCAGGGTCAGATCGATTACGTCACTTGCCCCCCAAGGACGGTTCAGATCAATCCAGGATTCCTTGACCTCGGAGGCAATCCTCTTGCCGTTGATGCTGACCCGTGCGCGCTCGCACCATCTCGGAACGCGCAGACGCACCGTGAAGGCCGCCGGGTGACGCTCCGGCTTCACCGTGATTCTGATGTTCTCGGAGAAGGGGTAATCGGTCACCTGGACAATCTCCACGCTGCCCGCCTTGGGTGAGCGGCCTCGAAAACGGGAACTGTTGTAGAAGGGGACTGTAAAATCGCCTTCGGGCGTAGCAAGGACCTGATTCTCCGCCAGCACCGGCAGCAGACGCCCCAGGTTGCCGTGGCAGCAGTCAACGAACACCCGGGCAGCGTATACCGTCCCCATGCCGCTTCCTCTTGTCGCATAGAGCTGGTTGGGACGCGAGAAGTACGGGGCCACCGCACCGTCCTTGCTTCGGTGGCCCGGCAGCGCGTTCAAGGCAGCTTTCTCCGCGAGATCCGCATAGTGAGCATCGCCCGTCGCCTTGAGCATTTCAATCCAAGCCCAGGCGAACCAGGCAATATCACAACCTTCCGTATTGACCCGCGGGCCCGATGGCGCCAGCATCTCCCTGTGACCCGTTGGGGCACCGTGCGCCTGCATGGAGAAGCGTTCCACCCGGTCGCTGATTCTGCGCGCCCAGTCCAGCATGTCGCGATCACCCGTGACTTGATAGAGGCCCAGCATTTCGAGCAGCAAAATGCCGGTGGTTGCGCTATGGCCTTGGAGTTGAGCTGGCTCTCGGCTGACAAGTTGCGGCAGATAACCCATTCGGAAAAGACGATCAACCATGCGGCGGGCCATATCGAGGTATTCCTTCTTATGAGTGACCCGGTACAACTCGATCCAGCCGAGGGCTGAGGACCCGTCGATTGACGTCAGTTCCTTTTCACGCAAATGTGCAAGCGTGAGATCCGCCGCTTTGGTGACGGCTTCGAGTGTTTTCGCGTCTCCCGTAAATCGGTGGTAGGTGAGCAGCGCGTTGAGAAGTTCAGATAACCCGCTTGTCTCGAATTCGCCATTCTTGAGCCCGAAGGGAGTCGTGTAGGAGCCCGTATACCGTATCCAAGGCGTATCGACCCCAATGTACCCGGACTGATCGCGGCTCTCCAGGATGTCCTTGACGGCTTGATGGGAGAGACTGCGGAATTCGGGGACATTGCCGACCCATGCCATGCGGAAGAGCATGTCCATCCAATGAGCCTCAAACTCACCCTCGCCGTAGGAACCCATAGGCTCGATCAGAGTTTGATAGAAGGGCACGGACTTGTTCCACACTTCCGGGCCATTCCCACTGAGCTTTGACCACGGCACATAGTAAGGAATAGGCGTTTGGGTGTTGGCATTCCAGGCCAGGATTCCTTCGTGGCTCATCCGGTTGCAGACGGCAACCCATCCGTTCGCGGCGTCTTCCTTGATCTGCCGCCCAATCCAGCCGCCCGTCTCAATTTCCTCCGGCGGCAATGTCGATAAGCGTTCCTGCGCGCCGCATGGCAACCACGCCACAATCAGAAAAGCCGAACACCACAGGACCAGCCTCTTCCCTTTAGCGATCATTTCACACTCCCTGCCGGCAGTTAATACCGGCGCACATTCTATCTCATCCCGTTGCACGTCCTATCCCAAACGTGAGGTTCCCCGCCATTTTCATCTTTCTCTTTTGGGTTGGCAACCTCGGAATTCACCTTGACAAACCCAACGCTGAGTTTAATCATCCTCGGCCGATATCATCTGATATATTCACAAGTCTTGCGTTGGTGAAGGCCGCCGGTTCGCTCACAGAGTTTTAGGAGATATGACAATGCCACGCTGGTTATTTCTGCTCCTTGTAATGGTCCTGACCCCGTTGTTTTGCCCGGCCGCCGGGTACCACTACGAAATCCGAGATGGGGGATTCTGGATCCACAATGGTCCGGCATATTTTAACCGCTCTCTGCCCGGCACGCACGAACCTTCGATGCTTCTCAGCGGCGACCGGCCTGCCTTTGCTTATTTTGATCCCACGGAAACAGGCAAGATCGGGACCCTTTACATTGGCTTGGTCACGGCGCGCGGCGGCAAGTGGCTGGACCATTTCTCCGCCATCGACAGCGTCTACCAGCCGGGAGTGACTCGCCACGTGGTGGAGGATCGTGAAGTCACGACGGGTTCATTGGAAGTGACCGCTGTCCCGCTTTCTTCCGAAGAGGGATTCACCATAGGGCTGCGATGGATTACTCCGCCCTCCGAGAAGGTCCGTTTGGTGTGGGCGTTCGGAGGCGCATCGGGGTACACAGGCAACTACGAGTTCTTGATCGATAAGTTGAAGATTTCACCGGATGACGCCGAGGGGAACGTCATCCACCTATGGGGCAGCCGCTTTTCGCTGAAGTCTCCCACAAAGAAGGGCAGGGAGATTTGGGGTGCGTGTGACTTGCCGGGCGCGCTGGCGCTGAAGGATGCCGGGGAAGTTGTTCGTGGACCCTCGGAGGCTCTCGGCGCCGCGCCCTCTAAAGAGCCGGTGGTTGTTTTTTCCGGGGACTGGTCATCGGCACAGAGCCCGGTGCATTTGCTGTTCACCATGGCGGGTGCGGAGAAATTGGAAGAAGTCGCCGCCCATCCTGCCCAAACGCTTGAACAATCCATCCGATTCTACCGGACCATTGCGGAGCGCGTTCAGGTCCGGACTCCGGACCCTTACTTCAACTTGAGCGTGGAGGCCATGGCCATTGCAAACGACGGCCTGTGGCAGCCGCCGGCCTTCGTTCACGGTGATTTGAGCTGGATGCAGCACTACCTGGGATGGCGCATCTGGTATGGTTCGGAAGCCTTCGGCTGGCATGACCGCGTTCTCAGCAGCATCCTCGCTTTCGCGTCTCGCCAGGTTCAATCCGGCGATAGCCGCGGAGCCATACCCCACATGCTGGAAGATCGGTACGCCGTAAGCTACAACATGAACGAAGTCTTTCTGGACCACATTTATTACCACTATCTCTGGACAGGAGACCGGGGCCTGATCGGCTCGCTGCTCCCTGTTATTCAGGGAATTCTTTCCTGGGAGAAGCGCAGGCTCGACCCGGACGACGACGCGCTCTACGAGAGTTGCCTGAACACTTGGATCAGCGACTCGCATTGGTATAGCGGCGGAGATACCACTCAGGCGTCCGCCTACATGTATCGGGGCTACCAATTGGCCGCCGAGGCGGCGGAGGCCGCGGGCGAGGATCCCAGACCTTTTCGGCAGGAAGCCGAGCGCATTCGAGCGGCAATGAACAGCCGGCTCTGGATTTCTTCCGGCGGCCACTATGCGGAGTTTATCGACCGCCTTGGTCTCAAAAGAATCCACCCTGAGCCGGAACTGCCGACGATTTACCACCCCATCGACTTCGGCGTTACGGATCAGTTTCAGGCTTACCAAATGCTGCGCTTCACGGAGACCAATCTACGGAACGAAACAGGAATCCCCCATGGTGGACGGCTGGCGTGGAGTTCCAATTGGGCTCCCAATTACGACCAGCACTATACCCACAGCACCTATGATTTGGTTTTTGCCGAGAGTCTGAACCTCGCGATCGCCTATTACCGGGCAGGCCAGTTCGACAAGGCCTACGAACTCGTGAAAGGCGTCTATGCCTCGATGTACCAGGGCGGAATTCCCGGGGGCCTTTCCTGCCATGCCTATGCGGACGGTCAACAGCGGGCTAATGAAGAGTTTGCCGATTCCATCAGCATGTACGCGCGGACGGCCGTCGAAGGAGTGTTCGGCATCCTGCCGGAAATGCAGCATGGGATCGTGCATCTTTCGCCCGGTTTTCCCCGGGACTGGGCGGACGCGTCCATTGCAACGCCTGATCTGAGCTACCGCTTTCACAAAACGCACTCGGAGATTTCCATCGATGTGAATACTGCCCGGCCTCTCCGGATCCATTATCGCGTGCCGCTCTTCGATTCGAGCGCGGTGGAAGCGTCGATAAACGGATCGCCCGTGGAAGCGCATATCGAACCCGGAATCGGCGGGGGGTTCGTAGATGTGATAGGACCGTCCGGCACAAAGAGCACTTTGTCCGTCAAGCTCAGGCCGCGCGAAACGGCTTTGCGATTCAAACCCGTC
>Ga0326728_10024657_pt1 | contig 10871 bp, 6 predicted proteins | sample MB3enrmetagenome_FD_207602 | JGI IMG/M metagenome (GOLD analysis project Ga0326728, IMG submission 207602) | Lab enriched peat soil microbial communities from McLean, Ithaca, NY, United States - MB31MN | ecosystem: Environmental > Terrestrial > Soil > Wetlands > Peat | place: USA: New York...
GATACGTCCTGGGATGCAAGTGCAGCAGGCGAGGAACCATGGCCACCCCTCCTGCGAGAAGTATGCCATAAAGAAGGGCCCTATGTCCCCTTAATTATGCGCGGATGTATAGGTAAGGCGCCAAATCTCCCAAAGCCATCCCCCTACGCGACCGTAAGTGCCTTAGAGTCCTTTACATACCTTCGAGCTTAGTGCATTCTTACCTCCTTATGGAATTTTCGGATTTCATACGTTATAGAAGGTAGAGCACAAATAGTGGCCGCGCTTCCTGACGAAGAGGTCGTACGCACCTTTCAGGAGACGGGAGGTGACGATTGCTTTGCGGAACTCTTCGCCAGGCATCGCCAAAGGGTGTACGCGGCCTGCCGGAGGTTCTTTGCGGACAGCTCAACGGCGGAGGACGCCGCCCAGGAGGCATTCCTCCGGGCCTATCGGAACATACAGAGCTTTCACGGAGGTAACTTCCTGGGATGGCTGATGAAGATCACCAGGAATGCCTGCATTGACCTGTGGCGGAAAATCCCGGCAGAAGCGGCCAGGGAGGATGACCCTGTGACAGATTTGCCCGTGCCCGGAGCGCTTGAGGCATCGCCTGAAATGCACCTGGCCGTTGAGCAGATCTGGCGGGAGATGAGTTCACTGACCCCTGAGCAGCAGCGCTGCTTGGAGATGAAGATCGAGGGCTATTCTTACGAAGAAACGGCGGCTCGCACAGGCCTCTCGATTGAAGCCGTGAAGTCTCATCTGCAAAATGGCCGCCGGATGCTCTGGCTGAAAATGGAAGGAGTGCTTTATTAGCTGAAATGGGCGGTTGCAAAGAGGACGACTTTCTGGAGAAGCTGGGACCCCAACTGCGCCGGAAGATCCGGGCCGAGGGAAAGGCCTGTCCCGATGCTGAGACCCTGTCGGCGGTACTTGACGGGACCGCGCCCGGGCCTGTGCGCGAACAAGTCATGGAGCACTTGATGCATTGCGCTGAGTGCGCCGCCCTCCAGACTCGCTTGCAGGCTTTCGATGACGTGACCATGCCGGAGAGCGCGGAGGAGTGGAGCCAACAGCAAATTCGGCTAGATAACTGGCTCGAGGGCTTCCTCCGTTCGGAGCGTGCCTCGCGCGCCAAAAGAGAGGGTAAGTCGCTGCGGGGAGTCCTGACTTGGGAAAGCGTTTCAAGGTACCTCAGTCCGGCGAAACTCCAGTGGGCGCTGGGCGCAAGCGTCGCCCTCCTTTTGATAATAGGTGGTGTCCTTCTTCTGAGGCTCAGGCTTCAGCCAGTTTCCCAGAACCTAGCTGCGCTTCGCCAGGCTATGCCACAACAACAACGGGTCTCGCCGCCCACCGGCAAGCCTGCCGAGGCGCGACCCGGGAAGCCGGCGATGGGGGAGCAACCGAAGGCGACAGGACCACAGGGGCAACGAGCAGCGACGCCTAGCTCCTCGCGAGCAGCGGCCCCGCCTTCTCCGCCGCAAGACCACAATTTGTCCACTCTCACTGCCGAGGCCAGGGTGGCCTCGCCTCCGAGGCCAGAGGAAACAGAAGCCGCCCAGCCTGCTCCCCCAGCGCAGGCATCTGGTGTGGATCGCCTTCCTTTTGGGGTTCTGACAAGACGCACGACTAATACTGGTGTCGGTTTGAGGGCCGGTCGGAGCGCATGTATGACGTGCGGCACTGTCGTCCCACGCACTGTACAAGCCAACGGACAGGAAGCGAGTTTCGGACCTGGGGGGACGATCATTGAAATCCGTGACGCAACGCGCGGTATGACGATCGAGTGCGGGCTCCATCCTGCTGACCGGAAAATCGTGACGGAGGGCAACGGGCGTACGCTGGTCAGCACAGGGCCAACAGGGGGTTACTTGCAGCGGCCCTTTTATCGTGACCGGTACGGCCGTTCCTACGTACAGCGCACGTATTGGGTGAACGAGCATGCTTACGCTTACGCCTACCGCGATCTCTACTACGGCGTGCACTACTACCGCTATGCACCTGCCTATTACTACCACCCTGTGTTTTATAGCTGGGCCTTCAATCCGTGGGCAGCACCCGTTCATTACAACTGGGGCTGGGGCGCTGCCCCATGGTTCTACGGCGACTACTTTACTCCGGAGCCGTACTACCCGACTGCATCGTTGTGGTTGACCGACTACCTGCTGGCGGAAAACCTGAAGCTGGCCTACGAGAACCAGCGGGTTGCTCAAGGCAATCCTCAACCCTCACGAACTGGCGAGCCACCTCAACCCCGGGAGATTGCAAGCACGGCCGCAGCGCCCCTGGGCCCCGAGGTCAAGAGAATGGTTGAAACTGAAGTCCGCCGCGAACTCGAAGCAGAGCGGGCGGCAGCACAAGCGCCTCAGGGGCAGGCGGCTTACACAGATCAGGTTCCTCCGCCGGCTCTCGATCCGAAACAGCGCCTTTTCGTGGTGTCCGCTGATCTCGGCGTGTCCACGTCAGCGGGCCGGGAATGCGAGCTCACACCGGGCGACGTAATCATCCGTGTCGAAAACACGCCAGGGCGTGACGCCAAGGTGGAAGTGAGAGTCTTGAGCTGCAAGTCCAGGGATTGCCGCGTCGATTCTTCGCCCCGCGTCGGGGTCACTGACCTGCAAGAGATGTACAACAGCTTCTGCGAGCGGCTTGCAGCGGGGCTTCAGGCGCTGGCGAACAATCAAGGCAAAGGCGGCCTCCCGCCGGCTCCAGATACTGACACCTTGCAAGGTGAAGTTCCCCCTCCGGTTCCAGACGCGAATGCCGGAGACATGCTTCAGGACCAACGGAAGGAAGCTATGCAGCTCGAGGCGGAGGTCGAACAGCAAGTAAAGATGGGCCAAGGTCTAAATGAACTTGCCACCTCACCAGCGGCTGTGCCCACCGCGCAGGGAGCCGACAATAGAGCGGCAGCGTCCTCTCAGTCCGCATCCAAAGGTGCAAAGAACCCGAACGTCCTCCGCGTGCCCGGAGGCCACGGCGTCCGGAGACAGCCCCCCATGCACGCACCCGTGCATTCAATGGGACCGGCGCGTCCAGCCACGTCCCAGCAACAATCCAAGCCGGCGGTTCCGGCGCCACAGGGACCCCATCCCTGACCGACCTTCAGCATTGATCTCTGTCCCATGCGACTTCCTCAGCTAAGACCAGAAACAGGCAGCGGGTTCTCACGGAATCGGAATAGCGACGCGAGTCAAATGCGGTAAACTGTAACGAATGGCAATAACGGGCATGACCACCATCGAAATCACGAGAAGAGCCTAACCGCGTTCTTCACTCATTGCTAGATTCCGCGCCAAGAAACGGTAAGGTGACCAGCAACTCTCGGTCGCACGGCCCTCCGCGAGTGACCTGCGAATTGACGGAACGTAATCCTTACAGCAGCCCTTGTGAGGCGGCTGGCCATGAGGAAACACCCATAGAACGCTGTAAGGAAGAGGCATCGACCGAAAACCAAATTGGCGCTGCCTGATCTAAATCAGTCTAAAGCAGCGGTGCTGTCGACATTCCGTCGATGAACTCATCGCTTGGTACTGTTCCGAGCCCCCGCCTGTCCTTCAAGAAGCCTGTCGTTACTCGCTACATTGTTATTACAGCTTGGAGAAAATCCGCTTGGCGATGGCGATCTGCGCTTCGCGCCCGCCGGGCAACATGCGACCGTCGATTGACACCGCCACGTCGCCTTTACGAAAGACGGACATGCCAAACAAGGGTGCGAACACGCCTTCGTCGCCCACGCCTTGCACGTCTTCGGTCACCAGGTTGGGGGCGCCCCCACTGCCAACCTGACTCTTCATTGCCAAACCGGTCAAGCCCATTCCGGTTTTGAACCCAGCCACCATGGCCTTAGGGTTTGCCGAGTCGATGCTGATGGTCAGCGTCGGAGCGTTGTTCATGGCCCCGGCAGCGCCCGTGACGCCGCGGATCAGGTTGCCGATATCCCTGACATTCTGGGCCTGATCGGCGGCGTTGCCACTCTTACTTTCCTCTATTTTTTTCTTGGCTGCCAAGGCTTCCGCCTGACCGCGCTGCTGGGCCTGGGAAGAATAATAGCGGCACTCGGAATTGCTGGACTTGCCCGAGCCTTCGGCGCGTTCCACAGGTAGCGAGAGAAGCTGCGACAAATCCTCTTTGGTGAGTAACGCACAAGCATCGAAGGTCCGGACGAGTCCGCGATGTGATTGGCTGATGGCGCTCAGATCGATTCCCTGGGACGCGGCGGCCTGTTTAACTTCCTGCTTGACTTTGTGGACGGCGTACCAGACTCCGGCGATCACGAACACGCCCAGCAGACCCAGGATTGCCAGCACGGCGATCAGGATCTTCCATCCCCCGCCGCTCTTGGCCGCCGGGGGTGGCGGCTGCACATACTGTGGTTGTTGCGCGTAGTGCGCGGGCGGGGGAGGCGGCGCCGAAGGACTCGGCGGCTGACTCGCCGGTGCACCGCATCGTGTACAGAAGGCTCCTCTTAGCTCGGCACCGCAACTTGAGCAAAACATGACGTCCCTCCATTTAGGCGCAAGTCTTACTTGATCGGTGTTGCATGCGCAAAACGTCCCGTTTCAGAAATAAACCTTCACCCGTGTGGTCTGTCAAAGTTTCATCCACGCACGGAAGCAGCTAAACCTTCGATGCGAACGATTGCATAATGATAACAGCATGGCATACTCCGGCACGCAGAATCCAAATCGCGTGCGTGCGACTCTGCGTCGATCCCTCCGGCGGAGTGGCGGAATGCTGTTGCGGATTTACGACTGCGCTGAATATACGCGCTTGATGCACAACGGTCAAGCCCGATTCGAATGAGGTCAGGCGAGGGGAACTCTGGCCGTTCAGAGTGCAACCGGTGAGACCGCAACTTCCGTCTCGCGCGGGCGAACCGGGTGGCGTTTACCAGTCTCTATCAGTTGTTGGCGAGAATCCCCTGATTATATTCAAGTAGCGGAACGGTTCGCAGGAGTGCTGTCCGCAGCGACCCCTCTCCGCGCTGGATCGACCCCGAAGTGGTGCCAGCAGCAGACCGAGACTTTCCCATGGGCTCCTGTGCGCAACAGGGGTGCCGAATGGACACAGAGTGGATTGGGAATGATAAGTCGGCTTCCCGTCCCGAACGCCGTTTTGGGGACCGCTCGGCATCCTCAAGCAGCCCTGCCCGCGAGAACCGGTGACCACTTTCGCAGAATCAGTGAGTTAAGGACACAAGGCGGATCGGCAGGCCGTAGAAGGCCCGCTGTGCGGTGCCCTTGGCGATGCCCGTTCCTTGGTGGATCAGGCCCCAGGAATGCCCCCGCAGTGTTGGGCTACCCGTGCGTAACGGCGTGAGTTTATCAAGGGTCCCCACCGCCTATTCCAGGCGAAACCGTATACGACCTGCAAATCTTTGTTGGATACTTGGGCTGTTGTCGGGCGTTACAAGTTCCATCAGCCATCGCGAGCAGCCAAGCAGTTTGGCTAATGGCTGGTGGCCCCGCTGTCATTACTGACCATGAGGCTCGAGACGTTCACAGGCTCGAAGTCCGATAAGATGAGACTTGTAAGGCACGCAAGATCGTTATCGTCCCAGCGAGCGTCGGGCGTGCCGATTAGCCCCCCGCTGTCTCCGTTGTCGGCCAGGATGATTCCATAGTTTCGGAATGCGGTGATGATAATGGCCGCTTGTGGACTTGTGGAGGCACAAGAGGGAGTTGCAACTGAAGTCTTGAGTCGATAGATCTCGCCAGCGGCTCCGGACATGGTGCAGCTTGCGGGAGGGGAAGATTGCGAAATCTCAGATTCCACGGGAATGGAACCCCCTCCCGTAGCCGTGCAGCTCCCCACGCCCGCCGTTTGCGTAGCCGGCCATACCCAGTAGTTCAGCATATGGTTGAGTGTGAATCGGATGGGATGTCGAATCGTACCGTTGGGTGAACTGGGCGTGCCCGTCCCGATTACCTCGTCGGCATTGGCGAGCAGCGGCGCTACTGGAAGTCCCGCGGCATCGGATGTTCCCTGTCCTTGCGGTGTCAGGGCATTCGAAGATACGTTGGGCCAAAGCGCGTTCGAGGAATCGGTCCAGGGACCGTCTTCGTATATTCCCTGCCACATTTCGTAAAGGGCGGGGACGTTTCCACCGCCTGCCTCCAGGTAGACCAGAACGTGTCGATCTCCGGTCGAATTGCTAGTGCCTTCTACCGGAGCATAGGCTGGAATTGGACCAGAGGCAAAATAGGACTGATATACAGTGGTTGTAACCGATACGTCTGCCTGGTTGTAAGGAACTTCGATGGCTGGTATTCCATTTGGAAAGGGAGCAGCCGAATTGTTGCCGAAGAAAGGCTTAACCGTCTCTGGCAAATAGCCGCTGTACATAGGCGCTGCGGGAGAAGTATCGACGGGCAAGTTTGTCGTGGCTGCGTCCACGCGGTGGTGAAAAATAGAAGTTGACGGAAAGATGTTTGCGAGGAAGGCATTATTGCCGTTGATGGCCATGCTGATGTTCTGAATCGCCTGCGCACTGGTTGAGTCCGTAACTACAAATTCGGGCGTGTAAGTGCCTTGACCGCCGATCAGTGAGCTGCTAATGGCTCCGGTAGTGGCATCGAGAGACATTCCCTCAGGCAATGGAGGAAGGCTGGAATTCGCGGCTACGGAAAAGGCGTAAGGTGGAGAGCCGCCGGTAGCGACTATTGTGCAGCCTTCATACGGTGCGCCTTGTGTTCCGCCTGGGCATGAAGTGGTCGTTATCGCCAGTGGACCGCCGGACGTTGTTACAGTGACTATTGCCGTGGATGTAGTCGAGCCCACGGCATTGGTAGCAGTCAGAGTGTAGGTAGTAGTCACCGTCGGGCTCACGCTCGTCGAACCAGCCGCGGATGTGGACGTGAATGTCCCCGGCGTGATGGCGATACTCGCCGCCCCGGTCGTCGCCCAACTCAGCGTACTGCTGGAACCCGAAGTGATACTTGCGGGACTCGCAGAGAAGGAGTCGATTGTGGGTTTGTTTGACGTGTTTACGGTAACGGTTAGCGTAGACGTGGTCGGGCCCGCGGCATTGGTAGCAGTCAGTGCGTAGGTGGTCGTCACCGTCGGGCTCACGCTCGTTGAACCAGCCGCGGATGTGGACGTGAATGTCCCCGGCGTGATGGCAATACTCGCCGCCCCTGTTACTATCCAACTCAGTGTGCTGCTTGTACCGGAGCTTATGCTCGTCGGATCCGCCGTAAAGGAAGCGATCGTCGGCGCGGACCCGTTTCCAGTGGGCGAAGTCGTCGAGCCGCAACCCGTCAGTTCGACACAGATAAATAAAATAATGAAGACCAGCGCGCAATGACCCCGTCCCGGAGAATTGAGTCCCCAGGCCCACGTGTACGCCTTTCCGCTCGCATCGGTCTGCGTGTTGTTGTTTGCGTCATACGTGCAGGTGCCGATCGGCGTCGAGGTCAGGTCGTTAGACGGGTTGTCGCTGTAGGGACTCATCCCCGGCAAGTTAGGCTGATGTGTGCCCCATCAATTCTGGCCACAGGCTGGCTCACGCACGAAAGACAACGTATACGCCATCAGTCGGCATATTGTCGTGACGGATATTACATCGATTGGGGCCTCCTTCTGATAACTCATAACGGACTGTATATCCAAGGAATTCGGCCTCCAATAGTACTTTGGTGCGACTAATTCATTGGGCCAATCAGCCATTGGGTCATTGATTCATTGAGTCATCGAAGAAACCGCTCCCCTGCGAAGGGCCGGAGCTTTTTAGCGGCTACTCAGTCATGCCATCGGCAAAATCATTCATGGACAATAAGGTATGGAGGCTACCACACAAACCGGATTGGGAATGAAAAGTCGGCTTCCCGTCAAATGAGTACCGCGGCTTGGCATGAACCGCCAACTACACTCCCTGGTCCTTCCGAAACCCTGATCGAGGAAGTTTGTGGTGGCATAGCAATCGCCGGGATAGATCGCGAACGCCGTAGGGGAGGGGGTTGTTTTTCGGGCCTTGGGAGGCCGCGCACGGGCGAACGCGTACAGCAAGGCCCAGCTCCGGGTCTGGGGCAAGCAAGGCGGGCGGCCTGGGAAGCTGGACCACAAGGCTCGTGCGCGGCTGGGAAAGCTGTTCGCCAGCGGGAAGAGTCAGGCAGAATGCGCCGCGATTTTGGGCGTGTCCGTCCGCACCATCGGTCGGGCCGTGGCTTGGATGAGACCCTAGCAAAAAGGAAAGCCGCGGATCTGAGAGAAGCGTTTTGGCGGTGTAGTAATGGGGCCGAGGCTCGCCGGCGATTATACCCCTCGGGAGCCGATTGAATCGTTTGTAGGCCAGCCCACCGGACCACTGGGCTGCTCAGAGTCTCGTGAGACGTTTCAAACGCCCGCGCGTCGGGTTCGTTTAATACAAGGGCTGTTTTCGCCAGCTATCCGTTCCTTGAATTGTCGGTCTCCGCGGCAGGTTTCTAAGCTGGCATTCAAGCCAACCGCGGCTTATCGTTGGAGTCCGGCTTGCTGATGGAATGAGAGTCTACGGCAGCAACGCGGAAATGCTTATTCGCCAACTTCGATGGAAGTCCGGCAACAAACGTCAACAGGTGACTCGCTATCATCGGGTAAACGCTGCCGAGGGGTATTGCGCACACTTCTGCTACGAGTAAGGTCCGGCGTTGCGAGGAACGGCCGTTGGCGCACAAACCTATGCTGCCGGAGCATGTCGGCGAAGAACCGGTTGGTGGGCGAATGGCTGTCGACTGCAAGGGGTTGCGCGTCTCTTACGTCAGTGTTGCCAGGGAAAGCGTGCTAGGGTTGGTGACGTGCTGCTCCAACATATTGGAGATCGCGATGGCAACTGCGCCCAGCAGGCTGGGAGGATAAGGAACGGAGGAAGGAAGAATGTCAACCTCCGCGAGGAAGGGGTTGTACGTGCGGCTACGGACGGTTTCATTGATGATGGGCCGGATGAGGTTCCAGGCTTGCACGACTTGGCCGCCCACGATGATCGCTTGCGGTGCGAGGCCATGCACAAGTCCCAGGATGCCCAGGCTGAGGGAGCGGGCATTTGCGGTGAGGGCAGCGAGCGCTGTCGGGTTGCCACGGAGGGCCGCGGCAATGATGGCAGCAGCCTGCGTACCCTCGCTGCCGGGGGTTCCATCTTCACCCCCTAATTCAGCGAAGCGCCGACGCAAAGCCTTCTCCGAAGCCAGAGTTTCCCAACATCCGCGCGCCCCGCAAAAGCAGGGAGGCCCATTGGGGTCCATCGGCATATGGCCGAAACTTCCCGTGCCGATGCGTGAGCCACGGTGAAGTCGGCCCTCAATGATCAAGGCTGTGCCGATGCCTTCCACGACTAGCACGTAAGCAATATTGCGGGAACCCAGGAGCTTACCGGAGCCCATCCAAATCTCAGCCAACGCCGCCGAGTTGGCGTCGTTGTCGACAAAAGTAGGCACGCCCAAGCGCTCTTCGAAGAGCTGCCTTATGCGAACCTTCACCAAGCGGTCGTTCGCTCCCAGAACCATGCTCCCTTCCTGCACGTCGACCAGTTCGGGCACGCTCACTCCTACGGCGCTGAGGCCTCTTTCTTTAGTCAGCTTGGCCTCTGCTAGCGATTTCAGAATGTCCTCGCAGAGCTGCTGGACAAAGTCCTCCGGTATGGCGAGGGGCTGACGGATCAACTCTTTTGCCTCGGGCAGGGTGGGAAGCGTTCGCCACAGGATCTGGCGGCCGCTGAAATCCGCAACCGTATACGAGGTCTGCCATACGCCCAGGTCGACGCCCAGCACGAGCATCTTGTTGGGATTAATAGTTAGAAAGGTGGGGCGGCGCCCGCCGGTAGAAGTGCCTGTCGAGGCCTCGGAAATCATATCGTGAGCCAGCAGCCGCTTGACGATCATGGTCACGGTGCTGGCATTCAGTCCGGTCAGGCTCGAGATCTGAGTTCGAGAGATCGGCTGATGGCGACGGATGACATTCAACAGGCGAACTTCATTCACGATGCGAACGTCGCGCATCCCCAGGCTTTGAACTGGCAAGTCAGGCATATATCACGGCCTTTCGGCAGGCATTGTAGCAAACAGTTTGGGAAGAGTGGAAGAAACTTAATTCACGCCCTCAAAAAAGTCTTGACATTGGTTCCACCTCGTGGTTTCATAGGCGCCCGGGCGGGTCGCGTGCTTGGGTCACGACAAGCCTGAACTGAGGCTGCTTAAAGCCGGTGGGGAAAGGTTCAGGAGAGCACCGTTGCCAGAATGAAGCGAAAAAAGCCGTAAACCCCCGAAAGCTGGGGTGAAGTCTAAGTTTTCACGTTAATCTGCGTTTTTGCACAATTGACGGCCATCCGCGGTCGTTTGGATAGCCAGCGTCGGGTCCACAACTCAAGAGGAGATGTACTCTGACCGTTGAATGCGTCACCAGGTCTTGGAAATCTCGAAGAGAAGGGGAGTTTACTATGCGTGATCTTGCAAAGTTTTGCTTGGCGAGCTTTGCGATTTTGACACTGTCGGCAAGCATGCTTGCCCAGTCTTTTCTCGGTTCTATTAACGGTACCGTGAAGGACTCTACGGGCGCTGTGGTGCCTGACTCCAACGTAACGCTCACGGAAGTAGACACCGGGGTTCAACAAACCACGAAGAGCAACGCTGCGGGAGACTACTCGTTACCTGATCTGAAGCCCGGAACCTATATGGTTGCAGTTACCAAAGAAGGCTTCAAAGAGGTGCGCAGCAGTAACATCGTTCTGACCGCCAATCAGACGGCTCGCTTTGACGCTGTGCTGCAAGTGGGCAACGTAGCTCAAAGCGTCGAGGTCAAAGCTCTTGCTCCCACCATGAACACCGAGAACGGAGAAATCAGCGGTGTGCTCTCCAACAATGAGCTCAACATCTTGCCGGTTGTCGCCCGCAGCACCGTGGACATGATCATGCTTA
>Ga0326728_10024658_pt1 | contig 10871 bp, 10 predicted proteins | sample MB3enrmetagenome_FD_207602 | JGI IMG/M metagenome (GOLD analysis project Ga0326728, IMG submission 207602) | Lab enriched peat soil microbial communities from McLean, Ithaca, NY, United States - MB31MN | ecosystem: Environmental > Terrestrial > Soil > Wetlands > Peat | place: USA: New York...
GCCATCTCGGTGAGTTGCTCCCACGCCGGCTTGGGCCCGGGCGGCGGCTCGATCACTTGTTCGGCCAACTGGATGCGCCGCTCCGAGTTCGTGAACGAGACGCGCTCTTCCCCGAAGGCCACCGTCGGCAGCACCACGTGGGCGCACTTGGCAGTTTCATTCATGAAGAGGTGCTGTACGACGATGAAGTCGAACTGCGGCAGGAAGCTGGCAGCGTCTCCAAACGAGCCGGTGCCGACCGGATCGTAACGACACAGCCAGAGTGCTTTCACTTTCCCGGGGCCCTGGCCGGAGAGAATCGTCCGCGCATCCCACCCGGGAGCTGAAGGAATCTTGGTCTTCCAAGCCGCTTCAAAGGAAGCGCGGGCTGCGGCATCGGCCACCGGCCTGTAGCCGGGCAGCCGGTCCGGGAGCATACCCATGTCGCACACGCCGAGGAGATTGTTCTGTTCGCTCAGCGCGTAGATGCCGGCCCCCGGCTTGCCCAGATTGCCCGTCAGCAAAGCCAAATTCACGATTGCACGGATGCTGTACTCAGGACGCGACTCCGTGCTTGCGGAATAGAGCAAGGCCGCCGCGTGCGCGCGGCCGTAGGCCAGTGCCGCCGCTTCGATCGAATCCGCCGAGACCCCGCAAGTCTCCGCCACTTGCAAAAGATCGTATTCCCGGGACTGCGCGAGGAACTTTTCATAGCCGCGACACCTGGCCTTGATAAACGCCAAATTTACAAGTCCGCGGTCCTGGATCACCTTGGCCATCGCGCCATAGAGCAAGGTCTTCGTGCCCGGCTTGATCTGAAGGAAGATGTCGGCGCTCTCCGCCACGCGATGCCTGCGCGTGTCGATTACGATGAGTTTCGCGCCTTTGAGCTTCGCCCGGATGACCACGCCGCCGATCGTCGGCAGTTGGCGCGCCAAATCGACGCCGTCCACCACGATCACATCGCTCACGGCCAACTCCTCGATGGAATTGGTCGTGGCGGGCGCGCCGATCATCTCGAGCAGGACATCGATCGAGTTGTTGCAATACACGCCCGTGCCGTGGTCAACGTTGTTTGTGCCGATGACGGCGCGCGCCAGCTTCTGCAACAGGTAGGCTTCTTCGTTCGAGCAGCGCGGCGAATTGAGGAAGGCGAGCGAATCCGGCCCGTGCTGCTTGCGGGTCTCTTTCAAGCGCGTCGCGATATAACCGAGCGCCTCTTCCCAACTCACTTCCTGCAATTGCCCGCTCTTTCGCAGGAGGGGAGTTTTCAACCGGCCGGGCGAACCAGCCACCTCGTGGACGTGCCAGCCTCGCACGCAAAGCCGGCCCGCGTTCGTCGGGTGCGATCGGCTGGGGTAGACACCCACGATCTGGTTGTCTGAGGTGTCGAGGTAAACGCCGCAACCCACTCCGCAGAAGGTGCACGTGGTTAGCCGATGTGCCATGCGCGCCTCTTCTGCCTCCGGCGAACAGAGGAGGCATCGGAAATGGTGTGCTCACGAATCGATGTGGAAAGGAAAATCAGTGGACGCAGAACTTGAGAGAGCTTGAGCCGACTAGGGGACGTCATCACTATTGAGACCCAGCCTCAAGTTACAATAATTGCGGAAGTCGCGCGGCGGTGCTGTGACGAACGTCACTGCACTTTGTGCTCAAGGACACATCGATCTTTGCGGCGAATCCTGCTGGTTGTGACGGGCTGACATTCCGGAGATAAGCTCGCAGATCCGGGGCCGAGGCGGAGCCGAAGTTGGAACCCATTGGGAGGCAGCACTCGGCAGCGATCTGTCGGTCCACTTGTTCACTGCTTGTCGCACCTGAGGCGAAACCCCGGTCCCAAGTGCGAACCGCTGCCCTTCAATTCCGTATACTTGCAGCCGCTCTGGAAGGCGGCCGAGCGTGCGAGCCAGCTCAATGGCCTCCGCTACGTCAAACCCGTGCGTTGAGCCCGGCAGGCTGCGGGGATCGGTCACCTGACGGCCTTCCAGGGGTACAGGTACGCGTGGCCGGCACAGGAATGGCCGTCCTAACGCGGAATGCGCGACGAAAATGGGCAACTCCAGAGTAGAATGCTTGGCGCTTTGGTAGTACCGGGCGTGACCCTGAGATAGGTGCGGATCGGACGGGCGGCGACATGGTTGTTTTGCTACTTACGGGGCTGGCGATGATTTCCACGTTCTGCGGGGGAATGGTCGCCGCTCGCGGTCACAAACGCATTCACTTGTTGTTGGGGATTGGCGCCGGAATGCTTCTCGGCGCGACATTCTTCGATCTCTTGCCCGAATCCGTCGACGTGGGGCAAACGCAGGGCTGGAGCGTGCGGCTGATCCTGCTCTTCCTGGTTGCAGGCTTCCTCGGCTTTTACATTCTGGAGCGCGCCTTGATTCTCCACTCGTGCGCCGAGGATGACTGCTTCAACGAAGCCCACCGGCGGCTGGGCCGGCTCAGCGTCATGGGGCTGATCGCCCACAGCACCCTGGACGGCGCCGCGATCGGGGCTGCAACGCTGGTGAACTGGCGCGTGGGGATTGTGGTGGCGCTGGCCGTCATCGCGCATGACATGAGCGACGGTCTGAACACGATCCTTCTGGTCACGCGCGGCGAGAAGCCGCGGCGCAGCGATTATCTGTTCCTCGGGATGGATGCCATAGCGCCAGTGGTGGGCGGGATTCTGGCGCTGGGATTCTTGCCGTCGCCGAAGTGGCTCGCGGTTTTTCTCGCCGTGGCTTCCGGATTCTTCCTCTATACGGCGACCTCGGACTTGCTGCCGGAGGCGCACCGGCGCTCGCCCAGCCCGTACGTGACGATTCTCACGATCGCCGGCGTGCTGGTGATGGCCGCGGCGGTCGGGTTGACGCGTCTCAGCCCGGATTCGCTGCGGCGCCTGATACATCCGTTTTCCTGACGCCGGGCCGATATCCCGGCCTCGGGTCGAACTCCTGACCGCAAGATGCAACGGGAGCAGCCTCGCGCCAATCCTGACGATGCCGGCAAACACCAAAGCAAACGCGTTGAGATTCGTGCTGCTGATCGGCGCGATGAGCTATTTCGCCGATTTTGTCTATGAGGGCGCGCGCAGCGTGCTGGGTCCGTATTTGTTGCTGCTCGGCGCGAGCGGGGCGGCGGTGGGGTTCGTCAGCGGACTGGGGGAATTGGCGGGCTACGGCTTGCGAATCGTCTCGGGGCGGCTGGCGGACAAGACGCGGCAATTCTGGCCGATCACGATTCTTGGATACGTGGTGCAGATGGCGGCGGTGCCGGCGCTGGCGCTTGCGGGAAACTGGCCCGCAGCGGCGGCGCTGCTCGTTTTGGAGCGCGCCGGCCGCGCCACTCGCAATCCTCCCCGGGACGTCATGCTCTCGCACGCGGGCGCGGAGATGGGCGGCTACGGCTGGGCGTTCGGCCTGCACGAGGCGCTCGATCAGGCGGGCGCGGTGACGGGGCCGCTGGTGATTGCGGCGATTCTGGCGCGCCGTGGAGACTACCGGCTCGCCTTCGGCGCGCTGGCGATTCCGGCGGCCGTCACGCTCTTGCTGCTGGGCGTGGCGCGCCTGCTCTACCCGCGTCCTGAAGAAATGGAATCGCACCCCCAGGACGTTCACACGGAAGGAATGCCGCGCGTCTTCTGGATTTATCTTGCCGGAGCGGCGCTGGTGGCGGCGGGCTTCGCGGATTTTTCCCTGATCGCGTTTCATTTCGCGAAGAGCGGAAGCGTGGCCCGCGATTGGATTCCCGTTTTTTACGCGGTGGCAATGGGAACGAGCGGCGCGGGCTCGCTTGTCTTCGGACGGCTGTTCGACCGCATCGGGCTGCGGGTGCTCGTGCCGCTGACGATTCTTTCCGCGCTGTTTGCGCCGCTGGTGTTTCTCGGAGGCACGGGGCGCGCGGGATTTGGAATTGCACTCGCGGGCGCCGCGATCTGGGGCGTGGGAATGGGTGTGCACGAATCCATCGTGCCGGCGGCGGTGGCTCCGATGGTGGCGCGGGAACGGCGCGCGTCGGCGTACGGACTCTTCACGGCCGCGTACGGCGTAGCGTGGTTTCTCGGCAGCGCGTTGATTGGGGCGCTGTACGACGTTTCGCTCGGCGCCACGGTCGCGGCGTGCGTGGCGCTCGAATGCGCGGCCATTCCCTTCTTCCTGAAGGCGGCCCGCATGGTCCGAGCGCCTGCGCAACTGTCCGCGAATTGAATTCGCCGCGCTGGGCGCGAAATCAGCGCGCTGCTATCATGGCGCCGAGCCAATCGCAGCCGCGCGAGGGGTGAGACATGACGACAAGACCGATTGTGCAATCCGTGCGTTTTTCCGCGCCGCCGGAAGAGCTGTTTGAGATGTATCTCGATTCAAAGAAACACTCGGCGGCGACTCTCTCCGACGCGAAGATCAGCCGCAAGCCCGGCGGGAAATTCACGGCGTTCGGCGGGCAATTGAGCGGGCGCAACCTCGTAATTGTCCCCAAGCGGGTGATCGTGCAGGCGTGGCGAGCGGAGCATTGGCCGGAATCCGACCCGGACTCGATCCTCATCCTGACGTTCAGCAAGGCGCCCGGCGGCGGGAAGATTGATCTTGTGCACGTGAATGTTCCTTCGCACGACCACAAAGACGTCATAGAGGGCTGGCCAGAATACTACTGGAAACGCTGGAAGAAATATCTGGCGCGAAAGGCCCGCGGCTGAACCGCCCGGCACCCGACGTGCTTGTAGCGGAGCGAGAGGCGACGCCATGTGGAGCAAACAATTTGGAGCGGTTGGCGCGCTGCTGCTGCTGTTCTGCTTGCCCTGCTGGGGCAAAGAGAACGCCCCTGCGCCGCCAGTGAAAGCGGACCGAATCGTCATTATGAAAGCCGCGCGCACCCTGACACTCATGAAGAACGGCAAGGCGCTGAAGACCTACAAGGTAGCTCTGGGGACGGAGCCCGTCGGACCGAAACAGCAGCAGGGCGATCACAAGACGCCAGAGGGCGAATACTTCGTGGACGAAAAAGTTCCGAACAGCAGGTTTCACCTCGCGCTTCATCTCTCCTACCCAAACGCGGCTGACCGGGAGCGAGCGCATGAGCTTGGAGTGAATCCCGGCGGCGACATCGAGATTCACGGCTTGGGAAAAGATTTCGCCTGGGTGGGAAGTCTGCAGCGAATGATCGACTGGACGGATGGCTGCATCGCCGTGACGGACGAGGAAATCGACGAAATATACGCCCAGGTAAGTGTCGGGACGCCGGTAGAGATTCGTCCCTGAATTGCGGCGTCAGCCCCCGCCGACGAGCTGAACGATCTCGAAGCGATCGCTGGAGTGCAAATGCGTGTCCGCCCAGCGGTCTTTGGGCAAAATGTCGCTATTGAGTTCGATGGCGACGCGGTCCGCGCGGAGCCGCAAATGCTCGAGCAGCGCGGCGACCGTGAGGCCGTCAGGCACTTCCGTTGCGTCGCCGTTGACGATGATGTGCATGGCGCGGCTCAACCCGCAGCAGGGGGGCGCACTTTGAGTTTGTAGCGCAATTCGGCGCGCGCGCCGCCCAACGCCGCGCGGAGAACGAGCGCCGCCCCTTCGGGCATGGGCGACGGCAGCACAAATTGAAGAACTGCGCCGCCATTCGCATCGGTGGCGCCGCTACTGCAAACCACCAATCCTTCCTCAGATTCGATCAGCGCCTCCACGGTTGCGCCGTCCACCGGCTTCCCATCCGCAGCGCCGACTCCCAGCTCGATCGACGCGTTGCCGCCTTGCAGCCAGAAATTCGCATTCCGCAGGCGAAGATCGAGCGCGGGGACGGCGGGCGGAGCGGCGTCGCGCACTTGCCCGCTCTCCACTTGCGCAACGACTTCCTGATGCTGGCGCTCGACGCGGTCGCGCAACTCCTTGGGCGAGGCGCCGCCATCCAGCAGGTCCTGGTAACTTGCATTGACGCGATGAATGACGCGGCCGGAGACATAAACGACGGTGTCGAGAGTCGCATCCGGGCCGGCGCGCGCCTCGGTCTGCACGTGGTAGACGATGCCTCCCGCGCTGACGTTGGAGTTGAAGCCTAAGTTCATCGTGTTGCGCCGCGCGCGGTCTCCCGGAAGTCCTCGGAGCGGATTGACCGGGCGCGACCTCGTCGCTATTATAAGGACTCTTGCCCATGAGCGGAAACGGTCTAGAAGGCTACGCTCCTTTCCTCTTGCATCTTTTGCTGGCGATGTTGCTTGCCGGCGCGATTCTGGTTGTTTCGGCGCTGGTCGGCTGGCGCCGGCCCTCGCGCGTGAAGCAGCAGCCGTATGAGTGCGGCATGGACCCGGTCGGCGACGCGCGCGAACCGTTTTCGGTGAAGTTCTACCTCGTGGCGATGGTCTTCATCCTATTCGATGTCGAGGCGATCTTCCTGTATCCGTGGGCGTACGTGTACCGGCAATTGCGCTGGTTCGGATTCGTGGAGATGCTTCTGTATATCGTGATTCTTCTGGCGGGTTACGTGTACTTATGGAAGAAAGGCGCTCTGGATTGGAACCGCCCGCCGGGGCGCCGGGACCCGATTTCGTGACGGAGACAGCGGACGTAGGTCCGAACCCGATTGTCAGCAAACTGCGCGAGTGGGAGCCCCGGGCCGTCGCAGAGGTGATTGCATTTCGCGGGGAGACGACGATCGTCGTCCCGCGGGAATTCTTGCGGCGTGCGGCCGAGTACCTGGCGAACGCTCCCGAATTCGATTTCAAACTGCTGAGTGATATCACCGGCGTGGACCGCTTCCCCGTCGAGCCGCGATTCGAGCTGAATTACCACTTGGTCTCGATTTCGCAGCGCGCGCGGCTGCGGCTGCGCGTGCGCGTGCCGGGAAGCGATCCGCTGGCGGATTCGGTGACGCCGGTTTGGCCGACCGCGAATTGGCACGAACGGGAGATTTTCGATTTGTTCGGCGTGCGATTCGAAGGCCACCCGGATCTGACGCGAATTCTCCTCCCCGAAAATTGGGAGGGCCATCCGTTGCGCAAGGATTTTCCGACAGAAGGCAGCCGCTGATGACCACCGTCCTGACCGCCACCGGCGAAAGCAAGACGATGATCCTCAACATGGGGCCGCAGCACCCTTCCACGCACGGAGTGCTGCGCGTCGTGCTCGAACTGGACGGCGAGACCGTCGTCAAGGCGCGCCCCGACGTCGGTTACTTGCACACCGGAATCGAAAAGACCGGCGAAGCGCTGACCTATTCGCAGGCGATCACGATCACCGACCGGCTGGATTATCTCGCGCCGCTTTCCAATAATTTGTGCTACTGCCTCGCGGTGGAAAAGTTGCTCGCGATCGAGCCGCCCCCGCGCGCGAAGTATGCGCGCGTCCTGCTGACCGAGCTGACGCGCATCGGCTCGCACCTCGTGTGGCTCGGCTCGCACGCGCTGGATCTGGGCGCGATGACCGTCTTCCTCTACTGTTTCCGCGAGCGCGAGGAGCTCCTGAAAATTCTCGAGATGGTCTCCGGCCAGCGCATGATGACGAGCTATTTCCGCATCGGCGGGCTGGCCCTCGAGCCGCCGCCGGGATGGCTGGACCGCGTGGACCGCTTCCTGCGCTTGTTTCATTCGCGGCTCCCGGAATACGAAACGCTTCTGACCGACAATCGCATCTGGCACGCGCGAACCAAAGGCGTCGGCGTCATCTCGGCCGAGGACGCAATTGCGCTCGGCGTGACGGGGCCCGTGCTGCGCTCGACCGGCGTTGCGTACGACGTCCGGAAGGCCTTTCCGTACGCGGGCTACGAGGAATTCGACTTCGCGGTGCCCACCAGCACCGACGGCGATTGCTACGCGCGTTACCTTCTGCGGGTGGCCGAGATGCGCGAGAGCGAGAAGATCATCCGCCAGGCGATGGAAAAGATTCCCGCCGAAGGGCCGATCAAGGCCGACGCGCCGGGCATCGTGCCGCCGCAACGTGAAAAGATGAAGACCGAGATGGAGGCCCTCATCCACCATTTCAAGATTTTCACCGAAGGGTTCGCGCCGCCGGTGGGCGAGGTCTACCAGACGATCGAATCGCCGCGCGGCGAACTGGGATTCTTCGTCGCGAGCGACGGCTCGCCGAAGCCGTATCGCATGAAAGTGCGCGCGCCCTCGTTCGTCAATTTGCAAGCGCTGCCGAAATTGGTCGAGGGCAGGCTCCTGGCCGACGTGGTGGCCTGCATCGGAACGATTGATATCATCCTGGGGGAAGTGGACCGCTGATGCAACTGCCGCCGGAACTCGAGCAAAGATTTCAGACGCTGGTGTCGCGCTATCCCGTGAAGCGCTCGGCGCTGGTGCCGATGGCCCTCTACGCGCAGGACGCGCTCGGCTGCGTCAGCGACGAGATGATCGGCGAGATCGCCCGGCGGCTCGACCTCAACACGCTGCAAGTGACCGAAACGATCGCCTACTACTCGATGCTGCGGCGCAAGCCCGCCGGACGAAATCACGTGCAGGTGTGCACGAACGTGTCCTGCAAATTGCGCGGCGGAGACAGGCTGTGGGAGCACGCGCAGCGCAAGCTCGAAATCGGCCACAAAGAAACGTCCTCCGACGGCGCATTCTCTCTGGAAGAAGTGGAGTGCCTCGGAGCCTGTACCGGCGCGCCCGCCATGCAGGTGAATTACGACTTCTACGAAAATTTGACGGTCGAGCGCTTCGACGCGATCATCGCGCAACTCGACCGCGGCGACCGGCCGGCGACCTCGCAGCCCGCTTCGGGGGCCGTCCACCGGCGGCATCCCGATGAAGTGCCCGTGATCAGCCGGCTCTTCGGCATTCCAGACTCCCACACGATGGCCGTGTATTTGAAGAACGACGGTTACAAGGGCCTGGAAAAGGCGCTTTCGATGTCTCCCGATCAAGTGATCGAGGAAGTGAAAAAATCGAATTTGCGCGGGCGGGGCGGCGCGGGATTTCCGACGGGAATGAAATGGAGTTTCGTGCCGAAGGAATCGGCGAAGGGCAAGTACATCCTGGCGAATGCCGATGAAAGCGAGCCCGGCACCTGCAAGGATCGCCCGCTCCTGGAAATGGTTCCGCACCAATTGATCGAAGGGATGATTATCGCCGGGTACGCGGTGGGCGCGCACAATGGCTACATCTACATACGCGGCGAATACCGCTACGTCCTCGACATCATCGAAGCCGCGATCGAGGAGGCCTACAAGGCCAGCTATCTGGGCAAGAACGTGATGGGCGGCGGGTTCTCGTTCGATTTGGCGGCGCACACGGGCGCGGGCGCCTACGAGTGCGGCGAGGAATCCGCGCTGATGGAATCGCTCGAAGGCAAGCGCGGCTACCCGCGCATCCGGCCTCCCTTCCCCGCCGTGGTCGGCCTCTACGGCGCGCCGACGGTCATCAACAACGCCGAAACGCTTTCCGCCGTGCCTTCGATTCTGCATCGCGGAGGGGAATGGTACGCTTCGCTCGGCACGCCGAAAAACGGCGGCACGCGGCTGTTCTGCATCTCCGGCCACGTCAACCGGCCCGGGATTTACGAATTGCCCATGGGCTACAACTTGAAGCGCATGATCGAAGAAGTCGCGGGAGGAATTCCCGGCGGACGGAAGTTGAAAGCGGTGATTCCCGGCGGCAGCTCTTGCCCGCTGCTGAAGGCGGATGAAGCCGATATCGCGATGGATTTCGATTCCGTGGCCAAGGCCGGTTCGATGCTGGGCTCGGGCGGCACGGTGGTGATCAACGATCAGACGTGCATGGTGGACCTCGCGCGGCGGATCATGCATTTTTACGCGCACGAATCCTGCGGCTGGTGCATTCCCTGCCGCGAAGGCACGGCCTGGCTGCGCAAACTCCTGGATCGCTTCCACGACGGCGGCGCCCGCCCCGAGGACATACCGCTGGTGGGCGAGCTTGCAAAGAATATGCTCGGCAGGACATTTTGCCCGCTCGGCGACGCCGCGGCCATGCCCACGATGAGCATCGCGAAGAAATGGCCCGAGGAATTCGAGCAGCACCTTTCGGGAAAATGCCCGTACAAGCCCGCGAATGTTTTTACGGCGGTGCGCTGAAGAAGCCCGATGCCCGACACGAAGAACATTTCGTTCAAGATCAACGGCCAGGACGTCTCCGTGCCGCCGGGCACGCTGGTCATCGAGGCGGCGCGCAGGCTCGGCATCGAAGTGCCGTCGTTCTGCTACTACCCGGGGCTTTCGCTTCAGGCCGCCTGCCGGATGTGCCTGGTGGAAGTGGAAAAGGCGCCGAAGCTGCAAACGGCGTGCACGCTGGTGGCGACGAACGGCATGGTCGTGCGCACGGACACCGATCAGGTGCGCCAGGCGCGCAAGTCCATGCTCGAGTTCTTGCTCACGAACCACCCGCTGGATTGCCCGGTCTGCGACAAAGGCGGCGAGTGCGAATTGCAAGACATGGTCTTCACCTACGGCGCCGACCACAGCCGCTTCGTCGAGGAAAAGCTGCACCGGCCGGAAGAAAAGTGGTCCGAGCTGGTCTATTACGACGCGCCGCGCTGCATCCTGTGTTTCCGCTGCGTGCGCGTTTGCGACGAGGGCATGGACGTCAAGGCGCTGGGCGTGGGCCAGCGCGGCGTGCAGTCCGTCATCATCCCGAATCGCGAAGACCACCTCGATTGCCAGGAATGCGGGATGTGCATTGACATTTGTCCCGTGGGCGCGCTGACCAGCGGCACCTACCGCTACCAGACCCGGCCCTGGGAAATGAGCTACGTGCCCACCGTCTGCGCGCACTGCTCGAACGGCTGCAAGACGACGCTCAGCGTGCGCAACCACGAAATCCTGCGCGCCAACAATCGCGATCTTTCCGGATTCAACAAGGAGTTCCTCTGCGTGAAGGGCCGGTTCGGCTTCGATTTCACCAGTCATCCGCAGCGCCTGCGGGAACCGCTTATCCGCCGGAACGGAGAGCTCGTCCCCGCCAC
>Ga0326728_10024659_pt1 | contig 10870 bp, 17 predicted proteins | sample MB3enrmetagenome_FD_207602 | JGI IMG/M metagenome (GOLD analysis project Ga0326728, IMG submission 207602) | Lab enriched peat soil microbial communities from McLean, Ithaca, NY, United States - MB31MN | ecosystem: Environmental > Terrestrial > Soil > Wetlands > Peat | place: USA: New York...
GCCATTCCGATTCCTTTGTAACTTCGGTTGTGTGCCCCCGGCCTCAGCCGGTTCGCACGGGTTGAACGGTTGGCCCCCTGAGGTTCATCGCAAGCCTTGACTCAGGCTAACTAGCCTCTTTCCAGTGGACAGTGGTCAGTGGTCCGTTTTCCTTACTCATGGAAATGTGTTTTTACTGTTCACTGTTCACTTTCGTGGAGGGTTCCGCGGTTTGCCAGAAGGCGTTAGCCCTGGCGCTGCTTGTGCTTTGCGTTCTCGCAGATCACCCTGACCACCCCGCGGCGGGTGATGACCTTGCACTTGACGCAAATCTTTTTGACCGATGCACGGACCTTCATTGTTCTTGCTGCCCTTCTCCGCGCATTTGCTGACGACGCGGTTGTTCTCTTAGCTCTCAGCTTTCAGTTCAGTACGAAAAGCTGATAGCTGACGGCTGATAGCTGGTAGCTTACTTGTAGCGGTAAACAATCCGGCCGCGATTCAGGTCGTAGGGACTCAACTCCACGGCTACGCGATCTCCGGGCAAAATGCGGATGAAGTTCTTGCGCATCCTTCCCGAAACATGGGTCAGCGCCTCGTGATTATTCTCGAGCTTGACCTTGAACATGGCATTGGGCAGCGTCTCGGTGACCACAGCCATTACCTCAATCGCATCTTCCTTCGACAAACCGCATCCACTTCCGCCGGCGCGCTTGTGCCCAACCGGCCTGTAATCCCGAGCGTGCTACTCGGTTAAGATTCTCGCTCCGGTGGCGGTCACCGCCACCGTGTGCTCAAAATGAGCGCTCATGCTTCCATCCGCGGTGACTGCCGTCCAGCCGTCGCCCAAAACCACAACATCGGCTTTGCCCGCATTCACCATGGGCTCAATGGCGATGACCATGCCGGAGCGCAGTTTCATGCCCTGTCCGGCCTCGCCAAAGTTCGGCACCTGTGGATCTTCGTGCATGTGGATGCCGATGCCATGGCCCACAAAATCCCTTACCACCGAAAACCCCGCGGCTTCTACCACGTTCTGCACCGCGAAGCCTACATCACCCAGCGTTGCTCCCGGTTTCACAACCGCAATCGCGGCATTCAACGACGCCTCGGTTACCTGCACCAGCCGCGCTGTCCTGGGGTCGATCTTCTTGCCCACCGGCACGGTGATGGCCGCGTCGCCGCAATAGCCGTCTACAAACGCCCCATAGTCGACCGAGACGATCTCCCCTTCCTTGAGGATCCGTTTCGCCGACGGAATGCCGTGCACCACTTCGCTGTTGACCGAGGTGCACAGCACGCAAGGAAAACCATGATAGCCCTTGAAAGCTGCTTTGGCGCCCAACTGTTTGGTGTGCGCCTCGGCCGCCTTTTCCAGATCCAGCGTGGTGACGCCCGGCTTAGTCAGGCCCCGCACCAACTCGAGTACCTCGCGAACCACCTGGCCCGCGCGGCGCATCTTCTCGATCTCCCTGGACGACTTCAGTACTACCGCCACTCAACCAGCTTTCAGAGGTCAGTTTTCAGCGATCAGCGCCGCCCTTTCGGACTGATAGCTGACGGCCGATCGCTGACAGCTAACTCTTCAACACAAACCCGCCCTCCGGTACGCGCTACTGACGTAACCGCTCAACGGCGGTAACAATTCCGGCCGCGATTTCAGCTATCGGCCGGCTTCCATCTACTTCCGCGAAACGCCCCAGAGCCCGGTAGTGATCAACCACCGGCGCGGTCGAGGCCGCGTAAGCGCGCATGCGCTCCTCGAAGACCTTTTCCGTGTCGTCGGCTCGCTGGACCAGAGTGGCGCCGTCCGCATCGCATACGCCTTCTTTCTTGGGAGGCTTGAAGCAAACGTTATAGATGCTCTGGCAGACAGGGCAATTCCTGCGCCCCGTAATCCGGCACAGTAACTGATTATAGTCCACATGGATACTGACAGCAACCACCGGAAGCCCACTAGCCTGCGCGGCCAGGCGGCTGTCCAACCAGCCGGCTTGCGGCAGGGTGCGCGGAAAACCGTCCAGAATGTAGCCTTTAGCCGTGTCGGGCTGCTCCAGCCGCGCGGCCACCATCTCGTTAACCAGAGAATCCGGCACCAACTCCCCGCGCCCCATGATCTGCTTGGCAGCCCGGCCCAGCTCGGTGCCCTGAGCCACATTGCCGCGCAGCAGGTCGCCGGTGGAGATCTGCGGAATCCCCCAGATCTTGACCAGTTCCTTGGCCTGAGTGCCTTTGCCCACGCCCGGAGCGCCTAATAAAAGGATAGGGCCGGGAAGGGTCTTCCGACCCGTCTCCCGGCCTTGATTGACAGCAGTTTCAGAAGAAGACATTACCAGGTTTTCCTTCCGCGAATACGACCGGAGCGCGGGGAAAAGCCATCATAGTGCCGCATGATCAGCTGCGATTCGATCTGGTTGACGGTATCCATGGCCACACCCACAACAATCAGTAGCGAGGTGCCGCCAAAGTAGAAGTTGACATTCAAGCCGTTAATCATCCAATTTGGCAGACGCTGAAAGAAATTGCCCACCAGCCAAAGATGGTTCAAGTGGATGCCCGAGATCAGGAAGGTGGGCACCAGCGAGATGATAATCAGATAGCAGGCGCCGACCAGGGTGATCCGCGTCAGGATGTCGTTGATGAAGTCAGATGTACGCTTGCCGGGGCGGATTCCGGGTATAAACGATCCGGACTTGCGGAAGTTGTCGGCAATGTCGTCCGGCTTCATCACGATGGAGATGTAGAAGTAGGCAAAGAAGACGATGGCCAGCATGTAGAGCAGCTCATACCATGGTTCGCCGGGCGCGAGCGCATCGATGAGTGGCCGCCAAAAGCTGCTGTTGCTTACAAATTCTGTCTGGCGGAGCATCAACGGGGCCGAAAGGATAGAGGCGGCAAAGATGACCGGCATGACGCCGCCGGAGTTGACCTTGAGGGGCAAGTGGCTGGATTGGCCTCCCATCATGCGGCGGCCGACGATGCGCCGCGCGCTCTGGATGGGGATGCGCCGCTCGCTGCGCTCGACAAAGACGATGAATGCCACCACCGCCGCCATGCCCACCACCAGCAAAATCACCGCAACCATGGTAAACGAGCCCCAGTAGTCGGTCTTGACCTTCTCGACCAGGTCCATCGCGCCGCGCGGCAGACCGGCGACAATTCCTGTAAAAATCAGCAGGCTCATCCCATTGCCGATGCCGCGCTCCGTTATCTGCTCGCCCAGCCACATGATGAAGGCTGTGCCGGTGGTCAGTGTCAGCACCGTCATCAGGATGAAGGGGACGCCGGGATTCAGCACCATGTGCCCGCTTTGCAGCATGAACGCGATGCCGACGGACTGCACCGCGGCCAGAATCACGGTCATATAGCGTGTCCACTGCGTGATCTTGCGCCGTCCCAGCTCGCCTTCCTTCTGAATGCGCGCCAGCGGCTCATAAACCACGGTAAGCAACTGGAAGATGATCGAGGCCGTGATGTAGGGCATGATGCCCAGGGCGAAGATCGTCATGCGGCGAAGGTTGCCGCCACCGAAGAGATTCATCAGGCCCAGCGCGGAACCACCCTGCTGGTCGAAAAGCCGCTCCAATTGAGCGGTGTCAACGCCCGGCGTGGGAATCCATGCGCCCAAACGATAGATGGCCAGAATGCCCAGCATAAAGAGCACTCGCTTGCGCAGGTCGGGAATCCGGAAAATATTGAGAAACTTGTCTAGCATGATTGGTTATCCGCTTCATTCAGGGCCTTTACCGACCCTCGAATCTTTGCCACTGACCATCTTACCGTGCTGAGCGCCGCGTGTCGCGCTAAGCCGCTGCCGGTGCTGCTTCGCCGCCCAGAACCACGGCCTTGCCGCCGGCTTTTTCGATCTTCTCGACAGCCGACTTGGAAAACTTGTGCGCGTGGATGGTGAGCGCCGATTTCAGTTCGCCGGAACCGAGAATCTTGATCAGCGCCTTCTTGCTCGAAGCCAGGCCCAGCTTCTTGTAGTCGTCCAGGCCAATCTCTGTCATGGACAAGCCCTCGATCTGCTCTGCCAGCCGATCCAGATTCACCACCGTGTACTCGGCGCGGAAAATGTTAGTGAAGCCGCGCTTGGGCAAGCGGCGGTGCAACGGCATCTGGCCGCCCTCAAAGCCGCGCATCATGCTGGTGCCGGTGCGTTGACCCTGGCCCTTGTGGCCGCGAGCCGAGGTCTTGCCCATGCCGGAACCCATGCCGCGACCGACACGCTTGCGCCCTGTATTAGCTTTCCGGGGCGCGCGTAAATTCGATAAATTTCTCGTTGCCATCATTCCCTCGCTGTAGCGCCGACGAACTTATGCCCGCCGACTCGCGTTCTGTGAAGAAGTGAATGAGTCAAGAAGCGAAGAAGTGAATAGTAAACCTCAGTGCGACCGTTGCTTCACTTCTTCACTCATTCACTTCTTCACTTTTTTACTACTTCACTCTTTCACTTCTTCACTGTTTCACTGGTTCACTAGCCTTCCAGTATCCGAACCAAATGCGGAATGGCCTTGACCATGCCGCGAGTGGATTCCGTATCCACGCGCTCGACGATCTGGTTGAGCCGCGTGAAGCCCAGGCCCTTGACCACCAGTTTGTGCTTGGCGGGCGTGGAGTTCTTCGAGCGATAGTACTGAATGCGAATCATCTTGGTCTTGGCCATGGCTTAGAACTCCTCCACCGACTTGCCGCGCATGTTGGCCACTTCGGCCTTGTCGCGCAACTGCACCAGCGCATTGAAGGTGGCCTTGACGACGTTGTGCGGATTGGGCGAACCCAGGCTTTTGGTGAGCACATTCTGCACCCCGACAGAGGTCATCACCGCGCGCACCGCGCCGCCGGCAATCACGCCGGTGCCTTCGGGAGCCGGCTTCAGCAGCACCTGCCCGGCGCCGTAACGGCCCAGAACCAGATGCGGAATCGTGGTAGCCGTCAGATGGACCCGAACCAGGTTTTTCTTGGCCGCCTCAATCCCCTTGCGGATCGCCTGGGGAACTTCCTTGGCCTTGCCCGAACCGTGGCCCACCACGCCCGCGGAGGGATCGCCCACCACCACCAGCGCGGCAAACGACATATTCTTGCCGCCCTTGACCACCTTGGTCACGCGATTGATGGAGACCACCTGATCCTTCAGGTTAAACTGGTTTGCATCGAGTTTCTTCTTCAACATCGTCATTGCTCTCTCCAGTGGACAGTGGTCAGTGAACAGTGTTCAGTTTGATCTCCGCCACGTCTGCTTCTTTAGCCCACAGCAAACTGTGCACTGTTCACTGCTTTTAAAACTCCAACCCTGCTTCGCGAGCCGCATCGGCCAGCGCCTTGATGCGCCCGTGATAGAGGTAGCCGCCGCGATCAAAGACTACCTTCTTGATGCCTTTCTTGACGGCCAACTCGGCCACTGCCTTGCCGATCTCCTTGGCCGAGGCCACGTTGCCGCCGGTCTTCAATTTGATGGACGAAGCTGAAACCAGCGTCTCGCCTTTCTGGTCATCGATGACCTGCGCGTAGATGTGATTCAGCGAGCGGTAGACGTTCAGCCGCGGCCGCTCCGCGGTTCCGGCAAGCTTGCGGCGGATGCGCTGATGAATGCGCTGGCGAATTGCGTTTCTCTTGGTCTGCGTAATCATGATCTCTCGTTCCTATCAGCGGAGCCGCCCTGCGACCCCGTTCGGTTGAATTCCAGCGGTCAGTGGTCGGTTTCCGGTTACGTATTGTGCGTTTCGGCTGTTCATTGTTCACTGTCCACTGTTTTACTTCGCTCCCGTCTTGCCGGCCTTCTTCTTCAGCTTCTCGTCGGAGTAGCGCACACCCTTGTTCTTGTACGGATCGGGCTTGCGCAGCGAACGCATATCGGCCGCTACCTGGCCCACCTTCTGCCGGTCGATGCCGGTGATGGTCAGGTGAAGCTGCTTGGGGTCAATGGCAACTTCAATGCCCGTTGGTAATGGAAACTCAATCGGGTGTGAGTAGCCCAGCGTAAAGACCACCGTGCCCTTACCCTTCAACTCGGCGCGATAGCCAATGCCCACAATGTCCAATTCCTTCTTCCAGCCCTTGGTGACGCCGTCAACCGCGTTGGAAACCAGCGAGCGCGTCAACCCGTGCATCGCAGCCTGGCTGTCGTTCTCGCGATTGACGTGCAGCGCGCCATCCTTGATTTCCAGCGTAATGCCGGGTGAAATCATCGCCGAGACCTTGCCCTTGGGGCCCTCGACCACAACCGTGTTGCCCTCAACCTTGTACTTCACTCCCGCGGGCAGCGGAATCGGCTTTTTTCCAATACGCGACATCGAATCATTCCTTCATCTGGCTTGCGAGTCCCGAGAAGCAGTGATCAGTGATCAGTGGTCAGTGATCAGTAAGTGCTTTGCTCTCTCGTTCCACTGCAGCTCGAACAACAGTTGTCAGTTGTCAGTTATCAGTCTTCAGTTTTTAGCTGACCACTGATCACTGACCACCGACCACCGTGTTACCACACTTCGCACAACAGCTCGCCGCCCACGCCCTCGCGGCGCGCCTGACGGCCGGTCATCACGCCCTTGGGCGTGGTCATGATCGAGATGCCCAGGCCGCCTTGCACGCGCTTGATCTCGTCGCGGCCTATGTACACGCGGCAGCCGGGTCGCGAGATGCGCGCGAGATCCCGAATGGCTGCATCCTGGCCGCCGTACTTCAGGTACACGCGCAGCACCAGCTTGCCATCCTCTTCCTGGGTCTTGTAATTCGAGATATAACCCTCCTCCTTGAGGATGCGGGCAATCTCGGTCTTCAGCTTCGAAGCCGGTACATCCAGCTTCTGGTGACGCGCCCGGATCGCATTCCGGATTCGCGCCAGAAAATCGGCTACTGGGTCGGTCAGACTCATTCCTTCTCCTTCATTCCCCGTTCGTCCGCACAGCGGAAACCAGCGGGAATGCAAAAACAGCTTCTAGCTTCCAGCTATTAGCTCATCTCGCCCGGTGAAGCTCTTCGCCATTTCTCGAAAAGCTAAGAGCTAAAAGCTAACAGCTAGGATTTATTACCAGCTCGACTTGACGACGCCGGGAATTTCTCCCTTAAGCGCCAGCGCGCGGAAACACAAGCGGCAAACGCCAAACTTGCGCAGAAAACCTCGCGGCCGCCCGCAAAGCTGGCACCGGTTGTGCTTGCGGCAGCTGAACTTCGGCTTCCGCGCGTCTTTCACCCTTTTTGCAGTGGTTGCCATATTCCTCTTCATCCTCGGCTACAAGCTTCTAGATACTAGCTCTTAGCTTGCTCTGTGCCCAACGTGGTCCCACGCTCACGGAACAAATCCAAATCGTTTTGCCTCAGTTGCCGGTTTCACCTCGATCAAGCTAGAGGCTAGCAGCTAAAAGCTGTTCCTACGCGCCCTGCCGGAACGGCATTCCGAAGGCCCGCAGCAGCGCCCTCGCCTGGTTGTCGTCCTTGGCCGTGGTCACAATGGTGATGTTCATGCCTTTCATCTTTTCCACCTTGGAGTAATCAATTTCAGGAAAGATGAGCTGGTCCTTCAGCCCAAGCGTGTAGTTGCCGCGCCCGTCAAAACTCTTGGTAGACACGCCGCGGAAATCTCTCACCCGCGGCAGCGCCGTCGAAATCAGCCGGTCCAGAAACTCGTAAGCCTTCTCGTTGCGCAGCGTCACCATGGCGCCAATCGACATGCCGGCCCTCACCTTGAAAGCCGCAATCGATTTCTTCGCCTTGGTGGTCACCGGCTTCTGCCCGACAATCGCCGTCAGATCGGCCACCAGCGGGTCCAGCAGCTTGGTGTTCTGCGTGGCTTCGCCCAGGCCCATGTTGACCACGATCTTCTTCAACTCCGGAACCGCCATTGGATTATCAAGCCCCAGCTCCTTTTGCAGAGCCTGTTTGATCTCCTTGTGATACTTCTCTTTCAGTCTTGCCGTCATAATGCTTTGCTCTCTTTCTTCCGGTCTCGGATTGACTCAATGGCCGTTTACCGTTACGGAAGGTGCTTGCCGCACGGGCGACGTTTTTCGCGTTCCGTGCCGCTCTGATTCCCCGGTGAACGATTCACTTCTTCACTCGTTCACTTCTTCACTGCAGTTCCTACTTCTTCGTCGGCAGTTCCTGCCCGCACTTCTTGCAGATACGAACCCTGACGCCGCCTTCAACCTTCGAACTCACGCGCGCCGGGCCGCAGTTGGGACAGACAATCTGGACATTGGAGACATCGATGGGTGATTCCTGCTCGGCGATGCCACCTTTAGTCCGCTGGCCCTGTTTGCTGGAAACCGTCTTCTTGACCACGCGCACGTGCTCCACCAGCACCGTGCCCTTGTCGGGGAAGACGCGCAGCACTCGGCCCGTCTTGCCGCGGTCCGCGCCCCGGAGAACCTTGACCGTATCGTTGCGATGAATATTCAAACTCGGCATCTTCTTCTCCAAAAAACAGCTACTAGCTTTTAGCCGCTGGTTGGTAACTTCCAGCTTGACCAACTCCGCCCAACTTACCCGCAAACCAGCTAGAAGCTAAAGGCTAAAAGCTAGAAGCTTGAAGTTGTCTTAGACAACTTCAGGGGCTAGCGAAACAATTTTCAAAAACTTCTTCTCGCGCAACTCGCGGGCCACCGGCCCAAAGACGCGCGTACCCACCGGCTCGTGCGTGTCGTCGATCACCACGGCGGCGTTTTCGTCGAAACGAATATAGGTTCCGTCGCGCCGGCGATGCTCCTTGCGGGTACGGACAATGACCGCCTTCACCACCTTGCCCTTCTTGATGGTGCCGTCGGGCGAAGCTTCTTTGACCGCCGCGGTCACAATGTCGCCCAGGCCGGCCTTCTTGCCCAGCCCGCCGCCCAGCGGCAGAATTACTTGCAGCTTGCGCGCGCCGGAGTTATCGGCTACCGCGAGCATGGTTCTCATTTGCACAGCCATGGGTTCTTCTCCTCGAATAGCTCCTAGCTTCTAGCTGCTAGCCACCAGCTCTCAAATCTTCCTGTTCTGCCCGACTTACCAGCAATCCAGCTAGAAGCTAGAGGCTAACGGCTCGCTTCAGTTGGCAATCTTAAGGTCGTCCGGAATCGCCGCGTCCTCGAGTTGCCCCAGGGCCGAGCGCCGCACAATTTCTTCCAGAGACCACCGCTTCAGCTTGCTCAGCGGACGCGTCTCGCGGATGCGCACCACATCGCCCAGCCGCGCTGAACTCTGCTCGTCATGGGCATAGAATTTCTTGGTGTTGCGCACGATTCGCTTGTACTTGGCGTGGGCCTTGCGCATCTCGACCTCGACCACAATGGTCTTCTGCATCTTGGTCGAAACCACCTGGCCGACCTTCTCGTTCCGCCTGGCGCCTGCGGCCGCCGGCGTCTGTACCGCCTCTTGAGTCGCCTTCATTTAGCGGGCTCCCTTCTTGCTGTCCGCGGCTGTGTTGGTATCGACGGCGGCATCCTTCGCCGCCCCGCGAATTCCCATCTCGCGCTCGCGGGCCACGGTCTTGATCTGTGCGATCTCCTTGCGCATCTGGCGGAGCTTCTTCACTCCGTCATTCTGCCCCAGCGAGACCTGAAAGCGAAGCCGGAACAGTTGCTCGGAGGTGGTCTTCTCCTGGTGCGCCAGTTCTGCGTCGCTCAAACTGCGAATCTTCTCGAGTTCCATCTTTTTCTTAGCTCCTAGCTTCTAGCTGCCAGCTTCTAGCCTCATCCTGCTCGTTCATAACTCCTCAATTCAACATTGAAGAGCTAGAGGCTAGGAGCTGGAAGCTGTTTTCTTGGCCGCGGTCTCGGTCTTTTCCTCGCCTGGGCGCATCACGAACTTGGTCAGTAACGGCAGCTTGTTTGACGCCAGGCGCATAGCCTCTTTGGCGGTCGCCAGGTCCACGCCTTCCATCTCGAAAAGGATCTTGCCGGGCCGCACAACCGCAACCCAGTGATCCAGCGCTCCCTTGCCCGAGCCCATGCGGACTTCGGCCGGCTTCTTGGTGATGGGCTTATCCGGAAAAAGGCGCAGCCAGATTTTGCCGCCGCGCTTGATGAAGCGAGTCATGGCGATACGGCTGGCCTCAATCTGACGGTCGGTGATGTAGCCGCACTCCATAACGCGCAGGCCGTATTCACCAAACGAGATAGAGGAACCGCGCCACGCCTTGCCGCGTCTCTTGCCCTTCTGCTGCTTGCGAAACTTCACCTTCTTTGGCATCAACATAACGAAAACCTCGAAAAGACAGGGACTAGGGAATAGGGACTAGGGACTAGTTTCATCCCGTAGCGATTCGCTTCCCATCCTGCTTATTGCAAACCTTAACAACCAACAATCGTTGAACCAAGCAATGGAACTTAATTTCTAATCGGGACCGTTTTTTCTAGTCCCTAGTCCCTATTCCCTAGTCCCTGCTTCTAAAACACCGACGTGCCTGCCGGCGCCGGCTGACGCTTCTTGGCCTCGTAGATGTCGCCGCGATAGATCCAGGTCTTGACGCCGATTACGCCGTAGGTGGTGTTAGCCTCGGTGAATCCGTAATCAATGTCGGCCCTGAGCGTGTGCAGCGGCAAACGCCCTTGCAGGTACCATTCCGAGCGTGCAATCTCGTTGCCGTTCAACCGGCCCGAGACCCTCACCTTGATTCCCTTGCAGCCGAAACGCAGCGCCGAGTCCACACTTTTTCTCATGGCCCGGCGGAAGCTGACGCGCTTTTCCAGTTGCAGCGCGATCGCTTCGGAAACCAACTGCGCGTCCAGCTCCGGCTTGTTCACCTCGATAATGTCGATGAACACGTCGCGATTGGTGCGCTTGCCGAGCTCCGTCTTGAGCTTTTCGATCTCCGCGCCCTTGCGGCCGATCACGATGCCCGGCCGGGCGGTGCGGATGAGAAAGCGCAGCTTGTTGCCCGGCCGCTCGATCTCCACCGAGCTGACGCCCGCGGCTTTCA
>Ga0326728_10024662_pt1 | contig 10868 bp, 9 predicted proteins | sample MB3enrmetagenome_FD_207602 | JGI IMG/M metagenome (GOLD analysis project Ga0326728, IMG submission 207602) | Lab enriched peat soil microbial communities from McLean, Ithaca, NY, United States - MB31MN | ecosystem: Environmental > Terrestrial > Soil > Wetlands > Peat | place: USA: New York...
GACTTCAACAGGGTTAGAGCCGAGGACGTTGAAGACGAGATGCGTGAGGAGTTCATCAAACGGGCCCCTGTCTTCTGTGAGAACCTGCCCGCCGGCGATGACAAGCGGGCGGAATGGGAATGGTATTTCATGATGCAGCACTTCGGCGTGGCAACACGCCTTCTGGACTGGACCGAGGGCGCGCTTATCGCGCTGTACTTTGCGGTGAGGCCCTCCGGTGGGGAGGAAGACGCCCCCTCGGAGGACGCTGCCGTTTGGGTGCTCGACCCGTACCGGCTCAACAAGAGGCCCGGCGTGCTCGGCAGGGAGTGGATAATGCCGCCCAGCGCGAGCGGTGTGGAAGATGATAAGTGGTTGAAGCGGGTACAGCGCTGGTTACCGACGAGATTCAAAAAGATGGCCGGGCTTCCGGGGCCGGCGGTCGCTATCGAGCCCACGCACGTCGCCCGGAGGATCAGTTCCCAACACTCTTGCTTTACCATCCACGGTAGAGATGTCCTGGCGCTTGACAAGCTTCAGGAAGAGGAAAACGGCTGCTTGGTTAAGATCATCATTCCGGCTGACAGAATCGATGAAATAAGAATCGACCTCCGTATCTGCGGCATCAACGAAGCCACGATCTTCCCCGATCTGGACGGGGTGGGACGATCAATCAACGCAAGGTGGGACATAGGTGCGCGGCCACCGCCCATGAGAGGAGGGAGACCGAGATGAAACTGAAACCAGAGCGCGGTTTGCCGCATGAAGGAGTCTATGCGCGGATTATGCCCTCCAAAATCCACGGGGTTGGGGTGTTCGCAATTCGCGACATTCCGAAAGGAGCGAAGTTGTTTGAGCCGGACGATGGGGAACTGGTATGGATGAAAAGGAGCGCTCTCAAGCTCGACGAGCTGCCGCAGGGAATCAGGCGATTATATGAGGATTTTTGCCCCATCAAGGACAAAGGCAAGACATACGGCTGCCCTGGGAACTTCAACCTCATGACCATTGCCTGGTACCTAAACCACTCCAAGACCCCCAATGTTGGCTGCGATAAGGATTACACCTTCTTTGCCCTGCGGGACATCGCGGCCGGGGAGGAACTGACTGCGGATTACGGCACTTACAACGAGTTCGCGGATGGCCAGCGGGTCTGACCTGTTTTGCGCGGATGATGCGGCCAGGCAGCGGGCCGTGTGGCCGTTCAGCGGGTCTCCGGAGAATAGGAGCGGTCAGACCGCCCTAACCGGGATGCTTCATGCCCGGCAGGGCATTTTATTGGCACCGTGGCTTGAGTGCGAGGCTCGGAGGCACCCGCGGTGCGAGAACTGGTTCAGCAGTTTGTGAGCCGCCACCGAAAGCCGTTGAAACGGCTGGAGGGTCCGGTTGCCCCGTTCCACCGGGCTGAAGCCACGGTGTTAATGAGAGAACTCGGGCGGGCATGAGATTTCCACGCTAGCCGCTAATCTGAGGCGCACTGCGGCCGGCAGAGCCTAGGTCGGCAGCCGCGCGGCACGACCGGACGGGCCAAGCCCTGGGGGCGGCGTGGTAGTTGGCTCACTGCGTTTCTCCTTTACCCGTCTGCCCTGCGCATTACACTGCCCAGATGCGAGAGCAATCTCTGGAATTCCTGAAACGGCTGGTCAACACGCCCAGCCCGGTCGGCCACGAAGTCCGCGGCCAGCGGGTCTGGCTGGATTACGCCGGGCAGTTTGCCGACAGCACCTTCTCGGACGCCTACGGCAACTGCGTGGCCGTGCTCCACAAGGGCGGCTCGCCCCGGCTCATGCTGGCCGGCCATGCCGACGAGATTGCCATGGTGGTCAACTACGTGACCGACGAAGGCTACCTCTATGTGCGCCGGATGGGCGGCGTCGATGCCGGCATCACGCGCGCCCAGCGCGTCCTGATCCACACCCGCAACGGCCCGATTAAGGGCGTCGTCGGCAGCGTCGCCCCGCACCTCAAGAAGGATGAGGAGGAGCCCAAGCCGCCCAAGATGCACGACTTGTTCATCGACATCGGAGTCGCCAACCGCAAGGAAGCCGAGAAGCTGGTGCGGGTGGGCGACCCGGTCACGCTGAACGATGAGTTCGACGAGCTGCGCAACGGCCTGGCCATCGCCCGGGCATTCGACAACCGCGTCGGCACTTTCGCCGTGGCCGAAACGCTGCGCTTGCTCAGGGAGGGCAGGAGCAAACTCGAGGCCGAGGTCTGCGCCGTCTCGAGCGTGCAGGAGGAAGTTGGCCTGCTGGGGGTCCGCCAGATAGCCTACGCGCTCAAACCCGACGTGGCCGTGGTGGTGGACGTGACCCACGCCACCGATTACCCGACGGTCAACAAGATGCAGCACGGCGACGTCAGGCTCGGCCGCGGTCCGACGCTCACGCGCGGCGGCTGCAACCATCCGGAAGTCGTCGCCCGCCTCGAGGCCGTGGCCAAAGCCGGGCGAATCCCCTTCCAGCGGGAGGCCACCTCGACCACCAGCGGCACCGATGCCGATGCGGTCTTTTGGACGCGCGGGGGCATCGCCAGCGCCCTGGTCTCGCTGCCCGATCGCTACATGCACTCGCCGGTGGAAGTGATCAGCCTCAAGGACCTGGAACTGATCCCCAAACTCCTGGCCGCCTTCGCCGCCTCGCTAAAAAAAGGGGAGGAGTTCAAGGTGAAGATAGGATGATTGCCCGATGAACCCCACGCTCCCCGCAACGGGCCTTGTGACCAAGCCCTGAACCCCGGAACGCGACCCCCCGCCCGTGGATATGCTCTCAACTTCCGATCAAGCCCCCGCCGCCGTCGAGCGCCAGCGGATGGACGTGGACATCGCTTGCGTCGGCTTTGGGCCGGCGATGGGGGGATTCCTCACGACGCTCTCGAAGGGCTTGATTAACCCGGATGGCACACCGGCAGTGACCAGTTCGGCCATGCCCGGGCTGCCGCTCCAGGTCGTTTGCTACGAGCGCGCCGATGGCCTCGGTTTCGGCGTCTCGGGCATCGTGACCCGGGCGCGGGGGCTGCGAGCCACGTTTCCGGACCTCGACCCGAGGCAGATTCCGATGGCCGCGCCGGTCCTGGAGGAGAAGGTCGTGTATTTGCTGGATCCCATTGGCGCCAGCCGGCGGTCATGGGCCTTGCGCGCCGCCGATGCGTGCATCCGGGCCTTCAAAGGGCTGCTGCCCTTCGAGCACGAGGCCGTCGAGCTGCCATGGACGCCCGCGTTCCTGGACAAAGAGGGCGGCCTGCTCCTCTCGATGGGTCAGTTCCTGCAATGGGTGGGCACGCAGGTCCAGGGCGGCGGCGCGGTGCAGATTTGGCCCGCCACGCCGGTCTCCGAGATTCTCATCCAGGAGAACCGGGTCGCCGGGGTCCGTCTGCTCGACCAGGGCGTCGATAAGCAAGGCCGGCCCGAAAGCGGGTTTATGCCGGGGATGGACATCCGGGCGGCGCTGACGGTGGTGGGCGACGGCCCCATCGGCCCCATCGGCCAGCAATTGGACCTTCACTTCGGCCGGCCCGAGGGCCATCATACCCGCGACTGGGCGGTGGGGATGAAATTCGTGGTGGACCTGCCGCCAGACAGCTTGCTGAGGGCCGGCACGGTGCTGCACACCTTCGGCTTTCCCGAACCGGAGATTTTCGGCTTTTTCTACGTGCACCCGGAGCGCATCGCTTCGCTGGGCATCTTCGTTCCCTCGTGGTTCGACAGCCCGGTGCGGACCAGCTACCGCTACCTGCAGCACTGGATGCTCCATCCCTACCTCTGGCGCCACCTGCAAGGCTCCAAGCTGCGCTCCTGGGGCGCCAAGACGCTGGGCGAATCCGGGCGCCGAGGCGAGCCGCACCTGGTAGGCGACGGCTACGCGCGCATCGGCGAAGGCTCGGGCACCACCAACGTGCTGACCGGCTCCGGCGTGGATGAGGCCTGGACCAGCGGGGCGCAGTTGGCGGAAAGCGTGCTGGAACTGCTCAAGCGCGGCCAGCCCTTCACCAAGGCCAATCTCGAGGCGACCTACGTCAAACGCCGCCGGGCGAGTTGGCTCGAGGCCGAGGCGCGGGTGGCGGAGAAGTCGCGCGATGGCTTTCAGCGGGGCCTCCTGCCCGGCCTGCTCGGCATGGCCCTGGCCGGGCTGACCAAAGGCCGGCTGGCGCTCAAGGGCCAGCCGCCGCCGCCTTACGAACGCCTTCCCAGCCTCGAGGAGTATTACCGGGGCCGCATTTCCGCCTCGGACCTCGAGCAGGTGCGCAAGGAGTGCGCCATTAAGGGCGTCTCGCTCCATGCGGCCCTGATGCCACGGTGCGGCTGGCCGCCCATTGCCTATGACGGCAAGCTGCTCATGTCGCACCAGGACGCCCTGTTGCTGGGCGGCAAGGTGGCGGGGCCGCCCGGCTATGCCGATCACGTGTCGTTCCTTTACCCGCACCTCTGCGCCCGATGCGGCATCAAGATTTGTGTGGAAGTCTGCTCCGGCCAGGCCATCACCACGGGCCAAAACGGCGTGCCCGCCTTCGAGCGCGAGAAATGCGTCCACTGCGGGGCCTGTTATTGGAACTGTTCCCAGCCCCACCCGGCGGACCCGGAACGCACGAATGTGGCCTTCCGCGCGGGCGCCGGGGGCCTGCACTCGGCCGAGAACTGAGAGCGTGTTGGGCGGTTCAGTCCGAAGGCAGGAGCGCCAGGACGGCGAATGCCGTCGCCGCGTCAGACATGAACATGCGCTTCCAGGGCTGGCCGCGCTGGCCGCCGTGTTCGCGATCATAATTGAGCGAGTACGTCCGCCAGCATTTCCAGTGGTCTTGCTCGATCTCGCACTCAAGTTGATTGGCCTCCAGCCACGCGGTGGCCTTTTTCAAGGCCGGATGGCCGGAGGGCAACCCAGCCTGGCGCAGCGCGTAGGTGACCAGTCCAGTCGCGTAACCGTCCGACCTGGCCAGGAGCGACGCGTCGGGTTTCCCGTTGGGCCGAAAGGGCGGGTCCGTCCTGGACCATGTCCAGGGTCCGAGGCTGTAGAGCGACCAGCCGCCATCGGGATTCTGTTGGCCCTCAAGCCGTGCCGTGAGCGCGTCCCGCTGCTCGCGGGTCAGCACGCCGTTGAGGCGGATGGAAGCCAGGAGCACCCAGACTCGATTGTAGAGGTTCTCGCCGGGATATCTCCGGTTCAGGTAATCGCGCAGCCTGGCGATATGACCCGGCGCGTCTGCGTCAGGGGCGCTGGCGTAGCCTGGAACGGTGCCAACCGCGATGGCCGCCAGAGCCGCGCCGTAACAGGGCGAGTCGGCGGATTCGTAAGGTTCGTTGGCGAAGTCCAGCCAGTTCCAGTTTCCCTCCGGGCGCTGTTGCTTCCAGAGTTCCTGGAGCGCTTTGCGGGTTGGCTCACTCGCTTCGCGGCGACCCTGCCGGGCATCTTCACCGGCCAGGATGAGCAGATTCAGCACCGCTTCGGTTCCCCGCGATTGCTCGTCTTTATCCTCGTAGAGCACACCGTGAGTGTCGTAAGTGCTCACCCGGCGAACGGTCTCGTCGAGCAGCCTGATTTCCTGGGGCGCCGGTTTGGTTTCGCCGATGGCCTTGCGCAGGACCGGGCGGGCCAGGGCGTATGGAACCTCGGTATGGCAGGAGACGCAGGAGGTGGAGCCTTGGTCCGTGCGCAGCTTATCGGCCTTCTCGAACCACAAGCCCATGCGCTCGTCGAGGTATTTCGCCGCCGCCCGGGCGTCCCAGCCTGCGGCCGCCACGGGCACAGCGGAGACCGGCGGCACCGCTTGCCCGCTCGCCTGGGCCGCAAGCGCGGGAGTGGCGCGGCCCAACAGGGCGGCCAGGATACCAATGGTCACAAGTTGCGGACTGGTCTTCATGCAAAGCGAACGGCGTCATTCCTACGGCAACACCATATATTAAGGTACGTAATGATGACTGTCAAATGTCCGCCTGCCGCGACGATGAAAACTGACGCGGGGCGATTATTTGCTTGCGCTTCTCCGGCGCTTCTGCGGCAATCCAGGAGGATAATAAGTGTCTTATCCGGCAGCTATGTCCAAACAGACGTGGATTATCGCGGGCGCTCTGACCATGACGCTCCTGGTGGCGGTGCTCGGCTTCTCGTATTACTCGAGCCATCGGGAAGCGGAGGCGGCGAACGCCGAACTGGCCCAGGCCCGCGCCGCGCTGGCCAAAAGCCAGGGCGAGGCCGGCGACCTGGGCCGGAAACTGACCGAGAGCCAGGGCCGCATCGAGACCCTCGAGCAGGAGAAGGAAACCGCGGTTCAATCGCAAAAGAGCCTCGAAAACGAGATGCGCGCCGCGCTCGAGTCCAAGGACGTGACCATCTCCCAATTGCAGGGCAAGCTGACGGTCAACATCCTGGATCGCATCCTGTTTGATTCCGGCGAGGCGGAGCTCAAGCCGGACGGCATGGAGGTGCTGCGCAAGGTGGCCACCATCCTCGCCGCCCATCCCACGCTGCGGATTCACGTCGTGGGCCATACCGATAATGTGCCCATCCGGCTGGCGGCCCGGAAGCGTTTCCCGAGCAATTGGGAGCTCTCGACCGCCCGCGCGACCGCCGCCGTGCGATTCCTCACCGAAGAGGCCGGGGTCGACCCTCGCCGTCTCGGCGCGGTCGGCTATGGCGAATTCAGGCCCCTGGCGGACAATTCCACGCCGGAAGGCCGCGCGCACAACCGCCGGATTGCCATCACGATTCTTTCCGACGAACTGGTCGGGGCCGACACGGTCCCAACGGCGGCGGTGAGCGGCCCGGCCCCGCCGCCGCCCGCGCCCAGCGACACCAATGCCCCCGCCGGCGCGCGGGCCTCAGCCAGCGGCACCAACGCCGCCGCCCCTTCCCAGGCCGCCGCCCCCACCAATGCCCCGGCCCCGCCGCAAGGCGCGTCCGCCGCTCCCACCAACACCCTCGCGGCGCCCCCGAGCGCCCCGGGCGCCGCAACCAACGCGCCGTCCGACGCTTCTGCAACCCAAACCAACGCCCCGGGACCCAAGTGATTCTCCCCATGAGCAGCGCCTATCAGATCGTTGTGTGCGGGAGCGTGGTGCCGGACCCGCTCCAGACCCTTGAACCGGCAAGCGGCCCGGCCGGCCCGGCTCTGAAGAATGAGATGATGTTGCCGGCCGTGTTGGACCCTTGGGCGGCCCATGCCCTCTACGAGGCGGCCAACCTGGCCAAGAGCGCCCCAGGGAGCAAGGTCTGGCTGGTGAGTCTCGGTCCAAAGACCCTGCTCCAGCAGGTCATGATGAGCGTCGCGCAAAAGGCGCTTTTTGAGTTCATCGCCCTGGATGGTCCGGCGGGTGGATTCACGGATGCGGCGGAGGTTGCGGCGTTGCTGGCCGAGGCCATCCAGGCCATCCCCGGGCTGGACCGTTCGCGGTTGCTGTTGTTCGGCGGCTGGGAGTCGGCCTCACGCGGGGCGGGCGCGACGTTGGCGATGGTCGGCCAGCGGCTGGGGATCGTGGACCAGTTTCAGGGCGTCGATGAGCTCCGGCCGGAAGCCGACGGCGCACTGGAAATCCTCGAGCGGATCGAGGGCGGCCGCTACCAGGTGTCGCGCTGCGCCGGGCCGCCGGTGGTGGTGGGCTGGGCGACGGGCCGCTTGCCCCAGCCCAAGAACAATCCCCACGTGGGCATGATCAACATGCGCACCGTGATGCCCGGCCTGCAAAAGGCCAAGCCGGTCAAGCTCTCCGGCAGCAGCCTGACCTTCGCCGAGGTCGCCTTGCCCAAAGAGTTGCGCCAGACCCGCATCGTCACGGACAAGTCACCGGAGGAGATTGCGCGCGAAATCGTCGCGTGGATAAGGGGCTGAACCGATGGAAGCCGTTCTCTTTCTCGCGCACACCGAACCGGACGGCTCACTGGGCAAGCCGGCCCTCGAGGCCCTGGCCGCGGCCAAGGCCGTGGCCTTGGCGTTGCCGGGCGCAGAGCTGGCGGCGGGGCTGGTGGGCCAGCAGGTCCAAGCGGCCGCCGATGCCATCGCCACCAGCGGCGCGGTCCGCTTCCTGGCCGTGGCCGGTGCGGAATTCGCGCAATCCCGCTACGCCAGCGATGCCGCCGCCATCGAGGCGCTTTGCCAGGCCGCCCGGGCCACGCTCGTCATCGCCCCGGGGACCTCGCGCTGGAACCGCGTGGCCGCGGGGGCCGCCCAGCGTTTGGGCGGGGGTGTTGATACCCACGTTGGCGGGATTGCCATCCGGGACGGCATGGTATGGGTGAGCCGCTGGTATTACCGCCGGCGGCTGGAGGCGGTGTTGCGGCGCGCCCAGCGTCCGTGGTTCATCGTCGTCGAGCCGGGTAGCCAGGCCCCATGGGACGGCCCAGGCGGCACGGCCGCGGTCCAGTTCATTCCGCTGGACCTGCCCCAATCCGCCAAACGCACCAGCGTGGAAGGCATCCGCCAACCGGAGGCCGACACCCAGACCATTCGCCCGGACGCTGCGCTCCTGTTGGTGGCGGGGGCGGGCTGGACCAAGAAGCAGGCCGATGGCCGGCTCCATATCCAGGAGGCCGAGAAGCTCATCCTGGATTGCCTCAGGCTCACGCACGCCTCCCTGGGCAGCAGCAAGTCCCTGGTGGACCTAGCCAGTGAAGGCGAGGCGGTGCTGGGTTTCCTCACGCACCTGAACCAGATTGGCCAAACCGGCGCCACCCCGCGGCACCCCAAGGGCCTGGCCGCCTGCTGCCACGGCGAGGAACCCCACACCGTCGGATGGCGCTTCGTCAACGAACGGCGTGCCATCAATCTCGACCCGAATTGCGGCTGGGCGCGCGGCAAGGCCGACGTCCTTTACGTGGCCGATGCCTTCGCGGTCATGGCCAAGGTCAACGAACTGCTTGCGGCCGGCGCCGAGGGCTGAACCAAAGCCAAGAGGCGGGCCCAAAGCTACCGCCGCCGCTTCAGCGCCATCGTTTGCTCGAGCAAAGGCAGGTGGGCGAGGTCCTTGGGACGGCCGACGAACTTCTTGCTGCGATAAACGCGCTCAAGCGGCAGTACGGCCACCTTGAAGCCGAGCCACTGAATCCGCCGCGCGCGTTTGAACTCGTAGCCGAAGCTGTGCAAGCCGTCGACGCGGTAGAGAAAATTCACCAGGGAACCGTCGCTCAGCTCAGCCACCGTGTTCGCGCGCATCTCCGCCCCGAGGCCCAGGCACAGCCGCATCACCCGCATGTATTGCCGTTCCGGCAGGTCGATCCACAGGTCCGTATCCAGCGTCGTGGCAGGAACGCCCTGGAGGATGGCCGCGCTCATCCCGGCGACTTGAAACCGTATTTTTCCCTGGCGGAGCGCGTGAATAAGCCGTGGGAGCGGAGGAAGTTCTCGTGAAGCCGCCACCGCTCGTCCGGCGTGGCCGCCAGGCTGCGGGCGAAGAGGAACTTCTCCGCTTCGCTCAGGCCAGGGGCGTTCCGGAGCTTTTTGAGGACGCGCGCGGTTTTTTTTTCCACAGGCCAAGCCTACCCGCGCGGCGGGCCTGGGTCGAGGCGGAAATGCGCGGTGCTCGCGCCTGGTGCGCAGCTCAGGTTTTTCCAACCGGGCCTTTTTCGGAGGAATCTGATTGAGAATTGATTGTTGAGAATTGGTTATCGGTAAATGAGGTCCAATAATTCTCAATGCTTTGGAACACATGCCCATTCGGAAAAATCTGAGATGCGCACTCGCGCCTTGCCCGCCCGAAAAATCCCTCGCTGACTGCGTCACCGTATTTATGAAATGGGCCGCTAGCGTCCGGCCTTGGTGATGTGTTTCAAGACGAAGGGCTCGGCCAGGCCATAGGGCACGGTCGAGTAAGCCTCGCCGGCAGGCGGGCCCGGGTTGGGGGCCTGTTGGAAACTGCGGGGCCAGGCCGCCCCGAGCGGCTGATTGCCGTGGTGCGGGCCGAGCGTGTTTTTCAGGGTGCCGATGACGGTCACCTCGAGGTCGTTTTGGCCGGGTTCAATCCACTCGGTCACGTCGCATTCCCAGGGCGGGGCGTCGATGTACCCGAGGGGCCTTCCGCGGACGAGGACTTTGGCCACGCTGCCGTACCAGCCGCCCAACGCCACCAGGTAACGGCCCGTCTTCCGGCCAACCTGGAAGCGCTCGCGATACGCCACTCCTGCGCTATAGAAGGGGAGGCCTTGCGCGTTCCAATTCGTCCCCAGCTTCAGGGGCTGGTCCGGGAGGATGACGAATCCGTGCTCGGCGGGTTTCAGGGCGAAGTCGCCCAGGACGTAAGCCGGCTCCAGTTCATGGAAGATGGTGAAGGGCGAGGCCTGGATCGTGACCACATTCTCGCCGGCGCGCGCGGCTGAGGCCAACGGGAGTTTGCCGAAGGCCTTGTCCAGCCACCAGGCCCCCGGTGTGGGCGTCAGCGTCTGGCCGTTGCAAGTGATGGTGTAAAGGTCGGGGCGCTCGATCACGATGGCGAGGTTGGCGGGCGGGCTTCCCTCGACCCGGAAGCGGTAGCTGGCCTCAAAGCCGCTGCCGGGCGCGAACTTCTTGCGCAGCAATTCCTCCTTGAACTGCACCGCGCTGTCCCAGGGGTCGCGCTGGGCGCCGTTTTTCTGCCACGCAAACTGGTTGGCCTGATACGAGTAGAGGCCCTGGCGAGTCTCCCCGCCTGCGGCGACATCGACGTAATCCAAAGTGAGGACATTGGGCTCGAGGCGGCGGATTTCAGGAGGTCCGCCGGGTCGGAGGATCACGGTGGTTTCCAGCGGGGGTTGGCTGGGAGGCATCGGCTTGTGGGAGAGGAACAACAGGAGGCTCCCGCAGGGGGGCAGGTGGAAGGCGGTCCGGATGCCCTGGCCCTCGCGGGCAAAGGCCTGCGGTTCGGTCCGGCCGGTGTAAAGGTCCCAGGCCTCGACGCCTTCGAGTCCGGATTGAATGGCGCCCTGCGAGGG
>Ga0326728_10024663_pt1 | contig 10868 bp, 13 predicted proteins | sample MB3enrmetagenome_FD_207602 | JGI IMG/M metagenome (GOLD analysis project Ga0326728, IMG submission 207602) | Lab enriched peat soil microbial communities from McLean, Ithaca, NY, United States - MB31MN | ecosystem: Environmental > Terrestrial > Soil > Wetlands > Peat | place: USA: New York...
GTTGAAAACTGATGCGTTCCATCCCGATTGGAACTATACCCTATGTCCTGCCACTGGAACTTGATTGTAAATGTTATTTCTTAACAGCCCCTTAGGTGTTCAGCTTCCTCTGCTTCTTGCCGCCAACAAGCTTCTCCACCGCAGAATGCGGCGCTGCGTCCTCGGGACCCCAGCGGTGGTCGTTGGCTTTCCATTTGCGCGTGTGCTCTCGCAACTCCTCAGCCAGCTGCCGCGATTGATCCGCCGCAGCGCGCAGCAGACAGTCGGCCATGCCACGGTCAGCGCACGCACTCAGCGCTTGTGCGAGGTGCGGCAGACAGAGACCGCTGCTACGCGCGTAGCGTTCGGCTTGTTGAGGATCGGCGATGATCGCCAGTACTGCCTCAGTCGCCGCCCTCTCCCACATCGCTACCCGGTCGCAGACGCGACACGAAGTGGGCACGCCGAAGCGGGTGGCGAGTTCCGTAGCTCCTTGGCGGAGCAGGCTCGGGTTGCCCCGGATGTCAGCCGCGATCTGCGCGAGGCGGTCAACAACGCGATCGATCAAAGGTGCCAGCAGCTCGGCGTTGGTCACCGGGCTGGCCAGCTCATCGAGGTACCAAAAGTGGTCGGCGCAGTACCCGCCGCGCGCGACGACATCGGCGTGGGTGTCCGTATCGACCACCGCTTCCCGTTGGAGTCGGCACAGCTCGTCGAAGACCATCGAGTCGAGCACGTTACACACCGGACAGCGGTGTTGGGCCATCGCATCCAGCAGCAGCACCTGCAGGGCCACGTCTGACATAGTCGCTCTCCTCGTGCCGTTGCCCCAGGCTCTTAGCGCGATGAGCGATGCGGCGCGAGAGGAGTGCGAGGTATTTGAGCGTGCCGCGTGGAGAGTAGAGCGTAAGGTGCGGCAGCCGCGATGACGCACTTTTGCCCGGCCTGCTGGCATACGGTGGAGGCTGGAACCGCAAGCTGCCCCCACTGCCGAAGCAACCTCGCCGCGCTCGACCAGCGGCCGTTTGTCGTCAAGTTGGTCGCCGCGCTACGCCACCCTGAGCCAGCGACGAGACAGCGCGCGGCGCATCTCTTAGGCGAACTACGCGACACGACAGCCGTCCCGCCGCTCGGAGAACTTCTCTTCGCCGCATCGGAGCCCTTCCTCGCGGCCGAGATTGTCACCGCGCTCGGCAAGATCGAAGATGTAGCGGCCGAGAAGCTCGTTGTGCGAGCACTGCAGCATCACGCCTCTGTCGTCCGCCTGGCGGCGCTGCGCGCGTTGGTGCGACGGGGAGAACGGACCGCGACCTTGGCGCTGCGACAGGTTGCGCACGACCCTAGCCCGTCGGTGCGTCGGCTTGCCCAGGAGATGGAAGGAGAGCGGCGGCGATGCTGAACGTGGCACAGCACCGCCACCTGAGTGTCGTCTTGCAGATTGCCGAGGAGCGTCTGCTGAACTTACAACGGCAGCTGAGCGGCAATGCTCCGGCAGCGAAGCTCCTCAAAATCGAGAACGATCTCACCGAGACGGAACGAGCCCTCGTGGTAGAGAAGATCTCCGAGCTGTTGCGCTTGATCGCTAGCCTCAGCAAGCGCTTTTCAGTGACTGCCCGATCGCGCTCGCTCCGCCACGGGCTCGATGCCACTCTGTCGATCACGTGGGCCGACCTCCAGGATACCAAGGCTGCGGCGTTGCGTAGCTACGGTGAGACGGACCCGCGCCTCGGCGAGCATCTGGATCCGCTGGTGGACAGCATAGCCGACGGGTTGTTAGAGATCTGCAGAGTGATCGACATTGGCGGTAGCGAAGAATCCGGGAAGGAGTAAACATGGTTACGAGAGTTCTTTTGCTGCGGCACGGCGAGACGGCGCTCAACCGGAGTGGCGCGTTGCGTGGACTGATCGACGTGCCGCTATCGGAACATGGCCAGCGCCAGGCGCGCCAACTGGCGGCGCGTATTGCCGCCGAGTACCAACTCTCCGCGCTCTAGGCCAGCGCGCTGCTGCGGGCGCGGTCCACAGCCGAAGCCGTTGCCCGCGTCACCGGCCTCGGCGTTCAGATCGATGCCCGTTTCAACGACGTAAACTACGGCGTGTGGGCGGGACGGACGTGGGAAGAACTGTCGCCGGAGGAACAGGTCGAGTTCCAGCGGTGGCAAAAGCATCCGGAGGTGCCGCTCCCCGGAGCAGAACATCCCGCCGACGTGCAGCGCCGTGCGCTCGCCGGACTGGCCACGGTCGGAGAGGCGGGGCAGGGGTGCATCGCGATTGTGGCGCACGATGCCGTCTTGCAACTGCTCCTCTGTGGCGTGCTGGACATTGACTTGGCGAGCTATCGTGGAATCGCGCAGCACACCGCGACACTCAACGAATTGGAGCGAACTGCAGCCGGATGGCGGGTACGCCTGCTCAACAGCGCGTACCATCTCGATGACGCGTGAGCGAAGCTCTCCAATAGGAGCCTATCCCAAGACTCTGGGCCGAGGAGTTCGCGGCACACGGGAGGCGAAAACGGGAAGCGTAATCTGAACCTGAAATCGTAACATCGAACGTTATAAGTTCAAGAATGCTGATTGCGCGTCCCGGCTACGCCGCGCTCCTCCGCACCCACCTACAGACCTTCCCGGCGGTCGCCGTTCTCGGGCCCCGTTGAAACGGTCAGGCTCACTTCTCTACGCTACACCAGGTGGTCGCGGCCTCTGTGGCAGTGCAACCGTGCGCCGCGAGCGCTGCGAGCAATCTGAGGCAGGTTCGCGACACGGACCTGGAGGAGTTGGTGCCGCTCCGCTCACTGCAACCTTTCCGCCGTCACCAGGGCCGCGACCCGCGCGCGGATCTCGTCGCGGATCTGGCGCACGCGCTCCGGCGGCAACCCCTTCGGATCCGTGAGCGGCCAATCATCGCGTCGAAGCCCGGGAACCACGGGACATTCATCGCCGCATCCCATGGTGACCAGCAGGTCGGCGTCTCTCGCCAACTCGGACGTCAACAACTGCGGCTTGGCGCTGCGCAGATCGATCCCGACTTCCAGCATCGCCGCGACGACTTCCGGATGCACCTGCGTGCCCGGGCGCGTTCCCGCCGACACCGCACGTGCCTTCGACGGATCGGCGAGCGCGTTGAAGAAGGCGCAGGCCATCTGCGAGCGGCCCGCGTTGTGCACGCAGGCGAAGATCACGGTCTTCATGCGGCTGCCCGAGAGCGCACCGTAGACCCTACGCAGTGGTCGGCTCGACCGCGATATCCGCCTTCACGGAGCTCGCTGCAGGCGACCATCTCGACACGGGTGTTCACGTCGTCCCTCTGCCCGGCTTCCGGGCGTGGAACTTCGCGCTCCACACCTTCTGCGCGACCTCAGCTGCTATCGCGGCCGCGTCGATGGGCGCGGTGTCGCCGCAGCAGCAGGACGAAGGCGCCGGCCCACAGCAGCTCGCCATCACATCGGCCGGCACCTCCGACGCGATGAGGGCCTTGACTTGGTCGAAGTCGTACAGGTAGCGCTCGCGGACCTCAACGTCGGCCAGCCCGGCCCGGCGCAGGCCCTCGACGTACTCAGCCTCCGACACGGCACCGGCCACGCAGGAGGCGTACAGCGCCATGCTCTCCCGAACCCACGGGGGTACGTCCAGCACCACGATGTCCGAGACCAGCATCCGCCCGCCCTGTTTCAGCACCCGGAAGACCTCCGCGAAAACTCGGTCCTTCTCCGGCGACAGGTTGATGACACAGTTCGAGATGACCCAGTCGACGGACGCGGTCTCGACCGGCAGGTCCTCGATGATGCCCTTGCGGACCTCGATGTTCGCGAACCCCGCCTCGGCGGCATTGGCTCGGGCGCGGGCGATCATCTCGTCGGTCATGTCGATGCCGATGACGCGGCCGGTCGGTCCCACTTTGCGCGCCGCGATCAGCAGGTCGATGCCGGCGCCGCTGCCTAGGTCCAGCACCACCTCGCCGGGCTTCACCTCGCTGAAGGCCAGCGGGTTGCCGCAGCCGAAGGAGTTAGCCACGGCATCTGCGGGCAGGCCCGCCACGTCGTCCCCGTATCCCGCGAACTGCGCCGCGAAGCCCTTCGGGACCGCGTCTCCGCTGTTGCCTCCGCACGCGCAACCGCTTCCGGACTTCACCGCTTGGGTGTAGAACTCCGACACGCTCTTTCGGACTTGATTGCTGTCGCTCACACTGCCTCCCTTGCGGGCACCGTGCCCGCGAACCACTTGCTCTGGAACCATAGCGCCACGTTGACCAGCCCGATCATCACCGGCACCTCGACGAGCGGCCCGATGACCGCGGCAAAGGCGGCACCGTGGCCGATCCCGAAGGTCGCGATGGCCACGGCGATGGCCAGCTCGAAGTTGTTCGACGCCGCCGTAAACGACAGGGTTGCGGACTGGCCGTAGGTCGCGCCCGCCTTCTTGCTCATAAAGAACGAAAGGAAGAACATCACTACGAAGTAGATGAGCAGCGGGATCGCGATCCGCACCACGTCGAACGGCAGCTGCACGATGTACTCGCCCTTGAGCGAGAACATCACGACGATGGTGAAGAGCAGCGCGACGAGGGTGATGGGGCTGATCTTCGGGATGAACTTCTCATGGTACCAGCGCTTGCCCTTCGCCGTGATGAGCGTGAAGCGGGTGATGACCCCGGCGAGGAACGGAATCCCGAGGTAGATGAAGACGCTCTTCGCGATCTCACCGATGGTGATTTTGACGGCCACACCCTTGAGGCCGAACCAGGTCGGTACCACGGTGATGAACACGTAGGCGTAGACCGAGTAGAAGAGGACCTGGAAGATCGAGTTGAACGCGACCAGGCCCGCGCAGTACTCGGTGTCGCCCTTGGCCAGGTCGTTCCACACGATGACCATGGCGATGCAGCGGGCCAGACCGATCAGGATGAGGCCGACCATGTACTCGGGCTTGTCGTGGAGGAACGCGACCGCGAGGCCGAACATCAGGATGGGGCCGACGATCCAGTTCTGGGCGAGGGAGAGCCCGAGCACCTCGAAGTTGCGGAAGACCGGCCCCATCTCCTCGTAGCGGACCTTCGCCAGCGGCGGGTACATCATGAGGATGAGCCCGATGGCGATGGGGATGGAGGTGGTGCCGACGCTGAAGCGGTCGAGGAAGGGCACGATGCCGGGGAGCAGGTATCCGCTCCCGACCCCCACCGCCATGGCGAGGAAGATCCAGAGCGTCAGGAAGCGGTCGAGAAAAGAGAGGCCCCGGACCGCGCCGCCGGGCGTCTGGATCTGAGCTGCCTGTGCCAGTGAGTACCTGGCGGTCATCCGTGTCCTCTTCGCATCATTTTCGGGCTCGCGTAGCGTTCGCGTCTGCCACGCGCGTCAGATCTTGAGCGGCAGGCATCTGGACCCCGGAGCTTGCGGAGCCGGTCGAGGTCCGCGCGCAGGGCGCTGCAGGACGCGAACGTCGCCGCCAACGCGCGCAATTGGCGCTCGCAGTCCGCATCCGTCTGCTTGGCCAGCTGGTACAGCACCCACAAGCCGTCACGCCGCATCTCCACCACACCGGCGCTGCGCAGGACGGCCAAGTGTCGCGAAACCGTGGGCTGCGGCAGCGCCAGCACGGCCTCGATGTGACAGACGCACAGCTCTCCATGTGCGAGCAACGCGACGATACGAACCCGGGTTTCGTCCGCGAGCGCTTTGAATAGCCGGGTCAGCGGGCGGACATCGATTGCGGCCATTGCGTTCATCGGTACATTCCTATATACGAATGCACGGTGCTGGTCAAATTCTCGGTCATGGGGAGCCCCTGACCCGCATGGTGCCCAGGCCGAATTCCCGATTTACCAGAACGTGGTCGGCAACCAGCTGGTCGCGCCCGCCTTGCTCAAGGCGATCTTTAGCTATGATTTTTAGCGACTGGACGAAGAGCAGTTCAGTATGACCTCAGAAGGATTGGTGAGATCGAGCAAGGGGCACGCAATGCTATCAAGAGTCACGAGGGCGCAGCTGATCGTCCGGAACATCGAGGAGAAGTTCGTGGCCGCACTACGGCAACGCGCCGCGCGACACGGCGTCTCGATGGAAGAAGAGCGGCGCGTGATCCTGCGCGAGACGTTGGTTCGCGGAGGCCGAGGACAGCGGCGGTCGTTCAAGGATCACTTGGCGAACCTGCAAGACGTGGGCGACGATGCGCTGTTCGCGAGGCCGGCCACCACGCTGCGCCGCATCCGGTTCTGATGGCGTTCCTGCTCGACACCAACGTCGTGTCGGAACTCCGCAACCGCGAGCGCGTGCGCGCGGACGTGATTTACTCGGGACAGGCCGAGTACACATTCTGAAAACCGCGCGGACGGACCGTGCCCCCGGAGCCACATGCTGCAGGGGCACGGGGGCCTTCCGTATCAGGTGGCGTCCCAGCCGATCAGACGAACGGATCGTACGGGAAGACGTCCGCGCTCACCTCGAGCTTGTAGAATGAGTTCTTGAACGCCTGCGGCACGATCGCCGCCACCTTCTCTGCCGTCCAGCCCTCCATGTCCGCAATCTGGCGGATAGGCCGCGGCTGCGAGAAGAGCACGATTTCTTTGCCACGCACCACGAAGATCTGTCCGCTGACTTCCTGCGCGGCATCACTCGCCAGGAAAGCGACCAACGGCGCGATCATCCCCGGATCCATCTTCTTGATTTTCTCGACCCGCGCCTTCTGCGCGTCCGTTTCGGTGGGGATCGAGCCGATCATGCGCGTCCAGGCAAACGGCGCGATGCAGTTGGCAGTGACGTTGGAGCGTGCCATGTCGAGCGCGGTAACCTTGGTCAGGCCGACAATGCCCATCTTGGCCGCGGCATAGTTCGCTTGGCCGTAGTTGCCGATCAACCCCGAGGTCGACGTGATGTTGATGATGCGGCCGCTCTTCTGCTGACGCATGTGGGTTATCGCCGCACGCGTGCACGCGAAGGTGCCTTTGAGGTGGACGGCGATCACCGCGTCCCAATCGTCTTCGCTCATGTTGAAGAGCATGCGGTCGCGCAGGATGCCGGCGTTGTTGACGACGATGTCAATGCGGCCGAACTTCTCCAGTGCGGTGCCGATTATCTTCTCTCCCCCGGCGAGGCTGGCTACGGAGTCGTGGTTGCTCACCGCGGTGCCGCCCGCCGCCGTAATCTCGGCGACTACGTTGTCTGCCGGCGTTGTGTCCCGGCCCTCGCCCGTGGCGCTGGTGCCGATATCGTTGACAACCACCTTCGCGCCTTCTTTGCCGAGCAACAGCGCGATGCCGCGGCCGATGCCGCCGCCGGCTCCGGTCACCACCGCCACCTTATCTTTCAACATCATATGCGTCTCCTTTCCGTGAGTAGCCCGCGTGCTTGATTACCGGCGCCACCGCTTACCACAGACCAGCTCGGTTGTCGCGGCCCTGCGAATCTCGGATAAGCAGTTGACGGCACTCGAACACGAGCGCCCTTTTAGGTATGTACCCTGCGTGGCAAGCCGGGTGCTGAACGAGATCCAAACCAAAGCGCTGCTGAGCGAAGTCGGGATCCCGGTGACCTGGACCGAGCTGGCGCGCACGGCCCCGGAGGCTGCACGGACAGCCGAGCGCATCGGGTTTCCGGTGGCGCTCAAGATCGTGTCGCCGGACATCGTGCACAAGTCGGATGTGGGCGGCGTCAGGTTGGGACTCGCATCCCCGCAGGAGGTGGTCGCCGCCTTTGAAGACATCATGCAATCCGCCCGCAGGGCCCAACCCGCCGCATGCCTCGACGGCGTGGCGGTGCAACGCATGGCGCCGGCAGGCGGCGTCGAGGTGATTGTTGGCGTCAGCGTCGACGCGCAATTCGGGCACGTGATCATGTGCGGCCTCGGCGGCGTTCTGGTCGAGGTGTTGCAGGACGTCAGCTTCCGTCTCATTCCGTTGCAGCGGCGCGACGCTCGGCAAATGCTCTCGGAGCTGCGCGGGCGGCGTTTGCTGGAGGGGGTGCGCGGGCACCCGGCGGCCGATGTGCAAGCGCTCGAGGACCTGTTTCTGCGAGTATCCGGGCTGATCGAACAGCGCCCCGACATTCGCGAACTCGACCTGAACCCCGTGCTTGCGTATCCCGATGGCGTGCTCGCCGTGGACGCCCGCGCGCTGATCGAGGAGGCGCCGTGAGCCGTTTCCACGCCCAGCTGGATCGCGCCTTCAATGCACGCGTGGTCGCCGTCGTCGGTGACAAGCGTCACAACGCCTTTATCTGGCTGCGAGCGTTGCGCAACTTCTCGCGCCAGCTCTACTCGGTGCAAATTGAACCGAAGGAGGTGGCAGCCATCGAGAAGATGGGCGTGCGCAACGTGCGCAGCCTCTCCGAGATTCCCGAGCCGATCGACTACGTCGTGCTGGTGGTGCCGCGCGCCGCCGTGCCGGGCGTGCTGAGAAACTGTGCGCGTAAACAGGTGGGCGCGGTCACCGTGTTCACCGCCGGCTTCTCCGAGACCGGCGAAGCCGAGGGTATCCGCCTCGAACAAGAGATCGCGGCGATTGCTCGTGAGGGGAATCTTCTGGTGATCGGACCTAACTGCATGGGTGTAGCAAATCCGCGGTTGGGGCTGTGCAACTTCCCCGGCGAAGCGTCCGGTCCCGAGGCCGGCGGAGCAGTGGCGTTCATGGGCCAGAGCGGCACGTACACCATTACGTTCTGCATGTGCGCCCCCGCCGAGGGCGTCGGCATCAGCAAAGCGGTGAGTTTCGGAAATGCCCTGACGGCAGATGCCGCCGACTACCTCGATTACCTGCGCACGGATGCCGAAACGAGCGTCATCGGCGCGTACATCGAAGGGGTGCGCGACGGCCGACGGTTCTACGACGTGCTGCGGCAAACGACGCCGGTCAAGCCGGTCATCCTGTGGAAAGGCGGCGTCAGCGACGCCGGACAGCGCGCCATCTTCTCGCACACGGCCGCGCTGGCGACGCCACGGGCGGTGTGGCAGGGCATGGTGCGGCAGGCCGGTGCCATCAGCGTCGACTCACAAGACGAATTGCTGGACGTGGCGCGCACGCTGCTCGCGGGGAAGAGCGCACACGGCTGGCGCGCCGGTCTGGTCGCGATGACCGGCGGCCCCTCGGTGGTGATGAGCGACACTTTCATCTCAGCCGGACTCGAGGTGCCGCTGCTGGCCGACGCGTCATACGCCAAGCTTGCCCGGTTCTTCCGTGTCGTCGGCGGCGGCATGGGCAATCCGCTCGATGCCGGCAGCACCATCGCCATGGGCTTCGGAGCGGAAAATTTGGAGCGTTTGCTCGACGTCTTGCACCAGGACCCGGGCATCGACCTGATCGCGCTCGACCTGGGCGGCGCGATGTCGCTCGATCGTTGGAACGACTATCCGACCAAGGTGCAGCCCCTGTTCGACCTCCTCACCGCCTTCGCGACGCGTTCGCGCAAGCCCTTCGCGGTGGTGCTGGAGGCTCCGCACCGGCCCGCCGAGGTGGCGCAGCGGTGCGCACCGCTGCGTCGGGGCGGCGTCCTGATTTTCGCCTCGCCGCAGCGCGCGGCCAGGGCGCTCCGTCGCGCTGTCGAGTACTGGAGATTCCACGCCGGTCTGGAGTGACCGGTCCGCTGTACCTACCTAACGGCGTTCTCTTGACGCCGCCGACCCAGGGCGCGCATAAAGCCTCTGGCGCTCATACAGTCGTTTAACTTGCAGCACCGGAGGTAAGGAGAGCGACACATGCCGAAGCGGAAGAACGCTGCCGAGAAAGCCAACGGTGCCACTGTCGGTTACGAAGCCCAGCTCTGGCAGATGGCCGACGCCCTGCGCGGCAGCATGGATGCGGCGGAGTACAAGCACGTCGTCCTCGGGTTGATTTTTCTCAAGTACATCTCCGATGCGTTCGAGGAACAACATGCACAGCTCGAAGCCGAGCGTCCGCAGGGTGCGGACCCGGAAGATCCGGACGAGTACCGCGCGCTGAACATCTTTTGGGTGCCGCCCGAGGCGCGCTGGTCACACCTCAAGGCGCAGGCGAAGCAGGCGACGATCGGCCAGCTCGTGGACGATGCGATGGGGGGTGTCGAACGTGACAACCCGTCGCTGAAGGGCGTGCTTCCAAAAGAGTACGCGCGTCCGGCGCTCGACAAGCAGCGGCTCGGCCAGCTCATCGACACGATCAGCAACATCCGCGTCGGCGACGCCGAGAGCCGGTCGAAAGATGTGCTCGGCCGCGTGTACGAGTACTTCCTGTCGCAGTTCGCCAGTGCCGAGGGCAAGAAGGGCGGTGAGTTCTACACGCCGCGCTGTGTGGTCAAGCTGCTGGTGGAGATGCTGGAGCCGTACAAGGGGCGCGTGTACGACCCCTGTTGCGGCTCGTCGGGGATGTTCGTGCAGTCGGTCGAGTTCATCCACGCCCACGCCAGCGGCAATGGTCCTTCCACACGCTCAGGACAGGCTCGCAGGGCGAAGAGCGACATCAGCATCTACGGCCAGGAATCGAACTACACGACGTGGCGGCTGGCGCGTATGAACCTGGCGATCCGTGGCATCGAAGGCCAGATCGCACACGGCGACAGCTTTCACAACGACCGCTTCCCCGATCTGAAGGCGGACTACATTTTGGCCAACCCGCCATTCAACGTCAGCGACTGGCGCGGCGAACTGCTCAAGGACGACAAACGGTGGAAGTACGGCGTCCCGCCGGCGGGCAACGCCAACTTTGCCTGGGTGCAGCACATCATTCATCACCTCGCGCCGGCGGGGCTCGCCGGCTTCGTGCTCGCCAACGGGTCGATGTCGTCGAATCAGTCCAGCGAGGGCGAGATCCGCAAGGCGATCATTGAAGCCGACCTGATCGACTGCATGGTCGTGCTGCCGGGCCAGCTCTTCTACTCGACGCCGATTCCTGCCTGTCTATGGTTCCTGGCGCGGAACAAATCCGGTGTA
>Ga0326728_10024665_pt1 | contig 10867 bp, 4 predicted proteins | sample MB3enrmetagenome_FD_207602 | JGI IMG/M metagenome (GOLD analysis project Ga0326728, IMG submission 207602) | Lab enriched peat soil microbial communities from McLean, Ithaca, NY, United States - MB31MN | ecosystem: Environmental > Terrestrial > Soil > Wetlands > Peat | place: USA: New York...
CCCGGGTCCCACGATTCCTCACCCGCGATCCGAAAACGGGCGAAATCACTCAGGTGGATGTGGAAAGAATCAAGGCCGATCCGAAATTCGGCCAGGCCTTGGCCCGCCAGATCGGCGGTTGGGAAGGCAAACCCGCCGTGGACGTAACCCTGACGCGCCTCGGAGGCGGGGATCTTCACATCGCGGACTTCCAGGGCAAGGTGCTGCTCCTGGAGGTCTGGTTCACGGGTTGCCCGCCCTGTATGCAGGAAGCGCCCGCGCTCGTATCCCTTGACCGGGAGCTCTCCGCGCGCGGCCTGGTGATTGTCGGCGCCAACGCCGACCGCACTCTGGGCCTCGATTACGACGATTCAGTGCGGCAACGCTATATTCAGGAACACCACATCTCCTACCCCATCGTGAACTGGACAAGCGAGGGCGATCACGCTTATGGCGGCATCGTTATTTTCCCGACCCTCTTTTTGATTGATCGAAAAGGGGTGATAAGAGACCACTGGATCGGTTACGTCCAGCTCGAAACGCTTCAGAAGGCGATCACCGGAGTCTTGAGCGAGAACTGACGCGAGCCTGGCTGCCGAGCCGCGATGCCCGCTCAAGTATCTGGCTAATTTGGACAGCCTTATTGGGGACCCATGCCTTCATCGATCCGTGTTTTAGCACTCTTCGCCCACCCTGATGACGCGGAGTTCCTTTGCGCGGGGACCTTGGCTCATCTCGCCGACCGCGGCGCCTCCCTCCACATTTCTAGCCTGACGGCAGGTGACTGTGGCAGTTCCATCTTGCCTTCAGCAAAAATTTCGCGCATCCGCCGACGGGAAGCTCAACGCGGTGCGGCCCTACTGCACGCGCAATATACCTGCCTGGGAGAACGTGACCTTCTGGTTTCATACGATCGCCCCACGCTCCGCAAAGTGATGGATCTGGTGCGGCGCGTTGATCCGGCACTGGTTTTCACCCACTCGCCGCAGGACTACATGGCCGATCACGAAACCGCCAGCCGTCTTTGCCAAACGGCGTGCTTTGGCGCTTCGGCGCCAAACTTTCGCACCGGAGCGCGCCACCCCGCTCCGGCCGTGCGGACCATCCCGCACCTTTACTACGCTCAACCCTTCAGCGACCGCGACATCCTGGGTGATGCGATCCTCCCTCGCCTCGTCGTGGACATCAGCGCCACGCTTGAACGTAAGGAGAGGATGCTGGCTTGCCACGAAAGCCAGCGCGCCTGGCTCCAGTTTCAGCAGGGCCTCCGGCATATCGACGATCCACTCCGGCAAATGGCCGCGCGCGCCGGCGAACTGGGGGGGTCCAGTGGGGAGAGGGTTTCCGCCAGCACCTGGGCCAGGCATTTCCTCAGGAAAACTTGCTCGCTTCTTTACTCGGTGAGCTGGTGCGGCCAGCCCACAAAAGCTAAGATTACGCCCCCTGCGCGCGAGCGCGCCCGGCACGGATGGAAATCCTCTGGAGTTTTGCATGAGGGATCAAGCCTCATTCAACGAACTGGAAATGCGCAATTGCTCAATGGTTTCCAGACTCGGGGAACCTTTTCGGAGTCCTTAATCACGTTTCTTTGCCGATGTGGGGTACCTGGCGGAAGTATAATACCAGAGGAAGTCTGCAAGAACTTTGATGCGGGGTTGACGGGTAAACTACGGGGTGCGTCGCTACAAGCGAAACTTTAGAATGCTGTCCGCATATTCTCCGCGCCGTTTGGCGAGGCGCTGCGTCCCCGCACACTTTGGCGGCAGAGCAGCCCACACGCTTATCCTTCTCACGCTGCTGCTTGGCCGTGGTTATGGGCAGGGCCAGGATCAAAACGCACCCTCCCTTTGGGGCCGGCCAGTTGCCCAACTTCATCTCGAATGCGACTGTGACCTTAAGCTCCAGAACTTCCCCGGCGCCGTGACACAACAAATCGGTGAACCTCTTGACCCCGCGAAAGTCTCTGATAGTCTCAAGCGCCTATACGCTACAGGACGTTTCTCGGAACTGCGCGCTGAAGGCGCTCGCGAAGGCAATGGGGTCTCCCTCACTTTTGTCGCCCGCGCCCAGTACTTCATAGGGATCGTAACCGCGGAAGGCAATCCTGGCCCCGTTGAAGCCAGAGCGCTCGTCACCGCCTCGCGATTGCACCTGGGCAAGCCCCTTACCGATGAAGATCTCAACGCCGCCAACAAACGCCTAAGCGACCTGCTATTTGCCAATGGTTACTACCAGTCTCGCATCACGCACGAAATCGAACGTGACCCCAACACCCTGGAAGCCAACGTGAGCTTTACTATCAAAGCCGGGTCTCCCGCGCGGGTGAGCGCTGTGCAATTCCAGGACGACTCCGGATTTCCCCCCGAGCGTTTGATGCGCGTCTCGGGCTGGCATCCTCGCATGTATCTGACGGCAGCGCGTGTCGAGCATGGGCGTTATCGCCTGCACCAGTTCTACGTGGCCCATGGACGCCTTCAGGTCAACATCAGCATCCAGCAAAGGACCTACGACGCGAAAACCAACACCGAGAAATTGATCGTAAAAGCGGACGGCGGGCCGCTGGTCCGGGTGCGAGTGCAGGGCGCATCGATTTCCTCTTCCCAACTTCTAAACCTGCTGCCCCTGTATCGTGACGGCGTTACCGACGACGAGGCCCTGTCCCGCAGCGAGAAAGTGCTGGAAGATCATTTTCAGCAGCAGGGTTATTTCTTTCCCTCGGTAAAAGCCAGCCGAGTTCCCCGTCAGGACCCTCAACCCCACGTCCAAATTCTCTTCCAGGTCAACCTTGGGCGCCGCGGCGATTTCGCCGGCTACGGCGTGAAAGGCAACACTGCGATCCCGACGGCGGAACTGGTTGCGACCATCACCCCGCCCGCCCAGGGATTACTTCCGCCATCGCCCACCTATAGCCAAACCTTTGTGGAACAAAAAATCGCGGCGCTCTTGGCGCTTTATCAGTCGCGGGGATATCTTGACGCCCGCATCACTCCTGCGATTAACGACAACTTTGGCAGCGTCCCCGGCCGGCGATACGTGACCCTTGTCATCCAAGAAGGCGAGCGCACCAGGGTGCACACGCTCACCCTGGTGGGAATTGATGCCGCCACCGAGGGCAAGCTCTGGCCCTCGCTCCTCAGCAAGCCCGCACAGCCCTACTCGTTGGAGCGAGCGCAAGCTGACCGCGACCGCATCCTCGATTATCTGGCTGACCACGGATACACACATGCGGCGGTAAGCTGGCGCGCCACTCCTGGGAAATCCGATCGTCAGGTGGATTTGGAATTCCAGATCGTGCCCGGAGCACAAGATCGCATTCAGCGCATCGTGGTTTTAGGGAACGAACACGTGCGCCCGGGCTTGGTGAATCGTGAACTGCTTTTTCACGACGGCGAACCGATCAGTCAGAGTGCGGTGCTCGAATCCCAGCGGCGCCTGTACGACCTGGGAATCTTCAACCAAGTCCAGATCACGCCGCAGGACGAACCGGCTTCCGCTACAGAAAGGACTTTGCTCGTAGGCTTGGAAGAATCCCGCCGTTGGGTCCTAGGTTATGGCGGCGGCTTCGAAGTCCAAAAACTGGGGAGCAATCAACCGCAAGGGCAGTACAAAGAGAGCCCGCGATTGTCGCTGGGCCTCACCCGTTTGGATGTCGGTGGGCGTGGCCAAACCTTTAGCATGAGCGGGCGGCTTTCCAACATCGACACGGGCGCGAATATGGGTTATTTGATTCCCCGCCTGTTCAATCGCGACGATCTCAGCTTGCGCATCAACGGTTTGGTGGATCGCTCTCGCGACGTCCTGACCTTCACGGCAGACCGCAAGGAAGCTTCGGTGAGCGTCGAGAAGCGCTTCAGCCCTTCCACCCTCCTGATCGGGGAGTACAGCTTCCGCCGCGTGGAAGCCCTCAATATTTCCAGCAGAATATCCGCGCAGGAGATTCCCCTGCTCAGCCAGCCGGCGCTGGTGGGAATGGTCGGGGGGAGCTTTGTTGCCGATCACCGCGACGATCCGGCGGATGCAACCCGTGGTGTGTACACGCTTGTGAATGCGGGAGTTTCCTGGCGGGACTTTGGATCCCAGGCAAACTTCTTACGGTTCACTGGCCAGAACTCCACTTACTATGCATTGGGCTCCCATTTAGTTTTTGCACGCAAAACGCAGTTCGGCGTGATATCTCCTTATGGAAGCCTATACACCATCACCGTCCCTGCCAGCAACGGCCAGCCCGCCGAGATCATCCTTACGGACTCGATCCCCCTACCGGAACGATTCTTTATGGGTGGCAGTGAATCCATGCGCGGCTTTTCCATCAATCAGGCCGGCCCACGCGACCCTGATACTGGCTACCCCATCGGCGGGAACGCGCTTTTCCTCAACTCTTTCGAATTACGAGCATCTTTCGCGCAACGGCGTCTGGGCTTGGTCCTTTTCGAAGACGCCGGCAATGTCTACACCAGCATTCGCCGGATGCGGTTGTTGAAAATCAATCAGGCCTCACCTGACGATTTTGATTACACCTCCCACGCCGTAGGGATAGGCCTTCGCTACAAAACGCCGGTCGGACCTATCCGTATCGACATGGGTTACAATTTGAATCCTCCACGGTACAATGTGATCACAACTACGAACGGCGTGGAAAACATCGAGGTGCAACAATTATCGCACACACAGTATTTCTTGAGCATCGGCCAAAGCTTCTGACCCTTGTGGCATGGGCTGCCGGCATCGCGGCCAGCGGGACGGTCTGCCTCGCCCTGCAAACCCTGGATCGCGTGGTTGCCTCCATCGGCCTCGTAGCCATTACCGCGAGCGACGTGGAGCAGGAATACCGGTTCGAGCGTTTTCTCGATGCCCAATGGCCGGCGCCCCCGCCCAATTCAACCGCGCTCGCCGACGCCCGCGAGCATCTTACCTACCAAGTGCTCTTGACCGGCGAAGAAAATCCCGGGCCCGCCGATAGAGCGGAGAGCGAAAAGTCTGCGGCAGAGCGCCTAGCCGCGCTGCACAAGGAATATGCTCATCCGGAAGACTTTGCGCGCGCGCTCAAAGATCTGGGCATGACCGAGACGGAGGTGGGTGCGCGCATTGCACAACAAGAACTCATGTTGCGCCTGGTCGATCAACGCCTGCGCCCTACCGCATCCCCCAGTGATGAGGAGATCTCTGGTTATTATCGCTCGACCTTCGTCCCGGAATTCCAAAAGCAGAATGGTGGTGCAGCGGCGCCGCCACTTTCCGAGGTGGAAGGCCAGATCCGGGAAGTCCTTATTCAGAAGCGCATCAACGAATTGCTCGATCAATGGATCGAAGAGCTGAAACCCACCACCAATGTGCGGTTTCACTCCTTCTAGCAGGTTGATGGGGTGTTGTTGCGCTGAGCTTTAGTTCAGCACGTGCCGACCCTTCGCCCTGCTTAGGGCAGGCTCTGAAGGTCGGCGCTACGATGGTTTTTATCAGCCTCCTGGGTTTTCGAAGGCAGGTTGCCTACGCGCTGGAGAATATCCAAACCGCTTCGCATCACGCTCTACCTGGTAGAAAACCTGCTCGTGCTGGCGCTCGCCACCCTGATCGTCATGAGCAGCGCGTGGTTCCAGCGTGTGTTGGAGCGCCGGGTCATCGCCAGTCTGGAGACCCTCACCGGCGGCCGCGTGGAAATCGGCCGCTTCCGCTTGAAGCCCTGGGTTTTCCAAATCACGCTGCAAAAGCTGGTGATCCACGGTTCGGAAGCCGCCGGCGATCCGACCCTGATTTCAGCGGGTGAGGTGGACATTGGTCTGAGCCCCGGGCAATTCTTGCACCGGCGACTTCGCCTGCGCTACGCGGATGTGAATGAACTCCAGGTACACCTCCGCACCAATCCCCAAGGTGTCACCAACCTTCCCGGCCCCGAGAAGCCAACCTCCGCGCAACAGGGCTTGGCGGGTTTGATGAATCTCTCCATCGCGCGCCTCACGATTTCCCACTCCGCGTTTTTCTGGAACGACCAGCGGCAACCGGTGGAGATTAACGCGCAGGAGTTGGCGATTCTTCTCAGTATGAAGCGCGGCCGCTACGACGGCACGCTTTCCTCTTCCGCCACCACAATTCGCTCGTCACATTGGTCACCTCCGCCCATTACTTTAAATAGCCGTTTTGAACTCTCCCCCACCAGCCTGGTCTTCTCCTCGTTCGCGTGGCAAGCTCAAGGCACGGCCGGCGAGGCTTCGTTCACCATCCTCCCTCGCGCTGTCTTGCAAGCTTCCGGTTCGTTCCACGCCTGGACAGAGATCCCGGCGCTGGCCCGTATTCTCCACGCGCCGGAATTGCAGGCCGGCATCCTGCAAGTCGAGGGACTGGCCGTTTATGAAGCCGGAACCATCTCGGCGCAAGGCCGCGCCCAAGCTCGCCAAGTCGCGATCCTCACGCCCGCCTTCCCTCCCCTGCGCCTGGATGCCACAACCAGTTACGCACTGGAAAAAAACCAGCTCGCTCTCACCAACCTCCTCATCTCTGTTTGGGGAGGCACAGCGCAGGGAACGTTCCATGCAAATTTCCAGGATTCGCCGGCAAAGTTTCGCTTGAACTCGCGGCTGCATCAAGTCCGGCTGGATAAAGTGCTGGACTCCGCAAGCACGCCACCCCTCCTCGCCGCCCAAATGCGTCCGGCCTCGGTGGCCGACGGCACCCTTAACGCCACGTGGTCCGGGCGGGGGGAAGGGCTACAAGCAGATTTTGATCTCGCCTTGCAAGGACCCGCGGCCGCACCTCGCAATGTGCTTCCCGTGAGCGGCGCGGCGCGCGGCACCCTCGACGACGGGCGCGGCTTGACCCTCCACCTCGCCGATTCTGAATTCCGGACAAGGCATTCCACCATCACGGCGCGAGGGACACTCACGCAGAGGATGGCGTCCCCCGCCACGATGGAACCGCTCGCGCTCACCGTCACCACCGACGACTTCGAAGAATGGCGCCCTTTCTTCCAGTCCCTGGTCGCCGCCCCCTCTGGCATCCCTTTGGAACTGATGTCGCGCGCGGAGTTCTCCGGGCAACTTAGCGGCAGCTACGAGGAACCCTTCCTGCAAGGGCGCGTCAACATGGGCCGGTTTCGGTATCACGGCTGGACTTGGGACCGGCTAACGGCGGCCGTCGCACTCAATCCCGGCTTCGTGCAGATCTCGGGCGGGCGCGTTGAGCATGAGGACAGCTCTTTTGAGCTAAACGCTTCTGCCCAGCTCGATCATTGGCGATTGACTTCCAGTTCCGTTGTCCGCTTCTCTGCGCAGGCGCAGCGCACACCCCTTGAGGGCCTAAAGGCGGCCACCAACTCGGACCTCCCCGTCCGCGGCTCGGTCACTGGCCACCTGGATGTTGAGGGAACTACCACGACCATGGCGGGCTCCGGCTTGCTGCGGATCGACGCTGGCGCCATTGCGGATGAACCGTTTGATTTCTTCTCCACCCAATTGCAGGTTGCGCAATCCATTTGGAAATTGCAAAACATCCAGTTGCGGAAGAACCACGGGCGGCTGAGCGGCGATATCACTCTGGAGCCTGAGCGCCGTGTTGTCTCCGGCCACCTGGAGGGAATGGACTTTCGCCTGGCCGACCTCCAGCCCTTGCCAATGACCGCTTCCACCGTGCTCCCCAAAGGGGGACTGGACGGCAACCTGAGCTTTGCGGCGCGCGGCCAGGGAACCCCGGAGGATTTTCACCTACAAAGTTCGTGGCACCTCCGGAACGTGAGCGTTGCGGACACTCCGCTGGGCGACTTCAACGGCACCCTGACAGGCGAAGGAAGGCAGTTACGGCTCGAGGGCGAGGACCAAAGCCCCGATGGAAATCTGCACCTCATCGCGAAAGCGACAGCACAGGGTGATTGGCCGATGGAGGCTGAGGGCGAATATTCCAGCCTGCGCGCCGACCCGTGGATTCGCGCTTTCCTCAATCGCGAGTTTGCGGCCGCGGTCACCCTGGGCGGCTCCTTCCGTGCCGCGGGGCCTTTGTGCATCCCGGCGAAAATTAATCTTCTTTCCCATGCCGGTGACGTGGCCGTGGACTTTCCCAGCGTCCAGTGGCGTAACGCCCAGCCCGTCGATGTGCATTACTCGGACGGCCGGCTGGTGCTCAGCCGGTTCGTCATGCGCGGACCTTCCACGGAACTTGCCATCGAGGGGGGAGTGCGTTTCGCCGATGAGGTCACGCTGGCTTTCAGCGTTGAGGGCACGGCGAACGCGACCTTGCTGACCGTGTTCGACTCCAGCTTGCAGGCCACCGGCCGCTCGACTCTGCGCATGCACCTGACCGGCACGCCGGGCCGCCCCCTGCTGAACGGCGCCATGGATATCCAGGATGTGAGTCTGGACTACAGCGGCCTGCCTTTTCGGTTTAATAACCTGCAAGGAACCATCCAACTCGAGGGGGAGCGGGCCGTCATCCGGTCCTTGCGCGGCGCCTGCGGCGGAGGAACGGTCAGCCTCAGCGGTTTCGTGACCCTGGAGGATAGTCCCCGCGTCGAAGTGCGCGCTGAGCTTAGCCAAGTCCGCGTGCGCTATCCACCCAGCTTCACCTCCGTGCTCGATGGCAATCTGCGCCTGGGGGGAAGCGCCGAACAGGCGCAATTGCAAGGTGAGCTCGTTGTTCGTCAAATGGTTCTCAATGAAAACATTAATTTCATATCGAAGATTATTGAATCTTCAAATCCCGTGGCGGAACAGCCCGCCACCGTCGCCTCCCCCCTCGCCTCAAAGATTCGCTTGAGTGTTCGTGTCACTTCCGCGCCCCCGGTGCAGGTGCAGACCCCCAACTTGCGACTGGTGGGCGATATCGACATCCGGCTACAAGGCACCCTTGCCAATCCCGTGCAGGTGGGAAGCATTCATTTCCTCAGCGGCGAATCGGTCTTCCGGGGCAACCGGTACACGCTGGTACGCGGTGACATGAGCCTGACCAACCCCTTCCGGACGCAAGCCTACCTGGACCTGGAGGCCCAAACCCGCGTGCAGAGTTATGACCTGACGCTCGATATCTCCGGGCCCTTCGACCGGCTGAAGTTCGCGTACCGTTCCGACCCGCCCCTGCCCACAACCGATATCTTCTCCCTCCTGGCGCTCGGCTATGTGAAACAGGAGCAAGCCTTTTCGACCGTAGGGGGGAACCCCGCCGCCACCATCGGCGCCTCCGCGATCCTCTCCGAAGCTCTCTCCAGCCAGACGACAAGCCGCATTCAGCATCTGTTCGGTGTGAGCCGAATCAAGATCGATCCCAACGTGGCGGTGCCCGGCTTTGGCTCCGGCGCCCGCGTCACGGTGGAGCAACAGGTCACACACGATCTCACGCTCACCTATGTCACCGACACTTCCTACTCCCAGTACCGGATCATCCAGTTCGAATGGAATATGAGCGACAAAGTTTCAGTGCTCGGAATCCGCGACCAGAATGGAGTTTTCGGTGTCGAATTCCGTTTTCGCCGACGCTTCAAGTAACCTGGTGGCCTCGGGTCATCGGGGCGGCATCCACGCCCGCCTCGGAAGTGTGTACAGGGCAGTTCCCTGCCGCCCTTCTTCGTTCAGCCGCTCGGCTGCCCCGATGTTATACTGGTTAGGTTGCCGCGAATCTGAATTCTGGTCTGGGAGCAATGCTCCGAGATGCGGGCGCGGCGCGAAGCCGCGGAGAGGTGTCCGAGTGGCTGAAGGAGCACGCTTGGAAAGCGTGTTCACGAGAAATCGTGACGTGGGTTCGAATCCCACCCTCTCCGCCAGCCAATCATTTTCTGTATGGCCCTGGCTGCCCTCGCCTTTGCTAATTTGCCGGCTGATGTGTGCCGGGTATGTTCGGTGCGCGGTGAACTTCCCCTTCCACGGCCTCGGACATCTCAATATTGTTTCTTTCCAGAAGGGTTCCCGTGGCCTGCTCATACTGAATCAAGGCCTTTGCGTAGGCGGCGCGATCTCTCACGACGTTCCCTTCGGCGGTAGCCAAGTTCCGTTGGGCCGTGATGACGTCTTCCACCGTAGCCGTACCCAGCGTGAACTTTTGCTGCTGCATGTCGAGCACCTGGCGCGAGACCGTCGCCAGTTTCAGCGTGGCATCAAGGGTGGCCCGGGCCTGCTGCACCGCGCTCACCGCCTTGCTGACATCCCAAACGGCTTGGTTCTTGGCATCCTGAAGCTTCATTTGCAACTGCCGTTGTTCCAGCACCGCCCGAGCGGCGTCGGCTTGGGCCGGGCGGTTGCGGAGGGGGAGACCGACCGACACCCCGAAGGAGAGGTTGGGGTAGCTGTTATCGAAAACATTCGCAATCGTGGTCCGCAACGCGCCCCCTAATCCGGCGAAGCTATAGGTGCCAAAAACCTGGACGGAAGGGAGCAGCGCATTGCGAGTTCCCTGGATGGTGTACTCCTGGTTGCGCAGGTTCAAATCGGCCTGCTCGATCTCCGGGCGATGGCTGGCGGCTTCCCGCATCGCCTCGGCCAGGGGGGGCACATCATCAGGATGGGGCTCGGGCAGCCGGTCGGTGGGGGAAATCTCCACGGTGGCCAACTCTTCATTGAAACTCTTGGAGATTTTGGCCTTCAGGGATTGGGCGTCCTGAGAGAAAGTGTTTTCCGCTACCAGCAAGGCTTGCTGCTGGTCAGCGACTTCCTCCTGACTCCGCAGCACGTCATACTGCGCTACCGCCCCAATCTTCAATTCAGCCTGGTTGCTTTCCAGGAGCTTCTGCGCATATCCCAGTCCCTCTTGGGCCACGCGGATGCTCTCCTGGTCGGCCAGCAGGTCATAGTATGTTGTCATCACGGCCGCTACCGAGGTGGTCACGCTCTGCCGGAAGACACTCATGGAGTATTTCACGTTATTTTGGCCGATGCGGATAAACCTGCCGTTGGCGCGCTTGCCAAAGCCATTCAATAAG
>Ga0326728_10024667_pt1 | contig 10867 bp, 10 predicted proteins | sample MB3enrmetagenome_FD_207602 | JGI IMG/M metagenome (GOLD analysis project Ga0326728, IMG submission 207602) | Lab enriched peat soil microbial communities from McLean, Ithaca, NY, United States - MB31MN | ecosystem: Environmental > Terrestrial > Soil > Wetlands > Peat | place: USA: New York...
CTCGCCGAAGCCATTCACCTCGCTAGCCCGAGAGCGCAGAAGCCCTTTAAGGAGATGCCCACATATCCAGCGCATCTGATCGACGGATACTTGTTCGGCTGGAAAAAGGGCGCGCACTCTGAAGCCAAAACGGATAATCCAGGATACCTGCTCAGCGTAGCCAGTGGGACCTTTGTCATCAATGATGTTGACACCTTGCCACTCGACGTTCAAGAGAAACTCTTGACGTTCATTCGTGAAAAGAAGTTTATTCCAATGAATGGAACAGCAGAAGTTCATGTGGATGTCCGCATCATTGCTACGACGAACCAGGACCTACACCAAATGATTCAGGCTCGCGAGTTCAGAGAAGACCTTTATAATCGCCTTGCGCAAGGTATCATCCAACTCCCAGCTCTCCGCGACCGAAAGGAAGACATTCCGATTTGGGCGGAGAAGTTTCTCCGGGAGTTATCGAAAACACCGGGTGGCCCAGGGACGACACTCACGTCAGAAGCGATGGAAGTCCTGACTTCACACGACTGGATGCCTGGGAATCTAGCGAAACTCCGCGAGGTGCTCGATACCGCGCGTGATCTTGCCACTGATAATAACATTGGTTCCGACCACGTTAGTGCCGCAATTGCGAAGCACACATTGCTCCGCACCAAAGCGGTGGCATCCGCAGAACCAATAAGAATCCTCGCGGAGATGATCTGGGCACTCCCTGGCAGCTCAGTGGACGAAAAGCTGGCCGTCGCCCGAGGTATGTTGATGGCTCGCGAGTTGAAGCCAGGTAAATCATGAGTCCGCTAGTGTGGCTGAATAGTGCTTGTCTCGGCGAGGCAAGCAGCCGGTCCGGTCTGCTAGACACGTTTGAAGGTGCGCGTGATCTCCAGGATTCGTACCAGGCGTGTGCCGAATGGGTGGCAGGCTTTTGCGAAGTGAAGCCGGAGCGAGTGATTTTGACCGCCGGTGCGACGGACGCGTGCGATACTGTTCTAACAACACGAAAGGGTCCGCCGCGCCGGATCATTCACTCGGACCTAGCGCACGAATGCATTCGCAGAAGTGTTCACTGCGCGGCTGAGTACCTCAGCGCGCTGTGTGGCGCGCGAGTAGCACCGGCCCAGATCGAGATTTCAGATCTCTTCAGTTTGGCCCCGCCGGCGTTTGCCACAACTCTGGCGCAACGGTTGAAGCGTATAGTGAGGGCTGAGCGCGGCATCCTTGTCATTGAACATGTCACTTCAGAAGACGGGATTCTCTTACCGATTCTTGAAATCTCTGAGCACGTGCGGCACGTGCTTCCAGAAATCGACATTGTCGTCGATGGAGCTCAAGCGGCCGGTCTGTGGCGGCCGCCATCAGGACTTAATCGTGCGTACATCGGATGCTTTCACAAGTACATCGACGGACCTGTCGGCACAGGCTTTTGCGTGTTGCCGACCGATTTCGCCAGCAGGACCTTGCATCGCCTGAGGGCAACTCAGTCATGGAGCAAGCCGAGCACGAGTGAGCATCTGCCCACGGCCGACGTTCTGAAATGGAATGCGTGCCGGCAGGCTGTCGCTGCACTTGATATGCGGGGATCCTGTCACGATCGGCTAGCGGCAGTTCTCCGTGCACGTCAAGAACTTCTTGAGTCGGCGCCCAACGAGCTTATTGCCCATCTCGCTGGGGTTCGGCCCGAGTATCTCAGCCACATTCTTTCGTTCAGAGCCTCTGATAGCAACAAAGGTCCGTCCCTTTGGCAACGGCTGCGAGACTGTGGGTTCAGTACCAAGCGATTGGATGACGGTGTGCGGGTGACGCTGCATGAGACCCTGCCGCCCCAATTGCTGCGTGCATTTGCAGACGTACTTTGCGAGTTCTCAGTCACGCCGCTGGACTGTAGTGGATCGGACTCTCGCGAGTCAAAGTCGGACAAAGTGCCTCGCCTGAGCGTATATAGTTAACGGACGCGGCGAAATGTGGCGTCGATTCTCTCCACCAGACGCCGACTCGACCGCCAAGCGGAGATCGTCGTGGGTGGCTTCCAAAGGAGACCGCTCATGGGCTCATGGGCGAACGCCAGGCCGCGCTCGATCAAGCCATCCACGGATCTTCCCCGATTCCGCCGTCCGGCAAGGTGACTTCCCGGAGACGGAGAACCCTCATGTGACTCAGGTTAACGCCGTGAGCTACGAAATCGCAGTCGATTCAGCCCGGACCCGAGGCGTGTCGGCGCCAGTGGTCGAGGAGGCGGTTGTCGAGAGTGTCCGGCGCTTTGTGCTGGCCCCGAAGAGTGGTCGAGAAAGCCGCCCGGGCGGCGCGCCAGCGGCTGACGGCGGAATTGAACCGGCAACGGGAGGAGTTGAAGACGGTCAATGTTCGGGTGTGGGCGTCTACAGGCTGCCGTTCCGCAGAAGGCGATGCTTTACGCATGGCACCGATAGTTCGTCAGCCAACTCCCTGCAACACGCCTTCTGATCCGATTTGAGGCTGTCATGGCAGACGACGGCGTTTACACCGCCGGCGATAGTCGCCACGCAATGGCGCATTCGTTCAACTCCGGCAGCCCCCTTATATCCGTCGCCTTGAATCCACCGGGTGGGAAGAACATGCGAGACCGCAAGGCCCGGCTGGTGGCTTGCAAACACCCCATCCCGAAACGCCGTCTCAAAGTGGATTCCACCTACACACAGCAACGAGCAGACGACCGGGGAGCGCCAACGGGGTGCCTGCAAGAGGGCCACGGCAACCGCTTGTGCGGCCCGAGGGTTCGCCCAACTGGACGGATTGCTTCCGATCTCAACGTCGAACATCGGTACCGGAAACATCGCCACCAATTCCGGTCTGGAGCCGCTTACGGAGCCCGACCAGTGGCTAGCCTCAACCGCCACCGACCAGTCTGCCAACTCGAACCTCACACGGGCAGCTTCAGATGCTAGCAGTAGGGCGCGCATCCACGCAGGGTCCGTGATCCCGAAGTTGCCGGAAGGAATATCGGCGTTGGAGTGGACGCTTAAGATGCGATCCGGGGCGTTCGTGCCTTCATGCCAATTCACGGCGCAAGCCGCCGTGGCATCGGGGAAATGATCAGACATCACATCCATGTAACTGTTGTACCCGTCAGTGACGACCACGTCGGTCCGCACAAGGTGAATCACATTGCCATTTTCGTCGACCCACTGCAAAACAGGTAGCCCGTCGACGGTTATAGCCGTTTCCTCAAACGCGGCGTGTCGCTGGCACGCATCAAACACGTGCAGAGCGACGGGATCGCGGTCGAGTCTGTGGCAAAAAAAATACACGAGTTTCTCCGGCACAATCTTCCTTCCTTCAGTTATGAATCGATGCCGATCCAGGAGCCGAACTAGCGGAAATACATTCGGCCACGGCCGCATCCAGTTGGCGCTCGGCGGTGCGCCAGCGATGCAGCTGCTTGCGCAGACGAAGCAACACTGAGGCGCACGTGTGGCGAATTTCGCGTAGCTTACCCTCCAGTATCGCCTCGGCTGGGCCGCCGCCAAATGCCGCACGTCGCGCCACGTCCGCCGGCTCTGGCGGTGCAGACTCGATGCGATCTCCGGCCTGGACGCGTCCGATCCACTCTCCCACCTGGCCATGCGCCGATCGAAAGTCGTAGCCGTGATGTTGCACGAGCTCGTTGGCCCATTCCAGCGCCGTCGTGAACCCGCCGGTGGCGCGCGCCGCCATCGCCTCGCGGTTGGGCCGGACTCCATCAATCATGAGGCGCATCAGTAGGGCTGCGTTCTCGATGCTCTTCAAAGCCCCTGGAAGAGGACGCACTGCTTCGGTTCCTACCTGAATCGCGTTGGTGTATGGCGCGCACCGCATCGCTGCGGCAGCCTGCACGAAGGCGCCGAGAGAGGCCGCCGACATGCCGATGACGTGCTCGGCCAAGAAGGGGTTCTTCTTCTGGGGCATCGCCGAAGAGGACCCCGCCAATTCGTCCGGAATCTCCAGAAATCCGAACTCAGCCGTGGTCCATTGAAGGATGTCAGCGGCGAGGCGGGATATCGTGACTCCGAAGATCGAGAGAGCAGCGAGCCAACGCAACGCAAGATCCCTGGACGCGACGGCGTCGATCGAGTGTTCGACCGCGCGTTCGAAGCCGAGAAGCGCAGCGGTGCGATTCGTGTCCAGCGGCAGGGTTGAACCGCCCGCAGCACCGGCACCAAGCGGACAGCGGTGGAGCTCGTCTGTGCTTTCCAGCATGAATTCCAGATCGCGCTCGATCCCACACGCCACGCCGGCCAGGTAGTGTCCGAACGTGCCGGGCACGCCAGCCTGACCATGCGTGTAGATCGGCATCACCGCGTCACGGTGCCGCCACGACTGGCGGATGACCGCCACTTCCAACCCAACTATTGCCTTGATGAGCGATGCCCAAGGCCGCCGCAGTTTGAGTCGAAATACGGTCGCGTTGAGGTCATTTCTTGATCGCCCGGTCTGCAGCATTCCACCGGCCTCAGGGCCGAGTTGATCGATCAGATAGCCTTCGTAGGCGAGAAACAACCCGCGAGGGGCGCTCCTGCCATACAGCGGTCCGAAGCCCTTGCGCCTCAGGTCGGCCAGGGTGGAAAGCAACTGCGCCGAGCTTCGGCGCGCCACCAAGCTCTGCTCGGCCAGCATCACAACATGGGCCCGGTCCACCTCGACGATTGCAGGCAGATCCTGTTCAACCTGCTGCGCGAACGCATGATCGAAGAGCATGGCGCGTACGGTCGGGTGGAGGGGAACCCGGATGCGGCCGGTGGTGGAGATGGGATCCATGACAATCCGGACCTGATGAGCCGCCTCGTCGGCGTTGTGGGCCGAAAGCTCGGCGGTGGCACCCGCAGCGATCACATGTCCGACCCGGTCACGAAAATCGCCACGGATACTAACGTCCCGTGGCCCCTCGGTGTAGACCTGCACCTCGGCGACGCCGGTACATGCCTCAGCCTGCGCAATCCCTTCAACCCTCAAGAACTTGCCATTGCGCGGAAGGACGAAGAAACGGATAGAGGCCGCCTGACGGCACACAGCACAGGGGTCGGATTGCTGTCCGGTATGGGCACGGATCGCGAGGTCAATCGGGTCGATACCGCTGGCCAACAGGATGAGCTTGGGAATGCAGCCTCCCGCTAGGCGGGGATTCACTTCAACAATGACAGGGCGGTCCTCGGCCATACGGAACTCGATGTGGCAATGTCCCCAGGTCAATCCGAGCGCCTCTAGCGAAAGGCGCATCTCCTGCTCAATGCGCTCGGCCGAAGCTGCGCTCAGGGGTGCCGGAAAATCGTGTCCCACCTCGAGGAAATACGGGTGCTTACCCAGGTGCTTGCAGGTGATACCCAGCAACTGACCGGAGAACATCTCCGCGCTGAACTCCGGCCCGTCGATGTACTCCTCGATAAGGGCGGCGGGGACGACCGGCATTCCCCGTTCATTGCGATCTACGGAGAGCAGCATATGCACCTGCGCGGCCACCTCCTCGGGCCCGGTGCACAACTTCACGCCGACCGATCCGGTACCGCTGGTAGGCTTGACGACGCAGGGTTGGCGGGTTGTGGCCAAGACGGCGGGCAATCCCTCCTCCGACGTCAACCGCCAGAATCGTGGAGTTGCTAGCCCAGCCGCTTGAATGAGTTGGCGCTGAATGTACTTGTCACGGCAGCGATCAATGGCGTCCGGGTCCGCGCCCGGAAGGCCGAACTCTCGAGCAAGTCGCGCGGCCGTTCCCGCGAAGTACTCGCTGGTGGAGAGGATCCCGCGCAGTTCGCTGGCCCCGGGCATGGTTCGAACGGCATGCAGCAACGTCGGGAAGTCCTCGGTGTTGGCGATGATGGTGGAGACGCCATCGGCATGCAGGAAAGGGTACCGTTCTGGGTTCGAGCAAAAGAGAACCACATCGAAGCCCTGAGATCGGGCCGCCTGCAAATGCAGGCGGCCCGTGCCGGTGGTGTTGGATTCGATGAACGCCACGACGCTCATGCCTTCACCTCCGGGCGGATGAGGGGTTCGCCGGTGACCTCACCGTACGGACGCCGACACCACTGGAAGCAGTCCCAGTCTCCGGATGCGGCGAGGGGCGAATCAACTTCGTGCGGATCCGCGGGCGTGACCGGGACATGGAGTCCGTTACGGCGGAGCCATTCCTGATCGTAAAGATCAGGGTAGCGTTCGCCGTGGTCTGGGCAGAGGAATACAACGATCTGGTCAGGGTGTTTGCGAGCATAATCGTCAGCGACCAGAAAACTGGCCCCGGATGTCGGCCCCTGGTAGAGGCGGTGCTCGCGATAGAGACGGCGCATAGCCTGGAAGGCGACGGGACCCTGAACCCAGTGAACGTCGTCGACGGCGGTGTGGTCGAGATTTGCAGGATGCTTTGAATTCCCCAAACCTCGCAGCGACCGCGGCCCGTTCGGTTGGCCGAACAATACCGAGTTGTGAGTATCGACGGCAATGAATCTCAGGTCGGGGTTGAGCACACGGAGAAACCCGGCCGTGCCGCATCCTGAAGCCCCGGAGCCAGTGGCGGCCACCAGGACATCGACATGGCCAATATCATCAGCGATTCGCTCCGCGACGCTGGAATAGGCGAGGCGGTTGGCAAGGTTGTTGTACTGGCCAGGGACGTAGTGGTTTGGATGTCGCCGCATCTCTTGTTCGAGGCGGGCGAGGCGCGCGTTCTGCACGTTTCCATCCCCAGCGGTTGTCTCCACCATCGAAACGGTTGTGCCGAGGTCAGTGAGCCGCCGGCGCCAGACTGGTGCGACTGCGGGATCAGTGACGAGCACAAACCTCATTCCGAGGCGGTGGCATTCGAGGGCGAGCCCCATGCCGAAGTTGCCGCTCGATGTTTCGATTATCACGGTCTGTGAATCGATCAGGCCCTCTTCCTTCGCGCGTCGCAGCATGAAAGCGGCTGGGACGAGTTTCATCAGAAAGAAGGCGATGGCAAACAGATTCGTCCTTAACCGGACAGGTCTGGGAACGAGTTCGAATCCGTGCTCCAGGAACGATGATGTCATGCCGCTACCTCCTGTTGGGCACCAAGGCCCAATTCGAATTCCGTAACTACTTCCATCCCAAGTTCGCGGACGGCCCCGCAAACACGGGCATCAGACTCGGCCAAACACTGCGGGGGCAGCATGGCCGAAACGATCGTGCCGGAATGGGCCACTCCGACACCGTACCCACCCTCCTGCCGGACGAGGGCGATGACTTCCTCCAAGTGGGGTTTTGGCAAGAAGTGCTGGCTGATGCGCGCCGATGCTGTCGCAACGGCACCGAAATCAGACGGGCTGCCCAGCCCGAAGGCCCGCGTGAGCCGGCCAATGAGAACGTCAAACGCACCCAACTGCTCTTCCGAATACCGAGCCCGCTGCATCGGCTCAGTGGGGACGATCTCGCTGGGCTGCGCATCGATGACGATCACATGGACGTTTGGCAACGGACCGGGGAGGTAACGTTCAACGAGTCCCTCACGATGGCGGAAAATCGCCGGGCGGGAGAGGATCGAACCGTCCGAAGCCTTTTCGACTTCCACGATCAACCGTGCCAGTTCCTCTTCGGCGATGGTGATGCGCCTGTACCGCAGAATCGCGCGAAGAGTGGCGAGAATGTCCGTGGTTGAAGACCCGCATCCCTTCGCAAGCGGGATGTTGGTGGTCAGTTGGATCACGGCCTCGGGTTCGGGGCTCCCCAGACGGCGGAGCAACAGTTGAGCCGCAGAAAGCGTTTTCTTAGCCCAAGGCGGGTCGACGGTCAGGGCGCGACCGGGAGTGGCGATGAGTTCGGCCTTCGTCCAGAGCGTCGGAGCAGGAAGAGAGAAAAGCAGGCGATGGATCCCGTCGGCGCGCCGGACGGCACCCTGCAGGATTTCGCCCGCGTGACTACGGGCTACGGCACCGGCGAGCACCGGTGCCATACTAGTGATTGTTGTGGTTTCCACAGCCGCCTCCTTCGAGGGCTGGCCGGCAACATTGCCGGTCGGTTTGAGGTTGGGGACGAAGGGAGCGAGCGGTTACGAGTTTCCAGGCTTTGGCCGCTCGTTCCCTCATTACTGACTGGCTTCATTCCACGACGGCGAAGCACAGGGGCATCTTGTGACGAAAGAGACTTGTGTCGAGCGACGCGCTCGGCATGTAGCACGTACGCCGCGTGGGCTCGGCAGCCCCTTGCGCTACGCGGCCTTTGCTTGTCCCAAATGGGCCAGGAGAGTGTCCCTGGCCTGATAAATCGTCCGGACGAACTTGCCGTCCGGAGCAAAGCCCTTGTCCGGGTGAAAGACTTTTGCCAGTTCCCGGAAAGCCGATTGAACCGAGGCCGACGTGATACTGTGGATCGGCAATTGGAGTGCACCGGCCGCCCAAGCTATTTGTGTTGGAAAGGGTTCCTTTACGCTGGTTTTGCGAGTCGATCTGAATGCGGACTTCCGGCCTAGAATCTCTTCTATTAATTCGCGAAGACGTGTGACAGATGTGTTATGAAGGTTGTGCTGACGGAGTAGGTGGCCCCGCTTTTCCAGGCTCACGCGCAGCAACTGCACCGCCTTGGCTACCCCTAACCCGGCGAGCGTGCGGCCATCTTCGGCCCGCGCGATCTTCATCAAGATCTGCGCTGCCCTCGGCTCGTACTTGACGCGCTCGTCGCGAAGGAACTCCAGAAACATCCCATGTCCAAGCCGGCTCTTTGCTTCGACTAACGCAAGGCCAATATCGTAAATTGCGTCTCCCAGGCTCGTCTTGCCGCCGGCGATTCTCGCGGCCAGACGCTCGTATACATCCCTAGCCCCCAGGTCCTCAAATCCGAAATCGATTTCGCTTTTCATCGTCATTCCTCGCAGCAGATACGTATTAGAGAACCGTCTCCAGGCGCCACTCGAGATTCGTTCGCGAAGACCCTTTAATGTTTGCAAGGCAGATGCCAAAGAAACCCGGCTGGGTCAGAAAACGTCAAACAACATTCGCGATGTTGGTTGGAAAGTTGTAGCACAGAGCGCCTAGGGAATTTGGGTCAATCCCGGATCAGTGGGTCAGGCGAGCCGCGCAGCCGAACGCCGCCGCCGCCGCTTTCTCGGCTCGTCTCTTGCTCGGCGCTCGGCAAAAGTGGGTTCTCCCGCACTTTTCGTGCTGCTTTTTCGAGTAAGGCGCTCTTGGGTAGTAGTTTGAAGTGGGGCAGAACATGACTGAGGTGTCCTTTGCTGGTTGAAGCGACGAAGGGGAGGCGGGCGCGGCAGCAACCGTGCGAGTCGAAGACACAGATGCGCGGGTCCCCCTCGAATCATGGTGAGCGCCCCGACATCGGCGCAACGCATCGCGACCACAGCGGTAGCACGCGGCGTTTCAGGACCAGAAAACCGGCACGGCCGTACATCTGCCGTTTAATTAGCTTGAGGCGGTGCACCTGGCCTTCGACCTGCCCGTTGCTCCAAGGCAGCCTGATGGCGGCGCGTATCGCTGTCTCATCACGCAGGAGCCCATCGCAGAAACGCTTGATTTCCGGTAGTCCTGATGCGCCAGCCTGTTCGATCCACGGGGGGCATCTTCGCGGTGGCTGCGCAATAGCTTGCCGAAATCGCTTGCCAGTCCGTGCAGAGTGGCAATTGCCGGCGATGCCGTCATCCGGCCTCGCCAGCAACAGGGCAGTTTGCCAAGGAGATAAGTGACTACATTTCGTGCGGGCCGTCTGAACGTGGGTGCCTTCATTACTGGAGCTTCGCCAGCGGGCCACAAGATTGGCGACCATGCAGCGATTACCTTCGTATCCCCGAGATTGGATTTCGTGCCATAGCTGGGTTGCGTTGTGGCAGCCCTCTCCCCAACATCGCTCCAGGTAGTCTCGGAAAGCAGTTACGCGCGCGGGACGACGGCGCGGGGCGGCTCTTTCCGGGAACTGACCCGCTCGGAGAAAGCGTCAGATGGTTTCCCGTTGCAGATTCAATGCCCGGCTGATCTCGTTCTGTGACCTGCCCTGCTGATGCAGTTCGAGGACCTCGTTATAACGGTCCAGGCGCCGCTGGCGACTTCCGTCCTTATGCTGTTTGCACACGTGTCTTGTGGGACGACTGTTTTGGGTTGACAGCCGTGGCGGGTGGAGACGTCTCGGCGGCGTCCTCAGTCAGATTGCGGAGTTGTGTCCGTATCGGCTCCAGTGATCGCTCGATGGCGGAGGTCAGATTGCATGGGAGATGGAACCGGTCGGCTACTTGGGCGGCTTCACCGTGGCAGCCACCGGCCAACCTCAGTAGATAAACGAGCGGTCATCGCTCGTGGGCAGGGTATCGCCCATCCGTACAAACAGAGATGGTCGTAAGCCCACAGGGGTATCGGCCCCATGCCGCCGCATTCGCGCAGCGGGCATGGGTGTCGCACCGTAGCCGCCGGCCGGACGTCTGAATCAGCCAGCCCGGTCGGACAACCGGCAATGGACGTTACCGGGCAGGCCACACCCACGGTCACGGGTTGGCGCAGGTTGCCGGCGACGTTGATGAAGGCTTGCCGGACAGGCCACTGAAATTCGGCACTAGGGAATGGCTGGTGTCCACACCAGGCCGGAATCGGAGGAGTGTTTTCCCTTCCCCGGTTGATTTTCGACGGGAACATCGCGCCGAAGGCCCGTTCCCGGTTGGCCGGTCTGATTGGAACGCTCCATCTGCTGCAATAACAGCTAGAATTGGTTTGTTCCGGATGTCCTTATCCTCTGGCCGTTGGAAGCGCTACGCCGAATCGAAATACCCCCACGAGCGGGAGGCGCTGGAATACCTGCGGGAGAATCTGCCGGATTCCGACCCGGCGCTGCTGTACTCCAATTTCGAGTTCATCGCAGATGACGGGTCTGTCAACGAGGTGGACGCGCTGGTGGTGACCCGCGCGGGGCTGTTCCTCGTCGA
>Ga0326728_10024668_pt1 | contig 10866 bp, 14 predicted proteins | sample MB3enrmetagenome_FD_207602 | JGI IMG/M metagenome (GOLD analysis project Ga0326728, IMG submission 207602) | Lab enriched peat soil microbial communities from McLean, Ithaca, NY, United States - MB31MN | ecosystem: Environmental > Terrestrial > Soil > Wetlands > Peat | place: USA: New York...
TCCTATATCTCGGGCCTGTACGACGGAAAACTGAGATTTCGAAAGACCACCACTCCTGTCCTTCGAACCAAGAAAGCGCTGGGTTTGTTTTTCTTCGCGTTCAGCGCTATTGCGGCAGTTTTTGCCTTCGCTTTCGACGCCTCCCTGACGTGGGTGCACGCCGCAATAGTCGTGCTCGAGGTTCTGGGGCTCGGTTGCGCTTTTGTTCTTGGAAGGCGAGGCAAGGATCTCTTAGGAGCTTTCTTTCCCGGCTAAAGCCCCTCGCCAATGAAAAGGGGCCGCCCTTTGCAGACGGCCCCTCCGACGATCCTACGGGAAAGGGATAATCGAATCCCCTTTCCTGAGGCGTTGCGCCCGCCGCTATTTCTTCAGCGCCGCCTCGGCATCAGCAATCATCTTTTCACCGTCGGTCAGCTGGGACTGGATCGCCGTTGCCTTCTGCAGGGCAGTGGCGAAGTTGCCGGCATCCAGGTCCTTCTGTGCATCAGCCAGAGCGGCCCTCGCGTCCTGGAGCTGCTTTGCAAAGGTCGCGAAGTTCAGCTTCAGCTTGCGGTTCTTCTTCGCGGCCGTCAGCTTTTGCTCAGCATCCGGCAGGGCCTTCTTCAGCGAATCGATAAGGGTTGTGGAGTCCGCCTGAGCCCTCTCCTTGCCCTTGGCTGCGTCGTTCGCGGCTGTCTCCGCGGCGGCCTTCGCCTCGATGGCAAGGCTTTTCACTTTGTCGTAGTGCTTCGTATCCAACTCCGTCTGCATCTGCGTGAGCTTGTCCTGGGCTGTCTTCAGAGTATCGGCAGCGTACGCGACGATGTCGGCGTTCTGCGCGGCGGCCGCTACAGCGGCCTTTGCCGCATCAATGTCAGCCTGAGGCGGCTTCGCGCACGCGCCAAGCGCGGCAACAAGGACTACCGGGATGAGCACTTTGAGATAGCGCATCTGTAAAAAACCTCCAAACCGTATCATTGCACACACCGTATGCGGCACCCGGGCATCAACGATGCTCGTTCTCCATGGGTAGTTTGGGTACCGATCGTGTGATTAAATGATGTAGAACCACTTTCAGCGGTCAGTGTCAAGTGAGGTTGATCAACCTCTCCTCAAAAACGGCAGCTTTCGAAGAAAATCCCGCGGCGAATGTCAATCCCCACAATCGGTGTACAGTACGCCCGTGGGCAGCATCTTCGGTGGCGTTCACCGTTTCATCATGCCTCAGTTTTGATGTTCCCCTTTCCAGGGTGTATGAGCGTCTGAACCGAAACTTTGACAAGGCATTGCCGCCGACATCGCCTCGGGCGAGCGGCAAAGCGCGCAAATGGCGTGCATTGAACTGCCGGGGTACGGCGCTGGTCGGCGGGGCAACTGAACTTCATATCATATCGCGTGTATTGTTGCCGATCAGGCAAAATCGTAGTAGATAGAGTGCAATGGAAGGCAACATCGAGAGGTTCGGCGAATTCGCAAAGGACTATCATTCCGTTCGCCCCAATCCTCCAGCAATTCTGAAGAGCATCTTGCTCGAGCTGGCTAAGACGGCTCGTCTCAAGCTTGTAGTTGATATTGGAAGCGGCACTGGGCTCTCGACAAGGTATTGGGTTGACGTCGCAGACCGAGTCATTGGCATCGAACCCAACGACAATATGCGCTCGCAAGCGACGGCCACAACTCACGGGCAGGCTATTGAGTTCCGAAAAGGGCTGTCATCGGATACAGGACTGCAGGCGGGAACGGCCGACTTGGTGACATGCTCCCAGGCTTTGCACTGGATGGAACCAAAAGGAACCTTTCCTGAAGTTGCAAGGATCCTGAGAGCAGGAGGAGTATTTGCTGCATATGACTATGATTGGCCACCGACTACGGGGGTTTGGGAAGCCGATCAAGCCTACGTAGAGTGTATGAAAGGCTTGGATGAGCTCGAGAGAAAAAGGTCAGCAGAGCATATGGTTCATAAATGGGAGAAGCATGAACACCTGGGTCGCATGGAGGAAAGCAAATGTTTCAGATTTACGAAGGAAATTGTTGTACACCACACCGAAACTGGCAACGCCGAACGATTCATTGGCATCTTGCTAAGCCAGGGTGGGGTAAGACTATTGCTAAAGTCTGGATATAAGGAGCAGCAGTTGGGAATAGATAAGTTTAGGGATCGGTGTAGAGATTTGCTCGGAGAAAAGCAAAAGGAATGGTACTGGAGCTCGAGGGTTAGGGTTGGGGTGAAATGACAGGCCAAATTGAACGTTCGAATTGTAATAGGTCAATAGCTATCATTAGGGATTTTCGCATCACTCAACCTGAGATGATCATGGATGTGCTATTACACTTCGTTGCATTTGACGCCTTAGAGTCCGGCTGGAAAAGTGCACGCTTCTTATGATTGCCTTCACGACTGGATTGATGTGGCGTGGCAATTGAATGAACTCCATGTTAAGCGGCTTCAAAGCTTCAAATATCCTGAGGACCCACCAGGGTAAAATGGCATCCATTTCGGGAGGGAAACATGAGTACGGAGGTTTACTATTTCTCTGGCACCGGAAAAGCTCCCTTACGGCGACGACAGAGATTGCAAGGCGCACCGATGGTGTTCTTCTATCTCTGCAATTGCACACAAGAGGCTTTTTCAAATGAAGGCTGACAGCGTTGTAGTTGTGTTTCTGGCCAATCTGGTACAACTGCACGGCATAGCACCTAGAGTCGAAAGGTTCATATGCAAGATTAATGACTTATCAGCGAAGCGAATTTTCTCCGTGACTACGTGTGGTTTTTCCCCTTATGAAGGGTGGAGATCGATGTGCTAAATACAGTCGGCACTGTAAGAGACGAAGATCTGGTAGCCTACATTCGCTCATGGTTTGATCTCATTGCCTCTGGCGGAATCACAGATGCCTGCAACCAGCTTGATGAACCGAATAGGGCAGGGATTGTCTGGACACCTCAGAAGATAATTGACGTCATCTCAAAAGCCTTACATATCAAGAACGATTCCGTCGTGATCACAAGTACCAGTTCTTGTTCAGGCTCTCCGGAAGGGCGGATTTTCAGATTACTAAATGGGTCTGGCTTCGTCGTCGAGCATCAGATTCCACTAAACGGTCAGTATTGCGAGGTGACGGCCATGTTTGAATTCCTTTGGAGAGGAAAGGCATTAGCGTTTACCCTTGATGGCCTTCATGTTCTCTAGCTATTCATCAAGGGCACATTGCGTACCAAAGAAGCTAGTTCCAGTCGTAGTCGTAGGTATCTTATCGGTATATATTCAAGGCCGTCGGAGCTAGACAAGGCCGCTGCGATGGCCCTTGCTATGGTTACCAGTGACTGAGCAGTGGCTTTCCAACCTCAAAGAGAGACTTCAGACCGAAAAGAACTTTCTGCCACCCCATAGACGGCGGAGAAACTTCAACCGCCTTTCCGGTCAGTCAACACGGTCGGAAATCTCTTTCTGATAACACTTGCGAACCAGGGACTCCCTAACTACACTATAGTGTAGGTAAAGGCTCCGGTCATGAGCATCCTAGATTGGCTTCGCTCAGTTGCTGACAATCTTAAAGTCGGCCAAGTCTCGATGTTCGCGAACTTAGTCGTCGCGGTCGCTGCTTTGGTTGGCGTTTCAATCGGTATCACCCAACTAAACCTCCTTCTAATGATGAAAGGGGATGAGAAGCGGTCGCATCGTCAGCAAGCGGCAAAGGCTTTGCTCAATACATTCCTTGTTGAATATCGCTCGCCGCAAATGGGACGTGCAATAGCAGGCCTGTGGGACCTTTACAGACTGGCTCGGAGAAACCCTCGGGAACTTGTTCGCTTGTACATAAAGCTGTATAAAAAAGATCGCAACCACGCCTTTCATTTTGAAATAAGACGGAGGGTGTCGGTATTCTTTCAGCAATTGGCGTTCTTTGGCGAGCAGGAAGAGACCGCAAGAGAAGAGATTTATCGATACTGGTCTAAGTCAAATCTTGAACTGATTCCAAGGATCCTACTTCCGCTGGAAACCTTTGCGGTTCCGGAGATCATCAGCGGATACCGGTCGGAGGAAAGTAAGGAGAATTTTATGCTCGATACCTCGACGCAACATTCGATCGAGGCGATGCAACGGCTATATGCAAGCGCGCCGGAGAAGAGGAGCTCTCAGGGCTGATCAAATGCGGTGCAGTGGCTTAGTCAAATTCCCCTTGAGCCTTTGGTCGAACCTATATGAGTTCCCGAACTGACAAGACATTCTTGCTGGAGAGTACACGACCCTCTGCAATGATGTCTATCTAAGGGAAAGAACTATGCGGAATCCCAGAAACGTAGCCATCCTGATTTTTGACGACGTTGAGGTGCTAGATTTCTCGGGTCCGTACGAAGTCTTCAACGTCGCAAGCGAATCAACCGATCCCCCTCCATTCTATGTCTATACGGTCGGCATTTCGGACCAACCGGTTCTGGCGAGAGGGAGGTTTGTCGTTTCACCACGGTATTCGCTTTCGGATTGTCCTCAGGCCAACATTCTGATCATTCCAGGAGGTTACGGCACGCGTCCGCTGATCAATCATGAGGGCTTGTTACATTGGATTCAGGATCAAGCGAGCAGGGTAGAATTGCTTCTTTCGGTGTGTACCGGAGCGCTTCTTCTGGCCAAAGCAGGATTACTCAAGGACTGTGCCGCCACTACCCATCATAGCGCTTTTGATCACTTGGCAAAGCTTTCGCCATCTACGGCAATAGTAAGGGACAAGAGATTCGTTCAATCGTCCGAAGTAATATTCACCTCAGGCGGCATATCTGCTGGAATAGATCTTGCGCTTTTTGTAGTAAAAAAGCTTGCTGGATCGGAGGTCCATGCATCCGTGGTAGAGGAAATGGAATACAACTGGAGCAGCAAATAGATTGCCTCCGATTCTTAAAATCAAAGAGAAAGGAACGCCTGGTCAGTCGTCGAGCATTCGGGCTCATTTGAGGACTTGCCTTCGGCATTTTCAAAGTCCTTCTTATGATTCCTCCCACGTATGCTTCGAGGTTGCGGCCGTCGAGGCGGCCGCTTCACCTGCTGGCCTTTAGGGAGCTCGCCCATGCATCAACGGTTGTGACCTCCGCTTGGCGCGGGAAGATTTTTTCAACCAGTACCCGGTGAACTTCGGGGTCTGCGTCAAGGCACGCATCGGAAAGCACGGTCAGTTCATAGTCCATATCGGCGGCTTCTCGTACCGTGGAAAGAACGACGCCACTTGTTGCGATTCCCGCCAGAACCAGGGCTCTAATCTCCCGAGCGCGCAGGACGACCTCAAGATCACTCCCAGTAAAGGCGCTTACTCTCAGCTTGTTCACCGTCGGTTCGTCTGGGCGAGGACTCAGCGCTTCGTGGAGCTCGGTGGAAGCATCCGAGAGAGTCATGCTGCCGCGGGTTGAGATGGTGGAAAACGACTTGTTTCGTTTGCTGACTTCCGGATAGCCATCCCGAAAGGCGACCTTGATGAAAATCACAAAGACTCCTGAAGCCCTGGCAGCGGCAGCAGCGCGTTGAAAAGGGGCGAGAGCGTCGACACTGCTGACAAAGCGTCGGACAATGCCCTTTTGCACATCCATGACAAGCAGTGCGGATCGGTTTGGCGACATAGGGCTTACCTCCCATCCCAAAGATAGTCAGGAAAAGGGACGCAGCGGAACGTTTCTGGATGGCTGGTTCTTGCGTGCCATTTCCTTTATGCTCAGCGGGAAGACTTCTGAGCGACCCGGGACTGCTGAAAGGCGAACCCGCCTACCCGCAGAGTTCTTCGAAAGGCATGCATGAAGCGACGTCTGTTCACTGATTCGAATGTCACCCCAACTGAAGCCCTGCTTCGCAAGCAATCAGAGAGCGCATTGGATTACTATCGGAGCATCTTGGGAACTTCGGGAGACTACCGGAAGCAATGGCAATACAGCCGTGGCAATGGCTGGATCCTGAAAGTTGACGATATGCGCAAGGCTTTGTATTACCTTATCGCATTCGATGGAGGAATTGAAATAAGTCTGACGGTACGAGATGAGGAGCGAGCAGCGTTCCTTGAGAACAAAGAATGCGAAAGCCTCTACCCTCAGCTTGAGGCCGCGACGAAGTATTCGGAGGGATACGCTCTTCGGTTTGAAATAGAGAGTCCCGCGGAATGTAAATCCGTGATGAGGTTTCTGGCGGAACTCAAGAAGGTGAGACCCGTCTCCACGCCGCTTACCGAGAAACAAAAAACGAGGATGAATGGAAGAGAATCAAAATACCGGAGGGAGTCATAAAGCTTCTGCGGGCCTTTAACGTGACAAGCCTCGACTTCCGACGAAGTGCATCGTTGGGAAAGAGTTCGGTCTTTGATTACGATGTTCAGATGAACGAAGTCCACGACGACAGGGACCGGAATCTCGGATTTTTCGCGGGCGTTATTTTCATTTTCGGCGGCGGAGGAGCAAGCACGCGCAAGCTGAACCGCTGAGGCTAATCGGATTCCCGGTATTGGCAAAAAGACGGATGAACCTTCCCTTGCAGGCACCAAAGGACAGTTCATGCAGCAAGAAAAGGCCTTGACCTCGAACTGCGGGGCCCGATCGTCTATTGCGTCGAGGGACGGGACGCGGATGAGTCGCTCGGTGATCTTTCCCTCTGGAAGAACGGTCTGGCGACGGCGCGCGAGCCGGCGTTCCTGGGGGAACGTGGCCGTGCGCGGGCCTCGATTTGCGGCAATCCCCTACTGCACGTGGGCGAACCGCGGCGCGGGACCCATGAAGGTCTGGCTGCGGAACGTCTGATAAGCCAACGTGCGGGGCGCGATACCGCTAATACACAGACACCTTCGCGCGGCAAAGAGCCCGTGACGCGCTGGCTCATCGAGAGTCATCTCTTCCTTTCGACCTCGGTTCGACAGCGGTCAGCGGTCACCGTGGCGAACGCTTCCGTTGCCGCGGGCCTTCGCGAGCGTTACGGCCTTGAAACGGGGCCGGTGAAGGTGCGCGAGCCCTACCAGCTGCTCGGCGTGATCGAAGACGACCTATCCGCCGCAATGGGCGTGCATACCGCCGGCGTGTTCGGCCGCTCGACAATGCTGGGGTTTCTTTTGGAAGGGGTGGAAGGAGTGGCGGACTCCCTGGCGACAGGAAGTCCTGGTTCCGCAAGGGTTTCAGACAACGACAGATGAAAACGGGGACATTCTGATATGTCCCGAGGGAGACTTTTCCGTTCCGCACGGCGCTAAGACGCCGTCCAAGCGGCCTCTACTTCGATTCTCTCATCCGACAGGAGCCTACTGACGAAACGCGACTCGATTCACGGCCAACCTGGAGGAGTTCACGCCTGTCTCGAGCTCCGACCTATTGCACCTGAAGAGGTCCGTGAACGACGCGTCCCGAAAAGCAGGTGCGGTTGTTGCGACCTTCGGGGGAATGGGTCTCTCATTGCGCTTGTTTCCGGCCCGTCCATGAACCATCCCCGCGGGATCCGTGACCTGACGGAACGTTACATTTCCACCGCAACGCGGCAGGACTACTTGAGGGAGATCTTCGAAAGGCAGACCGAGGTCGGCAGTCTTTCTTTGCGGTACCGATTTCGGGACACAAAACCCGCAGTTCCGCTCTCCCGACACCCTCGAAAGCTTATACGCTCGGTTCTACAAGAGAATGAACTCCTGGATCCACGAGCACACGTCTTGGAGGACCTTCAAGCATTCCTGCGGGGCCATTGCGCCCCTGCTTCCGAACATTGATCGACGCAGGACTCGACATCATTAATCGGGTGCAGCCTTTCCGCCGCCGGCATGGACGCAGAGGTGTTGAAGCGACGTTACGGTGCGCGCGTCGTGTAGTGGGGAGGCGGCATGGACACGCAGAATACGCTGCCGTTCGGGACACCATCGGAGGTTCGCGCGGAAGTGCTCGAACGGTGCGCGATCCTTGGAAAAGGAGGAGGATTTGTTTTCAACCCCATTCCCAACATCGTGGCGATGGTCGACGCCTTGCGCGAGTACAACGGTGAGCGTGCATGAAGATCGTCATTTTCGGGGCGACAGGTGGGATTGGAAGATGCTTAGTTGAGCAGGCCCTAGCAAAAGGCCACTGGTCACGGCTGCCTTTCGTGACCCGGCGGGGATGCGGATTACGCGCGAACGGCTCCAGGTGGAGCGCTGCGACGTGCTTGACGTTTTCCTCAGAAGGATCTACGCAAAAATTCGAGATCGTGATCAAGCGGCGTCGTGCTTGATCAGTTCACGTCGAAAGAATACCTGCGCACCATTCCCGCACTCCGCGTGGCGGCCGCAGTGAACGGCTGGTGCCCACAGAGTAGACAGGTGGTGGGTTCTTCGCATCGGTGCCCAAGGCGCACCCGGCCAGGAAGAACGAGTTTGGAAGGAGACTATTTGCTGTAAAACGCCAGGAGACTCTGGTATCATTACGACAGAAAGAGGAACGCCATGCCAAACGGTGAAATCTCCCGGGATGAACTTTTCGATCTGACAGCGAAGCTTGTATCAATCGATTCCATCAACCCGGACCTAGTGCCGGGTTCGAGAGGAGAGGGGGAGATCGGTTCTTTCGTGGCGCAATGGGCGCAGGCCAAGGGGCTGGAGGTGCACGTTGAAGAGACAGGCTTGGCAGGCCGGCCGAACGTGATTGCTGTGGCCCGCGGGAGTGGCGGAGGAAGATCCCTGATGCTCAACGCGCACATGGACACCGTGGGAGTGGCAGGGATGGAAAACCCTTTCCGGGCGACCGTCCGAAATGACACGCTGTACGGTCGCGGTTCCATGGACACCAAGGCGGCTCTCGCTGCGTTCATGGTCGCGGTCGCTGCGGCAAAGGAGTATGGGCTGCGCGGAGACGCAATTCTCACGGCGGTGGTCGACGAGGAATACGCCAGCGTTGGAACGGAAGCGGTCGTCAAGAGGTGGAAAGCCGACGCCGCCCTTGTCGGCGAGCCTACGGGCCTGCAGATCGTGATTGCCCACAAAGGGTTTGCGTGGTTCGAGGTGGAAACCCGCGGTGTTGCGGCGCATGGCTCCCGTCCCGACAAGGGCGTGGACTCCATAGCGAAGATGGGCCGCGTACTCGTAAGGCTAGAAGACATGGGGAAGCGGCTTGAGGCCGGACCGGCCCACGCAATGCTGGGGACCGGCACGGTACACGCCTCCCTGATCAGCGGCGGGCAGGAGCTGTCCTCCTATCCGGCCTTCTGTCGTCTGGGAATCGAAAGAAGGACCATTCCCGGGGAAAAGCCGGAAGTGGTTGAGAAAGACCTGCAGGACGAACTGCTGCTTATGGCTCGACAAGACCCTGCGTTCAAGGCAGACGTGCGGTTCCTTTTCTCCCGAGCTCCCATGGAGGTCCCGCGGAACGCCCTGGTGGTGCAAGCCCTTGCCAAAGCTTTCGAGGGAGTGACGGGGCGCGGAGCCGAGTTTGGCGGGATGAGCGCCTGGATGGACTCGTCCCTTCTTTCAACCGCGGGGATACCGTCCGTCGTCCTTGGGCCGACGGGCGAGGGCTTGCACGGAGACAGCGAGTGGGTCGACCTCCCTTCGGTTTTTGCCGTCGCTGAAGTCGCCCTCAGGCTGATGCGCGATTTCTGTTCGTGAATCGGGAGGTTGCATGGCGGCAATTCTCCAACGGCCGAGCGCGCGCGGGGCTTTTCTCCGCAGGACTGCTCCGCGGATCGCGGCCCTTGTCCTGGTTGCCCTCATTTCCTTCGGTCCGGCCGCCTGCCCTTTCAGTTATGATCTTCCCTTGAGTACTCCGGCCGACGCCATCGTGGACAACGCCCTTGCGGGAAGTTGGAAGATGCAAGACCCTGAGAGCGGGCAATTGGTGACCATCGAGTTCCTTCGATTCAACGAGAAGGAGTATGTCGCATGGAGCAGGGAACCGGATGGCGCTGCGGAAAAGATCGCGATCTATCGGGTATTCGTGACGGGCATCGAAGGGGAGCGCTTCCTCAATTCCAAGGAGCTCGGCGCCAAGAAAAGCCGTTTCTGGAGCTTTGCGAACTATCGCATCAACGGCGACACCTTGTCCTTGCGGTTTGTCGATGACGCTATTTTACCTCCCGGACCTTCGATTCGAGCGACGCACTACGGGAGTTCGTGTGCAAGAATCTCCATGATCCCCGGCTGTACGCGACCGACGAGGGAAAAGAGTTGGTCTTGAGATGGCAGCGCGTTAAGCGGTTAGAAGGAAAAAAAACGGCCTACCTCTTTGAGACCACGACCTCCACACCCTGAATGGGCTTTGCGGTCAGCTTCAGTCCCCGGGCCGAAAGCCCGTAGGCGGGGATCTTTGCAATGTCAACGTTCACGGACTTCACCTTCTGTCGTTTTGCCGGCACCATGTTGAGCTTCACGACGCCCGAGGGCCGTTTGTCCGTGAGAAAATCAATTCCCAGGGAGCCTTCCCTCGCAAGCCAGTAGGTCTTGTTCGTTATGAAGCGTTCGATCTGAACCTTTTTCCCCCACGCGAGCCCGTTGGCGTCACGGTAGATGAGGGTGAAGCGCGCGCCTTTTGCCTTGTCAAAAATCCCCGCGTATAGGAGCGCACCCGGCATCCACGCTTTCTCCGGAGGGGCCATGATCCGGTAGGTTCCGTCGGAGGTGACCGCGAGGATGCGGTCATACTCTGTTACGTTCATCACGAACTCTGATCCCCGCACCGAGCTTCCGAAGTAGCCGGCTTCCCGATCGTAGCTCAGACGGATGTTCGCCTTCGCAACCGCCACCTTGTCCACCTCGTGGAAGGTGGCGATCTCTGTGCGCCGCGGGAACTGCTCCCCGTACTTATCGTTGAGACCAGCGAGCCATTCGATGACCGTCTTCGTTAGGTTCTTCAGCTTACGGTTAACCTGCTTCAGGTCAGCCACGATGTCGTCGATCTCTCCACGGTTTTTTTTCA
>Ga0326728_10024670_pt1 | contig 10865 bp, 6 predicted proteins | sample MB3enrmetagenome_FD_207602 | JGI IMG/M metagenome (GOLD analysis project Ga0326728, IMG submission 207602) | Lab enriched peat soil microbial communities from McLean, Ithaca, NY, United States - MB31MN | ecosystem: Environmental > Terrestrial > Soil > Wetlands > Peat | place: USA: New York...
TTCATTAAGATAGGCCTGGTGCAGCTCGCGGCCCACGGAACTCACGCATGTTCTTCGGAAACGCTGGGCGTGCCATGCCCACATACTACTAATTGTGGCTTGCTGAAACAACCGGATAAGCATGAGCCGTCTACTGTCTACCGTATTCTGACTCCTGACTCCTGGTTTCGCCATGGATAACCTGACCCACACGCTGACCGCTGTCGCTATCAGCCAAACGGGGCTGAACCGCAAGACGCGCTTCGCCACGTTGACGTTGATTCTGACCGCTAACGCGCCGGACATCGACGTGCTTACGGGTTTTAGGGGTAGTGTCACCTACCTGAATTACCATCGAGGGATTGCTCATTCTTTGATAGGTATCACCGTTATAGCTATTTTACTCTGGTGTCTAATGTATTGGATGGGAGGGAAGGTCAAACCGAAGTCCGGCCTTCCCCTCAACAGCCGATGGCTGCTGCTGGTGGCCTTCTTGGGAACAGGCAGCCATCTGCTGCTCGATTTCACCAATGCCTATGGCGTCCGGCCCTTCCTGCCCTTCAGTGGTCGGTGGTACGCGTGGGATATCATGCCGATCGTCGATCCCCTTCTGCTCGCCGTCTTGATGGTGGGTTTGACGGTGCCCTGGCTGCTGCGCTTGGTTTCCGAAGAAGTGGGGGGGCGTAAGCCCCCTTTGGTCCACGGCGCCATCTTTTGTCTGTGCGCGATGGTGGCGCTCTGGGGAATTCGCGACTTCGCACACCGCCGCGCGCTGAGCATCCTTGACAGCCGCACTTACTCCGGCGAGGTCCCACAACGATTCAGCGCGCTGCCCGTTGCGGTGAATCCTTTCACCTGGATGGGTGTGGTGGAGACCGAAACTTCATTCCACGTTGTCCGGGTGAATGCCCTTGATGCCAATGGCTTAGCGGAGGAAATGGGGACTTTCGAAAAACCACAACCGTCGCCCGCGCTCGCGGCCGCAATGAAGACACACGCGGCAAAGGTCTTTCTGGATTTTGCCCGCTTCCCCTGGGCGCAAGTGGATGAAAGTGAACAGGGCTATCTTGTGAGCTTTTGCGATCTGCGGTTTTATCACCGCTCGGCGCAGTCGCGAAGTTTCACGCTGGAAGTGGAACTGGACAAGAACTTGCGGACCATTTCCGAAACCTTCTACTTTGCAGCCCCGCGGCGGGACTAATCCCGGACACGGGATTCGGGTATCGATTGAATCTCTGATTCCCGGAGCAGTAGCGCCTGTTTTGTAGGTCCGCGGCTTTTCCTTGCCCATAAGGGACGAGCCGCGGACCTACAAAATAGGTCGCGCTACGCCTCCTAACCCCGAGTCCCGAGTCCCGTGTCCCGTATCCCGTGTCCCGAGGCCCGAATTTTCCGACTCCACCACCGTTGCAGCAGCGCCAAACCAACAATCACAGTTGCGGCTGCCAGCGAGGCCCAGCCCAGGTTGTGGCGCAGGTAATCCTCCGCCTGGACGCCATAGCGCGCCCCCAGCCAGGCGTCGGCGGCAAACCTCAGCCCGCGTCCCACCAGCAGCGCCAAGCCGAAACGTACCGCATTGACGCGCAGCAGACCCGCCGTGAGGACGAACACCTTATAGGGAGCCGGCGGAGGCAGTATGGACGCTACCAGAACCGCCACGAACTCGTTGCGCTCAAGCCAGCGGTGGGCATGGGTTACGGCATGCGGCGTAGTCTTGCGGAAGAAGAACTTTCCTCCGCCGCGCGCGATTCCGTAAAGCAGATAGGCGCCGCAAACCGAGCCCAACGTGCTCGCCAGCGCATAAAGAGGCCACCACGCAGGCCGCCGGCTGGCCATTACAATCAGCGCCAGATCATTCACGACAGGAAACGGAACCAGCGAGGAGTCCAGAAACGACATGGCGAACAGTCCCCACCCGCCGTAGAGGACCAGCACGTGGCCGAGTTTTACACTCAAGGACTTCAGCATGTTTCCCGCTCGCGTCCTATGTGGAGGCGCTCATTCTATGCGGTCCGGCCGCACAGCGCAATGCTCGAAGGGACCCCTTGTTTGGTGCGGCCACGCGGGATGAAACCTACGGAGTTGTGATCTGCGCACAGGCGTTTGACACCCTCATCCCCACTCCCAAAGCGTGGGCCCCCTCCGCCTTGCGGTCCCCCCTCTCCCCCAAGAGGGGAGAGGGAGGAAGAGTTCTCAGCTTTGGCGCTGTTTTCATGAGTCTCTCTGCCCCAAAATGAGTCACTCCCCACGCGGCAATCCGCTTGACGCGGTCTCCACGCGGACTTAGCATGGAAGATTGGGGTTTTCTCGAAATTCTTCACTGTAGGGTTCAGGGCGAATGATCGACCGGATTACGGTGCGGGGGGCGCGACAGCACAACCTGAAGAACATCAGCGTCGAGGTTCCGCGCAACACCTTGACGGTGGTCACCGGGCTGAGCGGGTCGGGCAAGTCGAGCCTGGCGTTCGATGTAATTTATGCCGAGGGCCAGCGCCGCTACGTGCAGACGCTCTCCGCCTACGCGCGCCAGTTTCTTGATCAACTCGAGCGGCCCGACGTGGATACCATCGAGGGCCTGAGCCCGGCGATTTCCATCGAGCAGAAGACCACCAGCCGCAGCCCGCGCTCCACCGTGGGCACCATCACCGAAATCTACGATTACCTGCGGCTTCTCTACTCTTCCATCGGCGTCGCGCACTGCCACCGGTGCGGGCGCCAAATCTCCCGTCAGACCACGGAGCACATCGTGGCGTCGATCATGGCCTTGCGCGAAAGCGGCGCCGACGGCAATGGCGAAGGCGAGCGCGTGATGATCTTGGCGCCCATTGTGCGCGGGCGCAAAGGTGAGTTCCGCAAGCTCTTCGAGCAACTCGCGGCGGAAGGCTTCGTGCGCGTGCGCGTCGACAAGCAACTGCGCCAACTGGATGAGGAGATTAAACTCGACCGCCGCAGGAATCACACCATCGAAGTGGTTGTCGACCGCCTGCTGTTGAAATCCGGAATCGAAAGCCGCCTGGCATCGTCCATCGAGACCGCCATGAAGCTCGCCAAAGGAATCGTGGAAGTGGCCGTGGTGAATGGCGAGGAGCGCCTTTACTCGCAGGAATGGGCGTGCGTCGATTGCGGCATGAGTATTCCCGCCCTCGAGCCGCGTTCGTTTTCCTTCAACAGCGTCTACGGCGCCTGCCCGGCGTGCCGCGGGCTCGGCAGCCAGTATACGTTCGACCCTGCCAAGGTTATTGTGGACTGGTCGCGGCCGCTGCTGGAAGGCGGCCTGGGCCCCGGCGCGGGCTCGGGCTTCCTCCAGCGCAGCTTGATGCGCGCCGCGGAGCAGATCGGCTTCGACCTGAAGACCCCCTTTGAGCGCCTGCCGCGCAAAATCCAGAACACTCTGCTTTACGGAAAGACTGCGGAGGACGCGCCCGCCTCGACGGTGTTTTCCGGCATCCTGCCGCTGCTCGATCGCTGGTACGCCGAGGCGAGTTCGGAAAGTTACCGCGAGTGGTACAGCCAGTACATGTCGGCCGTGCCATGCCCCAAATGCCAGGGCAAGCGCCTGAAGCCGGAGAGCCTGGCCGTGACGGTGATGAACCTTTCCATTGCCGACCTCACCGCGCTGCCGGTGATCAAGTCACAAGAGGTAGTGACTGGGCTGAAGCTTACACCGCGCGAAGAACTGGTGGCGCGGCGCATTGTGAACGAAATCAGTGAACGCTTGGAATTCCTCAACGCCGTGGGGCTTGGCTATCTGAGTCTCGACCGGTCGGCGTCCTCCCTTTCCAGCGGCGAAAGCCAGCGCATCCGGCTCGCCACGCAGATCGGCTCAAAGCTGCGCGGTGTACTCTACGTGCTCGACGAGCCCAGTGTTGGCCTGCACCCGCGCGACAATCAGCGTCTGCTGCAAACGCTCGAACAGTTGCGCGACATGTCGAACACGGTGCTGGTGGTCGAGCATGACGAGGAAACCATTCGCCGCGCCGATTATGTGATTGATCTCGGTCCCGGGGCGGGCAAGCAGGGCGGGTATTTGGTGGCGGCGGGGCCACCCGAAAAGATTGCGGCCACCGCCGATTCACTGACCGGGAAGTACCTCTCGGGCGAGTTGCGCATCGCTGTGCCGGCTAAACGGCGGACTGCCAACGGAAAACTTCTCACGGTGCTGGGGGCGCGGGCCAACAATCTAAAGAACATTGACGTGCCGTTTCCGTTGGGGCTTCTGACCGTCGTTACGGGCGTGTCGGGCTCGGGAAAATCGACTTTGGTCAACGATATCCTTCATCGCGCCATCGCCAAGAAGCTCTACCGCGCCATCGAGGAACCGGGCGCGCACCGCGCCATCACGGGCCTGGAGCACCTCGACAAGATCATCGTTATCGATCAGTCGCCCATCGGACGTACGCCGCGCTCAAACCCGGCCACGTACACCGGGGTCTTCACACCTATTCGCGACCTATTTGCCATGCTGCCGGAATCGCGCCAGCGCGGCTATCGCGCCGGGCGCTTCAGTTTTAATGTGAAAGGCGGGCGCTGCGAAGCGTGCCAGGGTGAGGGGTTGCGGCGTATCGAGATGAACTTCCTCCCCGACGTGTTCGTGACTTGTGAAGTGTGCCGCGGGCGGCGTTATAACTCCGAGACGCTGGCGGTGAAATACAAGGGAGTTTCTATTGCCGATCTGCTCGATATGACGGCGAAAGACGCGCTGCCGCTGCTGGAAAACATTCCGCAAATTCGCCTGAAGCTGCAAACGCTGGTGGACGTGGGCCTGGGATACATTCATCTGGGCCAGCCCGCCACCACCCTCTCCGGGGGCGAGGCGCAGCGCATCAAACTCGGCCGCGAACTCAGCCGCCGCCAGACGGGCCGCACGCTCTACATCCTGGATGAACCCACCACCGGCCTGCACTTCGACGACGTCAAGCAGCTTTTGGAAGTGCTCAATCGTCTGACTGATCTCGGTAACACCGTCATCATCATCGAGCATCATCTCGACGTGGTGAAACAAGCCGATTGGGTCATTGATCTGGGCCCGGAGGGCGGCGAAGGCGGCGGGCGCATCGTGGCGCAAGGGACCCCGGAGGAAGTGGCGCGCACGAAGAAGTCTTACACCGGCCAGGCGCTGGCCGGCATGCTGCAAAACGGCGGGGAAACACAGTTCGTGGATAAGAAAAAGACGAAACGAAGTTAGAATATCGGTTCCTGGCGCAAAGGAAGGGCCACAAGGGCGCCCGGGGGTTGGATGCAAAGGTGATGATGCTGGACGACACGGAAAATCTCTCTCCGGAAGCGAGCGGCTGGCCCTCGGAAGGCCGTCCGCCACAACCTCCCGCGCCGCTTCTCGCGCCACGGGAGATCTGGAAGCCGCGCGATCTCCTGTTGTTTGTGGTCTTCATCCCCTTCGCTTTGGTGGTGTCGAAACTTGTTGTGCTGATTGGCTACGTTGTGCTGAGGCCCTTCACGGGATGGCACGTGAGGGTGGATTTGGTGGAGTCCGATACCGTTTTCTTATTGATTCAGCAGTGCGTTTTCTACGTGTTTGTTTTGGGTTTCCTTTTTCTGTTGGCCAAGCTCCAGCATCAGCAGAGTTTCTGGAAATCTTTGGGACGGAAGAAGCCCACGACAATGCAGGTGGCGGGCTACCTTGCGGGTGGAGGCGTGCTCGCCGTAGCCGTCAGCTTGGCGTTGTCGATGCGGCCAGATACGCAGGGATTCCCCCTGGAGAAGCTGTTCAATTCCCGAACCGCCTCTTTCGCCATCGGTGCTTTCGCCATTTGCGTCGCTCCGGTGGTTGAAGAGCTGGTTTTTCGCGGCCTGCTCTTTGCCATTATTGAGCGCGCGGTGGGAATGCGCTTTGCGGTGGTGATCACGGCCTTCCTCTTTGCCGGCCTGCACATTCCGGAATATTGGCACGCCTGGAACCACTTGTTCATGATCCTGGTAGTGGGCGTGGTGTTTTCGCTGGCGCGCGGCATCACCGGTAGCCTTGCCCCCAGCATCATTCTGCACATTGGATACAACTCCCTCATGATGGCCGGCCTCTTTTTCTCAACCCAACATTTTCGCACCGCGAGTGGCTTTTGGGTGCCGTGAGAGGCGCAAACAGTCGTCAGTTGCCAGTAATCAGTTCTCGGTAACAGCCTAAAGGCGGGGCCGCTTTTACTGACAACTGAAAACTGATGACGGATGACTTTTATTCGTCGCGGCGGCGCTTGACGTCGATTTGCAGGCGTTTGATCTTCTGGTTGAGAGTGGAAAGGGGGATTTTGAAGCGCTCGGCGGCTTCGGTCTGGCTCCAGTTGGTGCGCGCGAGCATATCCAGAATAATGCGGCGCTCGCAACCTTCCATAACCTCAAACAGCGAGCGCCCATTGAAACTTTCGGTAGGAAACGTTCCTGCCCCCTGCGTGCCATTCTGGAAGAGTTGTTCGGGAAGAAGTTCCGTCCCCAGCGAGGCGCCGGAGGCCAGCACCACCGCGCGCTCGACGGCGTTTTCAAGCTCGCGGACGTTTCCGGGCCAAGCGTAATCCATCATGACCTTCAGGGCCTCGGGAGTAAACTGCAGGCCCGTGCGGCTGTTCTCGGCGGAGAATTTCCGCAGAAAATGTTCGGCCAATTGGGGAACGTCTTCCTTACGCTCACGCAGCGGCGGCAACTCGATGATGATGACATTCAAGCGGTAAAACAGGTCCTCGCGGAATCTGCCGTCCACCACCATCTTGCGCAAGTCGGCGTTGGTGGCAGCGAGGATGCGTACGTCCACTTTGATGGTTTCCGTGCCGCCCAGCCGCATGAACTCGCGCTCCTGAATGACGCGCAGCAGCTTGGTTTGAGTTTCCACACCCACGGTTCCGATCTCATCAAAGAAGATTGTGCCTTGGTTGGCGACTTCGAAAAGCCCACGCTTGGTGGCGATGGCGGATGTGAAAGCGCCTTTGACGTGTCCAAAAAGTGTACTTTCGAGCAGATCGACGGGCATGGAGCCGGTATTGACGGGAACAAAGGGGCGATCAGCGCGGGGGCTGGTGGCATGGATGGTCTTGGCGACCAATTCCTTGCCGGTGCCGCTTTCCCCGGTAATCAACACCGTGGCGCGGCTGGCAGCGACCTGAGTAATCAGGTCCATCACCTTTTGCATTCTCTCGCTCTTGCCGACGATGTTGGGCAGGTCATAACGTTTGAGGGCGCGGCGGAGCTGGATGTTTTCAAGCTGAAGGCGGGATTTGTCGAGCGCGTTGCGGATCTCCAGCAAGAGCTTGTCATTGTCCCAGGGCTTGGTCACGTAACTGTCCGCGCCCTGCTTGGAAGCCTGGAAGGCCATTTGCGTGGAGGCATAGGCGGTGATCATGATGACGCCGACTTCCGGGCTTTCGCGCTTGATGTGCTGAAGCAAATCCAGGCCGTTGCGGTCCGGCAGATTGATATCGAGCAACACGAGGTCGAAGAGGCCGTTTTCAATACGCTTCAGCCCTTCGTCGCCGGTCGAGGCGGTATCCGCCATGTATCCCTCGAGCTTCAGGAGTTGCTCGAGACTTTCGCGGATTTCGGTTTCGTCGTCAATAACGAGGATGGAGCCTTTAGCTGACATTCACGGGTTTCCTGACTGCGGGAAATTCCAGCCGGAAGGTCGTTCCGCGACCCACCACGCTGTCCACCTGGATCGATCCGGAATGTTCCCGGATGATGCCGTAGGTCACGGCGAGGCCCAAGCCCGTGCCTCGACTGGTAGCCTTGGTGGTAAAAAAAGGATCGAAAATCTTGTTGAGGTGATCGGCGGGGATTCCCACGCCGTTGTCGGAGACTTCCACGTGCACGGTGGAATTCTCAGCCTCCGTGGCAATCGTCAGTTCACCGCCGCGGGGCATGGCATCGCGCGCGTTCATGATCAAGTTCATAAAGACTTGCTGGAGTTTTCCGGCATTTCCGTACACGGGGGGCAGCGAGGTTTTCAACTGGGAATTGACGGTGATATTGGCGGCCTTCAGCATGGGTTCAACCAGCGAGAGGCTTTCGCTGATCACGCGGTTTACGTCCAAGTCGGAGTATTCGCTGCCGCCGACTCGCGAAAACTTTAGCAGGTTGTTGGCAATCTCGGAAGCGCGGAACGCCTGGGCGATAATCTTATCCAAGGTGCGCGTGCGCGGGTCATCGGGATCCATCTGCCGCATCAGCATCTGGGCGTTGGAGGTGATGACCGCGAGAGGTGTATTCACCTCGTGGGCGACGCCCGCCGCCAGCAGGCCGATGGAAGAGAGCTTCTCGGCCTGCATCAACTGGTCTTCCAGGTTCACGCGCTCGGTCAGGTCGGTGAAGATCAACAACCGCCCAATCACCTGGTTCTCTTTCCCGATCAGCGGCACCACCGAGAGGTTCACGATCAGGGCGCGGTCCTCCGCATTGCGCAGGCGGAATTTGTACAAGTTGAGGGTGTGATGGGGATCGGAAACTCGCGACAACTCGACCCTGAGCTCAGGGGGGAAGATCGCTTCCAGAGTTCTTCCCAGCGCCTCGGACCGGCTGATGCCATAAAGCCGCTCCAAGGCGGAATTCCAGGCCTCCACGGCGCCTTCCAGGTTGCAGGCCAGCACGCCGGCGTTGATGGATTCAATGATGTTCTGGCTGAAATCGCGCAGGGCTTGGTAATCGTGCGCCCGCATCTCCAGGGATTCATAGAGGCCGGCATTCTCCAGGGCGATCGAGACATAACCGGCAATGGTTTGCAGAAGATCAATATCTTCGCTGGAAAGATAATCACCTTCGCGTGTCTTGCCCAATCCCAGGTAACCGAGCGTGCGCTCCTTGACCTTAAACGGCAGGTAATAGTGTAGCTTGAGTTGCTCGATGGATTTCTGCGCCCCAGGAGAAAAGCCGTAGACGCGCTTGACGCTGTCAAAGAAAAGGTAGCCTTTCGCCAGCGCCGGCTGGGCCGGGTCGAGGAAGCTCGTATCGGTCTTGCCGGCGAAGTTCATGCCGCGCGAGCGCACCAGGCGGAAGCCATTGGGCTCCGAGGCCAGGAACACGGCGAGCCGGTCCACGCCCAGGGTTTCGGACAGGCGATCGGAAATCTGCTGGAGCAGGCTGTCGACGTGCAATTCCGAAGTGAGCTCCCGCGCGAACTCCAGCAGCGTGCGGCGGTAATCATAGCGCTCGCGATTGAAGAACCGGTCCACCCACTGTTGGATGTAATTCACGACGGGTTGAAACAGGATGGCGGTGAGCACAATCGCCACTACCCAAGCGCCACGGCTGTTGATGGGAGGAAACGTGGCGCGGAAGAAATCCGCGAACAGGGCGATGAGGCCGAAATACAAACCCACAATACCAGCAGTGGCCAGGGTATAAGAAATGCCGCGGCGGAAGATGATGTCCACATCCATCAGCCGGTAACGTACAATGGCATAGCCAAAAGTGACCGGCAGGAACACCAGGAAGAGCGCCGAGGCGTTCATCCAGGCGTTGGGAACAAATCCCAGGAAGTAGGGCAAGGCGTAAAGGGCGGCGAAGGGGACAATCGCCAGCCAGGTTCCGCGCGTGACCCACTTCAGTTGGTGCTTCAATACGGCATCGCTGGCGCGAGCGTAGGCGTGATGCAGCGCCAAGGCGCCCGCCAGGAAGTATGCCCCCAGATAAAACAATTCGATTCGGTCCAGCAGCCAGCGCGCCTGCAAGAGCGGTAGGGGAAGTACCAGAATGTCCACTGCCACCAGGACATGAAGCGCCCCCAGCAAGACTCCGGGCAAATAGATGAGAGGCGCCACGTAAGGGCGCTCGCGGAGCAGCGTGGAACGCTCAGGAAAAGTCAAACAGAAATGCAGAAAGAGGGCGGGCTGCAAGACCCACGCGGCGACGTTTAACCAATAAATCGTCCAGTCAAACAGGTTCAGCTTGCCGGTGTAAGCAAAGGTGTAAAGAACAAAGGACGCCAGGCAGAAGACATAAAAGTGGCGGGATTTACGCGCCGTCCAGCGCCGGAAAAGGATAAAGGTGCCGATCAGGAGGTAAAGTAAGCCCACCAACCCCAAGTAGTTCCGCACCGAGCCGGCGTTGCCTTGTGGGTCGAGTACGAGACTGGTATCAAAGGGTTCGCCGTTCCGGGTCAAACTGTAGTTGGCAAGCGACCAGACCCCGAGTCGGTAAATCTGCTGAACTGCCTCGGAGGCTGTGGTAATCGGCTGGCCATTGATCGCCTTAAGCTGGTCGCCTTCGTGGATTCCAGCACGGTCAGCGGGCCCGCCCCGCACAACAATCCAAGCGGTCACGCCCTGGGGGGATTCAATCCAGGAAACGCCATCGTCCGGAACCTGATACAGGCCGCGCTGCTGGTAATTCAGAACTCCAAATCCCACCAAAACCAGGCTCAAAAGGGCGAGCGAGAACGTTGTTAGTCGAAAAGCTGGGATCCGGGTCATTCTGAAGTCCGTTCGGTATCGTGAAGAACACTAACTCCTTAGAGATTGTAGCACGTTAACTTCCAGCAGTCGAGGGAACTCTAATCTTTAAGTCTTTTATATGCTGATAGATACAGTGTTACATCCAAAAGACAGGAGAGCGATACCAAATTTTGGATTCCAGTTCCATTTTTCTGTAAGTATTTAGGTGATCAACCATGGAGCGCTTCCACTCCGGCTACTGCCTGCGCGTCGACTTGGCGTCCTCATTGGATCGCAAAGTAAACGGCGTTAGCCTCCCATAATATATTCTTCTACTGCGAATCTCCGGACAAAACCCGCTCTGAAAGTGCCAATCAGGCTGAATTGTCCGTCAAATGCGGATTCCGGGGCAAGGCGGGCGCGATTCCGGAATTGATCCGGTCAGCATTCCGAAATTAATCCGGTCACGATTCCGGGATGAATCCGGGCAGGGATTCCGATTTTAATCCGGTCAGTTTCCGG
>Ga0326728_10024671_pt1 | contig 10864 bp, 7 predicted proteins | sample MB3enrmetagenome_FD_207602 | JGI IMG/M metagenome (GOLD analysis project Ga0326728, IMG submission 207602) | Lab enriched peat soil microbial communities from McLean, Ithaca, NY, United States - MB31MN | ecosystem: Environmental > Terrestrial > Soil > Wetlands > Peat | place: USA: New York...
TGCCCTGCCAGCCAGGCTATTCGTCAAAAAGTTCTCACTAGCGGTCGAGGGCAGAAAGTAGCGCACCATTTCGTCGATCACATCCGCCACCATCTTCGAGTGGTGGAAGACTGTATCCGCCAGCGTGTAGAGCAGCACAATAAACGGAATGAACGAGAGAATCGCGTTGGCCGCCACGCTGAAAGCAAAGGTATGCACCTCGCTGTCGAGCAGGTAGTAGACCAGCGCAGTGCCGTCCTTGCGCCAGCGGTACCACTTCGACCTTTTGGCAGGTTCCTCCACATCTACGGCTCTGACAGCCTCGACCGCCGCGCCGTCCTGAATCCCGGAATTTGAGAGATCCGTCACGTCTTGCTCCTTCTTTGCGGCCAAAGAACCGCCGCGGCTCCTCTAACCTCGCGTGGCGCAATTTCCGAATGACTGTTTCTACAAGCGTATCCGTTGCAGCCCCGGCGCAAGTGAGCTTTCTGGCTCACCTGCAGTTCTGGCTGCCCCATCCTTCGCTTCTTTTCTGGCGAAAGGATGGGAAATAGCAACGCTGAAATCAAACTCCGGCCGCCGCGGCTATCGCCAGCAGATTCTCGAGCAAAGGCTTCAGCAGCTTCAAATCCAGCGCATTCGCGCCGTCAGACATGGCGTGGGCGGGGTCGTCGTGAACTTCGAGGAACAGCCCATCAATGCCGGCTGCCACCGCGGCCCGTGCCAGCACCGGAATAAACTCCGGCTGGCCGCCGCTCACCCCATTGGCCGCCGAGGGCTGCTGCACAGAGTGCGTCCCGTCAAAGACCACCGGCGCCATCCGCCGCATCACCGGCAGGGAGCGGTAATCGACAACCAGATTGTTGTAGCCGAAGCAGGCGCCGCGCTCGGTCAGGAAGACGCGCTCATTTCCTGTGGAGCGCACCTTTTCGACCGGGTGCGCCATGTCCCACGGAGCTACAAACTGGCCCTTTTTGATGTTGACGGCGCGTCCGGTTTTGCCCGCAGCTACCAGCAGGTCGGTCTGACGACAGAGGAAGGCCGGAATCTGCAAAACGTCCACGGCTTCGGCAACCACCGCGCAGTGGGCCGGTTCGTGCACGTCGGTCAGCACCGGTAGGCCGGTATCTTTCGCCAACAGCCCCAGGATGCGCGTGCCCTCCGCCAGCCCCGGCCCGCGAAAGCTCTTCACGCTGGTGCGGTTGGCCTTGTCGTAGCTGGCCTTGAAGATGTAGGGAATACCGAGGTCCGCCGTAATGCGCTGGATGGCCTCGGCCATTCTGCGCACATGCGCCTCGGACTCGATGACGCAGGGGCCGGCGATCAGGAAAAGCTGGCCCGCGCCCACGTGGACCGGACCGATTTCGAAGGAGTTGCTCACGCAATTGATTGTACTGGCTTGCGACAGCCTGAAGCCGTACCAGCGCCGGCTGAAGATCTCAATTTTCTGCGCCTGGGAATTTACGAACTCAACGCACCATCCGATTTTGCCGCCAAAACTGCAAAATGTGCCAGGACACGACTGAAGCCGCGCCCTGACACATTCGATTGTCAGCAGATCGTCCGATGAAAGCTCAGAGGATCGATTACCGGGCTTCTACCACCTTGAGCACGGCCTGGAAGGCCAGTTTCGGCTGGCCGTCGCGATCGAAAAGCAGCGGGTAGCTTGTGCGGCCCATGATCGGCCAGTCATTCAGCCAGGAACCCTCGTCCGTCACGCCCCAGAAAGTCACCCGCGTAACGGTGTCGCGATGTTTCAGAAAGACACCAAACAAGTCGGCATAACGCTTGGCAAGCTCCTGCTGAGCGGAAAGCGGCAATCCCTTGGCGTAGGGGTTCATCTTCGGGTCCTGCTGCAGCTTCAAGGCAACATCGGCGCTGAACATGCTTGGGTCGCGAGGCAACACGTCGACGTCCAGTTCCGTGATCGCCACTTTCACGCCGAGCTTTCCCAGGGCGGCGATGGTGGCGTCCTCGTCCTCGAGCGTTGGCCAGACGAGGCTGTCATGCCCCTGCAGGCCGACGGAGGTAATGGGGATTCCGTCGGACTTCAGCTTGGCGACGAGCGCCAGAAGCCCTTTGCGCTTGGGCTCATTCTCCAGCGAATAGTCGTTGTAGTTGAGCTGCGCCTGGGGATCGGCCTCATGCGCGTACTGGAAGGCCTTCTCGATGAAGTCCGGCCCGATGATTTTGAACCAGAGAGAGTGGCGCAGGCTTCCGTCTTCGTCCAGCGCTTCGTTGACCACGTCCCATGCGTTGATGCGGCCCTTGTAGCGGCCGACGACCGTTTGAATGTGGTCATGCATCCGCTTCAGCAGGGTTTCGCGGTCCACCAGGTTTCCCTTGTCGTCGTGGAAGACCCATGCCGGAACCTGATTGTGCCACACCAGGCAATGCCCCACGATAAACATGTGATGCTTCTCGCCGAAGGCCACGTATTTGTCGGGCAGATCGAAATCGTAGACACCTGGCTGGGGATGGACCCGCTCCCATTTGAGAACATTTTCCGGCGAGATGGTGCTGAACTGCGACGCGACGATCGCGTCTCCGCGGCTATCCCGGCCTGTGATCTGGGCATTATTGATTGCCGCGCCGACCACAAAGTCGTTCTTGTAGGCATCTTTCAAAGATGTGGGCGCCTGGGCGGCCGCTCCCAGACTCGCGGCGACGATTGCGGCAACTGCTATGAGTGAACGACTCAACATGGATCCTCCTGAAACACTGCCTATCAATACAACGGTAAAGGGACGGCTTTCTCCCGATGAAACAACTCGGCCGCAACCGGTAAACCGATGCGGCCGAAAGTAATTGCGCATCCCGCGTCCCGCGTTACGACGCCTGGGAGGAAAATCCCTTGCGGCGTTCGGCCAGTTCGTTCGCGATGGTCATGTTCAGCTTCATGCTGATGCCGTAGAAGAGCAGGCAGGCAGCGGTGGCAAGAAAGGCCGCACCGGACCATAGCGAGGCAATCATTGTGATTCCATGCGTTGCCGTTGCACTCTGTTGAAGGATCTCCGGTCCGCCGAATGTCTTTGACTGGTACTCATAGAACGAGAGCAGCCATCCGGCGATCGCTCCGCCCAGAGCCAATCCAATCCACAGTGCAAATACGACCGCCGCGGTCACCGTACCCGTGGCTCGGCGTCCCGTCTTCCATTCGCCGTAGTCGGCGACGTCGCCCATCATGGACCAAAGCACCGGGCCGGAACAGCCAAAACAGAATTGCCGCAGCGCTTCCAGGGCAACGATGGAAGTCGTGGCCGTCGCAGGGAAAGCGAGCAGCGCCATACAGAGAACGCCTGTCAGCACCATGCTCCAGAAGAAGAGCATTCGCTTGCCGATACGTTTGGCCAGGGCTGTCGAGCAGGCTACGCCGATCAACAGCGCAGTCAATCCGAAGCCGTTAAACCAACTGAAGATGATCGGGTTGCCGGCGCAGTACTTGAAGTACGGCAGCATGACGCTGCCGCGGATCATGAGGCCGATAAAGTAGAAGGTCGTCGCCAGGAAGAGCGCGATCCAGGGGCCATTCTTCAGCAGATCGCCCAGGTCTTTGGTGACCGAGGACTCCTGTTTCGGGTCGGGCTGAATGCGCTCTTTGGAGACGGCAAAAGCGATGAGGAACATCACCACGCTGGCAACCAGGAAGATCCCCATCGTCAACTGATAGCCGCGGGCGTTGTTGCCCTGGCCCAGGAAAAGAACCATGGGAACAGCCAGGCTCTGCACGATAAAGCCCGCGCCGTTGGCGAATAGCTGACGATAGGTGGCAATGCTGTTGCGTTCGTTCGGATCATCGGTCATCACGCCGGTCAGCGAGGCGTAGGGCACGTTGTTCATCGTGTAGACGAGGCGAAGAAGCAAATAAGTGACCCAGGCGTAAATGAGCTTTCCGGACATGCTCAGATCCGGCGTGGTAAAGGTGAGAACGCCGATCACGCCAAAGGGCACGGCAGTCCACAACAGCCAGGGCCGGAATCTTCCCCAGCGCGTGTTGGTGTGGTCGGCGATGACGCCCATTACCGGATTGAGAACCGCCATCCCGAGGCCGACGACGAGAAACATGTTTCCCGCCTGTTTTGGCGTCAACCCGAAGGTGTCAATGTAAAAGCTCAGTTGCAGGGCCATCATCGCCTGGAAGACGAAGTTGGCGGCCATGTCGCCCAGACCGTATCCGAATTTCTCACCAAATGAGAGTTTTACGCTCGTACCGCTCATCGACTTCTACTCGCTTTCGCTACAAATCTAGGGTGGTGAGGCGCCTGCCAAAGTTGCCCGGCGCGGTTGCCCGGTCTCCCATCCTCTGCCGGCAAAAGGCGCAGAGGATGGGGAAAGGGCTCTAAAGCGGGCAACTTTACTTCGTCACCTGCAAAGTCAATTTCTGAAGATCGGCGTCCCGCGAAGAAGTGCCAACCATGATCTCAAAGTCCCCAGGCTCCACGACGTACTTCATGTTGATGTCGTAGAAAGCGAGCGACGCCGGCGTAATGTCGAGCGTGACCGTCGTTTTTTCGCCCGGCTTCAGGAAGACCTTCTTGAAGCCCTTCAACTCCTTGACCGGCCGCGTGACCGAGCTGACCAGATCGCGGATGTAAAGCTGCACGACTTCCGCTCCCGCGCGCTTGCCCGTGTTGGTCACATCCACCACAACCTGCGTCGAGCCCTTCTTCCCGATCTTCTTCTTGGTCAGCTTGGGAGTTCCGATCGCGAAGTTCGTGTAGCTCAGTCCAAACCCGAAGGGGAAGAGCGCCGAAGCGTCATCCCACAGGTAGCCGCGGCGCGCCGAGGGCTTGTGGTTGTAGTAGGCCGGAATGTGGCCCACCGAGCGGGGAATCGAGATGGGCAGCTTGCCGCCGGGGTTGTAATCGCCGAAGAGCACATCAGCAACCGCGCGGCCGCACTCCTGCCCCAGATAGAAGCACTCGAAGATCGCCGGCACGGTTTCCTTGACGGATCTGATGGAGAGCGGGCGGCCGTTGAAGACGAAGGCCACGACCGGCTTGCCGAGCGCAACGATCTGACGGACCAGTTCCTCCTGCATTCCCGCCATGTCGAGGCTGGTGCGATCGCCCATGTGGTTGCGCGCCCAGGCCTCGCGCGAGGTCTGCTCGTTGCCGCCGATGGCCAGTACGATCACGTCGGCTGTCTTCGCCACCTTCACAGCTTCTGCAATTGCCTTGCGGTCCTCTTCCGGATCGCTGGCGACCACTTCGTCCTGGTTCCAACTGCCGCCCACGGTGATCTTGCAGCCTTCGCTGTAGACCACGTTGACGCTATCGCCCAGCTTCTCCTTGATGCCGTCCAGCACCGAGATGCTGTACTTGGGAACGCCGCTGTAGCCGCCCAGCAGGCTGCGATTGCCGTTGGGGCCGATAACCGCCAGCGTCTTGATCTTGCTCTTATTCAACGGAACCAGATTGCCGTCGTTCTTGAGCAGCGTGACGGCCTCGTGCGCGGCCTCAAGCGCCAGCTTGTTGTGCTCGGCGCAGCCAACCACGCGTGCGGCTTCCTCGGGATCGGTGTAGGGATCGTCAAACAATCCCATCTCGAATTTCCAGAAGAGCATGGGCGCAACCAGCTCGTCGAGCTGCTTTTCCTTCAGCACGCCCTTCTTCACCAGCTCCACCAGATGCAGGTAGCAGTCCGGATCGGGCAGCTCGATGTTGACGCCCGCATTCACGGCCAGCGCGCAGGACTCCTTCTTGTCCTTGGCGACGAACTGTCCGTGCGTATCCGGCCGGTAGCCCAGCTCCCAGATGGCGTAGTAATCCGAAACCACAAATCCCTTGAAGCCCCATTCCTTGCGCAGCACATCGCGCAGCAGCCACTTGTTGGCGTGCGAGGGAACGGCGTCGACTTCGTTGTAGGAGGCCATCACGCCGAGGCATCCGGCCTTTTCAATCGCTTCCTTGAACGGGAAGAGGAAAACCTCGCGCAAGGTGCGCATGGAAACATCTGTGGGAGCGCAGTTCTGACCGCCTTCCGGCTGAGCATGGGCCACAAAGTGCTTCAGGCAGGCAAGGATGTTTTTCTTGTCGCGGAATTTTTTCTTGCCCTGGAAGCCCTTGACCGCGGCTATGCCCATGCGCGAAACCAGGAAGGGATCTTCGCCGTAAGTCTCTTCGACGCGTCCCCAGCGAGGCTCGCGGGCAACGTCCACCACCGGCGTCAGCGCCTGGTTGGCGCCGCGCAGGCGGGCTTCCAGAGCGGTCATCGAAAAGAGCTTCTCCGCCAGCTCGGGATTGAAGGTGGCGCCCAGCGCGATCGGTTGCGGGAAGCTGGTTCCATCCGGCGCGGCCTGCCCGTGCAGGCACTCTTCGTGGAAGATCACAGGAATGCCCAGACGGCTGTTTTCCAGGAAAAACTTCTGGATTTCGTTGGTCAGCACAGCCATGTCGTGGGCGTTCTTGCCGCCGCCGGCATCGCTTGGCCGGCCGACCTGTCCAAGGCCGTAGCCTTCTTTGAAGGACTTCTTCGCCTTCTGGAAATCGAAATTGCCCTTCTCATCCAAAAGCTTTTCGGCCTTCGAAAGCCAGACGCACATCATCTGTGCGGCCTTTTCTTGCAGCGTCATGCGCGCAAGCAAGTCCTTCACGCGTTTGGCGGAGGGGAGTTTCGCATTCTTATATGCGGGAACTGCTTTGCGGGTGGTTGCGGCAACTGCGGACTTCTTCGTTTTCATACGATCCATTCCTCGGAATTCCTGCTCGCGGCGATGCGCGGCAATTGAGTGGGAAAAGCGATCTTGGTTTGGAACGCGGGTTCGCGATAGTGAAAAACGTGACCCGTCAAACTGCGGAAGCTGTAATTCTTCGGCTCTTGCGACGGAAGCGGCGGCAGCGAGCCAATAGCGAGCGGGGTGTCTATGGTCCGAACTGAATCGATAAGCATAATCGAACAAAGCGGGCAGGCTTCCACTCGCCGGTCAGCGAAAAGTGCGAAACGCCGATGTGAAGAGCCCACTTACACAACTCCTGGAGAAAAGAACGAACCATATTCCTATTTTGCGGGGGTAAGAAACAGCCTGATTCCTCAGCATTGCCCGCTCTGCCACCTTCATCAATCTATTTGCTCAAAGTGGAAAACGCAACGGCGAATATTCACTTTTCCTGAACGCAAAAGAACACTGGCCGTTGTGCTGTGGACACAATGGAATGACGACAGAAAAGAGCGGAATGTTTCGGGGAAAAGCGGAATCTTATAAACGATTGATACGAAATAGCTTGGCAAATACATAACTGTATTGCCAAGGAGAACTTTCCTAGGGCCGCATCTGCCCCAAGGGCGGAATCTCCATTTGAAAGCAATGATGGATGGCTGTTGAATGCGCTCCTCGCGTGACTGGCAAAGCTCAGCTGCAGCGGTCGGCAAACTTATCACGACACCCAAGAGCGCGAGGTCATTTTCCTATGCAAAAAGTCGAGAAGACCACATCAAGAATGTCATCTGGGGTGGTCTGGCCGGTCAGCGAGTCCAGCGCCCAGAGCGCCTGGTAGAGATCCAGCAGAATCATCTCGTGAGGGATGGCGGCGGCGTTTGCCTGCGCGGCGCCATTCAGGGCCTTGAGAGCCGCGGCGATGGCCTGCTTGTGGCGCAGGCTGGTCAACATGCCGGGCTCGGCGGCGGCTCCGCCGGTGGCCAGGGCCAGGAGGCGCTCGCGCAGCGCGGAAATGCCCTCGCCGGTGAGCGCCGAAGTGGCCAGCGCGGGCATTGATTCCCACCCTTTCCGCGCAGAACGCGAAGAAGATGAGGCGCCCAGCATATCCGCGTAATCGGGCAGCGGCCGGCCGGCTTCCATCAGGTCGCTCTTGTTCACCGCCACCACGGCGGAACGTCCATCGAGGGCGGCCAGCAACTGGCGTTCCTCGTCGTTGAGCGGCTCTGTCGCGTCCAGCACCAGCACCACCAGCGCGGCATCGGCCAGCGCCTCGCGGCTGCGGGCAATGCCAAGCTGCTCCACTTCTTCCGGAGCCTCGCGCAGGCCGGCCGTGTCCACCAGCTCCAGCGGAATGCCGTCAAGAGAGATGCGCTCGGTGACCGTATCGCGCGTGGTGCCGGGGGTTGCCGTCACAATGGCGCGGTCGCGCTCGGCTAGGCAGTTGAAGAGCGAGCTTTTGCCGGCGTTGGGACGCCCCACAATGGCCAGCGTCAGCCCGTCATGGACGATGCGCCCGCGAGCAAAGGAGGCTTCCAGCGCGGTCAAGGGAGGCATCAACTCATCGATGCGGCGAGCAATCTCGGCCTGCGGCGTCACCTCCACGTCGTCCTCGGCAAAATCAATGCCAGCTTCGAGCAGGGCAACGAGTTCCACCAGCGCCTGCTTCACCGGCCCGACGCGGCGGCTGAGCGCACCGCCCATCTGGCTGGCGGCCAGGCGCGCCTGGGTGAGCGTCTGCGCGTCGATCAGGTCGCGGACTGCCTCGGCCTGAGTCAGGTCCAGCCGGCCGGCCAGAAAGGCGCGCTTGGTAAACTCCCCCGGCTCGGCCAGCCGCGCGCCCAGGCTCAGAGCGCGGTTCAGCAACAGCTCCAGCACCACCGGCGAGCCGTGCGCGGCTATTTCCACCAGATCCTCGGCGGTATAGGAGTGGGGCGCGGCAAAGAACGTGACAAGCGCTTCGTCGATGCGATCCGCATCGGCTATATTCTTTCCCGTTCCGGTGAAGGGTACGGGCTTTAGCCCGTACATAGATTCCGCCAAACCCTCCGGGGCTTTAGCCCCTGAGGGATGCTTTTCAGGCTCTTCACCTGGAATCGCTCTTTGCTCCGCTATCTGCTTATTCGAACCCGAATCTTCATCGAGCACATCGGCCATCCGCACCCGCATGTGTTCGAGCGGCTGATGGAGGCGCACCAGTTGCGCGGCAATCGACGCGGCCTCAGGGCCGCTGAGCCGCACAATCCCGATGCCCCCGCGCCCCGGCGGCGTGGAGATGGCGGCGATGGTGTCGTTAGTTGTGTTCTGGTCAGCCATAACCTGTAGATAGTGTAGAGTCTGGCTCCCGAATCAGCCGCCCCGGGCTCAAGCAACGGTCAAAGCTCTATTTTTCCTATTGCATTCCCATAGAAGCGCGGGTATAGTCTTCCTATTGTTTGGCAATAGGAGAAGGAAATGGGCGATAAGAGCGATGTCTGGCAGGGAACGCTGGCGCTGATGGCACTGCGCACGCTGGAATCCATGGGTCCGCTGCACGGCTACGGCCTGGCGCGGCGCATTGAGCAGACCAGCGGCGATCTTTTGCAGTTGAACTACGGCACGCTCTATCCGGCGCTGCTCAAGCTGGAGCAGGAGGGCTTTATCCGCTCGCGCTGGGGCGTCTCGGAGAACAATCGCCGCGCCAAGTTCTACGAGCTGACCAAGGCCGGCCAGCGCCAGGTAAAGAAGGCCGCGGCCGAGTGGGAGCAGACGACGGCGATTCTGGCGCGCTTCCTTGCTCCGGCAGAGGAGGCGTAATGCGCCAACTCAGAGCGTTGTGGATTCGTCTGTGCGGCCTGATCGGCACACGCCGCGATGAGGAAGACTTCGCAGCAGAACTCGAAAGCCACATTCAGATGGACACCGAAGACGGCATCCGCGCTGGGTTGACGCCGGTCGAAGCGCGGCGGCAAGCGCTGATCCGGCTGGGCGGCGCGGAGCAGACGCGGCAGGCTTACCGCGAGCGGCGCTCCCTGCCCTGGCTGGAAAACCTGTTGCGGGATGTGCGCTATGCGCTGCGGGGATTCCGACGCAATACAGTCTTTACGATTACAGTCATCGCCACACTTGCGGTGGGCATCGGCGCGACGACAGCGGTCTTCAGCGTAGTGGACCGGATTCTCTTCCGCAGCCTGCCCTATGCGCACGACGACCGGATCGTCTCGGTAGGGCTGGTGCAGTCGCTGGAGCGGGAGGAGTTCACTCTGGGCGGCTTCTTCTTCGACTGGCGCGACAATCAAAAACCGTTTGAGGCTTTTGCCTCGCAGGAGGCCGTCCCTCATGCCTGCGATCTGGTGGAAGCGAATCCGGCGCAGCTCAACTGCGTCCATGCGCAAGCCGGCTTTCTGCCGCTGCTGGGGATTTCGCCCGTGCTGGGCCGCAACTTTCTGCCGGAGGAGGATCGGCCCAATGGGCCGCGCGTCGCGCTGATCTCGTATGGCTTGTGGCAGGATCATTTCAATCGCGATGCGGGCATTCTCAACCGGACGATCGACGTGGACGGCAGCCCTGCGCGCGTGGTTGGCGTGCTACCCAGAGGCTTTGAACTGCCCACATTGCAAGCCGCCGATGTGATGATGCCCTTTGCCCTCGACGAAGGAGCGGAGCGCGCATCCGGCCCCGGCCATCCGATGCGCACCTTTGCCCGACTCAGGCCAGGAGTGAGCATTGCGCAGGCCACGGCCGAACTGGAGCCGCTCTTTGCGCATACGCGGGATACATTGATTCCAGCGCCGATTCGCAAGGACTTCCACTTGAGCGTTCGTTCGCTGCGCGACCGCGAGACGAAAGACGTGCAGCCATCGGCCTGGATACTGATGGCTTCCGTTCTGGCGATGCTGCTGATTGCCTGCGCCAATGTGGCGGGGCTGATGATGGCGCGGGGCGAAAGCCGCGAGCGGGAGCTGGCGGTGCGCTCGGCGCTGGGCGCCAGCCGCGGTCGGTTGATCCGGCAGGCGCTCACCGAAGCCGCACTGCTCTCGCTGGCCGGAGCCGCGGCGGGAATCGTCCTGGCCGAGGGGCTGCTGCGGGTTTTTCTAAAGCTCGCGCCCACGAGCATTCCCTTTCTGACGCGCGCCGAAGTGGACCTGCGCATCGCCTCGTTTACCGTGCTGCTGGCGCTGCTCTGCGGAGCGCTCTTCGGCCTATTGCCTGCCCTGCAAAAGCCGCGCGCAGTTGCCCTGGCGGCGCGGA
>Ga0326728_10024672_pt1 | contig 10864 bp, 9 predicted proteins | sample MB3enrmetagenome_FD_207602 | JGI IMG/M metagenome (GOLD analysis project Ga0326728, IMG submission 207602) | Lab enriched peat soil microbial communities from McLean, Ithaca, NY, United States - MB31MN | ecosystem: Environmental > Terrestrial > Soil > Wetlands > Peat | place: USA: New York...
CACAACTTTGCGCCCGGGGCGGAGGGGATCAACTACAGTTTCCGCGATATCTGGCTGTCCCGCGCCGTCTGACGCAACGCCGCGCTGCATCAGCCTTGGCATGGGCGCGCGGCGCGGGCTTTCCAGAGCCGGAAATGTCAGCCTCACATCATTAAAGAGGAAATGCGGTATAGTCCTAGTTGACGAAGTGGATTTCCCGGGCCACCGTCCGCCCGTCCTGCCGCACGGACCGCCACCGTCAAGCGGATGGGAAGCGCGCCGGGGATCGCTGCCAGAGGAAAGCCAGATGACCGACACGCGCCGCCAACTGACCCTGAACCTGTTCATCTATCCGGGCGGACACCACGAAGCGGCTTGGCGGCACTCGCTGTCCGCGCCGGAGCGCGGGCTGGATGTCACCTTCTATCAGGACCTCGCCCGCAAGGCCGAGGCCGCAAAATTCGATGCGGTCTTCTTTGCCGATGGTCCCTCCCTGCCGGACAATATCCGCCACGCCCAGGCGATCCGGCCGGAGCCGATCACCCTGCTCACGGCGATCGCCGTGGCAACCAGCCGGATCGGCCTGATCGGCACCGCCTCGACCAGCTATTATGATCCTTACAATTTCGCCCGGCTTTTCGCCGGCCTCGACCACCTCTCCGGCGGCCGGGCCGGTTGGAACATCGTCACCACATCGGCCGAGAACGCCGCGTTCAATTTCGGCCTGCAGCAGCAGCCATCGCATGCCGACCGCTACCAGCGTGCGGCGGAGTTCGTCGACGTGGCGACGAAACTGTGGGATTCCTGGGAGGACGGCGCGCTGGCGCTCGACCAGCAGTCGGGCGTCTACGCCGACGACGCCCGTATTCATAACATCGAGCATGTCGGGCGGCATTTCCGGGTCAAGGGCGCGCTGCCGGTGCCGCGCTCGCCGCAGGGCCGTCCGGTCTATGTCCAGGCCGGATCCTCGCCCGATGGCCGCTCCTTCGCCGCTCGCTATGCCGAGGCGATCTTTACCGCGCACCAGACCATCGACACTGCGCAGGCGTTCTACGCCGACGTCAAAGCGCGGGTCGCCGCCCTCGGCCGCAATCCCGCGCATCTGAGGATACTGCCGGGGATCAGCCCGTTCATCGGCTCGACCGAGGCCGAGGCGGCGGCGTTGCAGGAGGAATTCGACGCGCTGATCCAGCCGGAATACTCGCTCGCGCAAATCCGTCATTTCACCGGGATCGACTTCTCCGGCCACGACCTCGACGGTCCTTTCCCGCTCCGGCTGATCGAGAACCACCAACCACGCGGCCACACCAGCCGCACGAAGCTGATCTTCGACCTCGTCCGCAACGAAGGGCTGACGATCCGCCAGCTTATCCGCCGCCTCGCCGGCGCGCGCGGGCACAACGTCGTGGCCGGAACGCCGGAGCGGATCGCCGGCATCATCGAGACATGGTTCACCACGGGCGCCGCCGACGGTTTCAACGTGATGCCGCCCTGGCTGCCCGGCGGCTTCGACCGTTTCGCCGAGCATGTGGTGCCGATCCTGCGCAAGCGGGGCCTGTTCCGGGAGGAGTACACCGGCACGACGCTGCGCGAGCATCTCGGCCTGCCGCGCCCGGCGAGCCAGTTCGCCGAAAGCCTGCGTCAGAGCGCCTGACCGGTGATGCCCGGGGAGAGTCCCCTCGATCGTGCCAGCCTGCGCCGCAGGCCGCTGCTCGGCGGCTTGCTGGCTGGCCTTGCTACACCCTGGCCGGGCTTCGCCGCCACCACCCCGGCCCCGGCGGCGGATCGTGAGACGCTGGTCGTCGGCGTCGAAAAGGATTTCCAGAGTCTCGACGGCCTGGTCGTCGCCAGCGGCGATTCCCAGCGTTACGCATGGTCGGTCTTCGACACGCTGAGCAGCTTCGACGCCACCGGCAATCTGGTGCTGCGCCTGGCAACCGATGTGGCCATCGCGCCCGACAAACTGAGCTACACCTACCGGCTGCGCAGCGGCGTGAAGTTCCACAACGGCGCGACGATGACCTCGCGCGACGTGAAGGCAAGCCTGGACTACATCCTCCGCCCAGAGAACCGCAGCTCGCGCCGTCCGTTCTTCGCGCCGTTCGTGGCCGGGATCGACACCCCGGACGACCTCACCGTGGTGTTTCGGCTGTCGCAGGAGGACGGCGTCTTCGTCAACAAGATCGCCGGCTACCTGCTCATTGCGCCAGCCGATGATTTGGCCTCCGCGTCCGCCTTTGCGCAGGCGCCGGTGTCGCTCGGCGCCTGGCGGGTCAAATCGCTGAAGCCCGGCCGCGCTTTGGAGCTGGAGCGGTTCGAGGACTACTGGGGGCCGAAACCCGCCATCCGCAACCTCGTTTTCCGCGTGATCCCGGAGCCCGGCAGCCGCGTGGCCGCGCTGCGCACCGGGGAGATCGATATCGCCGTGGTGGTGCCGCTGCCCGACACCAAGGCGCTTCGGGCGGAGCCAGGGTTGCACGTGCTGGCGGCGCCGATGGCCTCGCCGCTGCACGTGCATCTCTACACGGAACAGCCGGACAGCCCATTGTCCAGGCGCGAAGTGCGGCAGGCGCTCAATTACGCGATCGACGAGCGGGCGATCATCGACAGCGTGCTGGACGGTGTGGGTGAGCCGCTGGCCACGTTCATCTCGCGTTACTATCCGTACAGCACGGACCCGGCGCTCGCGCCGTATCCCTACGACCCTGAGAAGGCGCTGGCGCTGCTGAAGCAGGCGGGCTACCCCGGCGGCTTTGCGACGAAGCTCTACAGCCCCAACGACCAGCCGGTGGAACTGGCCGAGGCGATCGCTGCCTATTGGGAACAGGTGGGCGTGAAGGCGGCCATTCAGCGGATGGACTACGAAAGCTGGCTGAAGCTGATGAACGCGCACAAAGCCGAACCGATGGCGATCACCCAGTCCACCAACACGATCTACGACGCGGTGCATCCGGTGTCCGGCCATTTCTACCCGGGCGGCCCTTATGCGGACTACTTCAACCCCGAGGTCAAAGCGCTGGTCGATGAGGTGAACCACACCTATGGCGCGGAGGCGCGCGGGCAGGTGTTCCAGAAAATCGGCCGCATCCTGCACGACGATGCGTCCAGCGTGTTCATCTCGGAACTCTATTACGTCTATGCCTGGAAGCAGGGGCTGAACTGGTCGCCGCAGATCGGCTCCGGGTTCCTCGACTTCCGCGCGGCGCGTTGGGCCTGAGATGGGAGGTTTCCTGTTGCGCCGCCTCGCCGGTAGCGTGGCCACCATCCTGCTCGCCAGCCTGGTGATCTTCGTCCTGATCCGGCTGGTTGGCGACCCGACCCACCTGATGCTGCCGCCGGAGGCCACCGACGACGATCGCGCCTTGCTGCGCCAGGAACTCGGCCTCGACCGGCCGATGGTGGTGCAATACGCAACCTTCCTGTTCGATCTTCTGCGCGGCGACATGGGCGAGAGCTTCTCCTATCGGCAGCCGGCGCTGCCTTTGGTGATCTCGATGCTGCCGCCGAGCCTGATGCTCGCCGGCGCCGCCATGCTGATGGCCGTGGCGCTGGGGGTGCCATGGGGGTTGCTCGCCGCATACCGGCCCGACGGCTGGGCGGACCGAACGGGGCGGGTCTTCGCGGTGCTTGGCCAATCCGGACCGCCGTTCTTTGTCGGGCTGCTGCTGATCCGCCTGCTTTCGGTGAACTGGCGCCTGCTGCCGACGAGCGGCTATGGCGACGTGACGCATCTGGTCATGCCGGCCTTCGCGCTGAGCTGGTACTCGGCCGCCGGCCTGCTGCGCCTGACGCGCGCCAGCGTGACCGAGGCTTTGCGGTCGGACTACATTCTGACGGCACGCATCAAGGGGGTATCCGACAGGGCGGTGCTGCTGCGCCATGCGCTGCGCAACGCGGCGCTGCCGATCATTACGTTTACCAGTTCGCAGTTCGGGATTCTGCTTGGCAGCGCGGTCTCCATCGAGGCGGTGTTTGCCTGGCCGGGTTTCGGCAAGCTGATCGTCGATGCGATCTCGCAGCTTGATTACACGGTGGTGCAGGCCGGGGTGGTGGTGGCAGCGGTGCTGTTCATCGCCATCAACCTGTGCACGGACATTCTGTGCGCGGCACTCGATCCGAGAATCCGCCTTGGCTCCTGACGGCCTCACGGTGGCGACGCCTGTTGTCAGGAACCAATCTCCGCCCCGGCGCAGGCGGGTTCGCCTGCCGTCGCGGCGCGGTCTGGCGCTGTGGTCGGGCGTGACGTTGCTCGCGATCATCGTGCTGGCCAGCGTGCTGGGGCCTCTGACCTCGCCCTACGCCCCCAATACGATCGCTCTGAAGGCAACGCTGCAGCCGCCATCCATGCTGCACTGGTTCGGCACCGACCAGCTTGGCCGCGACGTGCTTACCCGAACGCTGTATGGCGGCCGCGTTTCTCTGACGATCGCCGCTTCGACCGTCGTGCTGGCCGGGCTTGGAGGCATGTTCATAGGCATCGCGGCGGCCTATCTCGGAGGCATCTTCGACATGGCCGTCATGCGCCTGGCCGAGGTGCAGTATGCGCTGCCGGCGGTGATCCTTGCGATCCTGCTGGTGGGCGTGTTCGGGTCCGGAACCGCCAACGTCGTGCTGGTCCTGACGCTGACCAACTGGCCCCGCTTCGCCCGGGTGATCCGTGCCGAGGCGCAAAGCCTGAGCCAGCGCGACTTCGTCCTGCTCGCCCGCATGGCCGGCGCCTCGCGGCTGCGGATCATCCTGCGCCACATCGCGCCCAACCTGCGCAGCACGTTCTTCGTTCTGCTCACCCTCGATATCGGCCTGATCGTCACGCTGGAAGCCACGCTGTCGTTTCTCGGCCTTGGCGTGCAGCCGCCGACGCCATCCTGGGGCGGGATGATCGCCGACGGGCGCGGCTATCTGGATCGCGCCTGGTGGACCGCGATCCTGCCCGGGTCGGTTTTGATGCTGACCGTGCTCGCCTCCAACCTGATCGGCGATGCGCTGGCGACAACGGCCGGCACGGAGCGCGCGGAATGAGCCCGCTGCTGCACGTCGAGACTCTGCGCATCGCCGCCGGGCCGCATGCGCCCGCTCTGGTGGATGGCATCAGCCTGGAACTCGATCGCGGCAAGGCGCTCGGACTCGTCGGCGAATCCGGCGCGGGCAAGACGCTCGCCTGCCTCGCGCTGCTGCGCCTGCTGCCGGAGGGGTTGCACATCCAGGATGGCCGCATCCGGCTCGACGGGCAGGAACTCACCGCGCTGACGGATACCGAAATACGCAGATTGCGCGGCGGACGTATCGGCATGGTCCTGCAGAACCCGCTCTCCTCCCTCAATCCCCTGATGCGCATCGGTGACCAGATCGGCGAGGCGTTTGCGGTGCATCGCGGTGTCCGCGGGCGGACGGCTTTGTGGAAGCTGGCGGTGGAGGCCCTGCGCGCGGTGCGCATCCCGACCCCGGAGCAGCGTGTATCAGCCTATGCGCACCAGTTCAGTGGCGGGATGCGCCAGCGCGTGGCGATCGCGATGAACATCGCCTGCGCGCCCGACCTGCTGATCGCCGATGAGCCGACAACGGCGCTGGATGCGACGATCCGCTTGCAGGTCCTCCGCCTGCTCGGCGACATCCGCCGCGAGCGCCGCATGGCGCTGATCCTGGTCACCCATGACCTGCCGATGGTCGCCCGGTTCTGCGACGACGTCGCGGTGATGTATGCCGGGCGGATCGTCGAACGCGGCCCGGTGGAGGCGATTTTCGCAAACCCGGCGCATCCCTACACGCGCGGCCTGATCGGTGCGACGCCGCGCCTGGATGGCCGCCGCCGGCTCGCGACGATCGCGGGCCAGCCGCCGTCGCCGGGCAGCATCGCTTCCGGCTGCGCTTTCGCGCCGCGCTGCGACGTGGCCGACGCGGGGTGCCGCCAGGGCCGCATCGATCTGCTGGACCTCGGCGAGCAGCGCGCCGCCGCCTGCCGCAAACCCTTCGCGCGCCCCCCGGCGGAAGCAGCGGCATGAGCGCCCGGATACACATCGAGGCGGTGTCCAAGACCTATCCGGTCCGCACCTCCTTGTTCTCGCGCCACCGCGAACTCGCGGCGCTGCGCGGCGTCTCGCTGCAGATCGAGGCCGGGACCACGCTCGGACTGGTGGGCGAATCCGGCTCCGGCAAGTCCACCCTCGCGCGGCTGGTCATGGGCGCCGAAAATGCCGATGCCGGCAAAATCAGCATCGACGGCCGGGATGTGCGTGCCGGCCTGCCACGGGCCGCGGACGCCTGGCTGCGGCGAACCCTGCAACCGGTGCTGCAAGATCCCTACGGCGCGCTGAACCCGCGGATGACGGTGGCCGAGACTGTCGGCGAGCCGCTGCACATCCAGCGCCAGGGCAGCCGGGCGGAGATCGCCGCGCGGGTGAGGGAGCTGCTCGAACTCGTAGGCTTGTCGGCCGCCCTGGCCACGAGCCTGCCCGTCGCGTTGAGCGGTGGCCAGCGCCAACGTGTGGCCATCGCCCGTGCGCTTTCGATCTCGCCGCGCGTGCTGATCCTCGACGAACCGGTTTCGGCGCTCGACATGTCGGTGCAGGCGCAGGTGATCAACCTGTTGCAGGATCTGCAGGATCGGCTGGGCCTGACCTACCTGCTGATCTCGCACGACCTGGCGGTGGTGGCGCACCTCAGCACGCAGATCGCCGTGCTGTATCTCGGCCAGGTGGTCGAAGCCGGCGACCGCAACGCGGTCATCCGGACGCCGCGGCATCCCTACACACGGTCGCTGATCGCAGCCGCCGAACCGGGCGGCGAGGTGGAGGCGATCCAGGGTGAAATGCCCTCGCCGCTGGCACCGCCTTCCGGCTGTCCGTTCCATCCGCGCTGCCCGCAGGCCGTCAGCGAGTGCCGCAGCACGCCGCCCGCGCTGCGGCGCATCTCCGGCACCCACCTCGCCGCCTGCAATCTGGCGGACTCTGCACAGGAAACCGCCGCATGAGGGATGCCCGCACCTTCGCCGGAAAGGCCGGCTGGATCATTGGCGCCTCTGGTGCGCTTGGTCAGTCGGCAGCAAAGGTGCTGGCGGCGGCTGGCGCGGAGCTGGCGCTTTCGTCGCGACATCCGCAAGCCATCGCAGCCGAAATCGGCCCGGAGGCGCTCGCGGTGCCGCTCGACATCACCTCAACCGCCTCGGTCAACGCGGCGGCAGCACTGGTGATCGGCCGGTTCGGGCGGATCGACTTCCTCGTGGTCTCCACAACCCTGCCGCTGTTCGGCGATATCCTGGAGTTGGATGACGATGCCTGGCGAGACGTGTTCGAAACCAAGCAGTTGGGGGCGGTGCGCGCAATACGGGCCGTGCTGCCGGACATGCTGAAGCGCGGCAACGGCAGCATCGTGCTGCTCTCCGGCCGCGGCGGGCGGCATCCGAACCCCGTGCATCTGCCGGGCGGCACCGCGAATGCGGCGCTTGACCTGCTCGCCCTCGGCCTCGCCCGCGCCTATACGCCGCGCGGTATCCGCATCAACACCGTCGCGCCCGGGCCGATCGCCTCGCCGCGCTGGGAGGCGCTGCGTGCCGCCTCCGCGGGGCAGGTGTCAGATACCGGGCCGGGGCGGCCGGAGGACGTGGCACAAACCATCGCCTTCCTGCTGTCTCCCGCCGCGGCTCATATCTCGGGCACCACGATCACGGTGGACGGCGCAGCGCCGCCGGCGGCTGAACCGGTCAGGCGAGGCCAGCCATGATCCGGCAGAGTCTCACCCGCCGCGCAGCCCTGACCGGTCTGGCCGGCACCGGATTGCTGACCCGCCGGCCTGCGGCAGCGGCCACAAGCCCCGGGCCCGCCGTCGATCGCGACACCGTGGTCATCGCCTTGGAACGCGACTTCTCCAACCTGGACGCGCTGGTGGCGATCACCAGCGATTCGAACCGCTATGTGCTGCAGATCTACGACACGCTCTACGGCTTCGACGCGCATGGCCAGCTCGCACCGCGCCTTGCGACCGCGGTTGCTGTCTCCGAAGACGGGCTGAGCTACACGTATACGCTTCGCCCCGGCGTGCGCTTGCACACCGGTGGCGTGCTGACCTCCGACGACGTGCGATTCTCGCTCGACCATATCCTCGACCCGGCCAGCAAGAGCACGCGCCGCCCGCAACTCGCCCCGGTGGTGGCGGCAATAGAGACCCCCGATCCGGCCACGGTCATTTTCCGGCTCAGGCAGCGAGACGGCGCGTTTCCCAACAAGATCGCGGGCTACCTGCCTGTGGTCCCGCGCGATTACGGATCGAGCCAGCCGGCAGCTTCGTTCTTTGCCCGCTCGCCGGTCTCGCTCGGCCCGTACCGGGTACGCAGCTTCCGCACGGATTATCTCGAACTCGAACGCTTCGACGAGTACTGGGGCGAGAAGCCGAAGGTGAAGCGACTGGTCTTCAAGGTGATTCCGGAAGCCGGCAGTCGCACCGCCGCCCTGCTGACCGGTGAGGTGGACGTGGTGGCCGGCGTGCCGTTCCAGGATTTTGCCACCCTGCGCGATATGCCCGGGGTGTTCGCCGTGGCAAATCCACTCGGCTCGCCGCTGCTGATCCATATTGACGCCGACAAACCCGGACTGCCGACCTTCCGGCGCGAGGTGCGGCAGGCGCTGAGCTACGGCATCGATACGCAGGCGATCATCGACACCGTGCTGCACGGCGCGGGAGAGAAGCTGGCCGGCATGATCTCGCGCTACTATCCCTATGGCAGCGATCCCGCGCTGCAACCCTATCCGTACGACCCCGCCAAGGCCCGGGAATTGTTGGAAAGCGCGGGCTATCCGGACGGGTTCGAGGCACGGCTGGTCATCGGCAGCGACCATCCGATCGAGATCGCCGAAGCCGCCGCCGGCTACTGGGCCCAGATCGGCGTTCGCATCCGCATCCAGCGCTACGACTATGCCACCTGGGCGCAGCTCAACAACACGCACAAGGCCGGCCCGCTCGGCGTCATGCAGATGGCGAACGCCATCTTCGATCCGATCCACCCCGTCGGCGGCGTGTTCGCCCGCGCCGGCACCTGGTGCGACTACGACAATCCCGAGGTCGAGGCGCTGATCCAAAAGGTGATCCCGGTCTCCGATCCGGGCGAACGCGGCACGCTGTTCCGCGATATCAACCGCCGCCTGCATGACGACGCGGCTGCGATCTTCATCAGCGAACTGCACGACATTTTCGCCGCCAGGCAGGGCCTGATGTGGGCGCCACAGCCGGGCACCGGCTACCTCAACTTCCGTCAAATAGGCTGGACAGCATGAACGTGACCCTCAAGCCTGCCGCTTTGAGCCGGATCATCGCCGACTACGCCGTCGAGACCCGCGCCGCGGATTTACCGGCCAGTGCCCTGGCCGACGCCGCCGCCATATTCGCCGATACGCTCGGCGTTGCCTGGGGCGGGACGGATGCGCCCGGCGTCGGGCCGCTGCGGGGCCGGGCGCTTGCCACCGGCGGGCGCGGCGAGGCGCAGCTTTGGGGCGGGCCGGTGTTCGTGCCAGCGCAAACCGCCGCCCTTGTCAACGGGGTTGCGGCGGCGGCGCTGGACTACGACACGGTGCACGAGGCCGCGGGCGTGCACGCCGATGCGGTCGTCTCGCCGGCGGTCTTCGCCGTGGCGCAGCAGCAACATGCGAGCGGGCGGGACTTTCTCGCTGCCCTGACATTGGGCAACGACATCACCTGCCGCCTGGCGCTCGCGACGACGGCGCATTCCGGCTGGTTCTACAGCTCCATCCATGGCGTCTTCGGCACGGCGGCGGCCTGCGCCCGGCTGCTTGGACTCGACGCGGGCCAGACGGCGCATGCGCTGGGCATCGCGCTCAGCCTCGTCGGCGGCACGCAGCAGCCGATGGTGGAACGCAGCCTGACCAAGCGCCTGCAATCGGCGTTTGCAGCCCAGGCCGGGGTGCAGGCCGCGCAGTTGGCCGCTGACGGCATCACCGGGCCGGAAGCCGCTTTCGAGGGCCGTTACGGATTTTATGCGATGTATGAGGACGGCGACCCGGCGATCGCCCTGCAAGGCCTCGGGCAGCGGTTCGAACATGGCGAGGTGATCTTCAAGAAATTCCCGACCTGCGCCTGCGGCCACGCCGCGAGCCAGGCGGCGCTGGAGCTGATTGCGCGCACGCCCGTGCGACCGGAGCAGATCGCCGGGATTGTCATCACCATCACGCCGTACATGAACCGCCTTGTCGGCTCGCCGTTTTCACCGGATCCCAACCCGCAGGTGGCGGCGCAGTTCAGCGTGCAATACCACGTCGCCTCTGTCCTGCTGCGCGGGCGGCTTGGGCTGGCGGAACTGGACGCAGCCTCGGTGCGCGATCCGGCGATTGCGGCGCTGGTCGCGCGCAGCCGGGTGGAACTGTCCGGCGGGCCGGATGACCGGCTGAGTCCGGCCGCCGTGGCGCTGCACCTGACCGACGGCAGCATATTGCGCCAGGCCTGCCGGCGCCTGCCCGGCACGCGGGAAACCCCGCTGTCGGCGGATGAAAACGCTGCCAAATTCGCCGATGTCACCTCCCGCGGGGTCTTCCCGCTGTCCGGCGAGCAGGGCCGCCTGTTACGGGCGCGGGTCGATGGCGTGGCCGCGCTGGCCGATATGGCGGCATTCTTCGACGGGATCGTGTAGGCCGCCACGCGCTATAACCGGGCCGTCGTGTCGTAGCTCTGGCCGAGATGGGCGCGGCCGATAGTGGCGGCGGTCTTGTCGAGGTTCTCGTGCAGGGTCTGCACCCGCAGGTCCCGCACCAGCCGCGACAGCACGGAGTCCGCGTGCAGCGCGCTCGAACCGGCGATTTGGACCGCTTTGTCCATCACCTCTACCGCGGCGTCGATGGCGCGATACTTGGCGAGCATCGAGTTGAGTTCCGCCTCTGTCTCCTGC
>Ga0326728_10024673_pt1 | contig 10864 bp, 10 predicted proteins | sample MB3enrmetagenome_FD_207602 | JGI IMG/M metagenome (GOLD analysis project Ga0326728, IMG submission 207602) | Lab enriched peat soil microbial communities from McLean, Ithaca, NY, United States - MB31MN | ecosystem: Environmental > Terrestrial > Soil > Wetlands > Peat | place: USA: New York...
GTGGAAATGCATGGGAATGACGACTTTGGCATGTAATTTTTGGGCCAGTTCCCAGGCGGTGGCGGCGTCAATCGCCCAGAGCCCGCCCACCGGCGTCAGCAGGATATCCACCGGTCCGATTTGTTTTATTTGTTCATCGCCCAGCATGTGGCCCAGGTCGCCGAGATGCAGCACATGCAGGCCGTCAACTTCGAAATAGAAGCAAACGTTCGGACCGCGCTTTTTCCCCTGGACTTCGTCATGAAAAGCGGCCACGCCGTTGAATTTGATGCCTCTAATTTCGACGGTTTTAGCGCCTTTGACTATCACGGGGTTACCTTTAATCACGACAGTATTGTTATGGTCGCCGTGCTCGTGGCTGACAGCCACAATATCCGCAGGCCCGGTATATTCCGAGGATTTAATCGGACCGCCGGATTTATAAGGGTCGACAATAATTCTGGTGCCATTTTCAGTCGTAATAAGAAAAGACGCCACGCCCAGCCATTTGATTTTCATCTTCTTTTCCCCTTATTTGGCTAACGATTGTACCAGGGTAATCAGTGTCCGCGTCGGCACCCCGGTCGCACCTTTGATATAATAGCCCTTGGCGCTGTCCAATAGCGCCGGACCGGCGATATCCAGGTGTACCCACGGCGTCTTACCGGCAAATTCCCCCACAAACAACGCCGCGGTGATGGCGCCGGCATACCGACCGCCGGTATTTTTCAGGTCGGCCACATCGCTTTTGTTCAGTTCTTTATATTCCTCGAAGGTCGGCAGCTGCCACATTTTATCGCCGACTTCCTGCCCGGCGGCAATCACTGCGTCCAACAATTCCTGATTATTGGTAAAAGCCCCGGTGGTAATATCCCCCAACGCAATCTGACAGGCGCCGGTCAAAGTAGCGACATCAACGATCCTTTTCGCACCCTGTTTATTGGCATAGCAAAGCGCGTCGGCCAGAATCAGCCGCCCTTCGGCATCGGTAGTAATAATTTCGATGGTTTTGCCGTTCATCGCCGTCAGGATATCCGCCGGTTTGAAGGCTGTACCGCTGGGTAGGTTCTCGGTGGCGGCGACAATGCCCATTACATTCAATTTGGGTTTCAGCTGACCGATGGCACCCATAGCCGCAATGACGGAGGCGCCGCCGGCCATATCGCTTTTCATATCGCCCATATGGTCTGAGGGCTTCAGCGAAATCCCGCCGGAATCAAAAGTAATGCCTTTCCCGACCAGCGCGATATCAATGGTTTTGTTGTTTTTACCCTGATATTTCAGCACGATGAACCTGGGCGGTTCCTGACTGCCCTGAGCCACCCCCAGCAGCCCGCCCATCCCCAGTTCTTCCATCTGCCGGCGTTCCAGGACCTCAATCCCGAGGACGTATTTTTCGGCTGTTTTTTTGGCTTCGTCGGCCATCATCGCCGGGGTCATAAAGTTGGAAGGTTCATTGACCATGTCCCGTGCCTGGTTGGCGGCCGCGGCCAGAATTTTGCCCAGATTGATTCCTTTTTGCGCGGCATTTTTTTCCGCAGCGTTCCCACAATTAATGATGAGTTCTGCGATTTCCCCGGATTCAGGTTTTTTAGTGATGTGCCGGTTGAAAGTGTATAAACCCAGAATTGCGCCTTCGGTGATGGCCTCCGCCGCCGTCTCCGGCGGGATATTATTGACACCGGCGCCAATTAACGCCGTTTCGATAGATTTCACGCCCTTTTTCCGCAGAGTGCAGCAGGCATCTGAAATGGCGATGCGGATTTTATCCGGCGTCAGGTCTGCGCTTTTCCCTAAACCGACAACTACCATTTTGCCGGCCGGGATTTTGCCCAGCGTATGGATAACGGTAATTTCCCCGGATTTTCCCTTGATTTCACCCTGTTTCATTAACCGGGATATTTCCCCGCCCAGAGCTTTGTCCGCCGCCGCCAGTTCTCCCGTCGGCTTTTTTTCACCGTCAAAAACGCCGAAAAGAACGGCATCTGCCGTGGTTTTAACAATATCTCCGACTTTTGCTTTAATATCCAAGATAATTCTCCTCTTTCCCAAAGCAGGGGGTTTATTGACTGAATAGTTCAGATGTTAAAAAAGGAAAGGCAGGACGGTTTTGATGGAGCAAATTTTAAGCAAATCACTGAAGCAACAAAGCCGGCGGAAACCATCCTGATAGTTTCCATAACATAAATATTATAGCATCTTCAGGCGGCTGTTTGAGACAAAATTTGTTACAATTATGTAAACTTTTTCTAAAAACAGACGGTATTCCAGCTAAAGATAAGGGCCGGCCAAATATCCTGTCACTTTATGTGTTCAGTCTTCGGAATAGAAAGCCAGCCCTAGCGTGCCGGTGCCGCAGGCATAACCCATTATCGGACTGAATTCGCTGACCCAGAGTTCCCGGCAGTCAAATTCCGCCGCCGCTCGCTGCTTCAATTTTTCAGCGGCTTCCCCGGCGTAGGCGTGCAGAACCGCCATGTGGACCGGCTTGCCGCCGACCTTTTCTTTGGTTTTCCGCAGCAGTAGTTCAATCCCTTTTTCCCGGTTGTGGGCCACACCGATAAAATTAACGCCGTTATATACGCTGAGTAACGGGTGGAGATTTAAAATCGAACCCGCTTGCGCCGCGATTCGGGGGACGCGGCCGGAACGGTAAACATGACGGATAGTATCAAGCAGCACCAAAGCCATCACCTTTTCCCGCATCCCGGCAGCGGCTTCCACCACTTCGACAAAACTCTTGCCGGCTGCGGCCGCCCGAGCAGCCGCCAGGGCGATGAAACCTTCCGCGGCAGCGGCCGTCCGGGAATCCATCACCTCGATGTGCGTGCCGGGCAGTTCTTTTTTGGCGTAATCAACGGCGATTTTCGCGGTATTACAGGTCGTACTGAGTTTGGTGGAGAGCGTGATGCACAAAATGTTTTTGGCCTGCGGCGCGGCTTCCCGGTAAGCCTGTAAAAAATCCTCCGGAGTGGGCGCGGAGGTGCTGAACACGTCGGGATTCTGCAGGAAAAATTCGTAGGCCGTTTTGGGAGTGATATCCACCCAATCTTTGTAAGCCTTTCCGGCGTAAACAATGTTCAACAGCACGATGCCGATACCGTATTTTTGCACCTGTTCGCCGGTGAGGCAGGCGACGCTGTCGGTAATAATCGCGCACTGTTTGAATGTTTTACCGGTCATACGATCCCCCAACCACCGGTGAAACGGGAGCGGCTAGTTCAATATTTTTTACCCGGCCATACTGCCCTTGCTCAAAGATAAACCGATAGTAATTTCAATGGTACATAAGTATTCCGGGATATTAAACCTGCGTAAATTTGAGGCACAGTACTTTTTTCGTCTGCGCGGTGACTTTAGCCCGTTCGGCGATGCGGCAGCCGGCCACCCAGATAATGCCATCCCCGTCCGTAACAATGGGGATACGGTCGCGCCGGTCATGGGGGATTTTGACATCCAGCATATATTGCGCCACCTTTTTCGTCCCCTGCATCCCCAAAGGCCGGAAAAAATCGCCGCGCCGCCGGGCACGCACCCTTAATTCGCCGTCAATCCGGCTGAAATCAAAACACGCCGTAAACAGGTTATCGTCGGGAATTTTGGCCTCGGGCTGTCCGATTTCAGCCTCAATCTGCCAACCGGGAAAAACTGTTTTCCCGGGGATTTTCAGCCGGTATTCCCCGGCCAAAACAGGCAAATGATTCAGCGCCGATGTTGATTTTCCAAGCAGATAACGGTCGTAATCAACCCTAAAAATCAGTCCGTAGGGTAAATTGATTTTTTTCCCGGCCGGTTTGTCCAACGCCCAAACCATTTCTTCGATATGCCGCGCCTCGATGTCTTTCAGGTTACCCACCAGGTTTTCCACCGCCATCCTCAGCAGGTTCCGCTGAGCACTGACCGGTAACTTAAGCAGGGCTTTTTTGTCCAGCACGATAACATCCTCATGTTTAGCGGCGACTTTCGGCCAGTAACGGGCGGCCACTTGCTCCAGATGGGCGATATCGTCGCCGGCAATCTGTGCCGTACGCTGCAGCGCTTCCACAATCCCGGAATTATATTTTGTTAAAAGCGGCAATAATTCCATCCGGAGGCGGTTCCTTAACGGCGCCAGCGACAAATTGGACGCATCCTGCCGCGGCTGTAATTGGAAACGGCTGCAATACTTTCTGGTCTCCGCACGGCGCACCGCCAGCAGCGGACGGACAACTTTTAATTCTTTCCCCGCAACCTGCCGCCGGGTGACCGGCTGCAAGCCGCGCAATCCCCGCGTACCGGTGCCGCGCACCAGATGCAGCAAAATCGTTTCCACATGGTCGTCCAGGGTATGTCCCACCGCCACCACATCCGCACCGACGGCCGAGGCGGTCTCCGCTAAAAATCGGTATCTGACCTCGCGCGCCGCTTCTTCCAGGGAAAGTCCGTGTTTTTTTTGGTAGGCAAGGACATCGCGTTTGGCGACAGTGACGGGGATGCCAAGACTTTTGGCCAGCCGGGAGACATACCGGGCGTCACCGGATGACGCTTGACCGCGTAATTGATGGTCGAGATGAGCAGCACGCAACTTAATCCCCAGCTCCGGCTGCATTTCGTGCAAAAGATGCAGCAGGCAAACCGAGTCCTGCCCGCCGGAAACGGCTACCAGCAGCGTCTGTCCGCGAGTTGTGAGGTGCTGCTCCCGGATAAAACCGAGCACCCGCTGGTCTAACGACTTTTTGTCATCCGGTTTTCCGGCCATTTGTTAACACTCATCCCATTCCATCCCGATGAAAATCGGGATCCGGTTGCCAAATTCTCCCTTAATCCCTCCATAAAAAGGAGGGAGGTTTCCGTCTGGATGCCGGGTTAAGTTCATCCCGGGTCTGCGCCGCTGAGACGGAATGAATATCAGGATGCCCTAATAAATTCAAAAATTATAATATTGCCCGACTACCGGTGTGAACCCAATAACAGTTTGGTGCGTTCGATGGCGGCCGGATATTCGGGGAACCCCAGCGCCAGCGCCACCTGTTCGGGTCGGCCGGAACCGGACTCATCACAGCGTAAAATCATGCCCAGCACACAGCATGCCGGTTTCATTTCCACCACCCAGATATCGTCGATTAAATTCCGGAGGTCGTAACTTTTACGGCCGGTATCCCGCTCGTGGTGCCAGGGCAGGCTTTCCAGCGCCAGCAGCCGGTCAATATCCGTTTTAATTGTTTCCTCGTTTTTATCGGTCTGGACTTCAACCTGATACTGGGTATAACGCACCTGCGACTGCAACGACGGCACGTTCGGGCCGATGGGCGTCGCTTCGAGCACTTTCAAACCGTCCGGCAGCTGCCGGTTTACGGTATCCACAAACCAGTGCGGTGAAACGACTTTGGTGAGGGAAATATCCATTAATTCGTTGTCGGCCGTTACCCCCACCGAAAGCGGCACCGCCAGGGAAATGCGCGGATGGGGGGAAAAACCTTCGGTGTATTCCAGCGGAATACCAGCACGCCGCATCGCCCGCAGCCAGAGGCGGATGATATCCAGGTGGGAAATAAATTTTAGTTCTTCCCCGCGGCAGAATCGGACACGTAAACGAAACATAATTATTAACCTCGTCTATGCCATCATAACAACCGCGAGGCCGAGTGTCAAAAATTCAGCTTATTTCAGCTCTTATGTTATAATCAAATCATATGAAAATTCTCGGCATCGAAACGTCCTGCGATGAGACCGCCGCGTCCGTGGTGGAAGACGGCACCAATGTGCTTTCCAACGAAATCGCCTCGCAGGTGGAAATCCACGCGCGTTACGGCGGCATCGTCCCGGAAGTGGCTTCCCGCCAGCACACACTGAGCATCATCCCGATTATCCGGGCAGCGATGCAGAAAGCGTACGTGAAGTGGCCGGATTTGAGCGCCATCGCCGTGACTAACGGCCCCGGCCTCGCCGGCTCGCTGCTGACCGGTGTCAATACCGCCAAAGCCATCGCCCTGGCCCAAAGCCTACCACTGGTGGGCGTCAACCATCTGGAAGGCCACATGTACGCCAACTGGCTGACCGGCAATAAAATGGAATTTCCGCTGATATGTCTGATTGTTTCCGGCGGTCACAGCGATATCGTGCTGATGAAAGGTCACGGCGATTACGTCCTGCTTGGGCGCACGCGTGACGACGCCGCTGGGGAAGCTTTCGATAAAGCGGCCCGGCTGCTAGGCCTGGGATACCCGGGCGGCCCGGTCATCCAGAAAGCGGCCGAAAACGGCAAAACCAATATTCCCCTGCCCAAATCCTGGATTAAAGGCACCAATGATTTCAGCTTCAGCGGCATCAAATCGTCGCTGCTGCGGCTGGTGACCGAAAATAAAGAGATTAACAAAAACGATTTCGCCGCCAGTTTTCAGGCGGCCGTTGTGGACGTGCTGGTGACTAAAACAATTGACGCGGCGCAGGAACACAACGCCCGCCAGATACTGATGGCCGGCGGCGTGGCTGCCAATAAACCCCTACGTGAGACATTGACCGTCCGCTCGCCTTTCCCGGTGATTATCCCGCCCTTCATCCTCTGTACGGACAATGCGGCGATGATTGCCGCCTGCGGCTATTTCCGCTTCCGGGCCGGGCATGTCAGCGATATGACGCTGGATGTCATCCCCAGCCTCAAATTGGCGGCGGCTTAAATTCCAAGCGCCAAAAACCAAATTCCAATTTGTCCTCTCCATACCGGCGAAAGCTGGTATCCAACGCCTCAATCAGTCCCGGTACTCTTAAGCTTATTAGTTTAACAGCACTTTATCATTTCATCGCAAACTCTCAAATGGATTCCCGCTTTCGCGGGAAAGACAAGAGTGTGATGTCATTGCGAGATTACGCAGTACTCGAAGCAATCCGACATCGCAATGTCGTACTGAGCCCGCCTTAGGCGGACGAATGTATCAGGGTGAAGAGGTTAATTTCTTGAGGTTTGAAACTTGTTTTTTAATGATCGTTTGGACTTGGAATTTGGTTTTTGGATTTTTTATTTCTCTGCCAACTCACATTCCCAGCACCTGCCCTGGGTGCACCAATTTTTATACAGGTACAACAGACCCTGTTGGCACTGGGCGGAATTCACCTGGGAACTGCGCAGGCCGAACTGCCGCTGCATGTGCCTTTCCACCGTGTTGCTTTTCACCGCCGGATAAGAACCGAACAGGGCCAAAGCTTTTTCCGCCGGTGCCGGTTCGCTATTAACTTCACCAAGGGCAGCTGCAAAAGGCAGCAAAACGTTAATCGCAATGTCGTCCGCCCGAGTCTGCCCAATCAGCCAGGGGCTCAAACCCGGATAGCCCTTGCCGAAATCATAACGTTTGGCCCAATAACCGTTATCCGCGCACATTAAGCCGTCCGCCAGTAGACGATTGCCCTTTTCGATTGGTGTATTTTCCAACAGTGCCGTAATTCCCTGAAGTAAGCCTGTTGCACGGTAACGCGTTATCAGCCGGCTCATGCCGACAATTCGCCGTAACGGCGAGTTGGCCGGCCGTACACGGAAAAACTGCCAGGCGCGGCAATCTATTACGTCCGTCCGCCGCAGATTTTCCCAGGCTTTTTCCAATTCGTTGACGTAAGCGTAATCCTCAAACGGGGCATATTCGCATTCCGGCCGCTGCAACGGCAGCAGGCCGGCGGTGCCCAGCAGCAAAGCGTCCCGGCCGGTTTGATTTGATGCACTTTCCAACGCGGAGAGCGGGATTCTTTCGGCCAGCGCCTGAAACGGCGCCTGGTTGCGGGCATAACCCAAAGCCTTCATAATGCCGGCATAAAGCACCTGCTCGGGCGCCTGTACCTTCAGCAGCTTTTGATAATGCCCGGTTTTCTCCTGGAAACGGGCGCCGCCGGATTCTAACAGAATTTTATTCAGTTTTTCTAACGAATTTAAAGCCGTCCCCGTGCAAGGCAGCTGCCGCGGTTGTGGCCACGCAGTTTCGTCCGACGGATAATTTTCCAGCGTCACCGACGGGATGAAAGTACCGTTTTGCAGCGTGATAACATCTCCGCAGTCCCGCCGCCAGGCCACATACAAAACCACGCCGTTGTAGGCCGGGTTCCGGTCGTGTTCGTGTTTGTGCCAGTCCGAGGCGTTGACGTGCAGTTCGATGTTACCCCGGTACGTCTGCCGCTTGACGCGGATGACCGCGCCCTGGAAATCCGACCCGGGCAGGTCGCTGTTTTTACCCGGGTAGATGACCTGCGGCGCATCGCCGGATTCGGTCCGCAGCCGGCAGCCTTGCGCCATCAGTTCCTGCCAGACAGCCGTGACCCGTTTTTCGCTAATCTCGCCGAGACATTGAGCACCAATTGCGCCCGTCCTTTTACACGCTAGCGTGTATCTCTTGCCATTATTACACGTTTCCGTGTATATTGTCAAGCGTTTTGTTTTTATTTTATTATTTAATCATTGTTTGGGGCTTGGAATTTGGTTTTTGTAATTTTTATTTCCGCCGTTTGACAGTCTGTGTCTGCTGCCAGTAAAATGACGGATATATACCCGCGGAGAAAATACCATGATACCAGAAGAAATCAAAAAACTGATCGGCACCAGCGGTGCGTTGCAATATTATGCAGTGGAAAAAGGCGCCATCCGCCGCTTCGCCGAGGCGGTGGACGATGCCAATCCGCTGTTTCAGGACGAAGAATACGCCCGGAAATCGCGATACAGCGGGATCATCGCACCGCCCGGTTTCTTCGGCTGGCCGCAAAAACAGGCCCGCGGCAGTCCCCTGGCCGTCGATATTCCGCCGGAACTGGAAGCCGCTTTCGAAAAAGCCGGTTATCCTTTGTCGCTGGTGCTCGACGGCGGCATGGAATACGAATTCTTTCTGCCGGTGCGCGCCGGCGATATCCTGTCAGCTGTGACCACCGTGCGCAACCTGCGGGAACGCACCGGTGAGGGCGGCAGCATTATCGTCTCTTTCCTCGATACCGTTTATCACAATCAAGCAGGGGAACTGGTGGCCAGGCAGCAGTTGATGTTTGTTCGCCGATCCCTGAATTCGCCGCCGCCGGAGGCCGCCCATGACTGAACAGCTTTACTGGGAAGATATCGAAGTCGGCACCGAGATTACGCCGCTTGCTAAAATCGCCACCACGCAAATGCTGGTCCGCTGGGCGGGGGCTTCGGGCGATTTCAACCCGCTGCATTACGACAGCGTCTACGTAGCCTCGGCCGGACTGGGACAGGTTATTGTGCACGGTGCACTGAAAAGACAGTGGCTGATTCAGTTAATGACCGACTGGATGGGGGAACAGGGCTTTTTAAAGAAATTTTCCTGCCAGTACGGGGCGATGGATTATCCCCGCCACATGCAATCCATCAGCATGCCGCAGGACGGCGAGACCTGGTACTGCCGGGGTAAAGTCACCAAGAAATACGTTGAAAGCGACCGGCACCTGGTTGATTGTAAAATCAGCCTGGAAAACGGCAAGGGCGAAATCACGACCTCCGGCCGTGCCACCGTGATTCTGCCGGTGAAACCGGGGTAAATAACAGATAAATCCCGCTGAATCTACCTTTTTTGAAAGAGAGAGAAACATAATTTCCCTCCTTTGTAAGGAGGGTTAAGGGAGAATTAGCCGCCACTCAATCCCGCTCATTCTCCTGTTAATCCAAGCACACAAATATCCGGCAAATTGCGGTATTGCTCTGCGTAATCCATGCCGTAACCCACCACAAATTTATCCGGCACAACAAAACCACGGTAATCCACCGCCGCCGGCACCTGCCGCCGCGACGGTTTGTCCAGCAGGCAGTAGAATTTAATTGATGCCGGACTGCCCTTTTGCCGCAGGTATTCCGTTAAAAAAGCCAGGCTCCGTCCGCTATCCACAATATCTTCCACCACCAGAACATCCCGGCCATTTACCGGCGTCCGGATTTCCAGCACGATTTTGATTTTCCCGGAATTTTCGGTACCGCGGCCGTAGCTGGACAACTGCACAAAATCCGTCTCTAACGGAAAATCCAGCCGGCGCACCAGGTCGGACATGAAGACGAAACAACCTTTGAGCACGCCGACGACCAGCGGGTTCCGTTGCCGGTAATCTCGCGAGATTTCCGCCGCCAGCCGGGTGAACAGCCGCCTCGATTTCCTGCTGGGAATAAAGGACTTTCAGTTTATCCAGATAATTTGTGTTCATTGATACTCCCACACTCAATTAAGTGCATGATAACACAATGTTTGAAAAAGGCCGAAAAACAAAAGCACCCTTCTGTCCTCCGGAATAAGGAAGGGTGCTTTTTATGAAGTAAATACTTTTGTTATCTAAATTACGGGTCCAGGGAGAAAGGCGGATACTTATCGGTTAAAAGCATTGCATAACCGCTGACCCGGGTCATCCAGCGCACATAGCCATAGTAAAAATCGTACATTCCTTTGGGGTACTTGCCGGTGAAGAGAATTGCCCACCAGGCGATGAAAGCAATGACTCCGACTGCTATTGCCAAGAAATAGAGGACGATGGCATGAGGGATAATCAGAATAAGTCTGAAGAAAGTGGTCAGCCGGGACATTTTCTCAGGATAAACGGCGTTAAAGGTGATGGGATAAGTCTTTACTTCCAGATTCTGTTGCGACATTTTTCCTCTTTTCTATTGCACTAATTATAATTAATGCATATGCGTGTAATTATAGTAACCTGCCCGATTATTGTCAACTATAATTATGTAACCGTAATCCGTGGATTGAAATAGCTCTTTCAATCTGAGTTAGATTGGGGTAAGCTAACACCCAGGAGGTTAATATGAAGCAAACATCAGAGCGTTTGGGGGTTAAGATTGTTGGGGGTTTGAAGGAGGTAAATACAGCATGGGCAGGATCATCCTTACTAATAGACTTATTCCGCAAATTAGAGATGGACACGATAGCCA
>Ga0326728_10024674_pt1 | contig 10864 bp, 9 predicted proteins | sample MB3enrmetagenome_FD_207602 | JGI IMG/M metagenome (GOLD analysis project Ga0326728, IMG submission 207602) | Lab enriched peat soil microbial communities from McLean, Ithaca, NY, United States - MB31MN | ecosystem: Environmental > Terrestrial > Soil > Wetlands > Peat | place: USA: New York...
GAGAGCATCTCGCTGCATGACGTGGTGGGCAACCGCGACGTCTTTGCCCTCGAGGTGCGCGGAGACTCGATGCGCGACGAGCACATCATCAGCGGCGACTACGTGCTGGTCGAGCGCGCGCGGACCGCCCGCCAGGGCGAGATCGTGGTGGCCCTGGTGCGCGGCGCGGAGACTACCTTGAAGCGCTTTTATGCCGAGGGCAGCGTGGTGCGCCTTCAGCCCGCCAACTTGGAGATGGATCCCATTTACATTCCTGCCGCGCAAGTTGCCATTCAAGGCCGCGTGCTGGGGGTGCTGCGCAAGTACCGGTAGCCGTCTGTTTTCAGCGCCGACAGACTTCTAGGGCTTGATCTGGCCGATTGGGCAGTTTCTTTGCAGTCTGAGAGCCACCTTGTTCCGCAGAGGATCCGTTGGCCGCGAAAGGGCGGTATTGCGCTGCACATGCCATCCTGATCGCGGTTGCCCCAGTCGCAGCGCGCTTCGAGGATGGTTTGCGCCTCTACTCGACTGGGATCCGGATCTTGTCGCCAGGCAGCGGTATCTGCAGGTTCTGGTCGGCGGGGCTGCGCACCTGGCCGCCGGGCAGCGGGTGCAACTTGAAAAGCACCAGCAGGTTCCGGTCCGGATCGTCGAAGGCGCGAAAGCTGGCTACCTGTTCAAGTGAGAAGCGGCTATGAATGTCCTCCAGAGTGCTTGGGTCCAGGTCGTTCCAAGTTGCATACCAGCCGGGCTGGTAGAAGGCGAGTTTGGAAACCAGATCCGGCATTGGGCCGCCAGGGGCGCCGAAATCGTCGCAAAGGGTGGGCAGGTGAGTGACTAGCGTGATCTGGTCGCCGCTGATCGAGACCAGCAACGGGTTTCCGTTGGGGTGCTTGTCGATGTACTGCGTCAAGCGGCTGGCGGCATCGACGAACGTATACTCCGGATGGGCAGCATAGTTCAGGGTCCAGGCGCCATTGATCACCGCGGCCAGTGCGGCCAGTCCGACGACAGCCCAACCCACAAAACGCGCCACGGGCTTGCGCGCGGCGAGCTTAGGCATCGCGACCGCGTGGCCGAGCAGCGCCTCAGCTCCCTTCGCTACCAAGAAGAAACTGAAGAAGGCCACCACTGCAAAATAGCGCGGCTGAGGATGGTTCTGGCAGGTCATAAAGAGGATGAAGCCGGCGACGGCCAGGATGGAGGCGCCGAAGACGGGATCGAGGAGCAGGTTTCGGGCCCGGGCGCTGCGCCAGGCCACGGCCGCTGCCAGAACCACCAGCCCCGCGAGTGGAATGAGGATGTGGTCCACCCACAGTCCGCCGTGGAACGACCACCAGAAGCTGATCAAAGGCCAATAGAACTCCGGCGGCTTGTCGTACTTGTTCACAATGAATACGTACTTGTATTCGGGAAGCAGGCCGAAGCGGGCTACCAGCGTTATCCACAGACCAAATGAGACAGCAAAAGCGCCCGCCGCAGCCAGAGCGCAGCGCAAGATAGGTTTGCGACTCTGCCAAAGCGGGAGCAGCATCGCCCACGCCAGCGCCGGAAGCAGAAAGACCGCGGTAGTCTTGGTGAGCATCATCAGGGTGAAGAGCAGGCCGATCCCCAGCGAAGCCCACACCGGCCGGCGCAGCCGGGGCAGCCGCACAGCCAGATTCAGGGCTCCCAGCGTGAACGCAATCAGCATCGGCTCCAGAATGGCCAGGCGGCTGAAGCAGTAAAGGAAGGGGCTGGTCACCAGCAGCGTCAGCGCCAGCAGCGCCGTCCAGTGCGAACCCCTCGACCGGAGCAGCAGGTAGCTCAACAGCAGATTGGCGAAAAAGAACGCTACCGCCAGCCCGCGCGCGGCCTGAAGCGTGACCCCCGTAAAGAAGAACAGCACCCACTCCAAGAATGGCAACACCGGCAGCGCGGGGGCGGGATTGAAGTCCCCCGGCAGATACCAGTTCCCGGTCAGGTGCGCGCGAATCGCCGCATTCCCATACCAGCCCTCATCGGTGTACTTGGCCCAGTCCATGTACCACGGCGAATGGTTGGGAAAATCCGCGCGCAGGTGCAGCGCGTGCAAAACCGAGAAGCCACCGATCAGGACCAGCCAAACGGCGTAAATCCAGCGTTTGGACAATGTGGTCAATGTTCGTTTCTCTCCAAAAGAGGTTCCTGGAAAAGGCGGCCACGGAAAGTCTCCAAAAAACAGGGAAAAAACCTGCTTGATGACAATGGAAATCGCTCCGGAGTAGCTTAATCGAGTATACCTTTGCCCGCCCGGAAAACACTTCACCTCGGTCGGCGGCCGGGGCCGCTGTGGCAGCCTTCACCACAGGAGTGGCTACCTCTTCGGAGTACCTGAACCGCCCACGTCCTTCGCGGCTGCCGCGAGATGGAATCGCCGCCCCCTGATCCCAGTTCCCTGCTCTTTCGCTACTCCAGGTTCTGAATCTGGGTCCCTTCGTCCGGCTTCAACACGAACTGGTCGTCGCTCAGCGTCTGGTTCTCCACGACCTTGTCGACGGTGAGATTGATCTGGATCTCTTCCAGCGGGCGCTTGATGGTGACTGTGGAAGGGTACTTGTTGGCATCGAAGTCCTGGTAGGCGGAATAGAGAACCTGGGTCTCCAAGTTGCCCTCGCTGTCATATATATCTTGTTCATAAGGAAGGAGATCGTCGCGATGGAAGCGGACCACGCGCACCGGCACTTCCTCCAGACTGTCGGGCTTGTGGCGATTGATGCTGAGGATATACTCGGGAATCGAGAAGAGATGCTTGCGAACCGCATCCTCGACGGTGATAGTGTCCGCAGTGACGGAGTAGAAATCGTCCGGCTCCAGGCCGCGGACCGCCAGGGCGTCGAGGAAGAACTTCGGCCGCAGATTCATCAACGCGTTAGAGTACTTCTTCTTCGATGAGTAGGAGCCCTTATAGGCCGCTTTATAGGATGGAATCCAGACCGTAAAATCCTTGCCGTCGCCCACCATGTCGAAGGCGCGCGTGCCGATCACCGGAACCCGCCCAAACACGCGCAGCATCGCCGGCTTGCGCATCAGGATGTTTCCCCGGAATGTGGGTGAGTCCTTGGCCACACCTTCCTTGCTCTTGACAAGGCTGGCCTGAATCTCGACGAAGGCGGTGAGGGTATTGAGCGCGGCCCAGCGCTGATTGAGCCGCGCCACCAGCTCCTCGGGCGTGGCTGTCTGAGTAATGAGCGGAGCCTTGGGCATTGGCAGTTTGCGCGTCGTTGGGAAGAGCGAGCAACCGGCAAGCAGGATGGGAAGAAACAACGCTCCAACAGAGGCCAGACGACATCGTGTCTTCATCGGCCACCTGCCTTCTTTACGGCCTCGCGGTAGCCCGCTACGTTGCGCTCCTGCTCATCCAGGGTACGCGAGAAGAGCGATCTCCCCTGTGGATTGGCTCCGGCGGCGACGAAATAAAGATAGTCGGTTTTGGCCGGCTCCATGGCCGCCTGCAACGACCGGGCGCCGGGATTCGCGACCGGGCCCGGCGGCAGGCCAGTGTGCAAATAGGCGTTGTAGGCAGTGTCGTAGCTCAAATCGCTTTGGTGGATAACGCCCCGCCAGCGGCCCTCAAGCTCCAGTCCGTAAATCACGGCGGGGTCGGTCATCAACGGCATGTTCTTGGCCAGCCGGTTGGTGAAGACGCTGGCCACCAGCGGTCGCTCCGCATCCACCGCCGTCTCCCGCTCTACCAGTGAAGCCATGGTCACCACTGCGTGCACGTTGCCCTTCAATCCCAATTGGCCGGCCACAACCCGGAAACGCCGCACCATCGCCGCGCAAATCTGCGCCGGGCCAGCCTTGCGCTGAAAGCGATAGGTGTCAGGAAACAGATAGCCCTCCAGGCTCTTTGCTTTGGGGTCCAGATCGGCCACCAGTCCCGCTTGCTGCACCACCGCATCCAGAAAACCCTGCCGCGCGCCAAACCCCGCCTCCTCCAGCCGGGCCGCGATCTCAAAGATGTTGGCGCCCTCGGGAATGGTTACCGCCCTGGTAAAAACATCCCCGCGCAAGATGCGCGCATAAACCTCAGTCACCGGGGCCGGGTGATCGAAACGGTACTCCCCTGCTCTCAACGTTCCCCGCTTGAACCAGCGCAGCAGATCGAAGACATACCGGCTGCGCACAATACCTGCCGCCTCGAGTTGCTGGCCGATCCGCGCCGCGGAAGAACCGGGCGCCAGTTCGACAAACATCTCGCTGTGCGGGCCGAAGGGCGCCAGAAGCAGCCAGGCCGCCGCGCCAGCCGCAAGAAGCGCAAGGAGAAGAACCGCCTTCAAGACTCCCGCCGCGCCAGAACTCTTCTTCTTCCCGCTCTTCCGTCTGCGGCCCGCCATTCCCCTTTGTCGACCCTTCAATGATTAAGGACGTGTGAAATCCTCGAGAGGACTCTCTGTCTTTGATTGTATCGGTTTAGTTCGCCGCGAATTCGCTGGGCGCCCATTGGAGACCCGCTTCAGGTACCCATCGGCTCCAGCTTTCCATTTTTGAGCCGGAAGCGCTCACCGCGCCAGACGATGGTGTTTCCTGCGAAGCCCGCTACCCATACGCCCAAGGCGACAAGGTCGCGCAGGGGCAGCAACCACAGATTGGGCAGAATCTGGCGGTCGCCGAGCACCTCCGCGCCAACCGTCATGGCCAGCGCCAGGCGGAGTAGAAGGCTCAACCCCAAAAGCCAAAGGCTCAATGGGCTGAAACCGCTGGCCAGCACATTGAGCAGAGCCAAGGGGAAACCGTGGGTGAGAATCAGGCCGGCGTATCCCCAGGGGCGGGAGTCGCGGACGGTGCGCGCCCAGCGCAACTGGTGATCGAAGAAGCCGCGCCAACTGTAGGCGGGAATGGCGGTCTCGACCACCTCGGCCGAGAGCGCCACGCCGTAGCCGGCGCGGCAAATGCGGACGCCGAGTTCGTAATCGTCGGCCAGATGGTCCACCAGCGGCAAAAGGCCACCGATCTTGTCGAGCGCCTTGCGGCTCACAGCCAGCGTGGAGCCCAACCCGAAGTGAAGGCCGCCTTCAATCATCTTTGAGAGCAGCACACCGGGTTGGAAGTCGGTGGCGATGCCCAACGCCTCAAGCCGCGACGGCAAAGTGCGGTGGGCGCGGCCGCGGTAGAGCGCGGTAACCAGGCCTACCTCTTTCCGCGCCTGGCCGCGATCCGGCGCGTCAAACGGCTCATCCGGCGGAGGAGCGAAGTGGGCCATGATCCGCTCCAGGTAACGCGGAGAGACGGTAATGTCGGAGTCGTTGATTAAAAGGAAGTTGTAGCGGGCGTGTGCTGCGAGCTGGACCAGGGTGCCGACCTTGCCATTGGTTCCCAGGCGGGTGGGGCACCGGATCAACTGAATGGACTGAGCGGGAAATTCCTTGATGAGCTGCTCGACGATGGCGGCGGCGGGATCGGTAAGCGAGGAAACGCCGAAGAGCAGCTCTACGTCGCCTGCGTAGCTCTGGCGGCAGTGGCTTCGGAAGGCGTCGATCATGCTGGGGTCGACGCCATGAAGGGACTTGAGGATGCTGACGCCGGGGGAAAAGGCTGCCGGCGGGACGCGGCAGCTGGCAAGAAAGACGCGCGCGGCCACCATGGCGGCCACAAAGTAGCCCATGCCGGCCACGGTCAGCATGGTCGTGAGAACCTCAACGGATTGGGCGAAGACGGTTGACATTCCAGGGGTCGGAGATCAGGGGTCAGAGATCAGGGGTCAGGGATCGGGGATGGTCGCGTTGCGGCATCGGTCTGAGCTTGGCGCAGGCGTGCTGCGCGCACTGGTCCGGCGCGGGCGAAACAGGCGCACAGAAGACAAACGAGGGCTGAGATCGCTCCCAGCCCTCGCTTGTGTTTGCTAGACTCTGCCGGAATCCGGGCTGGAGGTCAGACGGGCTGCACGTCGGCAGCCTGCCATCCCTTGGGCCCCTTCACCACGTTGAACTGCACGGCTTGCCCTTCCTGCAAACTCTTGAAGCCACTAGAGTTGATTGCAGAGTAGTGCACGAAAACATCTTCGCCGTTCTGACGCGAGATAAAGCCGAAGCCCTTCGCGTCGTTGAACCACTTCACAGTACCTTGTTCCATTTTGATCGTGTTTCCTGAATTGAATTGCGCTGGATGAATCGGAGCGACCACTGGCAGAATCTTGCTTTTTTGGGCGAGTTGCTGCTCACGCCCGGTTCGGCTCTAACGCTAAGGACAGTGTACCATTCCTCTCAGGAAATAGCCGCATGAATTCTTGCCCCTCGTCCCGTCGAGCGGTTCCCGCCTTTGGAACTCCATGACTTTTATGGGCTGATTCCTGCGCGTCCGGCTGCGATACTGTGAGAGGTCGCCATGCTCAACGATCCCGTTCCCGGCCTGCTGCGGCGCGCCACAGAAGCGCTGGAGGCGGAGTTTGAGGCTTTGCCCGACTTTGCGCCGGCGCTGGAGAGCGCGGCCGATACCGCGGCGATGGCCCGGGTTCTGCAGGCGACGGCGCACCGGCTGGGGGACAACTACCCGTACTTCCATCCTCTCTATGCGGGGCAAATGCTTAAGCCGCCGCATCCGCTGGCGCGGGCGGCCTATGCGCTGGCCATGAAGATCAATCCCAACAACCACGCGCGCGACGGCGGGCGGGCGAGTTCGGAGATGGAGATGGAGGCCGTCGCCGGGATTGCGGGAATCTTTGGCTGGACTGAGTTTCTGGGCCACCTGACCTCAAGCGGCACGCTGGCCAACCTGGAGGCGCTTTGGGCGGCTGGGCAGTTGGCGCCGGGGCGGCGGATTGTAGGCTCGGAGCAGGCGCACTATACCCACGCGCGCATCTCGGCCGTGTTGAAGCTGGAGTACGCGGAAATTGCCACGGACAATCGCGGCCGCATGAGTATGGAGGCGCTGGAAGCGGAACTGCGCAAGGGCGATGTGGGCACGGTGGTGGTCACGCTGGGCACGACTGCTACGGGCGCGGTGGATCCGCTGGACGAGGTGCTGCGTTTGAAGGATCGCTACGGCTTCAGGGTGCATGTGGATGCGGCATACGGGGGCTATTTCCGGCTGATTCCGGACGCGCTGGAGGAGCCGGCGCGGCGGGCGTTTGCGGCCGTGGGCGAGGCCGACTCGATCGCCATCGATCCGCACAAGCACGGATTGCAGCCCTATGGGTGCGGATGCGTCCTGTTTCGCGATCCGGCAGTGGGGCGCTTCTACAAGCACGATTCGCCGTATACCTACTTCACTTCAAAGCAATTGCACCTGGGGGAGATCAGCCTGGAGTGCTCGCGGGCCGGAGCATCTGCGGTGGCGCTGTGGGCTACGCAGCAGCTTTTGCCGCTCGTGCCGGGAGGCGAGTTCGCGCGTGGGCTGGCTCGCGGCCGGGCGGCGGCTTTGGAACTGGACCGGCGCTTGCGCAAGGATAAGAGCGGGCGCTTTCAGGCGCTGGCCGCCGGGGCTCCTGAGCTGGATATTGTGGTGTGGAAGCTGAACGCGGAGACGCCGCAACGGGCCTCGGAGTTGGCGCAAAGAGTTTTTGTGGCTTGCGCCACGCGAGATTTGCATCTGGCTCTTGTAGAATTGCCGCTGGGATGGTTTTGCCCGCCGGCGAAGTTTCAATCTGGAAACTGTGAAAGCGGCGGAGCCGAAGCAGGAACGGTTACCTGTCTGCGCTCGGTGCTGATGAAGCCCGAGCACGAAGCCTGGCTGAACAGGATTTGGGAGCGGCTGACGGCAGCCTGTGCGGAGGTCATGGGAGAATAGGGACAATGGCAGAGTCGAGTACAAGTAAGTTCGGCGAAGAAAGCGTTCTCATTCAGGCAGGGAGTTGCTTGGTGACTTTTCTTCCCCGCCTGGGAGGCAAGATCGCCTCGATTCGTGTTGGCGATCATGAACTGCTGCAGGTTCCCCTTGCGCCGTACGGGCCGCGCACCCGGACGATGCGCTTTGAGGAGGGCGACGCCAGCGGCTGGGACGAGTGCCTGCCTTCTGTGGCCGATTGCTCGGTGGAAACCGCGGCGGGCCAGGCGGCGGTTCCCGATCATGGAGATCTGTGGAGGGTGGAGTGGAAGCCGGTTGCAACCAGCGCGACTTCGGTGAGCCTCCGTGGAGAGTGCTTCTCGCTTCCGCTGGCGCTGGAGCGGGCGGTAACGCTGACTGAGACGGACAAGGGCTGGAAGTTGAGCGTGGATTACAAGGTGACCAACACCGGCAGCTTCACAGCGCCGTGGTCCTGGTGCGCTCATACCTCGTACGCGTCGGAGGCGGGAGACCGCGTCACCCTTCCGGAGTCGGTTACGACGCTGCTGCTGGAGGGTTCCGGCGGCGGCAGGCTGGGCAAGGGCGGCGATAAGGTGAACTGGCCAGTGGCCAAGCTGGTGAATGGCGGCACGACCGACTTGAGCGTGGCGCTGGGACCGGAGACGGGCATCGGCGACAAGCTCTTTGCCGGACCGCTCGCGGCGGCGGAGAACTGGTGCGTGTTGGAGCGGCCCAAGGCGGGCGTGCGCATCAAGGTGAGCTTCGATGCCGCGGCCACGCCGTACCTGGGAATCTGGATCTGCCACGGCGGGTGGCCGGACCGGCCGGGAACCAAACAGGCCTGCTTTGCGCTGGAGCCGTCCACGGCGCCCGTGGACTCGCTGGCGAAGACCGGCCCGTGGTCCCTCGAACTGGCTCCAGGCCAATCCTACTCCTGGCCGATGATTGTTGAGATTGAATCCATCTAAAGGTGAACTGACATGCATGATCCTGCCATTCTTCGTTCGATGCACCTTGCCCGCTTTCAGGCGGAGCCGGCGATCTTTGTTGCGCCCGGCCGCGTAAACCTTATCGGCGAGCACACCGATTATGCCGAGGGCTTTGTAATGCCCGTGGCCATCAACTTCGCCACCTTGGCGGCCATCTCGCCGCGCTCGGACGGCAAGATCGTCATCTGGGCCGAGAATTACTCAGAAGAGAAGACCTTCGACGCTGCCGCCAAGCCCGTGGCCACCAAGCACTGGAGCGACTACCCGATGGGCGTGGTCTCCATCCTGACCGGCGAAGGCCACAAGATTCCCGGCTTCAGCCTGAGCATATGGGGCGATGTGCCGCTGGGATCGGGGCTGTCGAGCTCGGCTGCTCTCGAAGTGGTAACGGCGCTGGCCGTGCTGTCGCTCATTGGGGCCAGCTATCCGGGTCCGGTGCTGGCCCGGCTCTGCCAGCGCGTGGAGAACGAGTTTGTGGGCGCGAACTGCGGCATCATGGACCAGTTCATCTCCGCCAACGGCAAGGAGAACCACGCTCTGCTGCTGGACTGCCGCGACTTGAGCTTCCGTCTGGCGCCGATTCCCGCCAACGTGGCGCTGGTGATTGCCAACACGATGGTCAAGCACTCGATTGCAGGCGGGGACTATCCCACGCGCCGGCGCGAGTCCGAGGCAGCCTGCGCCATCATCAACGGCCACCGCGGCGGAGTGCCCTTCCTGCGGGATGCGACGCTGGACGATCTAGCGAAGTGGGGCCACGAGATGGCGCCCAAGTCCTACCTGCGCGCCAAGCACGTCATTACCGAGGACCTGCGCACCGTGGCCGCGTCGGAGGCGCTGCTCAAAGGCGATATGAAGGAAGTCGGCCGGCTGATGGCCGAGGCGCACATCAGCTACAGCAAGGACTTCGAGGGTAGTTGCGCGGAGGCCGACCTCATGGTCGAACTGGCCAATGAGCTGCCGGGGCTGATAGGCGCGCGGCTCACTGGCGGCGGCTTTGGCGGGTGCACGGTCAACTTAGTCGAGCAGGACAAGGCCAAGGCCTTCGCCGCCGAGCTGGGCAAGCGCTATGCCGCCAAGACCGGGATAACTCCCGAGATTCACATCTGCCGCGCCTCCGACGGCGCTCATCGGATCTCGTAGGTTTCCGCGTTACTGGTTTTCCAGGTCCCAAATCGAGACCTGGGGCACCCGACAGCGCGGAAATCCGCTCACCGCATTTTCCCGTTTGGATCGTTGGTCAGATGAGCGTCCACAGTGAAGGCATAAGCGTTCAGGGAAACCAGTGGTGCCATCCCATCCATCGGTTTCGCTGTTACTCCAATTCCGCCTTTCCAAACTTCGCAACCGAGTTTCTCTGCTTTGCTTTCTGCGGTAAATGGGGAGGTGTACATATCCATCACCGTAGCAATGCCGTGGTCTGCGCGCAGGTCACTCAACAGTGACACAGGGCAGATGATGGCATGGTCGGTTGTGTATATGGGAATGCTGTAGTCAAGAGGAGTGCTGGCTTTTTCCGGTTCGCTCGGCTTCGGTCTTGCCAGGTTGTAGAAGCACATCACCAGCATTCCGGCAATAATTAGCAAAAAGAGCTTTGTACCGAATTTCACGGAGCACTCCTCGCTGCCTAACCACAGACCGAAGTCGGGGACCGGCAGATTGAAGAAGCAGGAAAGCTAATCTCCCCAGTGTTCGCGGATAATCCTGTCGAATCTTTCCCAGGGGAGATGGCGCCTCTGTTTCCTGTAGGGGCGCCATTCAATTCCGCCTTTGCTGATTAAGAGAGTTCCAAGCTTGCCGGTTTCATCGTCGATCGTAAATTCCAGATCGGCGCTTCCGATCTCAAGTTCGGGCGTCTTCGTGAGCCTGACAGAGTGTTGAGCCATGGCAGGAATTATATACTGAGCGCCCCAGGTCTCGATTTTGAGACCCGGAAACCGATACCGTCCCAGTTTGATTCCTTAAGTCCACTGATCCATTTGCGAATCATGTCATAATGGCCTCATGGCGTACACAATAGGATTTTCACTAGGGCGTGTTAACACTAACTGCGATATAATCTCCGTATGGAGATCACGCCCGAGCAGTTCGAAAAGATCAAGGATAGCTTGCCGATTCAGCGTGGCAATGTAAGTTTACCGAACCTTCAAGTC
>Ga0326728_10024676_pt1 | contig 10864 bp, 5 predicted proteins | sample MB3enrmetagenome_FD_207602 | JGI IMG/M metagenome (GOLD analysis project Ga0326728, IMG submission 207602) | Lab enriched peat soil microbial communities from McLean, Ithaca, NY, United States - MB31MN | ecosystem: Environmental > Terrestrial > Soil > Wetlands > Peat | place: USA: New York...
GCCAGCTTTCTAACCGCGCACTACGGTGCTTCTTGGCTGTAGCTGCACTAGGTCTCGGCTGGGTGGTCATGGTTGCGGGCAGCGACCCAGGCCAGTCGCAGACGAAGATACAAACCTCCGCAGATCAGCAATCAGATAGCGGGCAGTTGCCAGCCGTTCGACTGGACGGCAACTATTTCTCGCGCCAAGGACGCCGCTTCATTCCCGTGGGCGCCAACTGGGTTCCCGCCCGAGCCGCCATGGAGTGGCCCTACGAATGGGATCCGAAGTCGATCGAGGCGGATTTCGCGCGCATGCACGAATTGGGCTTCAACGCCATTCGTCTCGATATGGTCTGGGGATGGTTCGAGCCGCGGCCGGGCGATTTCAATCCCGAGGCGTTCAAGGGGCTCGATTTTCTTGTTTCCTTGGCTCATCGTTATCACATTTACCTTCATCCCATGCTCTTGATCGGCGGCGAAGTGGGCGAGGCCTTTTGGGACGTGCCGTATCGCCAGGGCCGCAATCCTCAATCCGACCCGTACATGTTGCGCTTGGAGACCGACTTCGCAGCCGAGTTTGCTCGCCGTTACGGCAAGGAAACCGCCATTCTTGCCTGGGACTTGACGGATGAGCCTCCCTTCTGGATTTCCGATCAGACAACAGATTCCATGGCCATCAACTGGACACGTCTGCTGCGGGGGGCGATCCGCCGTTACGATTCTCTCCATCCTCTCGTCGTGGGCACCAGCATGGAGGACGTGGGGCACGGTCCCTTCCGTCCTGACAACCTCCGCGACGACGTAGACTTCTTCAGCGTGCACCCTTACTCCATCTACGCGCAAAAGCTCTTTCCCGATCCCATGCTTTCCGCGCGCGGAACGTATGGCGCAGCCTTTGAAACTGCGCTATCGGGGAGCGCCGGGCATCCGGTCATGGTTCAGGAGATCGGTGCTTCCTCGGCGCAATACGAGCCGGAGCAGATTGCCGCGTACCTTCGGGCAAATCTCTACTCCGCCTTGGGGGCCGGCGCGGACGGGTTTCTAATCTGGTGCTATACCGACGCTGCACCCCGGCAGTATCAGCTGGTCCCGTATCTGCGCTCTCCGCATGAAACGCAATTCGGATTGACGACCTGGGATGGGAAACCGCGCGCCGCAGGGAAAATGTTCGAAGACTTCGAAAAGATCGCAGGCAAGCTGGACCTTGCCGGCATTGAGCCTGCTCCTGCCGCAGCCGGCATTATCGTCCCTGACGAGTGGTCGAAGCCCTACGGTGACGCGCCGCATTTCGGGCTCACGGGGCCTGCGATAGTTCCATATACCTCAACCGACGAAGGCGGCGCGGTGGCGGGGCAGAAACTGCCCGATTTGGCGGAGGAGAATGATTGGCTGACCGGGAGTTGGCTCTCTGCGTTCATCCTGGCGCGACAGGCAGGCTTGAAGGCGGATTTTCCCCGCGAGTATTCGGATTGGCAATCGAGACCCTTGTTGTTGCTGCCCTCGCCTTTGACCAGCACCGACAATTTCCTTGTTCACGTGCACTCCGACTTCTGGGAAAAGGCACGCAGGTACGTCGAAAACGGCGGAGCCCTCTACGCTTCGCTCTGCGGGGACGCGGCAATTCCGGAAATGGAGAGCTTGTTCGGAGCGCGATTGGTGGATCATTCTCCCGTTAACGACGTGACCCTGAAGGTCGTGACCGATTGGGGCGGGCTGAAATCTGGTGACACGTTCCATTATTCCAGCGGCGGCGGACCCCGGCAATGGGCGGCCACACTCGATGTACGAGGCGGCACCACGATTGCCGTCGACCAGGACGGGCGCCCGGCGCTCGTCGCCAATCGCCTGGGCAAAGGCGCAACCCTGCTCTGCGCCTACCCGCTGGAAACCTACTTGGCCAATGTTCCGGCAGCCTTCGACAAAGAGGAGAACTCTTACCGCGTCTATCAGGCGTTTCGCGACTGGGCGGGAATCAAGTCCCGCTTCCGTAGCGATCAGCCTTCCGTGGAGGCAGTGTCGCTGGACGCGCGGGACCATGGTTATGTTATCGTTGTCAATCACCGCGGCAAGTCCGAGCATGTATCGGTGATTTCTGCGGAGCCATTGAAGTCAATCTGGCGCCTGACGCCCGACGGAGAACAGCCGGTGTCGTTTCAGGGCTCGCAGTGGGAAGTGGATTTGCAGCCCTATGACGCTGCGGTCTTTGGCTGGAAATAAAGCAGGGGCGGCCCTTGCGGCCGCCCCCACTGACCCTGGATTTGTTGCGCCGACCTTTAGGTCGGCATTTCGTGTGCTGACCTGAAGGTCAGCACTACACCAAGCTGCGCGACGTTGGAACCGGCCGGGTGAGGGGGTCGTTCGGCTGCAACGAAGGGAGTTCCCATGATCGGCGCCGTTGACATCGGCGGAACAAAAATAGCGGCAGGGATCGTGGACGAGCAAGGACGCGTCCTGGCTAAAGCGGAATGCCCCACGGACGTGCCCCGGGGCTTCGTCGATGCTATGCGGCGTGTGGCTGAAATGCTCGCTCAATGCGTCGATCAAACGGGGATTAAACTGCTGGGAATCGGCATCGGGTGCACAGGCCCGGTCGACCCGGTGTCGGGCGCGTTGGGCAATGTCAATCTGTTGCCGGGATGGGAGGGGGGCAACCCGGTTGAAACTCTGTCAGCGAGATTCGGTGTGACGGCAGCGATGGAGAATGATGCGGACGCAGCGGGTCTCGGAGAGGCGGTTTGGGGAGCCGGCAAGGGGAAAACCCGCCTGGTTTATGTGACCATCAGCACCGGGATCGGCGCCAGTGTGATTTTAGACGGCAAGGTCTATCGCGGGGCGGGCGGCTGCCATCCCGAGATCGGGCATCATGTTGTTGAACCCTCGGGTCCGCCTTGCTCTTGCGGCGCTCGAGGCTGCTGGGAGAGCTTGGCCAGCGGGCCGGCCATGGTTGAGTGGCTCCAGGCCAACGCTACGGGTAGTTTCAGCGGTCAGGAGTTAAGCGCCAAGCTCATCTGCGCGCGCGCCACCCAAGGCGACGAATGGGCCCGGCGCGCTGTAGAGCGCGAGGGCTACTACCTGGGCGTGGGCCTCGCCAATGTCGTCAGTGTGTTTACTCCGGACGCCATCGTGCTGGGAGGCGGCCTGATGAAAAGCGCGGATTTGTTTCTCGATCGCATTCGTCAGGTCATCCGCGAGAATTGCCGCCTGGTGCCCTTCGAGCGTGTGGAGATTTCACTGGCGTCCTTGGGCCCGGACGTGGCCCTGATCGGCGCGGCCCAGGTCTGGCACCATCGCTTCGCGAGGTAGGGGCGACCCTTGTGTCCCCCGCGTACTGAATGAGCAGCCCTCTCCCTTGGGGAGTCCGATTTCTGGTCCGATTAGGATCGGACCATCGCACCCCAGAAATCGGGGAGGGTGTCGCGCTCCGGCGCTTTCATCAGCCGGAGCGTGACGGGTGAGGGGTTACTTCGATATTGACACTCTCTGGAGATCATCGTGTCTGCTAATACACAATACACCATTATTGAAAACGACTACGTCCACGACATCCTTGACCAGCCCCGGGCGCTGGAGGCGACACTCCGCAGTCTCTCCGTGCCCAATGGCTTCCCCCAGATTCTCCGCCGACTGGAACGGGGAGAAATGCAAAGGGTTGTCCTGACGGGGATGGGATCGTCTCTCTATGTCCTCCACCCCCTGCACGCGCGGCTTACTGCCGCCGGCCTTGCCACCCTGATGATCGAGACTTCAGAATTGCTGTACTATTTCCCAAGCCTGTTGGACGAGCGGAGCCTCATCGTCGCGGTCTCTCAATCCGGGCGGAGCGCTGAAATCGTCCGTCTTCTCAACGATGGCGGACGCCGCTTCGGGATCATCGGCGTCACCAACACGGCGGACAGTCCCCTGGCCTTGCAGGCCGACAGTGCTTTTTTGACGAATGCAGGAGAGGAATTCTCAGTTTCCTGCAAAACTTATGTGGCAGCTCTGATGGCGCTGCATCACTTGGGATCTCTTCTGACGAATGCGAATTCCCATGAGACCGCCACCGAACTCGCACCGGCTGTTTCTGCGGCTCGGCGCTACCTGGAATCCTGGCGCGATCACGTTGTGGAATTAGCCGCTTGTCTGGAAGGCGCCCGTGACGTCTTCCTGGCCGGGAGAGGAGGGTCGCTCGCCGCTGTCGAGACCGGCGGACTCATCATCAAAGAGTCAACCCACCGCCACTCCGAGGGGATGAGCAGCGCAGCGCTCCGGCATGGGCCATTCGAGATGCTCAGTCAGGAAACCTTCGTTCTGGTTTTCGAAGGCGACGAGAAGACCAGTACATTGAATGTAAGACTGTTCGAGGACATCCGCCAGAACGGCGGCAGATCGGAATTAATCGGGCAGGATGCAGGACTCTCTTCCCTGCGGCTTCCGGAGGCGACTCCGAGCGTGTTGCCGATTCTCGAGATCCTGCCCGTCGAGATGGTTACCCTGGCATTGGCTGCACAAACCGGCCGCGAGGCTGGCCGCTTTACGTTGGGATCTAAGGTAACCACCGCCGAGTAGACCTGGCGCTTGTGCCCAGCCTCACTAACCGCAGATTTGTAGCGCCGACCTTCAGGTCGGCATGTTGCGTGCTGACCTGAAGGTCAGCGCTACGCAAGGCCGCATCTGCGCCGAGATTGATGCCCTCTCCCCCTTGGGGGGGGAGGGTGGCCCGCAGTCCCGGTGCACTTCATCGCGAGGCGGGCTGGGTGAGGGGGTCGGGCAAGGTCACAGAACGATGCGGGAATTCGAGGGCAGCCGGAAGGGCCGCCCCAACCTTACGAGGGAGCCGCGATCACTCATGACTCGTAGCCGGTACATGGTGGCTCTGGTCCTTACCACCTTCTTTGTTATTTCGTTTCTCACCAACATCCTTGGTCCTATTATCCCGGATATAATCAAGAGCTTTCACGTCAGCCTGACCGCCGCAGCCCTTCTGCCCTTTTCGTTCTTTATTGCCTACGGAGTACTTTCGATCCCTGCCGGATTTCTGGTGGAGGCGTGGGGAGAAAAGAAGGTAATGGTGCTCTCGTTTGCAGTGGCGCTGGCCGGCGCCTTGTTCTTCGCGCTTGTGCCGGTCTATCGAGTTTCACTGATCTCGCTTTTTCTGATCGGCGGAAGCATGGCTGCGCTCCAAGTCGCGATCAACCCTCTGTTGCGCGTCGCGGGCGGCGAGGAGCATTTCGCATTCAACGCGGCGTTCGCCCAGTTCGTCTTCGGCGCCGCATCGTTTGTCAGCCCGCAGGTTTACTCTTATGTGGTCCTGCACCTCGAGGCCCCGGCGAACCAAAACCTCCCGCTGAGAGTTTTGGGCCGAGCGGTTCCGGCCAGTTTGCCTTGGGTATCCATGTACTGGATCTTCACGGTGGTTATTGCCGTGATGCTAATCGCGCTCTGGACGTCCCGATTCCCGCGGGTGACGCGCACTGAAGAGGAGAGGGCCGGCGCCCTCGAGATGTACGCGCATCTGCTGAAGAAGCCTGTCGTCCTCCTGTTCTTTGCCAGCGTATTCATGTATGTGGGCTCGGAGCAGGGAACCGCCGACTGGATTTCCGAATTTCTGGCGCACTATCACGGCTACGATCCGCACACCACGGGCGCCGCGGCGGTGGCTTGGTTCTGGGGACTTTTGACGGCGGGTTGCGCGCTAGGCATGCTGCTGCTCAAGCTTTTGGACAGCCGCAAGGTGCTGCTCTGTTTCAGCCTTAGCGCGCTCGCGTGCCTGACGGTGGCCTTGTTCGGACCTGGATCCACAGCAAAGCTGGCATTTCCTGCCATGGGTTTTTGTGCGTCGGTGATGTGGCCGATCATCATTTCCCTGGGGCTGAACTCCGTGGCCGAATACCACGGACCGCTGGCAGGCATACTCTGCGTCGGGATTATGGGGGGAGCGGTCGTACCGTTGATTATCGGGCGGCTCGGAGATGCGTTCGGACTCCGCGCCGGGATGATGTTCCTCTACGTAACCTTTGGCTGGGTGCTCAGCGTCTCCTTCTGGGCTAAACCTCTGATTGCCAACGTGACCCTTCGCGATAAGAAAGCGCAACAGGCCGCAAGCTGAAGTAGTGTCCTAGTTTGGGCGTAGCGCCGACCTTTAGGTCGGCAAATGCTTGCCTGAAGGCCAGCGCTACGATCAAATTAGGACAGTACCCAAGCTGAGGTAGCGTCTCAGTTTGAATTCGTAGCGGCGAGTTTACCTCGCCAAATGGCGGCGCAAAGCCGCCTCTGCTTCGAACTGAGACACTACCCAGAATTCTCTTGAGGTTCGCTTTTCATTCGCCTATGATCCGCATTGTAGGCAGCCAATCCACCAGACGGAGGTTATTATGACGATCAGCGAAGCGCTCTTGCCTGAGTTAGACCAGGAGATAGCCAAGACACGCAAGACCCTGGAGCGGATCCCGGACAAGCCGGACTTCGTTCCGCATTCCAAGTCGATGCCGCTCGGCAAGTTGGCGCCCCACGTGGCGCAACTTGCCGGCTTCGGCCTAACAGTACTTACAACCCCCCAGTTGGACTTTTCTGCGGGCAGCTATAAGCCGTTGCCTTTCGAATCCGCAGCCCAGCTCGTCAGGGTATTTGACGAAGGCGCAGCCAAGGTCCGCCAAGCCCTCATCGACACACCCGACGAGGCTTGGAAAGAGAACTGGAAACTTGCCTTCCAGGGCAAGGCCATATTTGAGGGACCTCGGTTTTTGGCCTACCGGCAGATGTTCCTCAACCACCTGGTCCACCACCGCGCCCAGCTCGGCGTCTATCTGCGTTTGAACGGCCTTCCCGTCCCCGCCATCTACGGACCGTCGGCCGACGAGCCGTGGGCTTAGGAAGCACAAGTCCGGTGAGGGAAACAATGGATTCCCGCTTTCGCGGGAATGACGTGACTTTGATGGCCAAATCCGTAATGCAATCTTGATGTGGTTTCCGAGTGCCTGTCAGCCAACGGGCATGAGCGACAATTGGCCGCTGCTGAAAGGGAAAACCCCGCAGCGCCGCTCCACATCGAACCAAAAGGATAATGCTATTGATGCTGTGACACATTCCATTCATCCTTTGTCCGTGGCCGAGGACTGCGGTGCTTTTCGCCGTCGTCCCTCTGCGCACTTTGGTGAATCTTTTTGAGAGGCTAAACTTGGAATGAAACCTTCGCTTTTGCTGTTTTTTTTCATTGGGCTCATCTCACTAAGCGCTGATGCGGTCGCCCCACCCCCTTGCCTGGGAGGCGTTTCGGTCAGTACTTTTCGTCTTATGCTCCAGCCTGAGGGGAAAAGCCCCGCATTGCCACTTAGCTCCGTGAATCTCATCCAGCCGGGCGAGAAGCTGAAATATGAGCCCATCCACATACCCACCCCCATCAAGGACAAGGCGCAGATCGCGATTCTGCTTGTGCCGGCCTCCGCACTTGCCGGCGAGACTGGCCATGGCGGCTCCGGCACTGCGGCGGCGGGATCAGCGAGTGCTGAGAAGAGCAAAGCTAAGCAAAAGGACCTCGTGGTGTTGGAGGCTCGGCCGGCGAAGGACTCTGTCCAGTGGGTGATTCCGACGCGGGCGGCCATCGTGGGTGTGGTGTTCGGTCCGCATGGGCTGGATGTGAAAAAAGTCAGCTCGATGGTTGAGAAGAACGAGGAGTTGATCCCGCAACTCGCGGACTATGCGCAGCAGACTGCCACCGTTGAAGCGCTGGTTCAAACGCTGTCCCAAGTCGAGCAATCGCCGACTCCCGGAACAGACTTGAATGCAGCCTTACGTGGTTTTTCGTCCGCGTATGGTCTGGGAATCCCCAAACTCGATACCGCCGCTCCCACGGACCAGCAGGCGGCGCAATTGCTGGGAGCCGTAATGCCCTCTCTTTCCACCTACGATCCGCTCACTTCAGAACGAACGGCGATGCTTGCGCAGTCGACGGGGCTGGCCTCCTCGGTGGCAGCCCTCTTCTTCGGTACGCCGGTCGGCCTGGCCGCCGGGGGCGCGGCACTCTTTGAAAACCTCCGCATCATGGTTTTTCCAGACACCGATTTTCATGCCGCCTTCACGCAGTCCGTCCCCAGCGACGGACTAGCGCTCTGCAGCAAGGACCAGAAGCTCAAGCCGCGCACCCGCCCGGCATACTTGTGGATGCTGCGCGTTCCGGATGTGGGAGCGCCTGCGGCGTCGCTGCCAGAGACCCGGCGCCTGCCGCTGGGTTGGAAATCCATCATTAAGATTGCATGTGCGAACCCGAGCCAGCTCAAAAACCTCCCCCGTGTCCGTGACTGGGAATTAGTCTCCGGAGGCCACTCGGCGGAGGTTCCCGTGACCGTCAAACTGGGTGAACCGGATGACTCTTTGGAGCTAGACCTCAGCAAAACCAAACTCCCGGAAGGACAATACCGACTTGTCGCCAAGTGGGATTGGGACCCGATGGAAGTGCAGGGCGACATCAACTTGCGCCCCTTCGCGGATTTTTCTCACGCCAAGCTCAGCCCCGACTCCGAAGACCGCCTGGTGGAAGGCACAGGCCTGGTGAGGGTTCAACTGACGGGCGCGGATTTTGAATTTGTCAACAAGGTAGCACTTGTTCCTTCAGACAAGGCGGCAGGCTCTAGCCCTTCCTCTGCGCCATCAAAGGACGATGCCACACTCAAGGCCGAGGGGTTGCCCAAAGAACTGTCCTTCACTGTTCCCAAGTCCGGCAGCACGGGCGAGCAGACGACTCTGGATGTGGACATTGACACCGCCAAGTTGCCTGCCGGCTCCTATTTCCTGAAGCTGACCCAGACTAATGGTTCGAATCATGACCTCGGGCTCGTCGTCCACCCTCCCAACCCCACCTTATCCAATCTTCCCTTGCGGGCGAACCTGGGGGACACGCACCAGACCCTGGCGCTCGAGGGAACTGGATTGGAACGGGTTGAAGGGATTTCAAGCGAGAGTGCAACCTGGACCCTGGCTCCGGTGGCGGCGGATGTGCAGAACCTGCGCGAGCGAAAGGCCACCCTCAAGCTGATGCCAAAGGCGAAAAAGGGCGAGACGCTCGACGCCAGCTTGAAGGTTTCGGAGCTGCGCAGTCCCCTGAAGATCTTCGACATTGTGCAAGTGGTTGGGCCGCGGCCGAAAATTACCGGCGTGAACGAATCCGCCGCTCAAACGACGGATGTAGCCTTGCGCCAGGGCGAAATCGCCGCCGGCGGGCCGGTGAGTTTTTCGATCCAGACTGAAAACGCCGGATCGAATCCCGGCTTCGAGCTGAGCTGCTCGAACCAAGGCGATGTAAAGAAATCACTCTCTCTTCATCCCGGCGAGCGAGTCGGAACTGCGCAGTTAGACTTCGCCGGAGAAGGCATCCTATTCCTGTCCGTCGATCCGGGAGCGGTAGGCCGCTCCGGGTGCCAGTTGGAGGCCACGGTAAGCGGCGATGAGACCGGCGCCTCCGAGCCCTACTCTCTGGGACGAGTCATTCGCCTTCCGCACATTCAGAAATTTGTGCTCACCGACCAAAAGAAGAGCGGCGACCTTTTCCTAGGAAGCCTCACCGGCCAGGAGTTGCAAGTCATCGAGAAGACCGGCTGGGATAGCCAGGCAGGATACCCGGTGCAAGGCATCCCCGTCCCCGCGGCGGGTGACTCCGAGAACCAGACCTTACAAATCGAACTCCCGTGGCCGCCGCCCTCTCCGCGCGCGCCGCTTTACGTCTGGTTGCGCGGCGAAACCACCGGGCGCGTCACTGAGGCGAGGTACTAATGCCTTGTTGCAGCTAAGGTTCTCAAAATAATCAGCTCATACTAGCGGCTCCGCCGCCCCCTATGCGGAAAGGCTCCGAAGGTGTGAAAAAATCGCCCCCACGTGTCATCCTGAGCCCGTCAGCCGACGGGCGAAGGATCTCAGCAGTTGTCCTTTCTTTTCGGCGCGTGGCGAGGAACTGCGGAGATCCTTCGCTTCGCCCAGGATGACAGCGAGTGGGCCCAGGATGACAGAAGGTGTGAAAGAACCTCCCGTAGGGGCACGCCATGGCGTGCCCCTACCAGAGTTCTCAACGGCTTGCATGAGCCAAGATGATGCGCCCCCCGATTTTTTCACACCTTCACAGCGAATGGGCTCAGCATGACAGATTTCAAATTTCTCACGCCTTCGCAGCCTTTCCGCATAGGGGGCGGCGCAGCCGCAGACCAGACCGACTGGCTCAAGCTAATCTCGACGAAACTCAGGCCTTACTCACACCTCCGCACTTATTGGCATCGTTCACTTTTCAATCACTTCCTCGCGCTCCGCGTCAAAGTAATACACCTTGCCGGTCCGGTAAGAGCGCACGGAGAGGTCGCACGCCACTGAAACCTTATAACCGATATCCACGTTGCAATTCGGCATTTGCCGCGATCGCACGCAATCGAAGAAGTTGTCGACGTGTTTAAGATCGCCCTCGTTTCCCACGCCATCCACGCGCACCTGGTCGTTGCCGTACTTCTTGTTGAATTCCTCGACGAACGGCGACTCAGGGAGTATGTCCGCGTAATCGTACTGGCGGGACGGCGGCCCTTCCCATTCGTCGCTCAGATGAATGGTAGCTTTGGTTCCCCGGATCATCGTCATAGGTCCGTTCTCGTTGACCTGTGATGACTGCACCGTCATCGAGTACCTGCTCGGGTAATCGGCGACGGTCAGGAAGGTATCAGGGACCTCGCGGCCGTCGTCATAAACCCACAGACCGCCCATGCCCGCCACGCGGGTTGGAAAGTCGTTGGCTACTCCGACATGAAACGGCGCCACGATGTGATAGTGCAGGTCGGTGGCAATGCCGCCTGAATAGTCCCAGTACTTGCGGAAGCGGAAAAACCGGTCTGCGTTGTAGGGAATCTGGCGAGCGGACCCGAGCCACTGTTTCA
>Ga0326728_10024678_pt1 | contig 10862 bp, 9 predicted proteins | sample MB3enrmetagenome_FD_207602 | JGI IMG/M metagenome (GOLD analysis project Ga0326728, IMG submission 207602) | Lab enriched peat soil microbial communities from McLean, Ithaca, NY, United States - MB31MN | ecosystem: Environmental > Terrestrial > Soil > Wetlands > Peat | place: USA: New York...
CGGACAGGTGTGGAAAGTGCCCCCCGGCTAATACCCATCTATTCCCATCGTTATATTCCCGCGGAGCCCGAGCTAGCAGGTAACCCGGTGTTCTCGGTGTACCAAACGGACATCATCTATTACGGCCTTGACTTGCGACGATACTTTTCATGCGAGTTCGATGGTCTTGACCACGCACAAGCCATCCGCGGTGATCTGCGTCCTATAAGGTTTTGGACCGACGTCATAGAATACTATACGTGAGTAGAGGCGGCTTTAAGCCGCCAAGTGGCGAGGTCAACTCGCCGCTACGGACCAGATTGACCCACGACCTCTGGCCGCGCTTGTGCGGGCATTTTGCGTAAGTTAAGATAATAATTTGCGGTTTTGAACATCCAATAGTTTAGGGATATGTGCGACTTCACTTGGAGGTGTGGTCTTGGCAGAAGCTCCCCAATACGATGTTGTAGTGATTGGCAGTGGCCCGGGCGGATACGTGGCGGCGATTCGCGCCGGCCAGATGGGCCAGAAAACCGCCATTGTTGAGAAGGACGACAAGTGGGGCGGCACGTGCCTGCACGTCGGCTGCATTCCCACCAAGGACCTGCTTCTGAGCGCCGACGTCTTCGACTATGTCCGCAACGCCAAGGAATTCGGCATTATCGACAGCAATGTCTCCGTCGATTGGCAGGCCGTCCTGGCGCGCAAGACCAAGGTGGTCACCAAGCTGGCCAAGGGCGTGGAATTCCTGCTCAAGAAGAACAAGGTGGACATGATCCGCGGCTTCGCCAAAATTTCGGGCCCTGGCAAAATCAGCGTGACGGACCCCCAGGGCGCGACGCGGGAAATCACTGCGAAGAATATCGTGCTGGCCACGGGCTCCGAAGCCCGCATGTTGCCGGGCCTGGAAGCGGACGGCAAGACGCTGCTTACCAACAAGGAAATTCTGAACCTGCCGGCGATTCCGAAATCGATGGTCATCATCGGCGCGGGGGCGGTGGGCGTGGAATTCGCTTCCATCTTCCAGCGATTTGGAACCAAGGTGACGGTGCTGGAAATGCTGCCCCGCGCCGTGCCGCTGGAAGACGAGGAAATTTCCACCGAACTCGAAAAAGCGCTCAAGCACCAGGGCATCGCCATCCAGACTCAGGCCAAGGTAGCGAAGGTTTCGAAGACCGCTACCGGGGTTACCGTGGAATATACCGTGGGCGATGGGAAACCGCAGACCCTCGATGCGGAAACGTGCCTGGTGGCCGTGGGACGCGCTCCCAATACCGCAAACATTGGCCTCGAAAAAACCCGCGTCATACTGGAGCGCGGCTTTGTGAAGACCAATGGCTTCATGCAGACTGATGAACCCGGCGTTTACGCCATCGGCGACATCGTGGCCAACAGCCCGCTGCTCGCCCACGTGGCCTCGATGGAGGGCATCGTGGCCGTCACCCATGCGGCCGGCAAACACGCCGAACCCATCAATCACCGGCAGATTCCCAACTGCACTTATACCGAGCCGGAAGTGGCCAGCGTGGGATTGACCGAGCGCCTGGCGCGCGAAGCCGGCCACCAGGTGAAGATCGGAAAGTTTCCCTACGCGGCGGTCAGCAAGGCCGCCATCCTGGGCACGCGCGAAGGCTTTGTGAAGGTGGTCAGCGACGAGGAGTACGGAGAAATTCTGGGCGTCCACATTATCGGGCCGCGCGCCACAGAAACCATCGCCGAGGCGGTCATGGCCATGCGCCTGGAAGGCACGGTGGACGACATCGCCCACACTATCCACGCCCACCCCACGCTGTCAGAAGCCGTGGGCGAAGCCGCCCACGCGGCCGTCGATTGGCCGATCCATATCTAGGTTCTGGGGGCTGGGGGGTTGGGGCAGACGAAAAGGGTAAAGGATGAAGGGTAAAGTAAGTGAAACCTCAGCTTTTAGCCTTTACCCTTTATACTTTACCCTTCGCACTTCACCCTGACACCTGACACCTTGCACCTGACACCTTCTTCCCATGCTCCTCCACCTCGAACAACTCGGGCTCATGGATTACGCGGCGGCGCTTGCGCTGCAACGCGAGCGGGTAGCGCAGCGCAAGGTTGACGCCATTCCTGATACGCTTTTGCTGCTCGAACACCCGCACGTTTACACGTTGGGCCGCAATGCCCGCGGGGAAAACATTCTGGTGTCCGAGGAGTTTCTCGCCTCGCGCGGGGCGCAGGTTTTCCACACCGACCGCGGGGGCGACGTGACTTACCATGGCCCTGGCCAACTGGTGGGTTATCCGATTCTCGACCTTACCCGCCACCGGCGAGACATTTCCTGGTACATGCGCTCGCTGGAAGAGGTCTTTATACGCACGGCACGTGACTATGGTATAGATGCCGGCCGCTCCCAGGGCGCGGCGGGCGTCTGGGTGGGGAATAACAAACTCGTGGCAATGGGCGTCCACCTCTCGCGCTGGGTCACTTCGCACGGCTTCGCCCTGAACGTCTCGACCGACCTGCGATATTTTGAGTGGATCGTTCCCTGCGGCCTGCCAGGCAAGGGAGTGACGTCCCTCGCCAAACTCCTTGGCCATGTGGTACCAATGGAAGAAGTCACGGAGCACGTGGCGGAGCACTTTGGGGAAGTGTTTGGGGTTGAAGTAGTCGAGAGCCAAAAGTCGAAGGTCTAAAGCCAGGCCGGATCAAAGTAGGCCTTCCCTCCTGTCGAGGAGTGCCGAGGAATCGTCGAGGTCGACGCCTGGACATAGGCCACCGCGCGATTTCGATACCGGCATAACGACCCGGGCACAGCGGGCGGCCTGTGGATCTGATCGGGCGAGCACCAGCCGCAAGCCTTGTTCGATGAGAGAGGTCACGGTTTCACCTCTCGCGTGCGCGGCGCGTTTCAACTGCCGGTGCAGATTGTCGTGAAGACGGGCCGTGGTTCTCATAATTCGAAACGTATCAACGGTATGTCAACTTGTCAACAAGGGGACTATTCAACGGAGGCCGTTGACCTTGGCGGCGTGCTGCCCTACGATGGTGAGTTGGCGCCTGCGCTGCCACGGACAACTGACAACGCACCACGGACAACTTTTGCATAACCCGGTGAGGTAGATCATGGCCACAAACGTCATCATGCCCCAAATGGGGGAAAGCATCGCGGAAGGAACCATCACCAAATGGATGAAGAAGGTGGGTGAGCACATCGATCGCGACGAGCCGCTGTTTGAAATTTCCACCGACAAGGTGGATGCGGAAATTCCCTCGCCCGCCGCCGGAGTGCTGACGCAGATTCTGGTGAAGGAAAACGAGACGGTGGCGATCAACACGGTGGTGGCGGTGATCGATGGCGAGGGGGACGTGGCGGCTCCCCCGGCAACCAAGGCGGCCGCACCCGCTCCGCCCGCGGCTCCTAGTGCCCCGCCCACCCCTGCGGCCCCCGCCGCGTCGGCGGCAGTTGCCCAGCCTGCGGCCGAGGAGCAGGAAAATGGCGAGGCCGGGGACATCCGCACCTCTCCGCTGGTGCGGCGCATCGCCCGGGAGAATAACGTGGATTTGAGCGACGTGAAGGGCACGGGGTTGGGAGGCCGGGTGAGCAAGAAAGACATCCTAGATTACCTCGACCAGCGCCGTCAAGGCGTTCCGGCAGCGCCGCCACCCAGCGCTGCCGCCCCATCCGTTGCCCCGCCCGCGGTGCAGCCGACGGCGGCTCCCGTGGCGTTTACGGGAGCGACGCAGATTGTGCCCATGACGCCCATGCGCCAGAAAATTGCTGAGCACATGGTGATGAGCAAGCACACCTCCGCGCACGTTTACACCCTGGTGGAAGTGGAAATGACCCGCGTGGTGGCCACCCGCGAGCGATTCAAGACGGAATTCGAACAGCGCAATGGCATCAAGCTGACCTACACGCCCTTCTTTGTAAGGGCTTCGGTGGAAGCGATCAAGGAATTGCCCATCATCAATTCATCCCTGGATGGCAATAACATCATTTACAAGCGCGACGTGAACATCGGCATCGCGGTGGCGTTGGAGAACGGCTTGATCGTGCCGGTGGTGAAGCGCGCGGATGAGAAGAATTTCCTGGGCGTGGCGCGCGCCGTACAAGACCTCGCTGACCGCGCCCGCACCAAGCGGCTGAGCGTTGAAGACGTCCAGGGCGGGACCTTTACCATTACCAATCCGGGCAGTTTCGGCGGGTTGTTCGGGCTGCCCATAATTAATCAACCCCAGGTGGCCATCCTCGGCGTGGGCGCCATTGAGAAACGCCCGGTGGTCCGCGACGACGCCATCGCCATCCGCCACATGGTCTATCTTTCCGTTTCCTACGACCACCGCGTGATCGATGGCGCCGTGGCGGAACGATTCATGGGGAAGATCAAGCACATCTTGGAAAATTGGGAGGAGGCGGTGCTGTAATTTTGGATTTTGGATTAGACGACTCTTCGCGTATCCCCTCCCTGATTACGGAGATCACGAAGGAGAGGTTGTGGCTTTTCAATCCAAAATCGCAAATCCAAAATCCAAAATGACTTTACTGTCCCGCCGCGCTCACGCTATCGACCAGATTTTCCAGGGCGTCGAGGCAGGCATTGGGGTCCACGTTGTGATGTTGGAGATTGGGCAATAATTGGGTCAGGTTCAAGGCAAAGAAGCGTTTGCCCGCCTCTTTTTGGCCGACCATGGCGAAATCCACGGCCACCGTTTGCAGAAGATCCATGGTGCGGTTGTTCTCCTGCCGCCACTTCGCCAGGTCCCGGCGAAGCACCTCCTGAAGAAAATCACCGAAAATTACGGTCTCGTCCTGAAAGTGGTCGCCGGCATAGGCGTAAACAGCCTGCACGTCGGCAGCATCATAATGCGTTCCGCAGGTGGTGATGTAGGGGCGATGGGCGATGCACTGCCAACCCGCGCCCTTGACGAGTTTGCGCACTTCCAGGCCCTCAAAGGGCATTCCATCGATTCCGTCGATGCGGCCGATGGGGGTTGCCGCATCCTTGCCGAGTTCGACAAGGGTGGCCTCGGTGCAACAATGCTCTCCGCCTGAATATTGGCCAATAATAATATCCGCAGCTCCCTTGCCGGTGAGGTCGCGGGTATAGGAAGGGCGTTCGCGGCCCCCGGGCGCGGGAAGGCCTTGACGACCGTTGAAATCATAGAGAGCCGACCATGCGTCTTTGGAACCTTCCAGGGTATCCAATTTGAAAACCGGCTGGTCCGCATGGTCGTAAACAACAATTCGCCCCGGGGCGAAGACCAAGGGGGCAGGGGCGGCGCGGTAAATGGCGGCACGATAATCGCCCAAACGATAGGTCTTCAGCCGCTCGTAACCGGCGATGTCCGGAACCTGCCCGCGCACGCCCCCCGGGGTCAGGAGGAAATCCTCGGCGGAGCTCGCGACGTCCTTCAGGTCAGCAGGATTCCATCGGCGCTGGACCGCCAGGACCGCCAACAGAATCACCGCCGCCAGCGCAATGGAAACAATGCTTTCACCTTTCTCCATAAAGTGTAGTCCCAAGTCCGGGGTCCGGAGTCCGAAGTCGGAGGATCAGAAAGCTCGAAACGTGGACCTCCACTGTCGTATCTTCTAATCTCCAGTTTCGAGTCATGACTTCGGACCTCGGACTCCGGACCCCGGACTTACGTTTCACGCGCGGCGAAAAGCATCGAGGCGCCAGCAGTCTTCGCTCAATTGATGGCGGAGGATGTAGGTATTGCCGTCATCCGCCCGGACCTTGAAGCATTGGTATCCCACACCATACCACTGGTCCAGAATTTCCTCGACTTCATGCTTGGGCGCCCCGGCAAAAGCAAAGCGCCGGGGCCGTTCGTCTGCCCGGTAGCCAGAGTAACATTCTACTTGGAGTTCCATGTCGGTCAGAAGAAGTCAGAAGTCAGGAGTCAGAAGTCAGGAGTCAGGAGCCAGGAGCCAGAATAGTGGTTCTTGGCCGCTTCGGTACAGGTTACTGAAAAATTTAGAGTCATCGGTCACCAACTTACAGATTCTGACTCCTGGCTCCTTACTCCTGCATTTCAGGCTCCGGCGGGCAGCGCCGCTTCGCGCAGGAATTTCGCCGACTCTTCCGGAGGAGTGGGGTTGATATAGAAACCTGTGCCCCACTCAAAGCCTGCCAATTTGGTGAGTTTGGGCATGATCTCCATGTGCCAGTGAAAATAGTCCTGGGCGGATTCCCCGATGGGTGAAGTGTGAACGATATAGTTGTAGGCGGGAAAATCCAGCACGCGGTCCAGACGCGCGAGCATGTCCTTGAGCATGGGAGCGAGCTGCTCGAATTCGCGCTTTTGGGATTCCTCAAAATTGCATTGATGCATTTTGGGAAGAATCCACATTTCGAAGGGAAACCGTGAAGCGAAGGGGGCGATAGTGATAAACCCGTCGTTCTCGGAGATCAGCCGGACTTTGCTTTCGGTTTCCTGCCGGATAATGTCGCAGAAGATGCAGCGTTCCTTGAAGTTGTAGTGCTCACGCGCGCCATCCACTTCCTCGGTCACGCGTTTGGGGACCACCGGCAGGGCGATGAGTTGGGAGTGGGTGTGTTCCAGTGAGGCGCCGGCGGCATCGCCGTGGTTCTTAAAAATCAGGATGTACTTGAAGCGCCGGTCCTTCTTCAGGTCGATAATGCGGTCACGATAGGCCCAGAGCACATCCTCCACCTGCCGCACCGGCAGGGTGGCCAGGGTCAAGTCGTGTTTCGGCGTTTCAATGATGACCTCGTGCGCGCCGATGCCATTCATCTTGTCATAAAGGCCCTCGCCCTGGCGGTTCAGTGAGCCTTCAATCCCCAGGGCGGGAAACTTGTTGGCCACCACGCGCAGCGACCAACCCGGAGTGTTGGGGCGGCTGCCGTCACTGCGATAAGCGAGAATTTCCGGCGGGGTCTTGGATTCATTGCCATAACAAAAGGGACAAAATCCCGAGCCGCGGATTTGTACCTTATCACGAACAAAATCCGTCGGCCGCTTGGCCCGGTCGGTGGCGATGATGACCCACCGCCCGGTTACAGGATCTTTGCGAAGTTCAGGCAAGGTCGTTGCTCCTTAGCGTTCAGCCGTCAGCGATCAGCTTTCACTGCTCTCAGACCTTAAAGGCATCCTTGATCAGTCGAACTTGCAGGCCGGCTTCCGCGTTCCAAGCCACGCTCGCGACGTCGAACCGGTAGCTCGGCGGCCGGCGGCCCAGGCGGCGGAGGTATTCGCCGGCGGCCCGGCCAATGCGTTTCTGTTTCGCCCGGGAAACCGCCGCCTCGGGCGGGCCACCCTCCGCAGTCGTCCGGGTTTTCACTTCCACAAACGACAAGACAGGGCCATCCCAACCGACCATGTCAAGCTCCCCCGCCCCGGAGCGGGCGCGGCGATTCCGCGCCACAATCGTGTAACCGGTGTGCCGCAGGTACCAATAAGCCAGGGTTTCGCCGCGCGCCCCGGTTTTCAAATGTTCCGCTTCGCTGGAGGGAACCGGCGTCGCGTGGGAGGCAAGGCGCGCACGCTGGCGTTCCTTCCAGACCAATAGTTGATACATCACATCCGCGAGAAGGCTCATGCTGGTTCACCTTAAAGGTGTCAGGTGCCAGGTGTCAGGTGTCAGCGGAACTATTTAACGATGTTGGGTATGATGAGACAGCGTTTTTACCATTTACTATTTACCATTCACCATTCGCTGCTTCCCCTTACACCTGATACCTGGCACCTGACACCTGGCACCTCGGTCAGTGCTCCACCTCTGTGATGCAGCGATCCAGTGTATCGACCGCGCAATCCGCCTGCTCGCGATCAATCACCAGCGGCGGCATCAGCCGGACAGTGCTCTCCCCGCAGCCCAGGACGAGCAAGCCAAGCTCAAAGGCCCGTTCGATCACCCGGTTGCGGGCTTCCGCATGGGGCTCGCGGGTTTCCTGGCTCTTCACCAACTCGATGCCAATCATCAGGCCGCGGCCGCGCACCTGGCCAACGAACCGGTGCTTGTGCGGCCAATCGACGATTCTCCCCATGATGTACTCGCCCACCCGGGCGGCGTTGGCGATGTACTTCTCCTCCAGCAGGCGAATGGTCTCCAGCGCCGCCGCGCAGGCAACGGGATTGCCTCCAAAGGTGGAAGCGTGGGCGCCCGGCCCCCAATCCATCAGCTCGGCGCGGGCCACGGTGACGCCCAGCGGCAGGCCGGAGGCGATACCCTTGGCGCTGACCAGAATGTCGGGCACCACCCCCACATGGTCGCAGGCCCACATTTTTCCGGTCCTACCCATGCCGCTCTGCACTTCGTCAAAAATCAGGAGGATTCCGTACTTGTCACACAGTCTCCGCAGGTTGTCGAGGAAGCGGGGAGGCGGAATCACATACCCGCCCTCGCCCTGAATCGGCTCCACGACGATGGCCGCCACTTCATCGGGGGGCACTGCGGTCTTGAACAGTTGCCGCTCGATCAGGTCTGAGCAGACGCAATCGCAGACGCAGTCCGGCGCGCGGTGGCCTTGCGGGCAGCGGTAAGGATTGGCGTAGGGCACATGGACGACCCCGGGGATGAGGGGGCCGAACCCGCGCCGCTGAACCGCCTTGCTGGCCGTCAGCGAAAGCGCGCCCATGGTCCGCCCGTGGAAGCAACCGAGAAAGGCAATGAACCGGTGGCGCTTGGTGTGATAGCGCGCAATTTTCATCGCCGCTTCCATGGCTTCAGTGCCGGAATTGCCAAAGGACACGCGCTTGGGAAACGTTCCCGGCGTGATGTGGGCCAGCTTCTCCGCGAGTTGTGCCAGCAGCGGATAGTAGAAATCCGTCCCCGACATGTGGATCAGGGTTTCGGCCTGCTTCTGGATCACGCGCACGATGTCAGGATGGCAATGGCCGGTGGAAACCACGGCAATCCCCGCCGCAAAATCCAGAAATAGGTTGCCATCAACGTCTTCGATCATGGCGCCCTGCCCGCGTTTGGCCACCAGCGGGTAGTCACGGGTGTAGGAGGGCGAAACATACTGCCGGTCGAGCGCCAGGATCTTCTGGGCTTCGGGCCCGGGAAGCGGCGTCGAAATGTGCGGAAGCTTGTTTTCCATAGAATCTCCCCTCTCCGCTGCCCTGGGCAGCGCAAGCGTTGGTTTCGGGATCCTTCAGTGGAGATTGCGGAGAGGTTTAATCGCCCCCGAATAGGTTGGGCCGGGCCAATAAGGGAAGACTGATGCGTACAATCCTCATGGTCATTTCCGCTTCCAACGCGTTCCAGCTTTCGTATCTTCCAGTATAACACCGGCCTTGAGCAAGTTCGCCCGAATCTCGTCAGAGCGCGCATAGTGGCCCCCCCGCCGGGCCGCGACGCGCTCCGCAATCAATTTCTCAATGTCTTCATCATGCAGCGTATCAGCAAGCTCCCCGCCCGGGTGGCCGTTACCCGTTCCCGGCGCCACCCTCTCCGCGCTTGCCTCGGCGGTGGAATCCCCCCCCGTAGCCAGGGATTTGACGAAGCCAAATTTCACCAGCTTCGCGTGGTCATCATCTTCCAGCACGGCGAATATCCGATCCCATCGCTCCAGGGTATCGAGAAAGGCGCCGCGGTCCGCGTCATGGAATTCCCCCCGGTCCATGGCCGTGTTGCCCTCGCGGACCATGTCGAAGATTGCGCCCAGCGCCTCCGCCGTGTTCAGGTTGTCGTCCAGCGCCGCTTCAAACTTCTGACGCGCCTCGCGCGCGCGATTTTGCAGGGTCGCGCTCTCGCCGCCAGGAAAGGCCTCTTTAGTCAGGCGGTAGCGGAAATTGCGCAGCCGGTCAATCGACTGCTGCGCCTGGTGCAGTCCTTCAAAGGTGAAATTGAGCGGTTTGCGGTGGGGCACCGAGGCCAGAAGGTAACGCACCGCCGAGGGCTTATAGCCTTTGTATATCAGGTCGCGAAGGGTGTAGAAGTTGCCGAGCGATTTCGACATCTTCTCGCCGTTGACGATCAGGTGCTCGGCGTGCATCCACACCTTGACGAAGGGCTTGCCGGTGGCGCCCTCGCTTTGCGCGATCTCGTTTTCGTGGTGGGGGAAGATCAGGTCGCTGCCGCCGGAGTGAATATCGAAACTCTCCCCCAGGAATTTCATCGACATGGCGGAGCACTCAATGTGCCACCCGGGGCGGCCGGGGCCAAAAGGCGTTTCCCAGAACGGCTCGCCTTCTTTCGCCGCTTTCCACAGCACAAAGTCGCGCGCATTCTCCTTGTCGTACTTATCGGAGTCCACGCGCGCGCCCGCCCGCACTCCGGAGAAGTCCACATGCGCCAACTGGCCATAATGCGGGAAGGCGGAGACTTTATAGTAAATCGACCCTTCGCTCGCGTAGGCAAATCCCTTGTCCACCAGCGCCTGGATCAGCTTCAGCATCTCGGGGATGCAGTCTGTGGCGCGAACCAGGTGCTCCGGCTCTTCCAGGTTCAGCAGTTGGCGATCGGTCAGGAAAGCCTCGATGTACTTTTCGGAATAGGCGCGCAACGGCATCCCCGCCGCCTGCGATTCGCGGATGGTGTTGTCATCAACGTCGGTGAGGTTGATGACGTGGTCAAGCTCATAACCGGCGTACTTCAGGTAGCGGCGAAGAATATCCTGAAAAAGGAAGGTGCGGAAATTGCCGATGTGCGCGAAAGCGTAAACCGTGGGACCGCAAGTGTACATGCGGACGGTGTTGCCCTCGAGAGGATGGAATTCCTCGCTCTGACGGGTCAGCGTGTTGTAAAGGCGTATGGGCATCAGTGCGGATCGTTTCGTAAGACGGTCAAACGAACAATTCTATGGGGTGCCTCGATGCCAAGTCAAGAAGAGAGCAGCGAAGGGGTGTGCGACATAGAAGATAGAAGCGGTGAATTTTCTTTTTTTATGCTATATTTCTGAGCGTATATAGATGCTCAGATAGGAGGCTCCCATGCCTGA
>Ga0326728_10024679_pt1 | contig 10861 bp, 13 predicted proteins | sample MB3enrmetagenome_FD_207602 | JGI IMG/M metagenome (GOLD analysis project Ga0326728, IMG submission 207602) | Lab enriched peat soil microbial communities from McLean, Ithaca, NY, United States - MB31MN | ecosystem: Environmental > Terrestrial > Soil > Wetlands > Peat | place: USA: New York...
GCATCGTTGCACCCGATGTCGATCACGAGGTCCGACGGGCCCAACCCTAACCCCTCGACGAGCAAAGCACTGAGGTCGGCGAAGTGGGCTCTCAAGGTCTCCGACGCGGAGGACACGTAGAGGTAGTCGGAAAACATCGCGCCCGGAGGAACCCGCTCGGTCAGTTGCACGTGGTTGCAGGCGTGGCAGTACCCCACCCGCAAGGGAAAGCGCGCCTCTGGTCTGTCTAGCTCAGCCGCCGTCGGGAACTTGTTTGCCAAAGCGGTCTCGCCGAAATCGATGAAGACCTCGACAGCGATCCTGCCGCAGGCGATGCAAGCTGACCGAGACCGAGCTTCTACAGGCGACGTCATTGCTCGAACGGGATCACGACGTGGGAGCCGTGCACCTCGTGGGCCACTGGGAGCTCGGTAAAGCCGGCGAGGGCATGCCTGACGGCCTCTCGCCGATCAGGAGGCGTGACGAACAGGAGGAACCCACCCCCACCAGCCCCACACAGTCGGCCTCCATGGGCACCGGCGGCAATCGCGCGCTCGTACAGTTCGTCGATCGCTCCGCTGCTGATGCCCGAGGCGAGTCCTCGCTTGAGCCGCCAGCCGTGGTCGAGGACGCGGCCGAAAGCAGCAAGGTTGAACGGATCGGTGCCAAGCACGGCCTCGAGCTCGACCACCTGGTCGGACATCTTGCGAAGGCGGCCCCGCTCGGCTTCGACGTTCGCTCGCTGTTCGGCGAGCACGGCTCGGGCATCACGCAGGTTGCCCGTCCAGAACATGAGCAGCGACTCGAAAAGCTCGCTGCGAACAGACTGAGCCAGGTTCTTCGGTCGAACGCTGACTGTGTCGTCCGACTTGAACGTGAAGACGTTCAGACCACCGAACGCCGCAGCATATTGGTCCTGCTTGCCGATCGGCTCGCCGAGGACGTCGATCTCGATGTGACACGCTTCCTCGGCAAGCTGCCCAGCAGACACGCGCTCGCCCTTCACCGAATGCAACGCGTTCAACAAGCCCACCGCGAGCGCGCTTGATCCGCCGAGTCCCGTCGACACGGGTACATCACCCACCATGCTGATGTAGATAGGAGGATCGACTTCGAGCAGACGCAGGCACTCCCGTACGATGTTGTTCTCGATCTCGTCGATGGTTTGGACTTCTTCACTGACCTTGTAGTTCACGCGGATCGGCTCATCGAAGAGATTGCTGTGCCGTTTGACAGTCACGTACACGTACTGAGTGATCGTCGTGGACAGCACAATGCCGTCATCTTGCTCGTAATAGGCAGCCATGTCCGTACCTCCGCCCGCAAAGCTGATGCGCAACGGTGTGCGAGTGACGATAATGCCAGACATGTCCGGCTATCTGCTCTTGAGAGACCAGTCGTAGGGAATCTGGTCGGAGGCTGGATCGATCCGAATCATCTCTCCTGGGTCATGAGGCTCCGTCGCCGCGTTGGCCAAGATGGTCATCGAGTCACCATAGGCTTTGTATCCGTTGGCGATACCGGGAGGAATCTGAACGAGAACGTAATTGTCCTCCCCCAAGAAGATCTCTTGAAGCTCTCCCTTGGTAGGTGAATTCTCACGCAGGTCATACAGAACGAGCTTCGCGTGACCTGAGATCACCGCATTGTTGATCGTCATGGACTGATGCACGTGCCACGCCTTGATCGTGCCGGGCCAGGCGCAGGAGAAGTAGATCTCCCCGAACGCGATGAAGTGGTCATCGGTCGACTTCAACATGTGCATGATCTTGCCCCGCTCATCGACTATCTGTCGCAGGGGTACCACCTTTACTCCGTCGATCATCGCCCCACCTCTAGAGGAACGGCCCACCGCAACGAGCCGTCGAGCGTCTCGCTCGAAATCAGGTGCCTGAGCCAGGCCACACGGGTGAATCTCGGATCGGTGAAATCGCTCAAGGTGAGTCCGATCCGTTCAAAGGTGCCGATCAGTTGTTGCGCGCCGCTTTGCGCCGTCCAACGGAATTCGAACGCGGGAAACGTGCGGGCGAACTTCGAGAAGTCGGCCCGGTAGGTTCGCTGATCGGCGTCGGTGCTCCCGAGCACCTCGACCTCACAGCCCGGCACGATCTGGGCCACTATCTGTGCGAGATCGACAATCTGGTGGTTGAGGTGCTCGGCGCCCGTATTGAAGGCCTGGTTGTGCACATCCGCCACCGGTGCCTCCAGAGCGGCCTGAAAAGCCCGAGCGACGTCCTCCACGTGGACGACCGGTCGCCACGGAGTACCGTCACCCACAACACTGACCCGACCGGTGGTGAATGCCCCACCCGCCAGATTATTCAATACCGTGTCGAAGCGCATACGGGGTGACGCGCCGTAAACAGTTCCATTGCGCAAGAACACCGGAGAGAAGTCGTCGTCGGCCAGCTCTCTTATCGACACCTCGCTCGCCACCTTTGAGCGAGCGTAGGTCGTCCGTGGATCGAGTGTCGCGTTCTCGTCGCAAGTCGCGGCGCTCGATGCACCGTACATTATGCAGGACGACGAGAACAGAAACCTGCTGACGCCCGCGCTCTTGGCAAGTTCCGCCAGGCGTACCGAGGCGCGGTGGTTGATCTCCTCGGTCCATTGCTCGTCGAGATTGCCGATCGGGTCGTTGCTCAACGCAGCAAGGTGCACGACCGCGTCAAAGCCGACGAGATGCTCGGGCCGCAAGTCGCGAATATCGAGGCGAATCGACTCGACGTGGGCGGGGTCCGGCACAAGCGCACACTTCTCGTAGTACTCGGTGTCGATACCGGTGACTTCGTATCCTTGACCTATCAGGTAAGGAGCCATTACTGATCCAAGGTAGCCCCGGTGACCAGTCATGAGGACTCTAGCGACGCGGTCAATCATGCATTCACCGTCTTGAGAAAGACTTTCGTCGCAGCGAGCCGGTCGAGGTCTCCGACGGAGTAATAGCGCTCGCAGGTCACGAACGCGTGCAGCGCCCGGCGTTGGACGAGCGACGGATAGACCGCGTCCTCGAACAGCACCTGATGACTGGGCAAAAGCGCGAGCGCGACTGCTTTGTCGATTATGGCGAATCCGATCTCCACACCCGACAGACCGGGAACTGACCGGCTGCGGTCGAAAACCTCGACAGCTCCGTCGGTGGCGACGCGGACGTTGGATCGGGAGATGCCATCGGCATTTGCATACACCGTGATCTGTACGGGCCGACCCGACGCTATGTATTGCCGCCACATCTCATCGAATTGCATGGGCCAATAGTTGTCGCAGTAAAGCAGGAGGAAACGATCGTCAAGGAGTGACGCTGCATGTTGCACTCGGTAGGCCGTGAGATCATCTGGTCTTGTCACCGAATAGGCAATATCGACGCCGAGCTCCCGGCCGTCACCGAAGTAGTCGACGATAACTTCGGGCAAGTAGCCTAACAGGAGCACGACACGTTCGAAGCCCTGATCACGGAGCATCTCTATGAGATATTGCAGAAATGGCTTGCCGTGGAACTCGATCATGGCCTTCGGAAGGGTGTTGGTAATTGGCCGTAGTCGCTCGCCCTGGCCTCCCGCCAGCACTACTGCCTGTCTCGGCCGATCGGGCACCTTTTTCATCTACCCCAACTGTCGGGTCGAACGATGCGCCACAAATTCAACTTGCTCTTTGTTCACGACGCCTCGCTTCTCGGCACCACCGGCCTCCTCCGGGCCCTCCATGAGCTGCCCCGCTAGGTTCATGATGAGCATACCGCAAGCCTCTGAGGCCATTGTGCAAGGCAGCCTCGCACAGCTGGCATAATTGGCCGCATGCCACCACATTTTGCAGAACCTTCCGTAACCACGGCCGGTGCAACGGGGGGAATCTAGCGATGAATGTCGTGGTCACCGGGTCTGAAAGCTTTGTAGGTCGCGCACTTGTCCCGCTGCTCGTGCAAGCCGGGAACGACGTGGTCACCATCGACACCGTCGAACCTAGCCTCCCGAATGGTGCTGCGGTCGACATCCGCTGCAACGATCTCGCCGAGTACCTTCCGGAAGGATGCGGCGCAGTGATCCACCTGGCCGCGGTGTCTCGCGAGACCGACTGCGCCTCGGACCCTCGCTCCGCCTTCGACGTGAACGTAACCGGCACAGCCAATGTCATTGCGGCGGCCCGAAAGCGCCACATCAGCCAGGTGATCCTCGCGTCGAGCGAATGGGTTTACGGCGACGTCGCCGGCGACGTCGCGCAGGACGAGGACTCGGTAATAGATGTCAGGGGGGTTTTGAACGAGTATGCCGCAAGTAAGCTGGCAGGGGAGATGGCCCTCAACGTCGCTGTGCGGCGGGGTCTCACGGCGGGAACCGTGCTGCGATTTGGCATCATCTATGGTCCCCGACTCGCTAACTGGTCATCGGTCGAGTCCCTGCTTAACGGCGTGCGCACGCAGGAGGAAGTCGTCATTGGGAGCAGGGCAACCGCCCGTCGCTTCGTGCACGTGCACGACATTGCCAGGGGCATAATCGCTGCCCTCGGCTACGACGGATTCGAGATCTTCAACCTGGCCGGCGACGAGCTCGTCACGCTCGGACGGATCCTCGAGCTGTCCGCCGAGGTCTCTGGATGCCGACCGCGCGTCGTCGAACGCGATCGTGAGTCTGCCAGCATCCGCAACCCTGTCAGCACCAAGGCCAACAAGATGCTCCGATGGCGGCCAGAGATATCAATCGAGACAGGAGTCGCCGAGCTCAACGCCTATTTCGACACCGTGGCTGATCACCGATGACAGCGGACACCGCCTCGCCGCCTGCGCCTGCGTTCAGACGGGAGCTTCCCGACCCGACTTCCGTCAGGCGCACGGTCCTCGAGATGCTTTACCGCTCCCGCGCGAGTCACCTCGGCAGCTCAATGTCGCTTATCGAGATTCTCATCGCTATCTATGGCGCCTGCGACGTCGATGCCATCCGAGCCCGGCAGCCCGGACGCGACAGGGTGTTCGTCAGCAAAGGTCACGGCGCGGCCGCGACCTACGCCACCATGTACCACTTCGGCCTGATATCTGGAGACGACATTGCGACCTATCATCTGGACGGCAGCCTGCTCGCCGGCCATGTGAGTCATGTCGTGCCTGGTGTCGAGCATTCCACTGGGGCGCTCGGCCACGGCTTGCCGGTGGCGGTCGGGACAGCCATCGGATTGGCCAGCGCTCACTTCGACGATGCGTTGGTGTTCTGCGTGCTCGGCGACGGCGAGATCCAGGAGGGCAGTGTCTGGGAGGCCCTGCTGCTGGCGTCGCACCACCGGCTGAGACGGCTGATCCCTGTCGTCGATAACAACCACATCTCGAGCATCACCCAGACCAGCAAGGTGATCGACATGGCGCCCCTCGGCGATCGGTTCCGGGGGTTCGGCTTCGCCGTGCACGAGGTCGATGGCCACGACGTCGCTGCCATCGGTGAAGCGATCGAGATCATCCGGCACCAGGACGGACCAAGCGTCATCATTGCCGACACCATCAAGGGAAAGGGCGTGCCGTTCGCGGAAGGCCAGCCCGTGTGGCATTACCGATCTCTCGACGACAAGAGCTTCACCGCGGCGATGGAGGCTCTCTCAGGAGGCTCGTTATGAGGGGCAGGATCTTCGAGGCGCTCCAGGCCCGTATGGCTGACGACCCTTCCATTTTCTTCGTCACCGGTGACATGGGCATCAACCTCGTCGAACCCATAGAGGAGTGCTACCCAGAGCGGTATCTCAACGTGGGCATCGCCGAGCAGAACATGATCGGCGTGGCAGCCGGCCTCTGCAACGCCGGGTTCCGCCCCGTCGTCTACACGATAGGCAACTTCCTCGTCCATCGGTGCTTCGAACAGATCCGCGACGACATAGCCCTTCATGGCTATCCGGTGCTCCTAATCGGGACTTCGGCCGGTTACGACAATGCCCCCTTGGGGCCAACTCATCACGTCATCGACGACTGGGGCGCTATTCGCAACCTCCCCGGCATCGATGTCTACGCCCCGGCATCCGTGGAGTTCGCGGCGTCTGTCCTCGATCGGGTGCTAAGCGCAAACCGTCCCGCTTATATCCGTGTCGCCAAGGGCTCCGCGACCATTCCGGGCAGTGACGACCTGGTCGTCGACCGACCCGGGAGTGGCTCCGGACCGCTGCTCGTCTCCTATGGCGCCTTGGCCGGCGAATGCCTGAAGGCCCAGGAGTTGATGCCCGAGCTGTCGGTATTGATCCTCAACAAGATCCATCCCGTCGACATGGCAGCCCTCGCTCCCCGCTTCGGGGCTCACGACCGAGCAATCGTCGTGGAAGACCATTTCGGCCACAGCGGCCTGTATTCGTCACTTTGCCAGGCGGTGATGGAGTCCGGAGTCGACTGCCGGATCGAGTCTGCGGCGCCGCCTCTCGGGTTCGATCTGGTGGTCGGAGCGTCAGCGGCAACCTACCTCCTTCGTGGTGGGCTAGACGCGGCCGGCATCCTACGACGGGCGACTGCCGAGAGCTCCGTGCGGGAGGAGGCTCGTCATGGATATCGCTGAGACCAGGCGCTGCAACCTCTGGAACCTCAACAAGCTGGCCGACTTCTTGTCTGTCGATCGCGACGTCCTGAAGGGCTATTACGACGAGATCCTGGAGGACTTCGAATTCCTGGCCGAACTGAACGCTCAGCTGCGATCTGCTCGTCAACAGCACGGGTTCACGCTCGGGATCTTTGCACGAGAGCAGATCGACTCCGTCGACTGGTTCGCCTTCGAACGTATTCTTCTCTATGTTCTCGTCCGCCATCTCCGCCCAGCCTCGTGTCTCGAGACAGGAGTGTTCTACGGAGGGAACACCGCTTTCTTGTTGGCAGCTCTTGAGCAGAACGATTACGGCAAACTAGTGTCGATTGACCTGCCAGACTCGGTCATCCGTCAGGCCGGGATGGGCAATGACCACCCGCGCCACCCGCTCGTCGGTGACAGTGAGTTCTATGACAAGTCCTTGCAACCGGGCTTCCTCGTCCCAGGCAGGTTGAAGGATCGGTGGCAGCTCGTCGAGGGCGACAGCCTGGTGGAGATACCTCGGCGTTCAGAGGTGTTCGACCTGTACGTGCATGACAGCGACCACTCGATGGCCTTCATCAGAGCCGAGCTGGCCTTGGCGTATGATCGCCTTCGCGGCAGCGCCACCATGGTCGTCGACGACATCGACTGGTCGAACGGATTCTTCGAATTCTGTGTCGAGAGGCGACTGAAGCCCCTCCTGTTCACCGACAACGGGAAAGACGACCTGCGGGTGCGCATAGGCATAGCGAAGCTCGACCACAGCGACAACTCGGTACCTGCGTTCACGGGACCGAGCCCTGAGTTATCCGCTCGGCAGAGCTTCGAGGAGGCTGAGCAATGATCCTAGACCGGCTATTCGCCACCGCCTTCGTCGAGGAGAATGCCCGCGCCGTCGCCGCCCTTCCCGTCGATGACATCTTGCGCGGCGCTGAGGCCATTGACCTTGCCCGTCAACAGGGCAACCGGGTATTCGTTGCCGGCAACGGGGGCAGTGCCGCCACGGCGTCCCACATGGCCTGTGACCTGATGAAGGCCTCGTTGCACCTCGGCCGGCCCCCGGTGCGCGTGCAGTGCCTGTCGGACTGCGTACCTGCCCTCACCGCATGGGCCAATGACGAATCTTTCGACGTCGTCTTCTCCGCACAATTGAAGATCCAGGCAGAGCGAAGTGACTTGCTCATCGTCGTCACCGGTAGCGGGCGGTCCCCCAACGTGCTTCGGGCTCTCGAGCAGGCTCGCGGTGCAGAGATGACGACGATCGGGCTGCTCGGAATGGGGGGTGGACCAGCTCTCGATTTGTGCGACATCTCGGTGCTCGTCGACTCGGACGACTACGAAGTCATCGAGAACGCCCACATGGTCGTAGGGCACCTATGGTCCGCCTACCTCCGTGAACATGGCGAGCGATCCGCCTAGCCGTCCCGCCGTCTTCCTCGACCGTGACGGGGTGATCACGCCCGACACCGGCGGCGGCCCGATCGAGCCCTATCCCGAAGCCGGGCGGGCCGTCGGCTTGCTCAACGAAGCCGGCTGGCTCGTCGTGGTCGTCACGAATCAACCGGCCGTGGCCTGGGGGCGCCTCTCCGAACTTGACGTTTCGGTTCAGCACGATGAGCTTGCCCGGCAGATCGGCAAGCAGGGCGGACGCATCGATGGATTCTTCTTCTGCCCCCACCACCCTCGCGCCACAGTCCCCGAGTACCGGTGCATTTGTGACTGCCGCAAGCCCCGTCCCGGCTTGCTCACGCGGGCTCGCGACATACTCGGCGTCGAATTGGCGGCGAGCGTCATGATCGGAGATCGCATGACCGACGTCGAAGCCGGCGCACGGGCGGGTTGCGCGATGACGATCCTCGTCGAGAGCGGAATGCACACTCAGGCTCGAATAGTCACGCAGGATCCTCCGCTCGACATTGAGCCAGATGCTCGGGTCGGCGACCTGAAAAGCGCAGTCACCCTCGTGCTCGCTAGGCGCGCCACTGTTCGATAAGAGCACAGGGAGTTATGTCGATCGCCGTCGCATGCGCCCTTCACTAATGGCTCGAATTCTGTTGAGGCCCATGCGGGGACCAAGGACCGCAACTGGCGGCAATAACAATGCAGAGCGCAGATTGGCCCTGTTTGCTCGGAGTCTTCTCGATTCCACCAGAAAATCCGTCGCGATCAATTCGCGATAGTGGTGTGTCAGGACCCACCGTCTTAGCACCCGGGTGGCAATCCTCAGGTCGTCAGCTGAGACGTCCAGATCCGCGGTCGCCCGGTTCAGGTCACCAATCATCCTGGCATTGGGGAAATGAACGTGAGAAGAGACTCCGGTCGCAGCCAACATGACCGTGTCCGCCGCCTTCTCCCGGACGACCCGGTAGTCAGCCAATGCTTCCGGGAGCACTTCGGCCGGCGCCAGCAGCAGGGCCCGCCACAAGAACACGACGTCGCTTCCCCATATCGGCTGCATGGGCCCAACGCGTGTGAGGATCTCTCTGCGCCAGAGCCCATAGATGGTAAGCCAACCTCGCCGCCAAAGGTGCGCCCGCAGACGCGTTTCCAAGTCCCGCGAAGCCAGTCCCCGTGGCTCCTGCCGGATGGAGATCATGGCCCCCGTCTTGTCGACCCGCCGGTGCGCTGGCACACAGAACCCGGCCTCAGGATGGGCAATCAAAGCCTCCAGACACCTGGAGACGAAGGTGGGTGAATACCAGTCGTCGTGAGCCGCCCAAGCGAAATACGGCGCTGTGCTCAGATCGACGACTCGCTGAAAGTTGGCCACCGCCCCTTGATTAGCTGTGTTGCGGTAGTAACGGACTCTCGGATCGCGGGCGGCGACAGCTTGGCAGTAAGCAGCCGTGTCGTCTTCGGACGCGTTGTCGCTGATGATGATCTCGATCCGGGGCGCGTCTTGAGCCAGGAGAGACTCGAGTGCGGTGGGAAGGTCTGGCATCCCATTGAACACGGCAAGACCGATGCTCACGTTGGCCCCAGCTCGAGGAACCCTCCCCTCGTCGGGCCCGGTCATGACCTCCCCTCCCGTACCACCCTCTTGACGATTCCCCGCGCGAATCCCAGCCCCCAGGCCGCGTGCATCGTAGGCAGGGCGGCAAGCAGCGTAGGCGCCGCTGGAGGGTCACGTAGGAGCTCGACCGCCCCCCGACCGAGAACGACCGCCACGTACGCCGCTGACACCTGGCGGCGCCACGGGCTTGCAAGCCCGACGAACAGAGCGGGAACGGCCAGCTGGCGGTACGAGAGCGAACCGGGATGCTTGCGTATGGTGCGTGCCCGGTTATGCCCGTAGCGGTAGAACTGGCGGGCAAGCGGGCCCAGCCCGTCCCGGGCGAGGTAGTACGACTCGATCGACGGGTCCAGGTAGACCCCGCCGAAGTCTCGAGCGCGCCAGGCGAGCTCGGCGTCCTCGTTGCCGCCCGACCACTCGTCGTAACCGCTCATCTCGCGGATGGTGCTGGCCCGAAAGGCACCCAGATAGACCGTGTCGACATAGCACGGCTGCCCACCTTCGCGGCGGAAGGCAGCCGGGCCAGCCCCGAGGCGGGAGGTCATCGCCGCCACGATGCCGCGCTGGCGCGCGTCCTCGGCTTCATAGCGCATCTGCCCGCCGACGATGGCCGCCCCCGATCGCTCCAGGGCCGCGACGCATGCCTCCACGTAACCGGGCGCGAGGCGGGTGCGAGCGTCGACGCGCACGATGATGTCGCCGGAGGCAGCAGCAATGGCGGCGTTCAGGCCGGCGGGGCGGATGTGCCTCGGATTGTCGACAATACGCACCTTCGCGAATGCGGCTGCCACCGACCGCGTCTCGTCGGTCGAGCCGCCGTCGGCCACGACCACCTCGACGATCTCGGGATAGCTCTGCTCAGAGACAGCCTTGAGGCAGCGTTCCAGCTGCGATGCCTCGTTCAGGACCGGGAGGATGATCGAGACCGCCGGACGCTTCGGCGAGAGGGCGCGGTCGTCCTGCGCGCCGGGACCGGATTCCGCTGGCATCGTCAACCTCCTTTCTGCCGCTCAAGCTTGCCAGTTGGGCGCGCCAGCATTGACGATCCCGCCCGCCGCTCCACCTGTGCTCCGGCCTCGGAGCATCCGCGTCGGTCGATCATCCCGCTGGTAGCTTCGCCTCGTCGAGCGATCAGTAGACCTGCCGAGCAACGAGACGCCGAACGACTCCGCGATCGCGGCGCTGGCCGAGGCGTGGTGGCAGAAATGCCAGGCGCGCCGGTGCGCCTCCGGTCGTGCGGATGCCGACGAGCGTGAGCTGCTCTTGCGCGCTCTCGCAGCAGCCACGAACGGCCGCTCGCGCCTGTTCGGGCAGTCAGGCCGTCTCGACGAACATGTTGAACCAACAG
>Ga0326728_10024681_pt1 | contig 10861 bp, 9 predicted proteins | sample MB3enrmetagenome_FD_207602 | JGI IMG/M metagenome (GOLD analysis project Ga0326728, IMG submission 207602) | Lab enriched peat soil microbial communities from McLean, Ithaca, NY, United States - MB31MN | ecosystem: Environmental > Terrestrial > Soil > Wetlands > Peat | place: USA: New York...
GGCATTTGCCGACCCCGCAAGCGCGAGGTCGGCGCTACGCCCAAACCAGGACACTACCCGGATGGTGTCCTATATGTGGGTTGGTCATTGTCTATGATCTCTTAGCCCCGCAGGGGCGGCCTAGCAAAGCCCAGGCCAACGGCCTGAGTGAGGAGGGCGTTCCCGAGTCGAGCCCTGAAGGGGCGACCTACGGATTGCGCAGCTATCACGCCCCTTCAGGGCTTGAGGCCGGAAAGGAAGTATCCTCTTACTCCATCCACCCAGGCCGTTGGCCTATAAGCGTTAACCTAAGGTGCGAGGATCTCCGGAGCCGCGGAGCGGCGGCAGAAAGTAGCCCACGGCGTAAGCCGTGGGACGGGGCGCGGCGTTGATATTCCCAGCCCCGGAAGGAGCGACAGATACGCTGCCGAAGCCTCTGCCGCCCCTCCGGGGCTGCGATCACCAAGGGTTGCTCCTCGTCGATCCCACGGCTCACGCCGTGGGCTACTCTCTGGCGGCCCTCCGGGCCTGTACGAGCGGTGATTCGGACCTACATCGCCACCACTCGCGGCGTTAGGTTAACGCCTATGGGCCGTTGGCCTGGGCTTTGCTGTGCCGCCCCTTCGGGGCCGTGGGTTGCAGGCGGAGACCAGTTTCGAGCTTGAGACACCGGACCAACACACAACTAGGACACTACCGACTTTGCTTGACGCTGCCCTGTGCCTCCATTAGACTGGCATGAGTGGAGTTGCGCGCAGGAAGCGAATGAAGAAGGAAACGATACTCACGGCGGTAGTCTTTTTCGTGGTGGGATTTCTGGCGGGATACATCACGGACGCGCAGCTTAGCTGGAGCGGCCGACAGAAAGCCGCAATGACCGCCACCGCCGGCATGCCCTCCCAGATGCCCGGAGGGGGTTCTCCAGGGGCAGCCCAGAGCGGGGGCATGCCGGCAGGATTACCCGAAGGGCATCCTCCCATCGACAGCGCGGCGATTATAAAGCAATTCCAGGAGGAAGCAGAACAGAACCCCAAGGACCCCGACATTCCTCTAAGACTCGCCAACTTCCTGTACGACCAGCGGCAATACCCACAGGCCATTGAGTGGTACCAGAAATCCCTGGCCCTTAATCCCAAGAACGTCAACGCCCGCACTGACCTGGGGACGGCATACTATTATATGGGCCAGAGCGAAAAGGCTCTGAAAGAATACAGCCAATCGCTGGCCATCGATCCCGACCACAAGCCCACCTTGTTGAACGTGATTGTGGTGAACCTGGAAGGAACTCACAACCTGGCAGCCGCCCGACGGGCTTGGGACCACCTGCACGCACTGGATCCCGCGAATCCGGCTCTTCAAAGCTTGAAGCAAAAGTTGGACGCGGCGCAGGGCTCCGCCGGCGGCGCTCCGTCCACGCAGTAAATTCAGGGCATCCCGCGGGCCGCCCGAGCCGTCTGACAAATTATGGGAAGCTTGCTCTCCTATTTCGTGGAATTAATCTTCTTCGTCGTGGTGGCGAAGATGCTGGGCCGGGCTCTGCAAGGTTTCTTCAGGCTCTCTCCGCCACGCGGAGGGGCACGTCCCACGGAAACGCGAAGCTCCTCCCAGGTGCATGTAGGCAAGACCAAGCGTGATCCTGTTTGCGGCATGTTTGTATCCACAGAACTTTCCCACCGTCTTGTGCGCGGCTCGGAGACTCTTCACTTCTGCTCTCATGAATGCCTGGAGCGATACCAAAAGGAAACAGCGAATGTCTCGGTTTGAGCGGGAAGACCTTTTCGCAGGGGCAAGCCTTGGGGCAGTCCCAGGGCGGCCACAGGGGCTGCGGCTACAATGGGGGAGTGTCCGGTTGGCGATCGGGCTGGCGCTGCTAAGCCTGTGGGCGCCGATGCCTGCCCTGGCCTGGGGAAGCCAGGTGAGGCTCACGCGCCGATACCGGAGCGGGCAGAAAATGGTTTACGAGACCAAGATGCACACGAAGGCGGTGATTCACTCGGACCCGCCCGAACTCCAGAGTTTTCTGCCTCCCCTGCCCACCGACTTCACCATGCAGCAGCAGAATACCGTGAGGGTCAAGGGGGTCAATAGCGACGGCAGCGCGGACATTGAAAATCATTTCGACAAGTTCCAATTCAGGTCGGACCTCGCCGAGCGCGCGCCGGAGGGTTTCCGTGACTCCGCGGTGAGCGCTCAGCAGGACATCAGCGACCACGTGGCTGGTCAGAATATCATCGCCCACTATGACCGCAACGGACGGCTCCTGGGGTTTGAGGGCGGTGAAGGCTTGTTCGAGCAGTTGGACTTGGCTTATCGCGAGCCGCTTCGCCAAGCGTTGAGGTTTTTCCTCGAGCAAGTAGGGGGCAACACGCTCTATCCCGGATACCCGGTGAAACCGGGTAATACTTGGAAGCGCAAATTGGACTCGGCCGCCAGCGCCGCGTATCCCTATAACGTTGAAGGGGAAAACACCTTGCGCTACGTGGGTAAGACCAAGGTCGGGGGCGTAAAAGCCGCGGTGGTGGAATTCAGCTTTGTGAACGTGGTGCGGCCCGCGACTAGCGCCCTTGGGCCGGCGGAGCCGCTAACTCAGCTTGCATCTCATGGCCTGGAAGTGGACATGCACATCGACGGCCGAGGCCAAGGCCGCGTGCTGCTGGCGCTAGACGACGGCAGGGTCCTCGAGAACCATGCTACGATCCACCAGACCCTGAGCGCCCACCTCCAAAACTCCGCCCCAATTCCCTTCACGAACTCACAGCCCTTGAAGCTGGAGGTGCAATCTGACTCCGAAATGGACGTGGTAGGCACCGGGAGGTGAGCCTCGCCGCTCCCATAGCACGACAATTCGCGGGTGGCGCAGACGTGCCGTTCTTGGGCATGTCTGCGCCCCTCTCACTCAAAAGGGGCACATACATCACGACAAGAGGCGTCGTGACGTATGCGCCACCCACGTGGCATGAGAATGATTCCCCTCCGCATTGAGGCGTGCGCAAAGCGCCTTGGAGTGCGGCGGCTTGACGCCGCTTTCGCATCGCGCCCACCCAGGTTTTTCGTGAGAAGGACTTTAAAAGTTAGGACCGGCGCGTTGTGCGACTCTGTGCCCCGCGCAAATCCCAAGGCGGCGTCAAGCCGCCGCACTCCAGGGTGCCTTCGGCACGCAGATTTTTAAAGCATGCCGAATTTCGCCACGACTTAACCCGCGAAATTTATTGACATCCAGGCGACCCACTTTATAATCATTTTAAGTTTGAGCCCGGGAAAAGAGGTTCAGCGAAAAAAAGATGAATCAGCAGCTCAGCACCTCGTGGCCGGTGGTCCTTACCGTAGCGGGGTTCGATCCCTCCTCGGGGGCAGGAATTGCTGCGGACCTGAAAACATTCGCCGCCCACGGCTGCTATGGCGTGGCGGCCCTAACGGCGCTCACCATCCAAAACACCCTGGGCGTTTCCGCCCTCTACCCCACTGACCCCGCAGTTTTGAAAGACACTATTGCTGCCCTCCTCGCGGATGGGCGTGTGAAGGCCATCAAGGTGGGCATGCTGGCCAATCGAGCCAATGCAGAGGTGGCCAGCGAGGTCCTCGAATCCAACCCTGCGCTCCCCTCCGTGCTCGATCCTGTCCTTCGCTCCTCGAGCGGGAAGGACCTGGCGGATGCCGCGTGCCAGGAGTATCTGCGCGAGCAGCTAATCAAGCGCGCCTCCGTTATTACGCCCAACCTCTTCGAAGCCTCGGCCATGACCGGCCTGCGAGTGGAAAACCTGGAAGCGATGAAGGCGGCAGCGCGCAAGCTGGCGGAGATGGGCGCGCGCGCCGTGGTGGTGACCGGTGGGCACCTTGATAAGGCCGTGGACGTGCTCTTTGACAGCTCGGGGTTGGAAGTGTTTATCGGCGACCGCGTAAAGCCCGATAACACCCACGGCACCGGCTGCACATTCTCTTCCGCAATCGCCGCCCACTTGGCGCTGGGTCGTCAGCTTCGAGATGCGGTGGTCCTGGCCAAAGCTTACGTTACCGAGGCCGTGCGCAAGGCTTACAGTGTGGGTCCCGGCCGTGTGCCATTGAACCACCTCTATCGCATGACGGAACCCGCCCGCGATCACTCACCCGCCGTCCCCGAACCGGGGCACTAGATGATCTTCAGCTTCTTTCCCACGCTTTCCAGGATCTCGAGCGCGCGGGTCAATTCTTCCTGCGTGTGGGTGGCGGTAACGATGGTGCGGATGCGGGCTTTGCCCTCCGGGACAGTGGGGAAGCCGAGGCTCTGGGCAAACACCCCGGCGGCAAAAAGCTCGCGTGAGAACTGGTGAGCCAGTGCGGCGCCGCCCACGATGACGGGCGTGATAGGCGTTTCACTCACGCCGGTGTTGAACCCCAGCCTCTTCAACCCTTCCTTGAAAAACCGGGTATTGGCCCAGAGCCGGTCGATCAGTTCCGGCTCTTCCTCGAGCACCTCGAAAGCCGCCAGGCAGGTGGCGGCCACGGAAGGCGGATGCGAGGTCGAGAAGAGGAAGGGCCTGGCGCGGTGGTAAAGGAACTCAATCGCGTCGCGGGTGGAGCAAACATAGCCCCCGAGCGCGCCGATGGCTTTGGAGAGTGTGCCGACCTGGATATCCACACGCCCGTGCAAATTGTAATGATCCACGGTGCCGCGGCCGTTGCGCCCCAGGACGCCGGAGGCGTGCGCGTCGTCAATCATCATGATACAGCCGTATTTTTCGGCCAGCTCGACGAGCTGTGGAAGCGGGGCGATGTCGCCATCCATGGAGAAAACGCCGTCGGTGACGAGCAGCTTGCGGCACGGGCGCGCGGCAATTTCTTTCAAGATGCCTTCGCAGGCCTCGAGGTCCTTGTGCGGAAAAATCTTGATTTCAGCGCGGGAGAGCCGGCAGCCGTCGATCAGAGAGGCGTGATTGAGCTGGTCGGAAATGATGATGTCTTCGCGGCCCAGGATGGCTTGCACCGTTCCCGCGTTGGCGGTGAAACCGGATTGGAAAACCACGGAGGCTTCGACGTGCTTGAACCTGGCGATCTTTTCCTCGAGTTCAAGGTGGATCGACATGGTTCCAGCGATCGTGCGTACGGCGCCGGAGCCGACGCCGAATTTCTCGATCGCCTCGAGGGCGCGGGCGCGGAGCTTGGGGTGAGTGGTGAAACCCAGATAGTTGTTGGATGAAAGGTTGATGACCTCGCGGCCATCAAAGCGAGAGACGGGAAGCTGCTCCGTTTCAAGGACGCGCAGCTTCTGGTAGAGCTTTTGCTCGCGCAGCTTGTTCAGTTCATCGGTCAGATACTGTAGTTGAGCCTTCGGCATGGTTCCCTCAAGCTGTCAGCTCTCAGCGATCAGCCGTCAGCTTCTGGCTATTGTACTCTGCGGTAGCCGGCGACGCCATATCCACGCTCGAGGGCACGACACAGAAGCTGGTGCTTCGGTCTTCCTCATGGAGTCACCGCAAAGGCGATTTCGGCGCTCTGAAGGAGCTTGAGCGGAACAAACACCTTCCCCAATTTCCACTCAGAGCTGAAAGCTGAGAGCTTAATGGAGCTTCCTGCGGATTTTATCCAGCGCCTCTTTGGCGAGCGTATAATCCGGTGACAGCTTGAGGGCTTGTTCGAAGTGGTGGCGGGCTTTGAGATACATTTCCTTTGCCATATACGCACGCCCGAGGTGGTAATGGGGGTAGTGATAGGAGTCGTAGCGGCGAGACTGTAAGGCGCGTTCGAGCCAGGGGATGGCCTCGTCGTATTCACCTTTTTCAATCAAATAGGCGCCGATGTCGTTGTAGGGGGTGCCGAATTCGGGGTCCAGTTGGATGGCCTTCTTGCATTCGGCAATGGCGTCTTCGATTTTCCCCTGGAGCCGGTGAGTCCAACCCAGAAAGGTAAAGGCCTCCGCGGTGGGATGAAGGTCCAGGGAGCGCTTGTAGAGCTCGATGGCCATGTCGTAGTCTCCGCCCATCTGATACTGATAGGCTTCTTTGAGCAACTCCCACGCGGCTTGTAATTCTTCCACGCCCATACGCGATCTCAGGTATAACGCCGGCCTTGGGTACAGCACGTCTCAAGCTCCCCCTTGTGGGCGGGGTGCTAGACCTCAAAGATTTTAGTTAGCACAGCCGTTCAGGGTTGTCAATTACTACCCGGGCAATTACCCGGTAGGGCGGGTGAGAGGCCCGCACTGCATGAGGCCCGCGCTACCGGTTGCAAGGCGAGTGTGACTGCTGATATGCTGCGGGCTGGTTCAGGGTCCGACTGACATGCTTTCACAGCGCTGGCTGCACATCATCCCCGTTGCCTTCATCATGTACACCATCGCCTTCATCGATCGGACGAATATTTCCCTGGCGTTGCCTCCCTTGAGCCGCGATCTGCACATGTTACCCGGGCAGGCCGGAAACGCCGCCGGCTTTTTTTTCTGGGGCTACCTCTTTTTGCAAATCCCTGGCGGGTACTTGGCGCAGCGCTGGAGCGCTAAGCATTTCGTGAGCATCCTGTTAGTTCTCTGGGGAATCTGCTCGATGGGTTGCGGATTGGTCCACACGTGGCATGAGTTCTTGATGATGCGCTTTCTTTTAGGTGTTGCGGAGGGCGGCGTTTGGCCGGCAACCCTGGTATTACTGGCCCACTGGTTTCCACGTGCCGAAAGGGCGCGCGCCAATGCCTATTGGATGCTATGCCTTCCGATCGCGGTCATCGTTTCTTCACCTCTTTCCGGTTGGATACTCGGGCGTTGGAACTGGCGGGTGCTCCTCGTTTCGGAAGGCGCCCTCCCGTTTCTATGGCTGCTTATCTGGCAGTGGTTTATTGACGATCATCCCCGCGAGGCCCGATGGATTTCCGCGCAGGAACTCAACCACCTGGAAACTACACTGGAACGGGAGTCTTCAGAACTCGAGCCGATTACCCCCGAACCTTTGCTGCGCACTCTCCTCCGCCCCGCGCTGCTGCTGATGGTGGGGTTCTACTTTTTGCTGAATTGCGGGAATTACGGATATCTCTTCTGGCTGCCGAGCGCCATAGAAAAAGCTCAGAAGCTCAGCAGCGCGCAGGTCGGGGTCCTTTTCACTATCCCTTACCTTATGACCGCCGCAGGGATGGTTATTGTCTCCCGCCATTCGGATAAGAGGCGGGAGAGGCGCTGGCATGTGGCGTGTGCGATGGCGTGGGGTGGAGTTTTCATGCTGGCCAGCGTCCTGCTAACTCGTCCCTTTCCTGCCCTCTCTTTCCTTGCCATATCCTTCGTTGGGGCGGGGTCGTACGGGGCGTTGGGGCCTTTTTGGGCTATCCCTACTGAAACGCTGCCGCGAGCCGTGTCGGGCTCCGCGATGGGCTTGGTGAACGCCCTGGGCAATCTGGGTGGGTATTTCGGCCCCCTCGCCATAGGGTACATCAACCAACACACGGGGAATTTTGTTTACGCCTTCGGAATGCTTAGCGTCGCCTACTTCGTCAGCTCCGCCTTAATCCTTTTCCTACGCCCCATTGCGGCGCGCAACTAGTCGAGACAACCCTTGGGGTTGCTTCGGGCGGCCACAAGGGCCGCCCCTACGGCGTGAATTTCCAGCCTAAAAAGCGATGCCTGCGCCACGCGGGCCGCTTCACTTGGCCCGCGAGTTACAGAGTGAGAGCTTAGCAGAGCGCCACGGCTCGCACGGGCGAACCCGAGCCCGAGCGTATCTTAAGGGGCAAGGCCAAGAACAGGAAGAAGTCGGGCAACTCACTCAAATTCGTGAGGTTCTCAATGATCAGCACCTGCTTCTCGAGAACGACCGGATGGATGGGACTCGTGCGCAGCGCCTCGGGCGGGTCAGGGGAAAGCGTATCGACGCCGATTGCAGCCACGGCTTTGGAAACCAGGTATTCAGCGGCCTCCATCCCGACCCCAGGCCAGCGCTCAACGTAGGGCTGATCGTGAGGACGAAGCCCCCAGCGAGCCGACCAGCCGAAATCGAACAGTACGATGTCACCCTGCGCTATCGCACCGTGTCGAGATTCCCAGTCCCTGATCTGCTTTTCCGAGACGTAATCGGCTTCCTGACAAGTGCGGCAATCGAGGCGAACGCCCCGGCCCATCAAACGCGCCAGTGGAATCTGGTCGATGGTGAGGTGGGCGTGGGGCTTTGCCTCGCTGATGAAGTGCGCCGGCGCATCTACATGCGTCCCATTGTGCTCGTGCATCACGAGTTGGTAGCTCAGTGAGCGCCCGCCATGCCAGTAGGAGCCCCAGAGGTTGTGAAAGAACATGGAATGCGTGGGGAAATGCGGCATGTGCTCTTCGAGGGTTTGGCTGAGATCGACGATCCGGGCTTCGCGAAGGCTGTTTAGCAGATTGGAAACATCCACGGTATTCTCCTTGTCAGTGGCCGGCCATGAAGTTCAAACGCCGCTCCAGCTCTTTCCCCAAGCGCAAAAGGATCAGCAAATTCAGATCCTTCGTTGCGCGCACGACTTCGTAAAATGCAAGCGCCAGTCCGCCGATCAAGGCGTAGGGGACTTGCAGGTTTTCAAGAACGCTTAGGATTCTGCGGAGTGCTTGATATAGCACGGAGCTCGCGCCCTTTGGCGGAAAGTTTAAGACAGAAGTCGGACAGTTCAAGTGCCTCGTGTAGGCCCTGGGCGGGCGTGAGCTGGGTGGCTGCCAATTCGCGTTCCCGCCGAAGTTGTTCCATAAGAGTCGAAGTTCTGCGCGGGCGGCGTTTCCTCATAAGTTCATGTCCACAACCCGAAGTTTATGTTAGGGGCAATTCAAAAGCTTCCTGGCGCTGCCCGGTCACAGGCATGGGCGCAGCAAAATAAACCGTTCGCGTATCACTCCGCGGTGGCGAAATAGCCGGGTTTCCAGCGGCAGGTGACGCCTTTGCGCGCCAGCAGGACGCGAATGCTCCGGTAGGTGCCGTCAAGGGCGCCGTTGGTGGGCGTATATCCTAAATCGTACTGCGCTCCCAGCTCATGATAGATGGCTTCCATCGCATCGGCGATGTGCACCAGTCGTTGCGCGGAAAATGTCCCAGTCTCGGCGCCCAGACCTTTATTCTGCGACGTTTCCCCTATCTGCCCGTGGGAGAGGTAGCCGGTGGCCAGGTCCGTGCCGGGTGCCTCCCGGAGCGGGAAAAATGCTCCGCCGCCCGTTCCATCCGAAAACCCTTCCAAGATATCGTCCCCGGGGTTGGAGAAGCCATAAGCCGCGTTGCCGATGGTATAGATCATGGTTTCGGCCTTGTGCGCCATGGAGATGGCTTCATCCAGGGAATGCTGGCTCTGGACGTCATTGCCATCGCTAATTACCACCAGGATTCGCCGCGTGCTCTCGGGGTCTCCGGCGTGCATCATCTTATCCCTGCACGAGAAATAGATGGCGTCATACAAAGCCTTCCCACCTCCCGCCTTCAGGTCCTGAATCTTCTCGCTCAGAGTTTCAGCGTCGGTGGTGAAATCCTGGATAAGAGAACTGGAAGCATCGAAGGTTTGCAGGAAAACCTGGTTCTTGACGTTCCTCCCCTCCAGCATCTGATAGACGAAATCGGTCGCCGCGTTCTTTTCAAACTCGAGTTGCCGCCGCGCGCTGTTGCTGGTGTCCATGATCAAGCCGATGCGGAGTGGCTGGTGGGACTCCTGGCTGAAGTAGCGGATGGCCTGGGGCCTCCCGTCTTCAAAGACCTGAAAATCACTTTGCGTCAAATCAATGATCGGGAGGCCTCGCTTGCCGATGACGGTGACCGGGACATCCACAACTTGGACCCGCACCTTAATCTTGTCCTTGCTGGCCGGCGGTGGGGTCTCGCCCGGCCGTGTGGAGGGTTGCTGACCCGGGGGCTTGGCACTCGGTGCCGAAGAGCCCGGCGAGGGGTTCTGCGCCCGAAGGAGAAAGGCCGGCACGCCGCACACGCCAACCAGGAATAGCAGCGCCACCAACCTTCCCAGGACAATCTCGCCCAGGGACGGCAGAATTCTCGCCCGCGCAGGGCTTTTGTTAGCTTGTCCCGTATTGAGGAGGCGCATACACTCTACCCTTCATTGCTTCTGCATCGGGATACACCCGATTCGCCACTCATTATTCTACCTCAATCCTGGCGCACCGTGTAGCAACCTATGCGGATGTCACTTGCAATGAAGGGGAATTGCACGCTGCCGTCATTTCCGCGAAAGCAGGAGCCCAATCCACAAACCTCCCTCGGGACGATTCCCGAATCGCCCTGGCATTCGGGATTCCCGCCCGCGCAGGAATGATGGGTGTTGGGGGGCGTTTGAAACGGAAATGCGCCCTCAGAATCCAATGGATTGTAGTGAAGGGCTTTTGAAACAGGAGGAAGCATGGAAGCAGTACTGGAAAGAGTATCCGATGTGAGCCCCGCGCCGTCCGGCGGGGGTGCCTTTGTGGCAGCCCCAGCCTCGGACGACGCCCTGCTTGACGCCTATTCCCGCGCCGTGATCACTGCTGCTGAAAAGGTCAGTGCCTCAGTCCTCAACTTGGAAGTTCACCAATCCAACGAGAGAGGCCAGGCCTTGGACCCTCGTTTCCCACAGCAGGCGCGCGGGCATGGGTCGGGATTCATATTTACGCCCGATGGCTTTATCCTTACAAACAGTCACGTGGTGCATAACGCGAGCAAGATTGAAGCAGCGCTCACCGACGGCCGGCGCTTTCAGGCCGACTTGGTGGGGGACGATCCGGAAACGGATTTGGCGGTAGTGAGAATTGAAGGCGCACAGCTTGTGCCTGCCACGCTGGGCGATTCCCAAACGCTTCGCGTGGGGCAACTGGTGATCGCCATCGGAAACCCTTACGGTTTCCAGTGTACCGTGACCGCTGGAGTGGTTAGCGCCCTGGGCCGCTCTCTCCGCTCCCGCACGGGTCGGCTGATCAGCCATGTGATTCAAACCGACG
>Ga0326728_10024682_pt1 | contig 10861 bp, 8 predicted proteins | sample MB3enrmetagenome_FD_207602 | JGI IMG/M metagenome (GOLD analysis project Ga0326728, IMG submission 207602) | Lab enriched peat soil microbial communities from McLean, Ithaca, NY, United States - MB31MN | ecosystem: Environmental > Terrestrial > Soil > Wetlands > Peat | place: USA: New York...
AGCGGAGCAAAAAGGAAAACGGCGAGCAGGAACAACCAGCCGTGGACCGCGCCCATGATCCGCAGATCGAAGAAACCGTCACGCGAGATGACCCGGTTGATGGCCAGCGCGGGCACGATCAGCAGAAGTTCCGAGGAGCAGAAGCCCGAACGATAGCGGTTCTCATCGGCGAAAAAGAAGCGCGTATCGGCATAGACGAACGTTTTCCCCGACCCCAGCCCGAACCTGCCCAGCAGCTTGCCGAAATCTCCGTTATCCGCGATGCCCGCGACCGGCGGCAGCATCAACTGCCAGAAGAGAATCAGCGCGGCCGCGCCGGTCATCAGCCAGCGCGGCGAGAGATCGAGGCGGCGGTTCAAAACTGAGTATACTAGCGATTGCTCTTCGCGTCCGCCATCCTGCTCAGCGCATTCCTTCTTTTTCAGGTCGAGCCGCTGATCGCCCGTCTGATTCTGCCCTGGTTCGGCGCATCGGCGGCCGTGTGGACCACCTGCCTGCTCTTCTTCCAGACGGTCCTGGTTGCCGGATATGCCTACGCCCACTGGCTGAGCCGCCGCTCTCCGCTTACCCAGCGCGGCGTTCACCTCGCCTTGCTCGTGCTGAGTCTCCTCTGGCTGCCCATATTGCCTTCGCCGGCTTGGAAGCCGGCCGGCGCGGAAGATCCCCTGTTGCGGATCCTCGCTCTGCTTGCGGCCACCGTCGGATTGCCCTTCCTGCTGCTCTCCGCCACCAGCCCGCTGCTGCAATGGTGGTGGTCGCGCTCCATCGGCGGCTCGACGTCGTATCGCTATTTCGCCCTGTCCAATGCCGGTTCCATGGCTGGCCTTGTCACCTATCCGCTGCTCGTCGAGCCGCATCTCACCGGCCGCCAGCAGGGTTGGACCTGGTCGATCGCCTACCTGGCGTTCGCCGCCGCCTGCGCCGCCATCGCCTGGCGCACGCGCGGAGCGAACCTGCAACCCGGCGCCCGCCACACAGCCGGAATCGCCACGCCGCCAGTCATGGAGCGTCTGCGATGGCTGGCCCTCGCCGCCTGCCCCTCGGCTTTGCTGCTGGCGGTGACCGCCCACATGACCGGGAACATTGCGGCCATCCCGTTCTTGTGGGTTCTGCCGCTGAGCCTGTACCTGCTCAGCTTCATCCTCTCGTTCGCGGGCGATCACTGGTATCGCCGTGGCCTCTTCGCTCCTTTGGCTGCCGTCGCGCTTCCCGTGGCCGCCTGGCTGGTTTCCGGCAGCGAGAGGATTTCCGACCGCGGACTGATGGACGTCCGAACGGCCATCGGGCTCCTCTCGGCGGCCATGTTCGCGCTCTTCATGGTGTGCCACGGCGAACTGGCCCGGCGCCGTCCCGCGCCCGCCCACCTGACCCGGTATTACCTCGTGCTCGCCGCGGGAGGCGCGATCGGCGGCGCCTTCGTCACCGTGGTCGCGCCTTACTGCTTCAACGCGCTCTACGACTTGCCCATCGTGCTTTCGCTCACCGCATTCCTGTTTGTGCACCTGCTGTGGATCGCGCCCGCCAGGCCGCGGCCAGTGAAATCCCGCGGCAAGGCCGGACCTGCCGGAGGCGGCCCGCTGGTTTTCATTCCGGCTGGACTGACCGTGGCTTACATCGCCGCCCGCCTGGTTGCCGGAGCCTCCGGCGCAGCGCCTTTCCTGGACGCGCCCTACGACACGCCCGTACTCCTGCTGCTGACCGGTAGCGCCGGGGCGTATCTGCTGTGGCGCCATCGCGGTTCGCCGGGAGCCCGCCTCATCTGGCTGACTGCCGTGGCCGGCCTGGCGGTTGGCTTCGCCGGCATCCTGGTGCGCGAAACCTGGCGGTCGTTCGGCTATGCGCGCCTGCTGTCGCGCAATTTCTACGGGTCGCTGGTGGTATACGACGACGAGACGCCCCGCCCCATGGGACCCGTGCGCGTGCTGCGCAACGGCGCCATCGACCACGGAGAGCAGTTCCTCTGGCCGCGGAACCGGCGTTACCCCACCACCTACTACGCCCGCCAATCGGGCGTTGGCCTGGCGCTCGCGGCGCTCATGCAACCCGGGCCCATCAGCGTGGGAGTGGTTGGATTGGGCGCCGGCACCCTGGCGGTCTACGCGCGGCCGTCGGATCGTTATTGCCTGTACGAGATCAATCCCAATGTGGTGAAGATCGCCAACACTCAGTTCACGTTCCTCGCCGGCTGCCTCTCGCCGCACGAAATCGTTCCCGGCGATGCCCGCCTCTCGCTCGATCGCGAATCGCCTCGGCAGTTCGACCTGCTGGCTCTCGATGCGTTCTCCGGCGATTCCATTCCCGTCCACCTGCTCACGCGCGAGGCTTTCCATCTGTACTGGCGCCACCTCAAGCCCGCCGGAGTGCTGGCCGTACACGTGTCCAACAAGTACCTCTCGCTCGCTCCAGTTGTCGCCATGGCCGCGCTCGAGAACGGCAAGCGGGCCGTGATGCTGTCTTACGATGGCAACGAAGTCAACGAGGAGTCTTCATCCGATTGGGTGCTGGTGACTTCCCGCGCTGGATTCTTCGACCGGCCGGAGATCCGCGCCGCCCGGAAGCCCATCGACCCCATCCCCGGATTGCGCATGTGGACCGACGATTACAGTAATCTCTACCAGATCCTGCGATAGCCACGGTGGCACAGGCATTCCTGCCTGTGTTGGGTTTGTGGTGGCACAGGCATTCCTGCCTGTGTTGGGTTTGCGGTGGCACAGGCATTCCTGCCTGTGTTGGGTTTGCGGTGGCACAGGCATTCCTGCCTGTGTTGGGTTTGTGGCCAGCCATCCCTGTCTATTATTCGGATATAATCGCTGGGACTGGGATCCCATGAACAACCGAATTCTGCTCCCCTTTGTATTTCTGGGCGGCTCTCTCCTCGCCCAGGTGACTTATGACCGGCTTCTCCACGCCGGCCGCGAACCGCAGAACTGGCTCACCTATTCGGGCGGCTATGCGAGTCATCGCTATAGCGCGCTCACCCAGATTAACCGCGACAACGTCAAGGACCTGCAGATGAAGTGGGTCTACCATCCCATCTACCAGAAGACCGAGAAGAATCAATCCAAGATGGAGAACACGCCCATTGTCGTCGACGGCATCATGTACACCGGCACCGCGCTCGAAGCGGTAGCCCTGGATGCCGTCACCGGCCGCATCTTCTGGAAGCTCCCGCATCCTCTCGATCCCACCGCGTACTACAACGCCTACGAGGTCAACAAAGGCATGGCGGTGGCCGGAGACACTCTCTTCTGGGCGACCATCGATTGCCACCTGCTGGCCATCGATACCAAGACGGGTCACGTGATCTGGGACAAGCTCATGGCCAAATGGCAAAAAGGATACCAGTTCAACGTGGCACCCCTGATCGTGCGGAACATGGTGATTCTGGGCCCGGCCACCAACGAGGCGGGCGCCAATTGCTGGGTAGTGGCCTACGACGTGAAGACCGGCGAGGAACTCTGGCGCTTCAACACCGCGCCCACTTCGGCGGATGAGCCCGAGGCCAAGACTTGGGCCGGCGACTCCTGGAAGCACGGCGGCTCCCCCATCTGGAATGGAGGGTCCTACGACCCCGAAACCAATCTGACGTTCTGGGGAACCGGCAATCCCAACCCCGGCTGGAACGGCGACCCTCGCACCCCCGGAGACAATCTCTATTCCAACTGCGTCATCGCGCTCGATGCCGATACCGGCAAGCTGAAGTGGCATTACCAGTTCACCCCCGGCGACGAATACGACTGGGACGCCACCCAGGTCCCCGTGTTGGTCGACATGGATTGGCAGGGCCAGCCGCGCAAGGTGATGCTGTGGGCCAACCGCAACGGCTTTTTCTACGTGCTCGACCGGACCACCGGAAAGTTTCTCATGGGTAAGAATTTCGTCAAGCAGAACTGGAACCTGGGCTTCGACGAAGTGGGCCGGCCCATCAAGGACCCGGCGCGCTGGCCCAAGCCCATGGGAGGCATCCTGATCGAGCCCGGCAACCAGGGCGGGACGAACTGGTATCCGCCGTCGTACAGCCCGCAAACCGGACTGTTCTACATTCCCACATGGGAGAATTCGGGTGGCCGGTCGCCCAAGGGCGATCCGGGCGAGTGGGTGGAAGGCCAGCGCTACACCGGAACCGGATCGTTCGGCGGCGGCGGCCGCGCGACAGCGGCTGCCGGCGGCCGTGGCGCTGCCGCGGGAGGCCGTGGCGCTGCCGCGGGAGGGCGCGCGGGGCGTGGCGGTAGGGCTTCCTCCGCCAATTACAAGACGGAAGAGGAAGGCTATGGTGCGATCCGCGCCATCGATCCGAAAACCGGCGACAAGAAGTGGGACTTCAAGATGGTGAACTATACCGAATCCGGCGTCCTCTCCACTGCCGGCGGCCTGGTGTTCGGCGGCGGTATGGAGGGAAACTTTGTGGCCCTCGACGCGCTCACCGGCGAGCTTCTGTGGCACGTCAACCTCGGTGGTCCCAACGCCAGCGGCCCCATCAGTTACGCGGTCAACGGCAAGCAGTACATCATCGGCACGGGCGAGGGCACCATGTATTCCTTCGCCTTGCCGGATTGACGTGGCACAGGCATTCCTGCCTGTGTTGGGTTTCTGCTGCCTGCTGCCGTGCTTCAAAACGAGCCGCGAGAAGTGAGGCTGCGCGCTGGGCATCCCGAAAACAATCGCCAGAACCGGCGCGTGGTCCGCGACTGCATCAAAGCAGATCGTCCCAAGGCAGCGTTTCGCCCCACTCGTCTTCGTCCAGGGCTTCCCGAGCCATTCGACGGATCACATCGCGTCTCTTGGCAAACCGTGTCTTCCAAGCGTCCTCGTCGGCTAAAGAGGCGAGGATCTGGGAGGCTATCGTATCCTGCTCACCCTGGGGCAGCATGCCCCAATTCTATCAACGGACATGCCCACCCTGAGCCCAGGCGAGCGCGGGGCACCCGCTGTTTTTGCGGGTCAGCCACACAACCCCGACCCCCAATCCCCAATCCCCAACCCCCAGTTCGTTCAATCCGCTGCCGCCGCCGGCGCGCCCGCCTTCCCCCGAATCAGCACAAACACCAGCACCGTGGCCACTACTGGTACCAGGCTCGCGCCAATCAGCACCGGCTGGAAGGAGTACCGGTCCGTCACCTTGCCGATCGCCAGCGTGGAAATAATGGTCCCGATTCCCGCCGCCGCGCCTCCCATCCCGCTCACCGTCCCCACCTCGCTCGGCGCGTACAGGTCCGCCGGGAACACCAGTCCCATCGTGGACCACGCTGCGTATGAAAACGTGGCCACCGCAAACAGCGCGATGATCACCGCGAAATTCGAGACCGCGATCGTGGGTATCAGCAGCGTCATGCCGATCCCGCCCAGCAGCACCACCAGCTTGCGTGCCTTCACCACCGGCCAGCCCAAACGGATGCAGTAGCTCGAGAGGCCGCCTCCCGCGAAGTTTCCCAGGTCCGCCGCCAGGAAAGGTACCCAGAAGCCCAGCAGCGTGTTCTCGACCTTGAATCCCTTCGAGACCAGGTAAATGGCAAACCAGTCCGTAACGAAGAACCACACCGGATCGGTCAGCGCCTTGCCCAATACGATGCCCCACGTCTCCCTTCGCCTCAAGAGAGCAGCCCAGGAATGCTCGGGGCGCTCCAACACGGCGGCGCTTGCGACCGGTTTGGGCGACCGATAAACCAGGCGCCACATCGCCAGCCAGGCGAATCCCAGTAGGCCCGTGATGAGGAACGCCGGCCGCCAACTCCCAAAGGACGAATACATCCACACCACCGTCACCGGTGCGAGTGCGCCGCCCACCGCCGAGCCGCTGTCGTACATGGCGACCGCTACCCCCCGCTCGGATTCCGGAAACCATTCCGACACCGCCTTGGCCGCGCCCGGCCAGTTGGCGGCTTCCCCCGCGCCCAGAAGGAAACGGAAAAGCGCGAAGCTCCGCAGCCCCATGGCTGTGGAGGTCGCCATCGCCACCGCCGAATACCAAAGCACCGCCAGCGACAGCCCGCGCTTCGTGCCGAGCCGGTCCAGCAGGCGCCCCGCGACTAACTGAAAAATCGTGTACGCCGCGCGGAACGCGATCACGATCAGCGCGAAGTCCGAATTGTTCCATGCGAAATCGCGCTTCAGATACGGCGCCAGCACGCTCAGCGTCTGGCGATCGATGTAATTGATGGTGGTGGAGGCGAACAGCAGCCCCCCGACCCACCAGCGGAACGGCACGCGCCGGATAAAGTTGGGCACACAGCTATGGTGGCACAGGCATTCCTGCCTGTGTTTCCTCATCGTGGCGCAGCGTGGCTTCGCCGCAAGCTTTCAGCGATCGGCTTTCAGCGATCAGCTTCCGATCTGTGACAAATTCGCCGGTTGGGCATCGTGGATGTCCTTCAGCGAGCCGGAAGTTCCGGAGGTTCAACGGCTGAGCGCTGATGGCTGATCGCAAACTTGAGAATCTCCGCGCACCGCGAAGATCCTCGGGTTTAGTGGCACCGGCCTTCCCGCCTCCTCCCTCAGCATCTGGCAAAATCCTCCGAATACCTTGCGCATCTGCGGCGCCTTGTAGGGGAAGACGTCGGCGGGATCCATGGCATGCACCGTCATGCCGCTATCCACCTCGAAAATCAACAGGTCGCCCTCCGGAGTCTCTCCGCAGTCGATCCCCACGTACTCCAGTTCCAGTCGCTCCGCGATGGCCGACAGCGCAGCCTGATGGCGGCGCGCGAATTGGTCCTCGAAACCGGCAAAGAACCGCTCTTCCTCGGCCCGCTTGGCGGCGCTTTCCTCCATGCCCGCGCTCATATAGTGGACCACCCAGTGGTCCGAGATGGCCATGTGGCAGGCATACGGGCGCCGGGCGATCAGTACGATGCGATATTTCCGGTATTGGCCGTCCGCCCCGGCATATTCCACGTAAGGCGCTACGTAGAATGCGTTCTCCGGCCTAGTGAGCAGATAGTCGGCCACCCCGTCCGGCCGGTCCAGCCTCCTCAGGCCGCTCCCTTGCTGCGAGTCCACCGGCCGCACGATCAATGGAAACGAGCCGTCCCCGGTCACGTGGTCGGCCGAACGCCCGAGCGCTTCCAGGGTTCCCCGATCGATTCGTGTGGTAGCCGGCACCACCATGCCCGGCGCCGATCCGAGCAACTGGCAAACGCCGTCGCGCGACAGGCGAACGATGCGATCCGGCGCGCAAACCACCGGCCGCGGCCACCATTTCAGCAGCTTTTCGATGTGCTTCAAACGCCGCCGGTTGCGGTCGCTTTCGCATACCGCCACCATGGCCACGTCATGTTCCGGCAGGGTTTCCGGGAATGGCAGATCCGGCGCCACATACAGCAGGTCGAGGGTGATGTCCGATCCCTCCACCAGAAACTCCACCGTATTGTTCTCCGCCAGGTCGCCGGGAGTGACCAGCGCCAGCAAACGGATTCCGCCGCAATCCCCGTCCCCCACGCGGTACAGTTGCCGCTGGTCGAGGGCCATCGCCTGGACCGACAGCCCGCATTGCCGTTGCCCCATGATCTGCAGCACCGTCGACAGGTCGAGCAATGCGTTGGCGTCCTTCTCATCGCGTGCCAGGCGATCCAGCAAACGGGACTTGACAGGTCCCAGATCCGCGCCGGCAAAGGCCATCCTGGCCAGCGGCGCAAGCCCCATCAGCGGGTTCATGCCTGGCCGTCTCGCGCGCGGCGGCCCGCATGCGCCGCGCCAAACACGATCACCGCCCGCACCAGGGCGTCGATATCGCTTCTGTCCGTGCGATGATTGACGATCGCCGCGCGAATCGCCAGTCTTCCATTTACCGTAGTGGTGGACGGTGCGGCGATGCCCGACTCCTGTAAATCGATCGCGATATTGCGGTTCACCTCGTCGGCGTCCTGGGAACGATACCCGAAGCAGACGATGTTCAGCGCCACCGGGGCTAACAATTCCAGCGCCGGCTCCCGCTCAATCGAGCGCTTCAGATATTGGGCCAGCTCACAGGTGTTGGAGATCATCGCGCCGAGTCTCCGTGCGCCGTACGCCTTGATCGTGAACCACGTCTTCAGCGCCCGGAAGCCGCGCGACAGGTCGGGCCCGAAGTCGCAGGGCCACGGCGAGCCTGCCGCCATTCCGCGAGTTTCCCGTCGCAAATAAGCCGCCGGCGAAGCGAACGTGTCGCGATGCAGTCGGCCGTCACGAACCAGGATAAAGCCCGCATCGTATGGGACCTGCCCCCATTTGTTGAAATCGAACGCCACCGAGTCCGCCCGCTCGATTCCCTCCAGCCGCGCCGCCAGGCCGGGCGCCAGCATGGCCAGCGCGCCATAAGCCCCATCCACGTGGAACCAGGTGTGTTCCCGCCGCGCGATTTCGGCCGCCGCCGCCAGGTTGTCGATCGCTCCCACATCCACCGTGCCGGCCGTCGCCGCGATCAGGAAGGGCGTCAGCCCCGCGCTCCGATCCCGCCCGATCGCCTCATCGAGGCCCTCGGTGTCCATCTCGAATTGCCGGTTCATCGGAACCACGCGCAGTGCGTCGCTGCCCAACCCGGCCAGATCCATGGCTTGCGCGATCGAACCGTGGGCGCCCGCCGAGGTGTATGCCATGAGACGCTTGCGGCTCGCCGCGAGCCCCTCGCGCCGCACGCCGGCCCCCAGCGCCGCTCTGCGGGCCACCAGAACCGCAATCAGGTTGGCCATGGATGTCCCGGTGACGAAGAGGCCGCTGGCCGTCTCCGGAAAATGGAACAGTTCCCGCACCCACCCAACCACCTGCCGCTCCACCTCGATGGGAACCTGGTCCCGCCCCCCAAGATTGGCGTTCAGCCCCGCCGCCAGCATCTCCGCCACCATGCCCACCGGCGTTCCGCCGCCATGCACCCATCCCATAAACCCGGGGTGCACGTTGCCCACCGCGTACGGAAGGATGTCCCGCATAAAGCTGCGATGAATCGACGCCAGAGAGGCCGGCTTTGCGGGAAGCGGTTGGCGGAACCTCTCCCGAACGGCCTGCGGAATCGGCTGCCACACCGGACGCCCCCGTATATGCTCGGTGTAATCCAGCATATCGTCGAGCATGCGATGTGCCTGAGCCCGGAATTCCGGCCAGTCGGTAGGATCCAGCGTGTCCTCAGCGGCCGCCGGAGATATTTCTTCGTGCCCAATCGCGGGTGGCGCCAACATATCCGTCGCCTCTTCTATCGGCTGCTGGCGCCCGAAACTTCACTTACGCGATGTTCCCTGAAGTCCCCACCGCCTGTTGCTGCTTCAAACCTTCCGCCAGGCTCAGCACGTACTCTGGCGGGATCTGCCACATGACTTCCTGGGTCTCGGGATTGATGACCCGTACCAGCATCCGTTGCGCGCTCGCATCCCACTGAAAGGTCAACTGGTTGCCCTGGCCAAACATCTCCGTTCCATTGAGCGCCTTGACCGCTTGTACGATGGTTCGGTTTTCGGCCGCCTTGTCCGGCGGAATCTCGGCCGCTGCGGCAACGGGAACACTCATGGCATGACTCACACCGGTAATATCCATCGCTACCTCCATCGGGAGACTCCCCACGCACCCCGGAGGGCACGGTTGAAGCCCCGCAACTCCCTTATCGGATCAAAGCGGCAGAATTATAAAGCTGCCAGGCCCCATCAGGCATGCGGTGCGGCAAAAAACGACACCGGTTCCAGGGAGACAATCCGCCACTTCTTCCCTTGCTTTTCCACCCGGCAGCGGATCTCTGCCTCCCGCCGCGTCGAGACAATACTGCTGCCGGGGTCCGACATCGTCAGCAGCCAGTCCAGCGTCATCTCCCGCGCCCGGTCGTTCCCCTCGTTGCGCAACGGGTCGATAGTCGACTGCAAATCCACCTGATCGATCAAAGCCGTGACGTTGTCCCGCAGCGTCTCGAAACCGGCCATCTTGGGATCGAAGTAGCTCAGGAACGGAACGGGACTCCGGTACGGAGGCCGAAGGGCCGTAGCCTCCACCAGCGCCCGCGCCGCCGAGGCCACCAGCTCCCACGTCTCGTCCTCCGCATCCGCGCCCACCACGCCCGCCGCCACCGCACCTAAAATCAATGCCCGCCGCGTCATCGCAGTCTTCCGTTCACAACCCCAACGCCCCGGCCCCCGGTCCCCGGCCCCCAACCCCCGGTCCCCGGCCCCCGACCCCCGGTCCCCGGCCCCCGACCCCCGACCCCCGGCCCCCGGCCCCCGGCCCCCGACCCCCGGTCCCTGGCCCCCGGTCCTCGGCCCCTGGCCCCCGGCCCCCGGACCCTGGCCCCCGGTCCCCGGCCCCTAGGTCCGGTAACTGGCATTAATCCGGATATATCCTTCTGTTAGGTCGCACGTCCAGAATCGTGCCGACCCCTTACCCTTCCCGCGCACGTTCACCCGGATCGCGCACTCCGGCACGTCCAGTTTTTTCTTCAGCTCCTCCTCGGAAAAGGGCGCCGCCAGGCCGCCCCGGCAGACCACCACGTTCTGCATCGTAATATCGGTCTTACCGGGATCGAACGCCACTCCGGAATTGCCCGCCGCCGAAAGTATCCGCCCCCAGTTGGGGTCCGACCCGGCCACCGCCGTCTTCACCAGGGGCGAATTGGCGATGGCCCGCGCCATGCGCGCCGCGCCACTGTCCGATGGAGCCCCCGACACCACGATGGTGATCAGTTTGCGCGCGCCTTCGCCATCCCGCGCGATGGCCTGCGCCAGAGACTCCATCACCCCGGTAATCGCCTCTTCCACCTTGGGCATCTCCTGGACGTCCGGCCGCACGCCGCAGGCGCCGTTGGCCAGCAGCAGGAGCGTGTCGTTGGTCGAGGTGTCCCCGTCCACCGAGATGCGATTGTAGCTCCGTTCTACCGCGCGCCCCAGCATGGCGCGCAGCCGCGCCGCCGGGATGT
>Ga0326728_10024683_pt1 | contig 10860 bp, 4 predicted proteins | sample MB3enrmetagenome_FD_207602 | JGI IMG/M metagenome (GOLD analysis project Ga0326728, IMG submission 207602) | Lab enriched peat soil microbial communities from McLean, Ithaca, NY, United States - MB31MN | ecosystem: Environmental > Terrestrial > Soil > Wetlands > Peat | place: USA: New York...
CCGTTCGCGGGCACTTCGAGAAGGGGACGTTATTGTCTCCCGACGAAGTGAGAACCGATATCGAGGTCCGGCCAGCGGGTGAGTTCACGCGCATTGTCGTCCCTGAACTCAAAATCTACGCCCTCCTGGTCCTTTAGGGGGAAGGGGACCGAGAAGAGTTCCCCGCTGCTTTCTGGATTTTGCGGGCGGCGGCCACAGCGGGCCAGGCAATACCCAGGCTGCTTGCTGATGCCTTGGCGCCGTTGCTGGGAATGGGCCGCCGCCTGCTTTTGTCTGCTCGCTGGTGTTCCTCCGCAGGGTATTACGAAGCCGAGGCGCCGGCCCCGTGGCCGGGCAAGTTGCGGAGGTCGGGTGGATTCAGCTTCCTGGGTGCCATCAGGCAATTTGAAGGGAATGAAAATGAGGAGAGTCGAGCGCATGTCGATGTCGGCGGGAAAGAGCCATTGGACTGTTTGCAAGAGTTCGCTGATTTGGGGGCTGGTGGTCATTGCGGGTCTGGCGTTGCCGGGAGAAGCCGTCGCGCAGGCCGTTCCGCAAAAAGCAGCTTCCCTCCGATCGTCAACCAGGGCCACAGACACCAGAACTTCGGATCTCACCAAGCAACCGGCTCTGTACGTTGTCGGCTACGCGCACTTAGACACCGAATGGCGGTGGGAATATCCTCAGACCATCAGCGAGTATCTGCCCAAAACGATGCACCTGAATTTCGACCTGTTTCAAAAATACCCGCACTACATCTTCAACTTCAGCGGCGCAAACCGCTACCGCATGATGAAGGAGTACTTCCCGGCGGATTACGAACAGGTGAAGAAGTACGTTGCGGAAGGCCGCTGGTACCCCGCCGGCTCCTCGATGGAGGAAGGCGATGTCAACTCGCCGTCGCCGGAATCGATCATCCGCCAGGTACTCTACGGCAACACCTACTTCCGGCACGAATTCGGCAAGGCCAGCGCCGAATACATGCTGCCGGACTGTTTCGGGTTTCCTGCGTCGCTGCCGAGCATTCTGCACGCCGCGGGCGTGAAGGCTTTCTCGACCCAAAAACTCACGTGGGGGTCGTCAGCGCCGGTGGGTGGTCTGAACTCGCCGGAGGACACGCCCGAGGGCACGCCGTTCAATGTTGGAATCTGGACGGGGCCCGACGGCCACGGGGTGCTGGCGGCGCTCAACCCGGGCAAATACGCCAGCACAATCCATTATGACCTTTCGAAGAGCCTCTCCCCGTCCGATGCGCCGGGCTCCATTGACTGGCCCAAGCGGCTCGAGCGTGACGGTAAGGCGGCGGGAATCTACGCTGACTATCGTTATTACGGCACCGGGGACAGGGGCGGCGCGCCCGATGAAACCTCGGTGAAAATAGTGGAGGCAATCGTCACCAAGGGTGTGGTTGCGCTTCCGCCAGCGGAGAGTGATCCACGGACACCGGATCAGGCTCAGGCCGTGGGTCCTGAGGTCAGGGTGGGCGACGGCCCTCTGCACATTGTCTCCTCGCGCGCCGACCAGATGTTCCTCGACATTCTCAAACAGCGCCGGACTTCCCGGCTGCCGACCTACACGGGAGACCTGGAACTAACCAATCACTCCGCCGGGTCGCTTACCTCTCAGACAATCCACAAGCAGTGGAACTGGCAGAACGAGATTCTTGCCGACGCCGGGGAACGGGCCTCCGTTGCCGCAGCTTGGCTGGGTGGACGGCTGTATCCTCTCGATCGTCTCAACAATGCGTGGGCGCTGGTGATGGGAGGACAGTTCCACGATATTATGGCCGGTACCGCCACTCCCAAGGCTTATGAGTTCATCTGGAACGACGATGTCATCGCCATGAACCAGTTCGCCGGAGTACTGACCAGCGCCACGCAAGCGATCTCTTCCGGGCTGGATACGCAGGCGAAGGGAACACCCGTCGTGGTCTACAACCCACTAGACATCGAGCGGGAAGACGTTGCGGAGGCCAGAGTCGCGTTCCCCGGCGGAGTTCCGAACGCGGTCCGAGTTTGTGGCCCGGACGGCAAAGAAGTGGCCGCCCAGATCGAGGATGCTTCGGACCATGCCGCGACGATTCTGTTCCTGGCCAAGGTTCCGTCCGTGGGGTTCGCGACTTACGACATTCAATCCTCGGACTCTCCTGCGCCTCCATCAACACTCCAGGCCACTGCATCCAGGCTCGAGAACGCTCGCTATCGCATCCGGCTCGACGAGAGCGGCGACGTGGCAAGCATTTACGACAAACAGCTCGCGCGGGAGCTGCTCTCGGCCCCCCTAAGGCTGGCCTTCCAAACGGAGAAGCCGGAATATTGGCCGGCATGGAACATGGACTGGGCGGACCAAGAGAGACCGGCGCGCAATTACGTTCAGGGACCTGCTAAGGTGACCGTGGCCGAGAGCGGCCCGGTGCGTGTGGCCGTCCGCGTGGAACGCGAAGCCGAAGGCTCGAAATTCGTCGAGACGATTCGCCTTTCCGCACGTGACGCGGGCAATCGCGTCGAGTTTGCAAACGCCATTGACTGGAGATCCAAGGAAGCTGCCCTGAAGGCCGTGTTTCCACTGACTACAGCAAACCCCGAGGCCACTTATAACTGGGGCGCTGGTACGATCAAGCGTGGCAACAATGATCCCAAGAAATTTGAAGTCGCCGCTCACAGTTGGTTTGATCTGACTGACAAGAGCGGTGCGAACGGAGTAACCATCCTCTCCGGCTCCAAGACCGGCTCCGATAAACCGGATGACAGGACCTTGCGACTGACTCTGATCTACACGCCCGGCATCAGCGAAGCAGCAACCGAATTCGCCGACCAAGCTTCGCAGGACTGGGGCCGCCATGAGTTCATCTACGGCCTCGCTTCTCACGTCGGCGACTGGCGCAAGGGGGGGACAGACTGGCAGGCCATCCGGCTGGATCAGCCGCTGCTGGCTTTCCAAACCTCGGGACACGCCGGCGCGCTGGGCAAGAGTTTTTCCTTTCTGAAAGTCAACCGCAGTCACATACGGGTGATGGCAGTGAAGAAAGCTGAGGACAGTGATGAGATTGTCGTTCGCATCGTCGAAATGCGCGGCGACCCGGCCCCGCAAGTGCGCATTTCTTTTGCCGGACCTGTCACCACAGCGCGGGAGATCGATGGACAGGAGCAGCCGCTGGGCAATGCCCGCCTGACCGCCGGGGAACTCGTAACCTCGCTGGGGCCCTATGAAATCCGCAGCTTCGCACTCAGGCTGGCTGCGCCGCGCATCAAGCTGGCCGCGCCACAGTCACTGCCTGTGGATCTGAAGTACGATTTGGCGGCGGCATCCGACGAAGGCGCAAAATCCCGGGGCGGTATTGACGCCGCGGGCAATGCTTTGCCGGCGGAAATGCTGCCCGGCAACCTCGATTACAACGGCATCCGCTTCCATCTCGGCCCTGCGTGGGCTGGAGAGCCTGACACGGTGGTCGCCCGGGGCCAAACCATCAGTCTGCCGTCCGGAGATTTCAACCGGCTGTACATCCTTGCCGTCTCGGCAGAAGGCGACCAGAAGGCCGTGTTTCGCGTGGGCGATCAGCCTGTAGAACTTGGCATCCAGGATTGGGGAGGTTTTGTCGGCCAGTGGGACGTCCGCACATGGAGGTCTGTGGAGTTACCACTGCCGTCTAAGCCGTCGCAGGGTGACAACAGCCCCTATGCCCAGCGCGTCGCTCGCCTGCGCGCGTACGCGAAGGAACACGGGCCCATCATGATTCCCGAATGCGACGGTTTGAAGCCCGGGTACATCAAGGGCGCCTCCATCGCATGGTTCGCTTCGCACCATCACACGGCCGGCGGTGCGAGCGAACCCTATTCCTATTCTTACCTGTTTGCCTATCCCATCGATTTGACGCCGGGGACAAAGACTCTGACACTTCCGGATAACGACAAGATTCGTATCCTGGCTGTGACCGTGGCGCAGGAACCGGTCGCCGGCACGGGAGCCCCCCTTGGACCGCACGGTCGATGAGATCGCAGGGGCACGCAGCCCCAGGCAGTTTGATTACACTCCTGTCGCCAATCTGCTTCATGAGGGGCCCCTGGCCCACCCTCGTTTGTGGTCCAATCATAATGTGAGTTCCTGGCAGCCAGGCATGCTCGTCGTGGCCGTAACTGAGGAAAATGCGTATAAGGGGGAAGGCTCGAAGGGGGATTATGCCAGGAAGCCGACGCTCCGGAAAGCGAACCGTTTGCCCAATTCTCTTGGACTATGTCTGCTAACGACGGCCCAACCTAGCGCTTGCGCCGGATGGGGAATGCACGTCGTGCGTACACGCGGGGGTTATACGGATAACTGTTGAGAAATCATAAATTCCCCAAAGTAACTCGCAAAGATCTATTCAATACTTGGGCTGTTCTTGCCAACTATGGTTTTCCGGTCTTGGCGATTCGTCTGCGCCGGTGGGTCCAACTTCCGGGTTGCGCGTGATACGACCGGAACGCCCGTACTCATGTGCGATCACACAGGTAAACACTATCCGGCCACGCGAGGCCTACTTTCCAGGGCGTTGTTGCGGGACTTTGAAGGCTCAAGGCCGACATGCCGATACACCACCACGTGAATTGCGTTACGCAAATCCTGCTGCGTTACTCAAGGTCTATCTTGGCCGACGGACTCTTTCCTGGTTCAACCGTGAGGCAGGAGGTCGAAATTCGTGGGAACCGTCAACGCCGCTGCTGCCGCTGCTCTCTGCGCCGAAAGCGGCCCTAATCTTGGACTCACTTCTTCTGTAACAACTTTAGATAATCCGCAAGATTAGCCACTCGCAAGCGTGCCTCCGACTCGTGCTGATGTCCCATAGTCATGAAGATCGGACCCCAGACGGGCATTTCTTTGGATCCGTGAGCGGGCACTCCAGCGCGGCCGGTGATGGCGTTCACAACTTGGATTGACGGGAACTTGCCACCATTCATTTTGGAGAGAACCGTCAGGTCCGCAGGTGGCACTTTCAATGAGGTAGCGACAGGCCCGTCTCCCTTTCCCTCTCTACCGTGACACGCGGCGCAGTATGCCAGATACATCTGCTTGCCTGAAGTCGCTGAGGTACGCGGGGCTGGGACCGTCACCACCTCAGTCTTCTGTGCGGTACCAGAAATCGAAAGGACGATTAACGCGCAGAACAAAAGCATTACCCGGAACTGCATTTGGCCTCCTTTCTTTGGCAATCGTGGTCCCACACTGTGATCTTCAAGCAAAGAGCCTCAGAATTCAATGCGGGCCTGAAACGCGATCATGCGCGGCGAGCTATCGCCGCCCAACCCGACCCCCAACAGGCCCGTGGGTGGCGAGACCGTGTATGTCAGCGCGCCGAATCCGGTCTGGGTGGAAGGCTTGCCCGGAATGCCCGCCAGCACCATGCTCGGCAGTCCAAAATTCGGATGATCGAACAGATTGAAGAACTGAGCCTCCAGCCGGAGTTTTGCGTGCTCGCTCAATGGAAACCATTTTGTGAGATAAAAGTCGCTCCAGACGAAGTCGGGACCACGCAGGGCGTTGCGCCCAAGGTTGCCAAATTGACAACTCGTCGCGCTGTCCCCGCCAGAGCACTGTCCTGTGCTGGGGTCTACGATACTGGCGAAGGCATTGGGGTTAAGCCACTGGATCGTGCCCGGCTGCGTGACATCCGAAATCGGTTGGTGCAGATAGAGCGGAACTCCCGGCACAAGGCTCGCAAACTGCGGCCCCGCGCCTTGCACAATGCCGTTCCCGTTCGCTGAATAGGGCGTACTGAGCACTGAGAATGGAATCCCGCTGTGCCAAAAGACCGTTCCCGAAACCTGCCAGCCATTCAGCGCGTAACCCAGTTGGTGATTCTGTACCTTGATGGGTAATTGATAGACATATTGTGCAGTGAGATTGTGCCGGATGTCGTAGTCGCACGGGCCGTAATTGCGTGACAACTTTCCCGGCAAGGGTGAAAGAATCGCTCCGGCGGCAAACTGGAGGAATCCGCCGTTCGAGACCGTATCCATGCAATGACTCCAGGTGTAGTTCACCTGTCCCTGCAGGCCGTGCCCAAGCCGCTTCATGCCGGTCAGTTGAAGACCGTTGTAGTGGCTGTTGGCGCCGGTAGAGAACTGCGTGACCGCTCCGAAGCGCGGGTCCGTAGGCTGAAGGTAGGGGAAAGGAGCAAAGCAACCCTGGCACACCGTTTGGTAGCCATTCACCTGGGTCAGATCTACCTGGTTCACCGCCCGCGTGCCGACGTATTGCGCGTTAATGCTTCCTGTGTTTCCAAACTGATGCTCGATGCCAAGGCTCCATTCCATGAAATAAGGTGCGTGAAGTTTGCCGTCCGGCACGGCGGTGATTGCTACCGGCGGAAGACAGCTTGCGGGATTCGCCTGGGGTGACTCGCAAGAGAGCATGCCATTGGCGAAACCTGAACGGAAGGCTCGGTTGGCGGCCACCGTTGCATCCACCGCGCTCGCCGGCACTCCCGGCGCAATGGTGGTTCCGCCGACCGTTCCGAGCAGTCCACCTTGGAATGTCTTTACGTAGGGAGGATTCATGCCAATGGTGTCGGCTACGCTGCCCGGAAGGATGTCGCTGAATAATCCGAAACCTGTCCGGAGAACAGAATGCGGCGAGAGCTGGAACGCAACTGCTGTTCTCGGCTGCAGAATGGCCAACGGCGTGGAAGTAAAGAGATGGCCGAGGTGCGTTTGAATCGCCTCGTTCAGCGGCTGATTGACGTCGTGCGGAATGGCGTCGAAAGAGCCGCGCAAGCGCGCTACTTGCATATGGGGATTGAGCGGGTTGGAATTGAGCGTGTCGCGCATGCCGAGGGTCCAGGTCAGCTTGGGAGTGACCTTCCACGTGTCCTGGGCATAGATGTCGAGGTTCAGGAAGTTGAACGGTTCATTCGCGGCGTTGGGAAAGGTTTCCGTCGCCGTCGAAGCCACTCCATAGATGAATTGCGGTAGCGTAGCGTAACTCACCGTCGCTGTGGTTCCCTCGCCGAAGTCATAGTCATTGAGGCGGAAGATGCGGGTGTTTGTACCAAACCTAAACTCGTGAGCGCCACGGCTCCAATAGAGATTGTCGTTAATGAAGAAACGGGAGGCACGGCGTCCCTGCACCCAGTTGTTGTCCATCCCTCCGAGCGTAGTGAAAGGCGCGTTTGCGCCCGTTCCTTCGAGCACGATCGGGAATGCGGCGAGCGTCTTCTGAAAATCAGTGGGGGCGAACAGGCTCTCATACCAGGAAAAGCCGGGATTGAAATAGTTCACCACGTTCTGCGAAAAGATGTGAGTGTATCCGGCCGCAAGCGAGTAGAGAGGTTGTGAGGAGATGGCGTTGAAAAGGGGACTGATCGGGTCTGTGTAGGCGGCTTGCAGGCCAGTGTCAGCTTGAAAGCGAAACCAGGTAACGTTGTTTTGGTTGATGTCGTGATCGATCCGTAGCGTCTGGACCTGTTCGTGATCGTCGCTGGAGTGCGAGACCGACTGCCGGTTGGCGCACCCGTTGCCATAGGGCGGGCTGCCGGCCGTGCCGCTGCCGTCCAAGTTAAATGGGCAGCCGAGCACAGCGAGCGGCGTGCCCGCGGTATTCCTATACAAGGAGAACAGCTTTTGGTAAAACGGCACCAGTTGTGGCGCGGGTGCGTAGCTCGATCCCGTCACCGAATCCTTTCCGCCTAACGGTAGTTGCTTCAAAACGTAGTTTTGGAATGCAGTGGTCGGAACCGTAGTCGCCGAGACAATAGGAAGCGCAATTCGAACCCATTCGCTGTCGAAGAAGAAGAACAGCTTGTCGCGCACAATCGGTCCGCCCGAACTTCCGCCAAAGTGATTCACCGCCGAGCGGGGCTTGTGGCTGCCCGGCGTGGCATTGGTGAAGAAATCTGCCGCATTGAGCCTCGAACCGTTCCACAGTTCGTACAAGTTGCCATGGAACTGGTTTGTCCCTGATTTGGTTACGTAATTGACCTGGGAAGCTCCGTAGCGCCCCTGGTCGACCGCATAGGAGAGCGTATTGACGGTGACGTCCGAAATTGAGTTGAGCCCCAGGACGAGATTGGTCGAGAGGCCGCTATTCAAGTTGGTAAGTGGATCGTTCGTTTCAAGGCCGTCAACGATATAGCCGTTCGAGAGCGCCGGCAGCCCGTTGAACTGCACGTTGCCATAGCCGTTGGTTCCCCCCACGAAGTCATTTCCATTCCCCGCTGTATTGATCAAGGCACCTGGAGCAAACTGTAATGGGTAGGTGAGATCGCCGCCCGGATTAGGAAGGTCCTCGAGAGCCGGCGCACTCAGATTTGTGGAAGTGTTGGGGTTGTCGGGATTGATCATGGGCGGCGTCCCAGCCACTTCAACACTCTGCGAAGCCTGCGCCATATGTAGCTTGAAATCCACCGACTGTGTCTCGCCCAGACCAGACAACACGTTATCAGCGCGCTGCGGCTCGAAACCCCGTGCCTCCACTTTCACTGCGTAGGCGCCGGGCTTCAACTGCGGGAAGCTAAACCGCCCCGCATCATCAGTAGTCACGCTTCGGCTTAATCCTGTCTCGCGGCTCGTGACGGTCACGACCGCGCCCGGCACCACTGCGCCGGAAGGGTCGGTGACCTGCCCGACGATGGCGCTGGTGGTCTCTCCCTGCGCTCTGGCATAGGGTGCACAAAGGAAGTCTATACTCGTGAACAGCAGAGCGAAAAGCAGGGCGCGGGCCATATCTTCGAACCTCCGTGAGTGGTAAAGTCCACTCGCTTTTGGGACTTTCTCCGAGAAAGTAGTATACTGTGGATAGCTATTTGTAGTAAACTATAGTTGACATAATTTGTGATGGTTGTGTCACGCCCGATTTTTGCCCGACGCTCCGGGGTAAATGTCTAGTACGGATGTTGTCTGGTTCTGCAGACGCTGGCATGATGAGGCAGCTGAAAGCTGCGGAAAGCACAGGTGACCGAAAAACGTGAAGCTTACTATCTCCAAGGAAGACTATTTGAAAGCCATCGCGGAGGCAGAATCCGAGGAAGGCGGCGTTATCGCTGCGACCGTGGCGCGCTGGCTGCGAGTAAGCCGTCCCGCTGTGGCCCTTGCTCTGCGCCGGCTACGAGGAGATAAGCTTGTGAAGGTCGACCGCAGGGGACGAATCTCCTTAACGCAACCCGGACGCGAGATCACGGATCAACTGCGATTTCGGCATCATCTGGTCGAGCGCATGCTGCACGAATTGTTGGGGATGGAGTGGTATAAAGTCCACGAGGAGGCGGAACGGTTGGAGCATTCCATTTCCGATGACTTAGAACGGAAACTGATCGAGAGGCTCGGACCGAACGGATCATGTCCGCATGGCAACCAAATCAACAAGAGTGCGGCCGAGAGGAGGAAGCGTGGCCTCCAGCAACTTTGGGAGGCAGCCCCCGGTTCCTCCGTCAGGATCGATAGCATGGACGAGCGGGACCAGAAGCTCCTTGAATACTTTGACCGCTTGGGCATTCGCCCAGGGGTTGCCTTGAAGGTGCAGAGCCGTAACTACGACCGCACACTCACCCTGTTTTTGAGAAAAACGTCCCTCAATTTGGGCGAGAGCGCAGCGCGAAAGTTGTGGGTCGCTGAAGATTCGGGATAATTCAATGTCGCCCTCGTAATGCACGCACTTTTGTGCCACGAGTGTGTCCCGACAACCCCTGCCCTAAGGTCGGCTGCGGCTTCAATGCTGACCAACTCCGCGTCGACTGGTAATCGCTCCCCTGCCCCGCCACACTGGGTGCATTAACGAGAAGCGGCCTAACTATCAAAGTGCCTCGTCGCCGCCCGAGGTCTCGGCAAGAAATCTCAATGAGCGATTAGTAGCGATTAGAGGTGTGGCGTTGACCGGTTCGGTTGACTCCCGAATCGTCGGCGACTCGGAAGCTGGCCGTTTTGAGAGGAACCGAGGAAATCTCCTTCCCGCAAGTAATCGACGATAGATCCCCTGCATCGGCGTAGCGTTTACCCATCACAATCCGCTTGCTTGGTCGGCATGCTGCTAACGTGATCTCGGCGTCACGGTTGCGGACTCTTCTCCAATGGTACGGGGTCCCAAGCGAGCGCGGGGAGTGCGGTCGGCGAGGGCGGGCCGCGTGCGCAGACCGGCACTCTTTGCCGTGCGTGATTTCCCCAGGACCCGCTCAAGTTGTTCGCGAATGGAAACGACTTTTGGTCTCTGCCCATTTTCCCCTTGACCCTCGGGACAACATAGGCTAGAATTGTCTGGTGGGGTTGGGCAGGCGGTTAGGCCCTGCCGGATACGTTATGCTGCGGAGTTTTGTCCGTTTCCCTCTGTGCTCGCTTCCTCTGGTCCCTGCGTCCTGCGCAGTCAAGGAGTCGAAGAGTTGAGGAACTGCGGAGTCGAATCAACAAGTCGTGAGGTGGGAGGCCGACGGTCTGTCACTCTTCGACTCTCAACTCTCGACTGCTCGACTCGAATTCGAACGAACGATCCGGGAATGTCTATGAAAACAAAGAGTCGAGCGGTCAAGGAGTCGAAGAGTTGAGGAGCCGGAAAGCCAAACCAAGAAGTCGGGGCGAACGCCGACGGTTTGTCGCTCCTCGACCGTCAACTCTCGACTGCTCGACTCGAATTCGAACGAACGATCCGGGAATGTCGATGAAAACAAAGGAAGAGGTCAAAAAGTCATGCAGTCGGGGGCGTCGAGAAGTCCCTGCGCATGTCCAGCACCCCTTGATGGGCAGCGGGATGAGCGATGCGCTCAAAACCCGCGAAGGGGATTCATGGAGCAGCCGACCGGAACGCCCCCGGAATCAGGCTGCGCTATGCGTCATCGATTTCCAGCATTGCCGGCCGTAACCGAAAGCCGCGAGTGCGAATTGCGTCATAGAGGAGTCCCGCCAAGAACCAGGTTCCGCCCAC
>Ga0326728_10024685_pt1 | contig 10858 bp, 11 predicted proteins | sample MB3enrmetagenome_FD_207602 | JGI IMG/M metagenome (GOLD analysis project Ga0326728, IMG submission 207602) | Lab enriched peat soil microbial communities from McLean, Ithaca, NY, United States - MB31MN | ecosystem: Environmental > Terrestrial > Soil > Wetlands > Peat | place: USA: New York...
CGATGATCAAGCAGCGGCGCGACTCCATCGAGCAGTTCACCAAGGGCAACCGGCCGGATTTGGCCACCAAGGAAGCCGCCGAGATCGTGGTCATTGAAGAGTTCCTGCCCAAGGCGCTTGACGAAGCTGGACTGGCGAAACTCGTGACAGAGGCGCTCGCCGAGCTCGAAGCCACGCTCGGCCACAAGCCCAGCCAGAAAGAGATGGGCCCGGCGATGAAGGCGGTGCAGGCAAAGCTGCAAGCCGCAGGCGTTCGCGCCGACGGCAAAGCCGTGAGCGAGTTGGTGAAAAAGGCGTTGGCGGGATAAGGAACGCCTCGCCGGCTTATCGAGAAGCGCACACCCGGGATCCCCGCCTATGAGCGGGCGAACTCAATCAACGGCTTCATCTCGTTTCTGTCCGCGGCCTGCAATGCCTCGATATACCGGTGCCGAAAGTCGCCTGCCCGCACAAGTTCCGCACTGCCCCATGTAAAGACCGGCCTTCCCTGCCGGCTTGCCAGAACATCGGCCATCAGCCGCGCATGGCGCCCGTTGCCGTTGGAGAAAGGGTGAATGAAAACCAGCCGATGATGAAACCGAACTGCGATTTCGTCCGGCGCGTACGATTCGTGCTGCAGCCAATAGCGTGCATCGCCCAGCAAGGCAGCTAGAGAGTTCTGAATTTGATGAAAGGGAATGCCTATATTCTTCTCGGTGATCCGATACCGCCCCGCCCACTTCCAAGTCTGATCGAACATGCGCCTGTGTAGTTCCCGTACGTAGGGTTCAGTCAGAGGATCCCGGCGAGCGGCACTCTTCTCATGTAACGCCCAGCTATACGCTTCAAGAATGTTCTGCCGCTCCCACTCGTTCAGCTCATCCCGAGTAGCAAGGCTGGGAATCAGGTCGGCCTGTTCTTCCGTGGAGAGAGGGGTCTTGCCGTCTCCCTCATCAAGCAGTGTCATCGTTTTCCGCGCCTTTCTGCGAGGCGGCGGGCCTCTTCCTCTACCGCCTCGTCGATCCTCCCCACCGCCTGATCCTCAAGCGCCATGGAGTGCTCAACTCCCAAGACGTGCTTGCGCGCCTGGCGGCGGGCTCGATTCTCAATCAATTCCCGCATCGTCCCGGCCTTCGGAACCAGCGCATACACCAGATCGCAATCCAATGCGTTGGCCACTTTGCGCAAACTCTTCAGGGTGATGCGGTCGTCAGCCTCTGCCTTCTCGAGTTGCAATGGAAGCTGACGGCTGCTGCCAAGAATCCTCCCTAGTTCCCCTGCCGAAACGCCGAGCGCCTGACGGATCGCCCGTATCCAGCCCTTTTGTGGCCGGGACACAGCTCGAGCCGCCTGAAAGGGCTCCAGACTGCGGTCCAGTTGTTTCAATCGAAGACCTCGATATGCGCCGCGCATTTTGACCCCCTTTCGTGCAAGTGACTATTTAAATATAGTCATTAATATGACTATTGGCAATATATAAGTAGTCATAATAAGAAATATGACAATATACAAATTGCCAATCTCACATCAGCGCATTCCTGACCGAACCGGAAGGTAGCCCTTCCCTCAGAATGGTCCCCCTCACAGGCGAAACTAATCCCCCCAATCAGGGTCAGAATCATTAGCCCTCCCCCGGCGCTGCCGGGACGCTCTGGCGCGGACGAGCCGGACCCGGCGTGCGATGGGATGGGCGCGGCCGCTCAACGGCTCCGGGCGCTGATCATTGAGCCCAGCCTGGAACGGACTGTGAGGGATCATGAAAACCGCATCGCACCTCTGCGCTTTCGTTTCAAGGGTCCCAAGCGCCGCAATCGCCTTTTCCCTGATCGTTATCGGTTGTGCGCCGGCATTCGTCAGCGCGCAACAGACGTATCCACCGGATTCCTATCCCGCATCGCCGAACGGAGGTTACAGCTCTCCCAACGCGCAGCCCTCCCCGCAATACAATGACGCGCAGCCGCAATACCAGCAGCCGCAGTACCAGCAACCGCAAGTTCAGCAGCCGCAGTACGCTCCGCAACAGCAGCCTTACGCGCAGCAACCTTACGCAGCCTCGCCCGATCAGGGATTGGCGCAGCCGGCCGCGCCGTCGCAGGCTCTCAGCGCCGACCAGCTCGAGCAGCTACTCGCGCCCATCGCGCTCTATCCTGACGCACTTCTCGCGCAGATTCTCACCGCGTCCACCTATCCCGCGCAGGTGGCCGTAGCCGATCAGTGGCTGCAGCAGATGCGCGCGCAGGGATACGGCTCGCCCGACCAGATTGCCGCGGGAGCCGATGCGCAGGGCGACTGGGATCCGAGCGTGAAGGCGCTCACCGCCTTCCCCGACGTGCTCGACATGTTGAACCACAACCTCGACTGGACCACGGCCCTAGGCAATGCCTATTACAACCAGCCGCAGGATGTCATGCAGACCGTTCAGGTGTTGCGTGATCGTGCCCAGCAGGCCGGCAACTTGCAGACCACGCCCCAGGAAGACGTGACCGACAACCAGGGTTACATCGACATTGCGCCGCCCAACCCGGAGGTCGTCTACGTTCCCACCTACAATCCATGGGATGTCTACGGTGCGCCGATTGCGCCCTATCCCGGCTTCTCGCTGATCGGTGCGCTGGGTTCGTTCTTCGGCGGCCTGCCCATTCAGTACGGGCTGAGCTTTGCGCTCGGGGCCTTCGAGCACACGCCCTTCGGCCTGCTGGCATGGGGTCTCGACTGGCTTTCGCACGCCGTGCTCTTCCATGACTCCGGCTACTTCACCGCGAGCGCTTCGGTGCGCGACTGGGGCCTGCCCCGCGGCGGACCGCGCGCTTACAACGGCGCCTACAACGGCTGGCGCCAGAATGGCCGCGCGCCCGGCGGATACGGTAACCCTGGTTACGGCAATGGCGGCCGGCGCTATCCCACGCCGCAAAACTCGTATCAAAACTCCTACCAGCGCGGCGCAACCTACGGCAATCGCGCACCTGCGCAGAATTATGCGCGGCAGCCCGAGCCAACCCGCGAGCCCGCTCGGCCCGAGGCGTACTCTTACCGCGGCGCACAGCGGCCGGCGTATGGTTCCACGCGTCCCGCACTGCCGTCGCAAAACTTTGAACGCCCTGCGCCGCAGACCTACGCATACCGCCCGCAGACCTACCCCAACCGTCCGCAAACGTATTCAAATCCTGGCTACGCAACCCGATCGCAGACCTTCAGCAATCCCGGTTACGGATACGGTTACGCCAACCGGTCCACACAGCAGAATTACGCGGCCCGGCCCGGATTCGGTTACAGCAATTCGCATCCCTCGGTTCGCGCTCCGCAAACGAATTCGCGCGCCTATTCCGGCCGTTCCTATGAGCCGCGCGGCAATGCCATGGCGCGCAATGAGACCGGCGGCTTTCGCGGATTCGGCAGCCAGCGGGAACCGAAGTACAGCGCGCCGAAGTTTAAAGCTCCCAAGAGCTTCGGCGGCGGTGGGCATTCCAGTGCGCCCAAGGCTCCAAAAATGAGTCACTCGAGCGGCGGCGGCGGCGGCCACCACCATTTCCGGTGATTTCAGTCCACAGGCTTTTGCTCGGGTTCCGGGAGCCGGACCCGCTGTCACCTGCCCGGCCAGCGGGTTCACGGTAGATCTCCACTTTTTGCATTTTTGAAATACCCCAACCCTTATACTTGTGCCGAGATGGCTTCTCCAACGGCACACCCTTCCCTAACCCCGAGAAAATCTTCGCTGCGGCACGGCGGCAAAGGCCTCGGGCTGGCCGCGATCGCACTCTTCCTCTTTGCGACCCCACGGCTCTTTGCGCAAGGCCCTCCCTACCAGACCGACGACCCCGTCCCCGTCGACCTGCATCACTACGAGTTCTACATTTTCGGCGGCGTCGACGGCACCCCGGCAGAGATGGACTCCGTCGGGCCTGCGTTCGAGTTCAACTGGGGCGCCATTCCTCGCGTGCAGTTGCACGCCATCCTGCCCTGGGGCGTGGTGGCTCCGTCAAATAATCCTGTCTATCTTCCCGGCGGCACGGGACCCACGGAATTCGGGCTCACCGACATGGAACTCGGCGCCAAGATCGCGTTCATCAAGGAGACCAAGCACTTTCCGCAGATCGGCAGCTTTACCATGTTTGAATTGCCCACCGGCAACGCAACCAACGGCCTCGGCGTGGGAAAGGTATGGTACAAGCTGCCCATCTGGCTGCAGAAAAACTCGGGCAAATGGCTCTTTGACGGAGGCGGCGGCTACCAGGTCGTTCCCCAAGCCAACTATCGCGATTTCCCTTACACCGGATGGCTGATCAAGCGCGAGTTGAGTGAGCAGTGGGAGTTGGGCGCAGAGCTTTTCGCGCACGGACGCGAGGGCTTTGCGGCCGCGCAAACCGAACGCTCCGCCATGATCGATGTAGGCGGCTACTACCACTTCAAGCACAATACCAACGAACAGTTTTTGTTCTGCTACGGCCATTCCGTCGCGGGACAAACCGAGAACTACGCGTACATCGGCATGTACTGGACGTGGGGCAAGGACGACAAAGACACGTCGCCTGAGGAGAAGACGGAGTCGGCAGAAAGTCCGCTCTTCCCCATGCCGTCCAGAAGGAACGGCCTGTAAGGCCCCCGTACCCACGACGATGGCGTTGAAGGGATGGTGTACATGGAAATCACCGCACGCAGTCTCTGGACCCTCATCCATGGCATGGGCTTTGGGGCACTTTACTTGATGGCGTGCTCCGGCGCGCTGGTCGAGCTTTACCGCCGCTATTGCACGCACAACCAGTCGCTGCCCAGTGAGCGTGACGAGAGGTTTCTCCGCATCTACCTGGTCGCGATGGCCGCGATGGCATGGCTGGCCGTGCTCACGGGCGCATACATCATCTATCCCTGGTATCGCGCGGTTCCGCCGCCGGGCACGGCGAACCTCTCCGCATTTCCGCAACGGCTGCTGATGGCCAGCCCCACAACCAGCGGTTGGCACTCCATCGGCATGGAGTGGAAGGAACACGTGGCCTGGATCGCGCCCATCTCCATCACCATGGCCGCAGGTGTGGCCCTGCAATACGGACGCAATCTCAAAAACCATCCCCAGCTACGCTCCGCGGTTCTCGTGTTTGTATGGATCTCGCTCCTCGCCGCGGGCGTGGCGGGATTCTTCGGCGCCATGATTAACAAGAACGCGCCCGTCGAAGGTGGCCCGGTCATCCACATCGTTCAGGGAGAACAGAAATGAGCACGCAAAACGCTTCCGTCTCCGCACCATCCGCGACTCGCCCCAACGGCGCCGGCGCAGCGGCCATTCTCGCGGCCGGCATGGGCGCATTTCTTGTGGCCGTCTTCTCCATCCTGGCCGATCGATCCGCCGCCATCAAAAGCATGATGATTTTCTGGAAACCCACCGGCCCGCTCTCGGGCGTGACCACGTGCGCGATCGTGTTGTGGCTTGCGGCGTGGGCGATTCCGCATGCGCGATGGCGCAACCGCAGCGTCGCTCTCACGCGCATCAACACCGTTGCGTTCGCTTTGCTCATACTCGGGCTGCTGCTCACATTTCCGCCGATTGCGGACTTGTTCTGAGCGCGGCGCGCGAGTCGATCGCCCGCTGAATTTGGCTGCGGCGGAGTCGGGACTTCAGTCGATTTTTCTCAACCAGATATCGCGGAACGACACCTTGCACGGCGTGCCTTCGATCTGCAATCCGAACAGCCCCGAAACATTGTTCGTCGAGGCCGGATCGTCATCCACCAGCACCGCCATCAATTGCCCGTTGAGGATGTGCAGAATCACTCCGCCGCGCGCGATGATCGTGTACTGGTTCCACTCGCCGTCTTTCACAAACGTGCCCAGTTGCGAGCGGTCGCCGATGGTTCCCACCAGGCGCTGGAATTTGCCCGGCTCGGACTCGACCACCTGCCCGCGCCAGGCCACAATGCCGAGCGACGTGTTTTGCGAGTAGAGTTGCCCACTGTATTGCTTGGCGCGCTCGTTTACCGGATACCAGAAGTCGGCCTGTGGGCCGACCATCACCCAGCGCGGATCGAGCGGCGGCTCGCCCTTGCCGGCCACGCGTCCCGGCGGAATGCCCGTGCTGCTGCGGTACTGCACGCCGCTGCCTCCGCCCCACTCCACCTTGATCTCGAGCTTGAGGTCGAAGTCCTTCGCCTCCGCGCCGTGATAGACGAGGAAGGAATTGCCGGCAACGTGCTCTTTGGTGGAGACGCCCACGATGGCGCCGTCTTCCACGCTCCACACACCGGGTTGCCCGTCCCAGTTGGTCAGCGTTTTGCCGTCGAAGAGCGAAACGTAGCCGGCGTGATCGCTAAAGTCCATCGGGTCGGGCTCGATGAAAACTCCGTTGCGCTGTCCCGAGATATTCGGTTTTATCTTCAGAAGTTCGGTGTGGTCCTGCGGTGTCGCGTCGGTTCGTGGCGCGGGATAGGTCTGCAGCATCGGCGCATTTTGCTGACCCTGTGCCGCGGCACCTTGCGTCGCAGCCAAACACACAAAAAGCGCCGCCGGCACGCACAGCGCACATCCACGCATCAACATCCATGTGCTTCGCATAGGATTCTTCAGTAGACTTCCGACCGAACGCCCGCTGGAATCGGCGTGTTCTTCAGCAAGCCCAGTTCGCCGGCCAGCCGCTCCAGTTTGGCGCGCGTGGCCGCCGCGGGGGGCACCAGCGGCAAACGCACCGTATCGCCGCAGCGCCCCATCAGGCTCAGCACAGTCTTTACCGGGCCGGGATTCGACTCCCAGAAGTTCGCCTCGAAGAGCCGCGCAAAGCGCCGTTCCAGGTCGCGCGCTTCGTCCCAGCGGTTTTCGAGCGCGGCGCGGATCATGCGCGTCACCTCGGCCGGCGCCTCATTCGAGGCCACGCTGATCAGGCCATGCGCGCCCACAGCGATGGCCGCAAGCGCCAGGTTGTCGTCGCCTGAGAAGATCTTGAAGCCGCGCGGCAGCTGATGCGCGAGATCGGCAAACTGCGTGAGCTTGCCGCTGGCTTCCTTGATGGCTTCAATATTGTTAGCCGCAGCGGCCAGCCGCGCCACGGTCTCCGGCTCCAAATTCGCAGCCGTGCGTCCCGGCACGTTGTAGACGCACACCGGCATCGGATCCACCTCGCGCGCCAGCGCCAGAAAATGCTGGAACTGCCCCTCCTGCGTCGGCTTGTTGTAATAAGGATTGGCCGAGAGCACCGCGGCCACACCGGGCACGCGCCGCAGCAGCGCCGCCTGCCGCAGCAGCACGCGCGTGGAATTGTGCGTACAGCCGGCCCAGATGGGAACGCGCCCCGCCGCCGCATCGATGACGAGACGGATGGTGTGCAGCCATTCTTCCTCGTCCAGCGTCGCGGCCTCGCCCGTCGAGCCGCAGACCAGCAGGAAATCAATTCCCGACTCGATCTGCCAGTTCACCAGCGACCACAGCGCCGGCTCGTCCACTGATCCATCCGCCCGAAAGGGCGTCACAATTGCGGTACCACAACCTGTCATTTCCATAACAGGTCAAGTGTATAACGGCTTGGTGAAGTCAATGTGAAGACTCTGCGGAGGGGGCGAGACCTGCCGCGCGCTGCCATCGGAATTTTCCCAGAGACCGGTCTCGCACGTCTCGTGTAACATGGTCGCAAGAGAATCCATCCATGCCTGCCATGAACCACGTTGAACGTTTTCGCGCCCTTATGAACTTTGCGCCCGTCGATCGCCTGCCCCGCTGGGAGTGGGCCATGTGGTGGGACCTGACCATCGATCGCTGGCACAACGAGGGGCTCCCCGCCAACCTCACCGGCGTCTTCGAAATCGCCGAATACTTTGGCCTCGATCCCTACCAGCAGTTCTGGTTCTCCACCACGGCTCCCACCATCGAAGCCGTGCAGCACCACATTGAGGGCACGGTCGCCAACATGGACGACTACCTGCGCATTCTGCCCTCGCTTTATCCCAATCACAGCGCGGCCATCGATTCCATGCGTCCCTGGGCCGCGCGCCAGGCGCGCGGCGAAGCCGTGGTCTGGATCACGCTCGAAGGCTTCTTCTGGTTTCCCCGCACGCTACTCGGCTTTGAGACCATGATGCTCGCCTATCACGATCAGCCCGAGCTGCTGCATCGCATCAACAGCGATCTGCTGGCCTTCAACCTCGGCCTGCTCGACGAGATCGGTAAGGTCTGCGCGCCCACTTTCATGACCATCGCTGAAGACATGTCCTACAACCACGGGCCCATGATTTCGCGCCGCATCTGCGACCAGTTCATGACGCCCTACTACCTGCGCCTGCTGGAGCGCGTGAAGGAGATGAACATCCTCACCATCATGGACAGCGACGGCGATGTGACCAAGCTCGTGCCATGGTTGCAATCGGTTGGCGTGGAAGGCGTGCTCCCGTTGGAGCGGCAAGCAAAGGTGGATGGCATGGCGCTGCGGCAGGCCTATCCAACGCTGCGCATGGTGGGCCATTACAACAAGCTCGTCATGCACCTCGGCGAAGCTGCCATGCGCGCGGAGTTCGAAAGGCTTTTGCCGATCATGCGCACCGGCGGCTTCATCCCCAGCGTCGACCACCAGACCCCACCTGCGGTTTCGATCGACGACTACCGGCTCTACTTGCAGTTGCTCGACGAATACACCGCGCTCTGACAGTCGCCCTTCGGCTGCATTGACAAGGAACAGCCGGTTAAGCGATTGAATGCAAATTGTCATCCTGAGCGGAGCGCGCTCGGGGCCCCATGATTGCCGCGCAATCATGGGGTAAGCGGAGCCGAAGGATCTGCGGTTGTCTTTGCATCATCAGATCTCCCTGATAAGTTGGCATTGGTGTTGAGCAATATGTCGACGCGCTCTCAATTCGCCGACGGCCGCTCCATGTGCTCCACGACAAACGTATCCACCGGCTCTTTTGCGGGTTCCAGCTTCAACCCGAGTTGCTCTTCCAGCGCCTTGAAGATTGACGGGCCCGTGCCGCCTTTATCTGCCGGCGCTTCCTGATCCGACGACCACTTCAGCTCAAAATCGAATCTCTTATCGCCCAGTCCGGTCTTATCGACGACGATGCGTCCCACAGAGCCTGGCAGACTCTGTGCCAATTCCAGAGCCGTGCCCGCATGCGTGGTGTCCGTAATCGTGTACCCTTCGCCTGGACCGGCGTCGCTATACATGGCGAACTGCTTCCAATAAACAGACTCCTTCTCGTCCGGCGCCGCTTCTTTCATCTTCAATCCGCCCTTGGCAATCACCAGGTCGTAAACCGGCAGTACTTTGACTTCGTGCCTCATCTTAAGCCGGCAGCGGTCGGCAAACAGCGCCTGCAACATGGGCTGTTGCTGCTTGGCCAACTCCTTGCTCGAAAGTCTCTTCCAGGCTGCGGTAGTGTCCTCGTCCACCCGCGCAGAAACACTATAGTGGTCCGTCTTCACCCACTCCGGCAATCCCGAAATCTGACTATCCAGCGATATCCCGTAGGCCCGGTAAATCAGCCAGATCAACGGCATGTTCATATAGTCGAAGCCGTTGGGCTGGCCTTTCCATCCACCGCCGCGCTCACCCGGACTCGCGGGCTTGATCGATACGACCTCGTAAGCCGGAACCTTCGCGCTCGTATCCTGCGGAACCGCCGCATTCGTTTGTGCCCGCAGAGGTATAGCTGCGCCGCCCAGCGCCAGAGCCGCGAGAAGCAGCACAGCCGGCGAGCGCCGGCCGCAATCGAACTGCATAAACATAGGTTGATCTCTGGCCGGAATTATAGCTCCGCGAAGATCTCGCGGAACTCCCAGGCGCCGGATTTGCCGGCCAGCCATTCTGCGCCGCGCACCGCACCCAGCGCGAAACCGCGCCGCGAATGCGCGTCGTGGCGCAACTCGAGCACATCGCAGTCGCTCACCGCGCGCACCACGTGCTCGCCCTTGGCGTCGCCGACGCGATGCGACTCGATGGGCACGTCGATGCCCGGCCTGACGCCGAGAAGAATCTCCTTGAGCGTAATCGCCGTGCCCGAGGGCGCATCGAGCTTGGTCACGTGATGCGTCTCGTCAATGGAGAACTGGTAGCCCTCAAGCTTCGCCAGTTCTGCCGTCAGTTGGAAGAGCTTTTGCACCCCGATGGAAAAATTCGTTCCGTAGAGCAACCCGCCGCCGCGCTCCAGCGCCAGCGCACGCATCTCATTTACCTTGGCGTACCATCCAGTCGTGCCGACCACAATCCGCCCGCCCAAAGCCAGCACCGCGCGCATGTTTTCCGCGGCTGCTTCGGGAGCGGTGAAGTCGATGACCACATCGACGCCGGCCAGGTTGGGAGCCGTCAGCGCAGAGGCATGCGGATTGTCGTTGATGTCGAGCGCGCGCACGCCGTGGCCACGCTCCCGCGCCACTTCCGCCACCAGGCTGCCGGTCTTTCCCTTGCCCAGAACGAGAATCAGCATGGGTTCCTTCGAAATCGTGGAGCGTGGTTCGTGGACCGTGATCAGGCCACGCCGCACGGTTCACGGCTCACGGTTCACGGTTCACGATCCTCTGATCAATGACAACTGTTTTCTCGCTTCCACGTCGAAGATCTCCGGATCGGGCTCCTTGAAGAACGCCGCGTGCAGCGAGCGAACCGCCTCATCGGCATCGTCCTCTTCGATCATGAAGCTCATGTTGATCTCGCTCGCGCCCTGCGAGATCATGCGCACGTTGACGTGCCGGATGGCGTTGAACACCTGCGCTGCGATGCCGTTCTGGCCGCGAATGTCCTCGCCCACCATGCACACCAGCGCCTTCTTGCCTTCGTAGGTCACGTCGGCCAGCGTCTTCAGGTCGGCGTCAATCTGGGGCAGGCTTGCGTTGGAGTCGACGGTAACAGAGATCGAAACCTCGCTGGTCGAAACCATGTCCACTGCGCACTTGTGCTTGTCGAAGATGGCGAACA
>Ga0326728_10024686_pt1 | contig 10858 bp, 12 predicted proteins | sample MB3enrmetagenome_FD_207602 | JGI IMG/M metagenome (GOLD analysis project Ga0326728, IMG submission 207602) | Lab enriched peat soil microbial communities from McLean, Ithaca, NY, United States - MB31MN | ecosystem: Environmental > Terrestrial > Soil > Wetlands > Peat | place: USA: New York...
TTGACGGCCTTCTTCCGCGACCATCGGAAAGGCGACTTCAACCGGGCCATTAGCGCAATGTGCCGTTTCTACCACCTCAGGGGCCCGCGCATCGATTGGTTCGAATACATCGACTGGGGTCGGACGGTGGGCAAGACGTACGAAGACGGCAAAATTCACCTCGTACATCCGGAGAACTGGAAAAACGGGCGCAAGTACAACTCCGAGCGGCAGTGGATCAACGCCGTGTATCACGAAATGGGCCACTACGTGTTTTGGGCCGATGCCGAGCGCAAAGCGGACAGCTTTGCGCTGCGGATGATCAGGGGCCTGAACAACGGCAACCATCGCCACAACGGCGCCCGCAAGCGGCATTGAAGGCATGGCCAAGAAAGCGTCGGACGACAAGTCAGGGCAGAGTCCAACCGTCACGAATCGGTGGTGGGTGGATCTCGGCGGCTCCGAGAAGACGCGCCCAAAGCGGCCTCCCGGTCCGGCCGGCAGCCAGTTGTTTCAGGTCGCGCACGACTTCGAGCAAGAGAAGGCGAAAGAGAGGCTGACGGATAACAATTTCAAGCTCCTGACGATGGCGGACCCCCCCGAGGGCGGTTGGGGCTACGTGCGTCTGGCGGAGACCTCGTACCCCGAGCGTGAGCTGGAACGGGTGAAGAAGCTGGTGGCGCTGCCGCCGTACGCGCGTGGGGTCATCATCGATTGCGGGCGGTCCATTCGTGTCCTGGTGACGGGGACGCCTGTGGGCGAGCGGCTGCTGGAACTTGCGCTCGGCGAAGCACCGTCGTTCGATTGTTGGGTATGCAACGAGTGGGTGCGCGAGGCCCTCTTCGAGGACGCCGACAAGGCGCTCAAAGCACTGCAGCGGTACATGCGGGAGTATCTTTCGCCGGAAGGCATTGCCCGCGCCGAAGCGATTGCGGCGCGCGCGTAGAATCACGCCGAGGCGCCACCACGTCGGCGCGACAGTTGCGATCGGGTGATCTTCTAATGAGCGATGCGCCGTTGCGTTCGCCGCGTACGGCGGCGGACCGGTCCGGTCGAGTCAAAATCAAACTGCCAGAATTTGCGGACGCCGAAGTAGTAGCAGCATAGCTCACTGTCCATGTCGTTGTTGAACGTGCGCTGCTGTCCGTCCTCGAACAGGATGCGCACGAGACACGTACCGCCCGGAAGTGACGAGGTCATCTCTTCCATGACAACACCTTCGCCCCACTCCTGATAGCTGCGGTGGACCACCTTGTCGCCGAGCCTGAGGTAAATACGATTCTCCATCGTCCGCATGCCACGAGTAGCACACCTATGCGCCAAGCGGGAGGGGGCGCGTAAGCGACGGCGCTTCATGAAGGCCGCAGCGACTTGGGCCGAAAGCGCCTGCGCATCCTCGAGCCCGCAAGATAGGGGGAGTGGAACAGCAGTGTCCGTGCAGACGCGGTACTTCCTTGACTCTTTGCTGGGGCGTTTCTATGCTTCGTGAGCGAATAATGGGGCCCGACCATACAGCCGTTTGGTAGTGCACGAAATGACCCCTCCACCGGGACAGGTGAAGTGGCTGAGTGATGCGGTTGCTGGTGTGATCTTGGCCGGCGGGCAGAACAGCCGTATGGGGGGAACGGACAAGGCCTTTCTGACGGTCAATGGTCGGACAGTGTTCCAGCGGACCCTCGGACTGTTGCAACGCTGCTTCCCACAAGTCGTTGTCGTTACGAACCGGCCGGAAAAATATGCAACGTTCGACGTCGAGATCACGTGTGACGAATTCCCGGGCCGGGGTCCGCTGGCAGGCATCCACGCCGGTCTCGGTCTGGTCCGATGCCCCTACGCCTTCGTGGTCGCGTGTGATATGCCGTTCTTGCGTGTTGAGCCCATTGCATACTTGGTCAACCGCGTCGACGGGCAGGAGGCCATCGTCCCATGGTGGGAAGGTGACATTGAACCGTTGCATGCCATCTATGCCACCGCGCTGCGAGGCCGGATGGGGCAGGCGCTGAGCGGGAGCTCGCATTCGATTAGGGAATTCCTGCCGACGATTGATGTCGAGTACATACCGGAAGCCGTCATGTGCCGGGTCCAGGGAGCTGATGAGTCATTCCGTAACGTCAACACGCCAGAGGACGCGGCACGGTTCGCCGTGCAGATACAGACCTGAGCGCGCGTATGAGCCCCGTGATTGAGGCCGCACACCCCCCACAGCACAGTAGCCGCCGTCGAGGCGAGGCAGTCGCCACCAGCGAGTTCATCGTAAGCACCGCGTTTGAACGAAGATCAGCTCTTCGGCACGTGTAACCGCACGCCGTATCGCCCGTTCCGATGGGAAACGACCTCCTCCGCGAAACCTTTCAGGCGTGGACCCGGAACTGCGACCCGGTACAGGCGCGGATCAGGGTGTTCGAAGGCGTCCGCGATATTTCGTATTGCTACCCCGCCAGTCAGGATCCGGCTGAGGTGCTCGCACAGCGGCGGAGCTCATGCGCCGGCAAACACTACCTGCTGGCTGAGATGTTCCGGATGCTCGGTTTGCGGGTCCGGCACATGATCTGTACGCATCGGTTCAATGAGTCAGGGCTCGTGTTCCCGCCGCCAATGCAGGAAATGTTACGCAAGAATGAGATTGTCGATCTGCACGACTATCTACAAATCGGTGTAGATGACAGATGGATCGATATTGATGCCACATGGGAGCGCGGATTGCGGGAGTTCGGGTTTCCGGTGAACGACGAGTGGGACGGGAAGAGCGCCATGATCCTAAGTGTGGTGCCAGAGGATTTCGCTGTCGCCGAACGTGATCCGGAGCGGCTGAGGGAGGAGCTGCTGTCGAAATTGACGCCGCGCCAGCGCGCACTCCGCCGACAATTCCTTGAGGCTTTGGGCCGCTGGGTAGTAGAACTCACGGCAGAGATCCAACGCGACTCCGACAACCCATGAGCATTGATGAACTGGTGGACGTGGTGGATGAAAACGACCGCGTGCTGAGCCGGGCGACGCGGCGCGAGGTGCGCCGCTGCAATCTCCGCCACCGCGCTGTCTACATTCTGGTGTTCAACCGGGGCGGGCAGCTGTTCGTGCATCGCCGCACCTTCACGAAGGACATCTTCCCCGGTTATTGGGACGTGGCCGTTGGCGGTGTAGTCAACGCCGGGGAAGACTACGACACCGCCGCCGCACGCGAGCTGCGCGAGGAGTTGGGTGTGCGGAACGCCCGCCTGCGGCGGCTGTTCCCGATGCGCTATGAACATCCGGCAGCTCGGGTCTGCGGGATGGTCTACAGCCACACGTCCGAGGGCGGCTTCACGCTCCAGGCTTCGGAGATCGTGAGCGGCGAATGGATGGACCTTGACGTGCTGCTCGAGCGCGCCCAGGGCACGCCGTTCTGTCCTGATGGCCTGGAAGTGCTGCGCCTCTATCTGGTGAAACTCGAGGCTGCGCGGCGAGGACGGCCGCGTTGAGTTACTTCTCCCGCTCCAACGGCTTGCTCTTGGGTTCGCCTCTGGCCCCGTGGTAGAGACTCCAGAACCGGTGGATGCGCTCGGGGTTGTAAGTGCCGGAGCCGGAATGACCCCGGCTACCCGTGCCGAGGTTGCGCGCCCCAGACGCACCCGGAGCCCAAGTCTCGCCGGAATCCCGGTCCTCCGAATCCAAGCTTCTGCTGCTGCGCGCGCTCGGAATGGTAGAGAGCGTCGAACGCCGGGCTCCGGCGTGGGCATCCACAGGCCAGCAGGAGACTGATATCAGAATGGCGAACGGAGCGATCGCGCTGGAAAGGATCCATTTGTGGAGGGAGATGGAGTGCCGCACACGATACCTCTCGAACAGTGGCTACTCGGCTGGCTTGCGAGGCTCAAGTCTGCGGAGACTCTGCTCAAGCACGGTCTTGCGGACACCCTCCGCGTTCTCGATCGTCACCACTGCGCCGTCGAGGGCCACCACTCTGAAGCGGCCCGGCGCAGTCATGATGACGACTTCATCTCCAATGTGGACCATCTTGAAGCTCCGCTCGACCGCCGCATAGTACTCGGAGATTCGTTGCAGGGCAAAGGGTCCGCATCGTGGGTTCGTTGTCGCATCAGCGTGCCTATGATAGCGTCAGCCGTCATGCGGCTTGAGCATATTACTGCGGAAGACATGGTGCGCGGCGATGTCGGGTTCATGGAAGTGGCGCTTGCGGCTGCGTGTCAAGGCGCCAGTGCCGGTGAGGTCCCAATCGGGGCCATCGTCGTGCGCGGCGGTGAGATCCTGGCCAGCGCCCACAATGCGCCGATCACGCTCAGCGATCCGACAGCGCACGCCGAGGTTCTGGCCCTGCGGGAGGCTGCCCGGCGGGCGCAGAACTACCGCCTGCCCGACACGACGCTGTACGTCACCGTCGAGCCGTGTGCCATGTGTGTCGGCGCCATGGTGCAGGCGCGCGTCATGCGCGTGGTCTTCGGCTGTCCCGATCCGAAGTCGGGCGCGCTCGGCTCGGTGTGTGATTTGGCGGCTGGACGACGGACGAATCATCAATTCCACGTGACCAGTGGGGTCTGTGCGGAGAAGGCCAGGAGCTTGTTGCAGGAGTTCTTTACGTTGCGGAGAGGTGCGTGAGCCCGGTTGAAACGGCACGACTCGAAATCGTGTGACCCCTTGTGGGTCCGGGGGTTCGAATCCCTCCCTCTCCGTTCGTTCTCCGGAAGCTCGCGATCACTGCGACTTGCGGGCGTAAACGCGACCGGGGATACGGACATTGTGTCGGGTACGGGGCATGGCTTTGCGCGGTGGAATGTTCTGACTCTTCATGCGCTTCAGTGTCTTGCGCACAGCGTCGGGGTCGAGGCCCAGCATTTCGCAGACCACCGTAAAGGAGAAGGGCGATTGCCGGCGGCGCGAATAGATCCAGAACTCGGCCTCACTGGCCAAGAGGCGGGAGCCGCTGAGAAAGCTGCGGATCCCGTCCTCCAGCACGGCCAGCATCAAGGCCTTCGTACCGGTCAACTGCCCGGTGCGCGGCTCTCCGCCAGTGACGGTCTGTAGGTGCATTACGTTCAGATCGTCATCCTGGGTGTCGAAGGCGACATTGCCTCCAAATGAGCGCCTGTGAGAGTGTGGCATGTTACCTCCACCGCCGATCTCCCACGATGAGTTCGCAGCGTCATGGGACATGCTTGAGTTGCACGCAAGCTCTATGCCGGCGGAAATCTTCCCGCGTGCCACGCTTGCGGCTCGGAATCGCGGTGCCGATGCTTGCAAAAAGGCGAGGCCTCGCGAAACTGCCAGATCGGTTGATGCAGGAGGCCTAGCACCTCACAGGACTTGCTGCCGTCCGTTCGGGCTCACGCCGGAGGCACGTTTCGGAAGCCCAGCGCCGCAAGCTCCCTGACCACATGCTCGTGATGCGTCGCGGGCCAGTAGATACGCCTGCAGCGCGGGCACTGTACAAAGCGTGTCTGCGTGGCAAAAACGTACGGGGGCACGTGGTCTTGGATCTGCACCTTGGCTGCGGGGACGACTGGCTCGTTACAGCGGGCACAGCGCGTGAAAGTATGAGCGAGGGGATCGATCTGAAAGGCAGTCATCACCTGCCGGAATTGGTCGCGGAAATGATCGTCTTGGATGAAGAGCAGCGGGACGCCCGGCGGGCGGCGCAGCCAGCGCAGGTCGCGGGTCAGGATCGTTCTGCCGTCGGCGCGCGCATGGCGCACCAGCGCTGGGCCGCAGAGGTGTGCCCCGTACGTGGCGTCTTGTCCGACGATACGCAGCCACGTAGCCAAGCGGCCCAGCATCTTATCGACGGCGAAGCGATGGATCATGGGACCCCAGCCATGCTAGCAAAGGTAGGATAGTCGCCACGAGTATAGGGGAGCAAGGCATGCGGCGATTGCTATCCATCAGTATCGTAGGCTTCTGGTTGGTGATGCTCGGCCTGCTGGTGCAGCGGACCCGGCGCATCGTACCTGCCGAGCCGGTTGCCTTCGACAACGCCGAGTCCACACCGGTTGATGAGTGGATGAGCGTCTACCACGATGGGCGGAAGATTGGGTACAGCCGTTACCGTCTCTCGCAGGAGGGAGACCATTTTGCGTTCAGCGAGGAGTCGCTACTCCGCATGACAGTGCTGCGCACGCCCCAGACCGTCCGCGTGCGCATGCACGGCCACACGGCGAACGATTTCTCCCTGCGCGATGTCGAGTTCGATCTGAGCAGCGGGGCAGGCAATCTGCGCGCAACCGGTGTGGTAGCCGCCTCCGGGCTGCACCTCACGCTGCACACAGGCACCGACGTGACGGAACAGGTGCTCCCACTGAACGGACCGCTCTATCTACCGTCGACCCTCCGGGGCTTGCTGGTCCCTGGCGCCCTACAAGCCGGACGTCACATGGATGTGCTGGTCTTTGACCCTGTCAGCTTCAACAATGATCGCATGTCAGTGACGGTCGAACGGCAAGAGCCCTTGCCGGGTGGCGGCGGGACGCTGGCGTGGCGAGTGCGCGAGGAGTTCCACGGCGTGACCACTACCAGCTGGATGGACGTGAGCGGGGCGGTGTTGCGTGAGGAAGGGCCGATGGGGTTCGTGCTCGTTCGCGCCACCTCCCAGCAAGCCTTGAACAGCGAGTGGACAGACCTCACGGCCTTGGATCTGGTCGCTGGCGCCGCCGTGCCTGTCGCCCGTCCGATCGACGATGCGCGGAGTCGTCGGTCGCTGCGCGTGCGCGTGTCCGGCATCCCCGTGGAAGAAGTGCCGACCGATGACGAGCAAGCCCGCCACGGCCCCGAACTGACGATCACGCGGCCGACTCTGGATCAGTTGACGTCGTACCGGATCCCGTACAGCCAGGGTGATCACAGTGAGGACTTGAGGGCCACCCTTTTTCTGCAAGTCGAGAATCCGAAAATCCAGGCGGCGGCGCGTGCCGCCGTGGGCGACGAACGCGACGCAGTGCGGGCGGCGCGCCGCATCAACGACTGGGTGCATGGAACCTTGCGTAAAGTGCCGACGATCAGTATCCCCAACGCGCTGCAAGTGCTCGACATGGGCGAGGGCGACTGTAACGAACACGCGGTACTGTTCGCCGCGATGGCGCGCGCCGCCGGCATCCCCACGCGCACGGTCGCTGGCGCGGTCTACCTCGACGGCGCCTTCCTCTACCACGCGTGGTGTGAAGTTTGGCTCGATCGCTGGGTTCCGATTGACCCGGCGTTGCACCAGTTTCCGGCAGACGCGACGCACATCAAATTCGTCGTGGGAGGGCCCAACGAACAGCTGGCGATGATCGGCATTATCGGCCGGCTCGGGCTGGACGTCTTGGAGTAATCCGGCACGCGACTACCGCGTGCAGGCTCTACTAGTGGGCGAGCGGGACATCATACCTTGCCGAGATCGTAAGCCCCCTGCTACAAGCGAAGCGTCCGGCCGCGAGAGTGGCGGAATTGGCAGACGCGCTAGACTTAGGATCTAGTGGGATTCCCGTGGGGGTTCGAGTCCCCCCTCTCGCATTCTCTCGACATAGGCTTTACGTGGCTTTTTCGGAAATTGCCCCCCGCGGTGCTCAGAAGTGGGGGGCAATTTGCCCGCTTCCGGTCCGAAGACACTCGGCGCGAAGGCGCTGAAACGATCGAGTTCCGGGTGCTCTTCCCCGGGTGCCCACGCCCCGTAGTGGCGTCGCAACGTACTGTAACTGACGCCGGTTTGTGCCTCCAACCACGCGGGCCGCACCCCGATCCGAAAGGCGGTCGTCACGAACGTGTCCTTGGTCGCGTACAGGCCACGTACCCGAATTCCGAGAGCGCGCAGACAACGATACCAGTGGTGCAGCAGCGAGTTGGGCTCGATGGCCGCGCCGTTTGTGTTCGTGAACACCTTCATCTCCGGTCTGACGTGCAACGGTTGGAGTGCGCGTAGCACGTCGACGGTCCCCTCGAACAGTTCGACCGTTCTGCGGGCAGCGGCAGTCTTGGGATCGCCGTCCGAATACAGATGGCGTGACCGAGCTACCTGGAGCCGTCGGTTCGCCAAGTCGACGTCGCCCCACTGGAGTCCCGAAGCTTCCGACGGCCGCATGCCCGTGGTGAACAACAAATGCACGTACGCGTGGAAGGCTGGGTGCGGCAAGAAGCGGCGCTCTGTGGAGTGTTGCCCCGGATGGAATCCGAACCGCGCGGAGTGAAACCAGGCGATAATTCTCTGCTGCTCATCCAAGGCGAACGGGTCGGGAGGTGGTGGTGTCCACCGTGGCCACTTGAGCCCGGCGAAAATGTCGCGGGCAATCCAATCGTCAATCCGGGCCTGGTGGATCATCGCCCGGAATGATCCCGCAAGGATGTTCTTCACGTGCTTCACAGACCGTTTCTTCGTGCCGCCTCCTTTGAGCCGAACATTTTGCTCGAGGAGGTCGGCCTGCAGGCCGCGCACGTGACTTGGCCGAAGGTCGGCCAGCCGCACGTGGCCGATCAGTGGCAAGATGTAGCGCGTGAGGTGGCGTCGGTAGTCACGCGCTTGCGCGCGCCGCACCACCGGCAACTGTTCGCGAATCCACCTCTCGTAGTACTCCGCGACTGTCGGGCTGATTCCTGGGCGCGGCGCTGCGGCCGTGACCGGTAGGGCTGATCGCTCAAGGGCGGTCGCCTGCACTTTCGCCGGCTCGCCGACGGCCTGACGAATCTGCTCCAGCGTCTTGCCGGCGTCGACGGCGGCACCGATCATCCGGACAAGCGGCATGAGCGCGCGCCGCTGCTCCGGGGTATCCGTATGCCCCGTGGCGATCGTCACCTTCTTGGGCGTCCCGTCCGGTTGCCGGACCCGAAACCGCAGTCGCAAGCGGCCGCGGTGCGCTTCAATCCAGCAGCCGCTGTAGGTTTGTCGTCGCTTTCTCGGCATCTATGACCTGCCTCGGCGTCCCGCGCGCACGGCCCTGCACCCGTCCGTCATGTACCATCGTCTGGCCCGCACAGCGACTCGAAGTCCCCTCAATCAGCTCGATGATCCGGTCCCACCTGAACAGCCGCTGCGAGCGGGGTCCGAGTTGGAAGAAGTGCACGCCGCGGACCAACACCCCCCGTTGGATCATCTTCTCGATGCCATCCAGCAATACAGTGGGCTCAAGCACACCGACGGCGGGCGAGACGACAGTGATCGCCTTCACCAGCGCCGCCCTGGCGGTTCGTTTGGTGTCGCGGAGAAAGTGCAACAGCCAGCCTTACGTCGTGCCGCTGACCCGCCGCCCGACCGGTGTCTGATAGCTCGTTTCTAGCGTGAAAATCATCGTCAAACCCGTGTGGCACAAGGGATTTCGCGGAAATGATTTAGTTACTAGGGTTTTATGGGATTCTCATTCGCCCCCCGCGCTGCGGATTCGGGTGCCGACCAGCCCTCTACGGATGCGGCTTGCAGATCAGCGTGAGCTCGTTGATCTCCCTTCGCCCGGCGCCCGGGATCGCCGTCACGATCAGCGTCGCGCGTGCCGTCTCGAAGCCTCGCGTCGTTTGCCTCAGCGGCACCTGAATGGGCGCCAAGACCGTACAGCTGTTGTCCGTGGTGAGCGGTGGCGCGAACACGACGAAGCGGCCCTTACACACGCCGTCTCCGCTGCCGGGGGTCGAATCACAATTCGAATTGACCGTGCAGAACTGCCCCTTGTGCGGCCCCCTGTTCGCACACAGCCCGCCAACCGTCCCGCCGATGCTCATCAGCGCACTCTCCAGCGCGTCGCGGTTTGCCGTCGCCGGGGCGCCCTTCGGCTTCGCTTCGTTCGGACTGACCAACTGCACCTGCGCCACGTCGGTTGGCGCGCACCGCAAACGGGTGTCTGCGACATTCAGGCAGAGGGCGACATGAAAGGTGCAGGTGTTGTCGCCCGTGGTCGCGCCGAAGTCGCAGAGGGGGTTGTCGTCTGTGCACGTGAGTTGGCGGACGGGCAGGCCGTTACGCCCAACGACTGTCGCCGGTTCCGTGAACCACTCCAGCATACACGCATTCTTTCCCAGGCCTGGGATCAACCCGGGCGGTGGGGTGGGCGTCGCTGTCGGGGTGATGGTGGGCGTCGGGGTGACGGTCGGTGTCGAAGTGAGCGTCGGCGTCGGTGTTGGGGTATAGAGCACGCAGAGATCTCCGCCCTGACAGGTGGCGCCGAAAACCATCGTACAATCTCCGCAGGAACCGGCAACAGGGGCTGCACAACTTGTCGGACACTGACAGCAGGGCGGAAACGAGTTGTACTCATACGCACCAATGGAGCAGTTCGTACTATTGAGGCCGGGTCGGAAGAAGCCACGCTGGTCGAGGTTGTTCACGGGCGGTGCCGCGCAGACGGATTCATCGCCGGCGTTGATCGCCGGACTGCCCGCTTCGAGGGCGATGGTTTGGGTCGGCCCGCCGTTGTTCTGGAGTCCCGCCGGATCGAGCCTGGGGTCCGTATTATTCAGCGAGCCGTTGGCCGTGCTGAAGCCACAGCTCGTGCCGTCATCGAGGTTGTGGCCGCCGTCGGTAACGCTGCCGCTGAAAAACGCGCAATTGCCGGCCGAGGTGCTATTGGCGAGGATAGTGTTGGTGACCGTCAGCGTGTCGTTACTATCGTAGATGCCGGCGCCGCCGGTGAAGATGCCGCCGCCGCCGTCGGTCGCGCTATTGCCGGAGAAGGTGCAGTTGGTGACCGTCAGCGTGCCGCTCGCCGTGCCGCTCTCTCCGTTGCGGATGGCGCCGCCTAGGCCGGTCGCGCTATTGCCGGAGAAGGTGCTGTTGGTGACCGCCAGCGCGCCACCGCTGTTCTCGATGCCGCCGCCGGCGCCCGCGCTATTGCCGGAGAAGGTGCAGTTGGTGACCGTCAACGTCCCCCCGTTGAAGATGCCGCCGCCGCCGAATTCCGAGATATTGCCGTAGGAGCTGATGTTGTTCTGCAAC
>Ga0326728_10024688_pt1 | contig 10858 bp, 8 predicted proteins | sample MB3enrmetagenome_FD_207602 | JGI IMG/M metagenome (GOLD analysis project Ga0326728, IMG submission 207602) | Lab enriched peat soil microbial communities from McLean, Ithaca, NY, United States - MB31MN | ecosystem: Environmental > Terrestrial > Soil > Wetlands > Peat | place: USA: New York...
CGCAAGGATGACCTCGCCGCCGGAACTGCTGAAGGCCCCGAGGATGGAACCGATGCAAAACAGCGCCAAGGCTCCCAGAAACGCAAGCCGATACCCGAACCGGCCGAGCGTCCAGGCGGTCAAAAGCATGGCAGCCGTCATCGCCGCCAGGAAACCGGTGGCAAGCCATTGCACCTGGTCCTGTCCCATGCCGAACGCGCCCATGATGTCCGGCAGCGCCACATTGACCATCGTGGCGGCAGCGGTCGTTGCCGTCGTGGCGAGCAAGACGCTGATGGTCGCATACCATTTGTAACCGGCGCCGAAGCGCGCGGCGTATGCCTCAATGGGCGACATCGATCGACACCTCTACCATAAGGCCCGGCTGCAGGGGGTGTTCCGGCTTGTCGATGGCGATGCGGACCGGCACCCGCTGGGTGATCTTGGTGAAGTTGCCCGAGGGGTTGGGACTGGGCAGCAGAGCGAACTGGTTGGTGGCCGCGTTGCCGACGCGCAACACCCGGCCGTGCAGCACGAGATCCGGATAGGCGTCCACCGACATGGTGGCCGGCTGGCCCACGTGCACCCTGCCGACCGCGGTTTCCTTGACGTTGGCTTCCACCCACACGTTTTGCGGATCATGCATCATCATGAGCCACTGCCCGGCCTGCACGTAGTCGCCCGCATGGATGAAGGTGGTGTCGACGATCCCATCGCAGGGGGCGCGCAAGGTGCGGTCGGCAATTTCCTGGCGCACCTGATCGGCCTGCGCGGCGAGGGCCGCACGCTCGGCACGCAGCACCTCGATCTGCTGTTCAAGCATGGGCACCTGGCCGAGCCTGGCGGTTGCCTGCGCCAAGGCCGCCCGTCTGGCGGCGAGCTGCGCCTCAGCCTGGCGCAGGGCCGCCTCCTGCTGGAGCTGCGTGCTGCGCGTATGGTCCCAGATCTGGCGGGAGATGGCGCCCTGGGCCAACTGCGGATCGGCGCGGACAAAGTCCGCGCGAGCGAGGTCCACCTGGCGCGCCGTCACTGCCATAGCCGCCTCGGCAACGGCGATCTGTGCCTTGGCATCGTCGATCTCCGCCAGGGTCGTCTCCTGCGTGGTGTCGCGCTGGATCGTGGTCTGGCGGATCTGGGCGTCATGGGCCGCGAGGTTGCCTTCGAGCGCGGCCAGGCGCAGCCGGGCGTCGCGCGTGTCCACCTCGCCCAACACCTGACCTTTGCAGACCAGATCGCCCTCCATCACCGGCCGGGCGACGAGCCAGCCATCCAGCCGGCTGGAGATGGTGATGACCTCACCGGCCATCTGGGCGTCGTTTTCCTCTACATGCGTCAGCCGGTGGAGCAGCCAGCGCCCGCCCGCAAGCACCAACGCCAGCAGGACAAGAAGCACCACGCCCATGCCGACGAGATGGCGCGTCGAGCCCGCGGCGACCAGACGCCGCATCGTGTCCAGCACCTTCTTGCGCAAGCCGGCGCGTCCACGCATGGATGTTTCCGCGACTTCATCGCTCATGGTTCATCCGCCTGTTCAGGCGCTCGCGCCCTGGTCAGCGCGGCGCAGATGCGATCCATCACGCTCAGGGCGGTCTTCAGATCCTCATCGCTGATATCGGCAAGAATCTCCTGACGGATTGCGGCGGTGGCTGCTTCCACCTTTTCTACCAACGCGCGGCCGCGCGGAGTGAGGCTGAGGATCCTGGCGCGCCGGTCAGCGTCGGTCCGGCGCTCGATGAGCCCGGCGTGGTCGAGGGCGTCGATCAGGCGGACCAGGGTGGAACTTTCGATGCCGACGGACTCCGCCAGCTCTTTTTGCCGCATCGGCAGGGTGCCCCGCGCCACGTACACCAGGGGCAACCAGGTTGCCTCGGTGAGGCCGAACGGGACCAGCCGCTCGTCCACGGCCAGCCGCCATTGCCGTGAGGTATAACCAATCCGGCTGGCCAAAAGCTGGCGGATGTCGGGTGAGGGTGAATCGGCCATGGGACCTCCTGAGGGGTGCAAGTAGTTCATATTAAATTAATTCTGATCCAAACCATTGTGATCCAAATCATAATGAGAACTGCGAAATGTGTCAACGATTTTGATACCGAGTGGCGTTCATGATTAGCCAGTCTCTTTTAGAAAAACCAAAAGAGCGGGGACACGGCCCCCGCGCCCCCAGCGCCGAGCGCTCGGCCACGCGCGAAAGCGCGTGGCCGATATGGGGGGGACGGGCTATCTTCAAACTGAAAAATAATTCCCCCCCTGTTCTTAGACTTGTTCATGAATGTTGGTATGAGAACCCTGCGGATGGAATTCGGGGAGCGGATTCGTCTCATGCTGAATGCGCAAGGCGTCGCACGGCACGGGCACAAGGACAAAAAAGAGAAGACCAGGCGGAAGGAGGGGGAGCCACCTGATCTTCTCCAGAGGAGGAAAGATGTTTCTGTCTTTCCGGTCATAATGATAACCTGATGGTCCAGTAAAATTGAAGTGGCTGGAGAGGATTTTTTCAAAATATTTCGAGAATTCAGCCGATTTTGGAGAAAGCCTCGCGATGGGGCGGAAAGACATCCGATGACAAGTATCTTCGCGTTTCCGGGTCCCCAGGACCAGGCAATGCGCGGGGCAGCCCGGATGGAAAAAACCCGGTCAGAAAACGCTGAAAAAACGATGCCGCAATTCGGCTATCAGTGCGGTATCCGGCTTGAAGGGAACCGCCGGGGGGCGGGGCAGGGGGATTTTCAGTTCCTGGAAGGGCGTCTCGCTTAGTTTCATGTTAAATGCGCGCACCATCAGGTTTTCGAGATTTACCGTATCTGCAATATTATAGGCGAGAAGCGTTTCCAGGGCCTTCGCATTGCCTCTTTCGGCGTACTCGTACCAGAGCAGCACCGCGAAATAGCCGTCAACGCCGTTGAGTTCGGCCCTGTCGAGCCCCAGGCTTCGCTCACAGCCCTTGAGCCCTCCCCGGTAGCCGAGGCTGCTCAACAGGTACCGCAGATCGATGTGGACATGGTCAACGGCTATTCCGAACTGATTCCTGATAAACGGCAGATCGAAGCAACTCCCGTTGTAGGTGATAAGAAGCCGGTATTTTTCCAGGTCACGGGCGAAAAGGTCGAGGTTATCGCCGTATACATAGTAGAACACTTGCCTTCCGTCATAGAGGGCCGCCGTCGTAATGTGATCGGAGGGCCCGCCAAGGCCGGTAGTCTCAATGTCGAGGTAGGCGGCGCAATCCCTGAATTCCGCAAAAAGCCTCCAGAGAAGCTGCGGCCGCAATGCGGCCGCGAAATGCGCCGGATCGCGGGCGCAGAGCCTCTCGCGGCACTTTTCGAGACGGCCGCGCAACGCTTCGTATCTCCCGCGGCCGAAGGGCGCCAAGTTCAGTCCCTGTTCATCGCAGAAAGAATCCCAGGAGTGAATTCCCCTTTGCCACAGGGAGAGTTCCGTGTTGATGCCTATGCCGGGCAGATGGACAAAAGTGTTTTGCAGCATCTCGAGTCGGAAACTCCGTTATCGAACCCGCTAGTCGTTTTGCCTCCCGAATATCCGAAGCAGGAGCAGGAAAAGGTTTATGAAATCGAGGTATAGCCGAAGGGCCCCTATGACTGCTCCCTTTCGCTCATCCTCGGAGCCGGCAAATCCGGCGGCGGACATCTCCTTGATTTGTTGGGCATCGTAGGCGGTAAGGCCGACAAAAATGGCTACGCCCGCATAGGTTATGATCCAATAGACGGCAGGGCTGCGGAGGAAGAAGTTGACGAAAGAGGCGATGATGATGCCTAGCAGGGCCATCATCATGAAACTGCCCATCGAGGTCAGGTCCCTCTTTGTCGTGTATCCATAAATGCTCATTGCGGCGAAAGTTCCGGCGGTTACGAAGAAGGTGCTGGCAATCGAGGCTTTTGTGTAGACGAGGAATATTACCGATAGTGTGACGCCGTTTAGAAACGCATAGGCGAAGAACATAAGAAGCGCGGTCGATGATTGAAGCTTGCCGATAGCGGCGCTCAGGGCGATCACGATGCCGAGTTCCGCTAAAATCAACACAATCATGGTGATCGGACTCGAAAGAAGAGAGAAGACAAGTCCACTACCGGCCAGATAGAGAGCGGTAATCGCGGTCACCGCCAACCCGAGGGCCATCCAGTTATACACACGGCGTACGAATTCATTTTGAACTATCGCACGCTCAAAAACTGCGCTTCTTGCCATTGCCATCCCCCTTTAGAATGATTTTATGAATTTTTTATGATCTCACCCGAATATTATAATTTATTGTTTATGCTGCTGTCTTGCAAATTTTTTGAGGTCCCGGCTACCGGAGTCAGAGATGAAAGATCTGTCAGAATACCGAGGTGAGTTTACGATTGCCAGGAATTGCTCGTTTTTCAATAACGCCGCCATTTCGGCGCCCCCGATGCGTGTAGTGAATGCCGTGAGCGCTTTGATGCTGCAATTTGGCAGTGAGGGCTTCATCCATTACCCGGAATGGATGAAAATGGTTGAAAGGACCCGGGGGCTCTTTGCGCAGCTTATAGACGCGTCCCCATCCGAGATCTGCTTTACGGGTAACACGTCCGAAGCCCTGAGCATGGTGGCAGGCGGCATTTCGTGGAAGGTCGGCGATAAGGTTATTGTGCCCGTCCCGGATTTTCCTTCCAATGTATACCCCTGGGTGAACCTGGAGAGGTCCGGGGTAGAGGTCTGTTTTCTTCACAAAACCGAGGGCCGGTTCGGCGTCCCGGATATCGAGGCCAACCTTCGCCCTGGAACAAGGCTCATTGCGGTAAGCTCGACTGATTTCACCACCGGGTTTCGGTGCGACATCGAGGAAGTGGGAGCGTTTTGCAGGCGAAAGGGTATCCTGCTTTGCGTGGACGCCATCCAGAGCCTGGGGGCGATACCCTTTGACGTCAAGAGCTGCGGCGTTCACTTCCTCGCCTGCGGCGGACACAAGTGGCTGCTGAGCACAATGGGAATCGGGGCGCTTTTCGTCTCGAAGGAGGCAAACGATCTGCTGAGCCCCACCAAGGTTGGGTGGCACAGTGTCGAAGACGAAGAGAATTTCTACAAGTTGAACCTGGAACTGAAAACCGATGCGAGGCGATTCGAGCCTGGAACGCTCAATCTTGCCGGAATCACCGCGCTCGGGACCGCGCTGGAGATGCTGCTCGAAATTGGCATAGAGCGCATTTTCGCCAGGATAACGGATTTGAACGGCCTTATCTCGGCAGAGCTTGAAAAAAGGGACCTCAAGGTCATCAGTTCGATGGAACCCAGGAACAGGTCCGGAATCCTGAGTTTTGTACCGGAGGACGCGGGGAGGCTTTTTCGGCATCTTTTAAAAAAGAGGGTTCTTGCCGCTCAAAGAGGAAACGCCGTGAGGCTTTCCCCCCATTTCTACAACGATGAGAGCGACGTCGAAAGGCTCTTGGAAGCGCTGGACAGTTACTGATACCATTCTGCGTTCAGGAACGCATCAGATTGAACACTAGCGCAGCAGTGAGTCATAGAAATCGCGCCAGTTTTCCCCCATTATTTTCCGAACGCTTTGCATTGGATATCCGTTTGCGAGCATGATCCGCGCCAGGTCCTCAAGGCGTCCGATGTCTTCGAACCCGGCAGTCGTGGCGTGAAAGCCGCAAAAGTCGGTCCCAACACCAATCCCATCGGCGCCGAACGATTGAGCTATCCAGTCGATGTGGTGGAAGATGTCTTCGATTGAAGCCTGCCCTGAAGGGGTGAGCATGTTAGGGTCGGCGGCTATGCCTACAACGCCTTTGCGCTCAAGGATGACGGCGATCTGTTCCCTGGCGAGGTTTCTTGGAATGTCGTAAAGAGATCTTACGCCGGTGTGAGAGGATATGATGGGGCCTTCATAAATCCGGCAGAGGTCGCGAAAACCGGGTTCGGCCAGATGGGCTGCATCGAAGGCAAAACCCTCTTGCGCAAGCTCTTCGACGAGAGCTATGCCTTTACCCGTCAACCCATGAGGAAAAGAGACATTATTGCCGTCCCCGATCCTGTTTCTTCCCATGTGCGTGAGGCCGGCCACTTTTATGCCCGTCTGCGCGAGCCTCGCGCGGTCGAACTCCAACAGGGCGTCAGAGTTTTCGAGCAGCCAGATGGTCCCGGGCCTTTTTTGCTCTATGCATTCGTTGAGTTCTTCGGCCGATCTGATATGAAAAAGCCCGGTGAGATATTTTTCCGCATAAGCTATGAGACCGGACAGGAAATCGAGCGATCCCCGGCCGTTATAAGTGTCCGGGCAATACAGCGCGGCAACGGTTACGAACACTTTGGCGCTCTTGATTTTATCCAGTGTCACCGGAAGGTCGTCCAACCGATCGAACGCCACATTGGAGTGCGATTCGAACATTTCAAACAGTATATCGGAATGTCCGTCGATTGCGAAATCGAGTCCTTCGGATTCGGTTTGTGGTTTTGCCGTCATTGGATCGGTCAAGCTCCTTTCAAGAACAAATGAGAACCGGGGAACGCATTTCCGCGCGCCCCCCGGCTCAAGTTGTGGTTTCAGACGATTATCTCCGGACCGGAGATTCCGTTGGGGCGTGTCACGTAGGCACGACATAAGTCGTCGATGCTTCATTGACACCTGCAGCAAGGATCTTCTTTTCGATCTCCTTTACTTCCAGCATCCGTATCACCTCCTTTCCGCTCAGGATGAGGCGAAGAAAAACCACGTCCGTCGGAAAATAACGCCATAGATAACGAATGTAAACTTCTCAATCCGGATCTTCACGTGCAAAGCGGACCGGGGTCACGAATCAGGACAGACGAGCCGAGCGGGACGCCTTCCGCATGAAGGAGGGTAATTGAGTGAGAGGATCATGCCGGGTGAGGAGGCCCCGGCGCAGCTTGACGAAGTGAATGCCTGGTGGGGTTAACAAATCTGTCATGCGAGGGAAAACCGGGGGACACATCTCTGCGTCCCCCGGTTCGAGATGCGGGGTCAACGATCATCTCCCGCACCGGGGATCATGCCGGGCTGTGGCACGAAGGCGCGTGACACGATGGGGCATGGCACGATGGCGCGTGACACGATGGGGAATGACACGACGGCACGTTGGCAGCCAGGATCTTTTTCTCAATTTCCCTAACCTCTAGCATCCAATTCACCTCCTTTCGGCTCAGGATCGGTCGCACACGGGGCCAGGAGCTTAAGGTCCTCCAGCGCCCCGGCCGTTTCCACACACATAGACGCGAACTGCTCGCGCTCTTTGCCGGACCCGTATTTTGGATAAAGACTTGCCGCTATTTGCTCTAAAGTCCGCCTTCCATCACATAACAGAAGAAAATCGTATCCGAACTCATTGATCTCCCGTACCCGGGAGCAGCCCTCGGACTGAGTGAATACAAGGTAAACCGACCTTTGAGGGCAGGTGTCCGGAAACCGGCCGAACTTCATGTGAAAGATAACGCCGGGGATATCGAATGTAAACTTATCGATCAAAATCCTGTCGCCGCAAAGCGGCCGGAGATCGCCGATGCGGCCAAGGTCAATGTGAAAGGAAGGGGGCTGGGATTCAGCCTGGGCGGCACGCATCAGATAGGTTTCATATTTTAGGAGTTCGAAAAAGTAGTCCCGGACAAGTTCCTGATTGCCGGCAAGACATTCCGCGGCGAAATCGCCAAACCAGGCGAGACAGGCCTGGGGTGTCAGGCCATGATGTCCCGGCGTATCATCCGGCGGCAAATCGGCGCAAGGGCGCCCCGTTGGAGCGGGGTCAGGAGACACGGCTTTTTCGAGGCTGGAAACGCGGTCAAGAAAACGAAAAAAAAGATCGACAACGGGCCGGTTCAGTTCCAGGCTCAACAGGAAGAAGCTTCTCGGATAGAGGGCTGCGATTATAGTGAAAAAAGTTGCGATATCATTGAGATCCTTGAGGGGACCGGCCGGGCACGGCAGGTTGTAGAAGCTGGAAAAAACGGCAGGATCGGAATCGATCAGCGCGTCGTCAGAAGCAATTCGTTTTCCCCGATCGAACTCAATGCCGAGAGAAAAGTAGGTGTCCACCTCACGGACCAGGCTGTGCCCGTATTCTTCATACAAATCAGTCCCCGGCAGAACGGTCGCCATCTGCACGAGAACGTTGGTATTACCGGTAGCAGCGGACTTCAGGGCGAGCCTGAGGGTCTCTTCAATGTCGAGGCCGGTCTCTTTGGGAAAGCCTATGACGAAACTCAAAGTAGGGACCATGCCCGCCTCGGTCGTTTCCCTCACTTTTTCGAGCAGGACCTCATGGTCTATGTTTTTGCGAATGAAGGCCAGAGTCTTTTTGGACCCGGAGTCGATCCCATAGCACATCGATTCGCATCCGGCCTCGCGCATCAGGTCCAAAAGGGGTTTATCCAGGGTATCGAGTCTCGATATGCAGTACCATGGAATCCGATTCAGACCCGCATCGATAACGCCGCGGCAAAACTGTTCGGCAAAGCTCCTTTTGGCGGTAAATTGATCGTAGGCGAGAAGAAAACACTCGGCCCCGAAGTTATCCGCAAGGTCCTTCATGTCCCTGATGAGCCGATCGGGGGAAAACGTGCGGCTCCTTCTTCTCCAGATGAGCGATTGGGAGCAGTATATGCAATGATGCGGACATCCCCGGCCGACCTCGAGAATGGCAATCGCGCGCCTTATACCGCAGGCGTCACGGTAAACATGAAGGGGAGGCACGAACGAATAGTCGCTTACCGGCAAAGAGTCGAGATTTTCGATCAGTTCCCTGTCCCTGTTTCTGATGATTCGGTCCCCGGCGCGGAAGGTAATTCCATCTACCGAGTCCAAAGAGATTTGCTTTTCGAAAGCCCGGATCAGTTCGGGGAAGCTTATCTCCGCTTCGCCTCGAACGATTGAATCGACAAAGGGAAAGCGCGCGAGCGTAAGCTCATCGACAAATGAAGCGTTATGCCCGCCAAAGACTATCTCAAGTTCCGGTTTTAACTTCTTAAGCTCCTCAGCGATCCTGAGGGACGGAGGGTAGGTGGTGCATTGCACGGAAAAGCCCGCCACATTCGGTTCGAATTGCAGGATCTGCCTGGCGCACTCCCGGTAGATGTCTTTGTCGAGCGAGAGGGTTTTCAGGCGGATGGAGAGAGGAAAGTCGAAAATCCTGACACTGTGAGGAGTGGATTTCAGGACAGTGGCAAGATTGACAAGCCCCAAAGGAGGCATGTTGTAGATCAGTTCCAGATAGAAGGGAGGAAAAACGAGTGCTATGTTCATCGAGGCTCCGGATCAAGGAGAAGTCCACGGCCGGCGGTTCCCGCTCCAGGCTGAAAAAAATTGTGAACCCTCCAAAAGAGTGGTAAGGCAGTTTCGGATAATTGGCCATAATCGTTAACAAGTATATGCTATTTGTCCATGAATGTTTATGGATGGCGGAACGGGCTAAGCAGGCTGTCAAGCATGTCAAGCCACAAAAAAGGTGAAAGCCAGGAGGAGGGAGGGGGGCCTGGCTTTCGGGGAATAGGGTTTCATAGAAACCAACTCTTTGGCGGTTAGAATTTGCCATTCTGCCAGTGAATAAACAATCAGGTATAGGCAGTAATCGGCACTAATAGAATACTGTATTTCTTCGAATGATGTATGTTACAAACTACATGATTTTACCCTTCTTTTCAGCAATTCCGGATTGCACTCATGACACTGGAGATCGGGGACGCGTTTAGAAGCCGGCTGATTGCCGCGCACAGGGGGGCTCGTTCACTGGCTCCGGAGAATACCCTGGCGGCGGCACGCGCGGCACTTGCATCAGGCGCGGGCATGTGGGAGATCGACGTGCGGATGAGCCGGGACGGAGAACCCGTTGTAATCCACGATCGCGATCTGGAACGCACCTCGGATGCACCGCGCAGATTCCCGGAGCGAAGCCCGTGGCTCGTGGGCGACTTCAGTCTTTCCGAACTCAAGTCGCTTGATTTCGGCTCCTGGTTCGCAACCGCCGATCCTTTCGGACAAATTGCAGCGGGAAAAGTTTCCTTATCCACTCTGGCCAAATATTCAGGCGAACCCGTATTGACCCTCGAGGAGGCAATCCTTTTCACGTTGCATAACGATTGGCTGCTCAACATAGAGATCAAGGATTTATCGGGGCAGCCGGGTCATGAATCCATCGCGCAAAAAAGCGTTGACCTGGTCCGTTCGCTCGGCGCGACCGAGAAGGTCATGATTTCTTCGTTCAACCACCATTACCTGGCGCTGGTGAAAAGATTGGACAGGAGCATAAAGACCGCGGTCCTGGTGAACAGGTTTCAATCCGACCCCGTCGGATTGGCGGTCGAACTTGACGTTTTCGCCTATAATCCGGGATTGCGCGCCGTGCAGCCCTGGCAAATTCACAGGCTGAAGCAAAAGGGCTTCCGGGTGCTGGTATGGGTACTGAACAGTCCGTGGCTGGCCAAGACTCTTTTTGCGATGGGGGCGGACGGTGTCTTCACCGATTTTCCGCAGAGATTTTTTAACGATGAGCCCGAGAGGCTGTAAAACTTCAACCAGGTCTGAGATCCGGATGAAAATTCTGATACTGACAGCTCTGCCGCAGGAACATTCGCCTCTGAAAAAGCTTCTTCCCGGCCGGTATCGTGTGAAAGGCAAGGCGTTAAAAGAATTCGCCTTCAAAGTGCCGGATAAGGAGATAGTGCTTATCGAAAGCGGCATGGGAGCGAAGTGGGCCGAAGAAGCGACAAGAGCGGAAATACTCGAATTTATGCCCGATCTTCTTATCTTTTCGGGTTTTGCGGGGGCTCTTCATCCCGACTTGAAGATCGGATCGGTCTGTTTTACGGTGCGCGTTCGTGAAGAATCCCGCGAAGATTGGTTCAATTTCCGGTTTCCCGGGGAGTTGGACGATTTTTTGACCCAAAATCA
>Ga0326728_10024690_pt1 | contig 10857 bp, 8 predicted proteins | sample MB3enrmetagenome_FD_207602 | JGI IMG/M metagenome (GOLD analysis project Ga0326728, IMG submission 207602) | Lab enriched peat soil microbial communities from McLean, Ithaca, NY, United States - MB31MN | ecosystem: Environmental > Terrestrial > Soil > Wetlands > Peat | place: USA: New York...
TGGGAAGATAGTCCGCGGGCGCCCGCGGCACGATGCGCGCCCGCAACTCATCCGTGATTCGGATCTGCCAAGGCGCTCCGGGGGTGACTTGTTCGCCGGCAATGAAGCCATCGGCCAGCCAGCGGTGAATGCTGGAGGTATTCATACCGAGAACTTGCGCCGCCTTGCGGATGGAGACCAACTCCCCAGAGGGCGGCTCAGCCGGCGGTTGGAAGCGCGGAATATTCCGATAGCGGCGCAGACTGCCCACTTGGTTGGCGGTGAAGCGTTCCCCCATCGCGGTCTTGCGGTCCTGACGATTCAGGATTCCCGCGATGACTTCATCCGGATACAGCGCGGCCAGACGGCGCAGCAGCGAGAGGGTATCTTCTTCGGTGCGCGGCCCCATCGGCCGGAAGCGCGGCACGGGGACATCGAGCGTGGTGATCGCGCCTCCGCGCCAGCGCAAAGTTAGATGCGCCTGACCTTCGGCGCGCTTCACGTCCATCATGACTTCTTCCAGGAGGGTGCGCAGAAGTTCTTTGCGATCGCGGTCGGTGGTGGTGGCGGCGTTCCACACTTCGCGCAGATCAGCCCCGAGCGCACGGAGGCGCTGCAGTTGCTCGGGACCGATCGCAGTCGGTTGCTGTTGTTCCCGGCGACGGAGCTCCGCCTCCGCGGCCGCGAGGTCACGCAGATGCTTTTCCCATTCGGATTCCAGTCCGTGAGCGACGAGTCGATTTTCCGGGTCCACGGTGCGGTAGCGGCGCTCGGCTCGTTCCGCTTCATACCGCAAGCGCTCGATCTCCAGCCGCCACTGAGCGAGCGCCGCGTCGTGGTGGCTCTGGAGTTGTTGGACACTGAGCACGGTGGCTTCGACCGCAGCCGGGGTGACGGCGGTGAGAAAAGCGTCGGCCACGGCCCGGTCGATGGCCAGACCTCCGAGGTTGAAACAGTACACCCCACGTCCGTTGACGATGTCCTTGCCGGCGCAGTGATAACCGGGAGTAGAGTTCCTGCCGCGATAATGAGTGTGGAGCCGCCGCCCGCAATGACCGCAGGTTGCCAGGCCCTGGAGCAGAGCGGAGCCTTCTCTCAACGCTCCTCCTCCTTTGTGTGGTCGCGGACGAGTGTTGCTATCGAGCCGAGCTTGGTTCGCCTGGAAGGTCTCCCAAGTGATGAAACCAGGATGGTGGTTGGGAAGGAGGACGGCCCACTGCTCGAGAGGAAGATGGCGCATCCGTTTCTTGACGGCACCCTGGGCATCGAGGTAGCGCTCCGTGCGAGTCTTGCCATAGGTGTAGGCGCCAGCATACACCGGATTGGTGAGGATGTGGTGGAGGGCGGTGTAGGTGGGAGCAACCCAACGAATTTGTCCTTGCGGTCCATCTTGCAGAGGGAAGGACAAAGCTTCGGAGCGAAACCAGAGCCAGACGCGGCGTGCCGAGCCGAACTCGGCGAAGCGTCCGAAGACGGTGCGAATCGCGCCGATGACGGCCGCATCCGGATGGAAGAGAACTTCGCCGTCGGCTTCTCCCCAGACAAAACCGACGGGCAAGCCGCGGCGCAGTTCCCCGCGCGCCGCCTTGTTGCGGATGCCACCTTCCAATCGGGCACGGATGATGTGCAACTCCGCTTCGCTCATGGTGCCCTTGAGGCCGAGGAGCAACCGGTCGTTGAACAGAGCGGGATGATAAACGCCATCGTTGTCGCCGATGAGCGTGTCGGTCAGGCCGCAGAGTTCCAGCAGTCGATACCAGTCGGCATTGTTTCTGGCCAGCCGCGAGACTTCCAGACCCAGGATGATTCCGACGTGGCCCAGGGCCACTTCACTGGTCATGCGCGTGAATCCGGAACGCTGGTCGGTGCTGCTGCCGGACAGGCCAAGATCTTCATCGATGATGACGACCTGCTCGTGGGACCAGCCCAGTTGGCAGGCTCGATCCGCCAAGGCGTACTGGCGAGCAGTGGATTCGCGGTTGTGCTCGACCTGCGAGGGTGTGGACTGGCGAACATAGATGCAGGCGGCTCGCTGGGTATGGGTCGGTTGGATTTTGGTGAGATCAGTCATGGCTCTGCTCCTGGGGCTCGGGGGCTCGGGTCGCTTTGGTCATCAGGCGTGCGAGAGTCTCGACCACGAGGCGCTTGCACTCGTCGTCGATCTGCTCCCACAAGTAAGTCTCGGGAAGGGGGAAGTCGTCGAGGAACTTCAGCGGTAGTTGCGGCATGGCTCTCCTGGTCTACGACGGATGGGGCCGACACGACAGTTCGGCCGAGGAGAGCATCGACGAGGGAACGGAGGTGAAGCAAGTCTTCCAGTGAGCTTACAAGAGGGTGATCGCCCACGGGACACGCGGCCGAGTCAAAGTCGGTCCATGCCGCGGGAATTAGGGATTTACTCCCGTCCGTCCCGGAACAGTGTTTCGTAACGAATGCCTTCACCCTGCCGCATGTTGTAGATGGCGATACCGAGGTTGACGGCTTCGTTGACCAGGACGAACTGCCCACCCGAAAGCTCGTCCACCAGGCACGTACGGTCCAGATTCTTATTGCGGACCTCAACATCAAAGTCATCTACCATCCCCTTGCCGTCCGTCTTGGGGCGTTGCGTCCTAAAGCGGACTTCGAACTTGTTGTCAAAGCAGCCTTCCAACAGGGCGTTGACCAGCGTTGAGACTTGTGGTCCGGCCGCCTGGATCTCGCAGAGTTGGATCTCATCTGGACCGAAGACCCTGGCGAGATAGGTGTAGTCTTCCTGTTCAGCCCTCGCCGCCCCAAGTTCAGCCTCGACCTGGGCAAGGCGGGTCTGTGCAACCTCCATCTGCTCCTGGCGCTGTTTGATTTGTGCTTGGCGGGCGATAAGGCTATCCCGATCATGACGGCAGGAGATAATCAGCCGGTCCGTGTTTTCAATCTCTCGCCTTGAAGTCTGCATCTTGGCATCGAGATCATCGAATGCGGAGAGCGCGGATTCCTTCCCTGCCAGTTCCTCAGCCAGCTCCACCCGGGCCTGATTGAGCCTGTCCAAACCCTTCAGCCGCTCCTCCCGGCGTGCCTCAACAGCCCGCAGTTCCTCACATCGCTGTCGTTCCTGGTCAACTTTCCTTCGGTCCTGTTCGCAGCCCTGGAGTGTCCGTGCCAGTTCAGTGGATGGGGTGACAATCTGGATGAGCGAACTGCGCTGGACATCGACTTCAATTGATAGTGTGGCGACCTCACCTTCCAATGTCGGAATGTTCTTGCCAGCTTCGACAGCGCGTTTAATCTTTGGACAGGACGCATAGGGACCTTCACCTTTGCAAGGCACTACCGCCAGCTCTTCGCGCTCCACCCGAAGACGTTCAAGCTCTGCCAGGTTGTTCTTCAGTTCTCCATCAAGAGCTTGGACCGTGCGTTCCGTCTCACGGTTGGATGTTTCCATGCCCTGTATTTCACGAATCTGCTGATGGAGACATTCGATACGAGTAGCAAGAGTGGCGCCACGTTCCGTCAAAGCAGCAAGGTCCTTCTTTCCCGTCAGCAGGCTCTCATCCCTTCCTATCTGGCGTTTGGTTTCAGTGATCTCAGCGTCAGTCTTGCGCAGGCGCTGTTTCAGAGTCTCAGCCTCGGCAAGGAGCGGCTTCCGACTCGCTTCCACTGCCTGAAGGTCCAGTAGCCGCTGTTGTGCCGTCCGCTTCTCGCCTTCCAGGGTCTCAAGACGGGATGACACCTCTGCAAGCTGAGCCTCAACTTCTGCGGGATCTTCAACCCCGACCTCCACCAACTCCTTCAGGCTTCTCGCCTGCCCATCCAGACCAAGCGTGGTTCTGCCCACTTCGTCGCCCTTCTCTTTAGCTGCAGCCGCGAGCAGGCGAAGTCTATCCAGCCCCAGCAGCTCTCGGATGAACAACTCCTTCCGCTCGCTCCGGTCTAACGAGAGAAAGTTACCCGTGCGCTTCTGGCTGGAAAAGATGCTGCTGAGGAAGAACTCCGGCGTGCCAGCGCATTTGCGGATCAGATCCTCAAAGGGCTCCTTTTTGCCGTTGGTAAGCGGTTTCCCATCCCCGTTGAACAGATAGCTTTCCATTTGGCGGGACTTGGGGTCGATCTTGAGAAGTGACCGGTAGCGCGCACCGTTGACACTGAATATGAGGTCGATTTCAGGCTGGGGATGGGTGGCGAAGTCATAAAGCGAACGCTTCTGGCCCGGCAGTTGGCGAAACAGAGCGGCGAAGACCGAACCAATCAGGGTGGACTTGCCGGCACCGTTCTCGCCCACGATGGCAATTAGCCCTTCACCCAGGCTATCGAAGTCAACGCAGACTTCATTTGGGAATGCCTCAGTAATTCCTCTCAGCCGAAGGGAATTCAATCTCATGGTATGTCCTTCTGGGGGTAGTCAGCGATTGGGTGCGTATATAGAAAGTGGGGTGTTTGGTCTAATTGACAAAATCACATTGGATGGGCCAGTATAGGCCCATCTTAGGTACTCTCGCCAAAAGAGGAGGGGCTGCTAATGCCAACGAATACCTCCGATACTCACCGTCGGTGGAAGCGCCAGCCAACGAAAACCCCAATCCGTCTCGTGTTGAAGGCCGGAGACATCAATGTGGACTCCGCGGCGACCATCATCGACATTTCCCTAGGCGGCATGGGGGTTAAGACCCCGCTCCCGCTAGTTCCAGGTGAGTGGGTTGGAGTCATCGTAAAAGGGGAATTCAGAGATGCCATCCCTGCTCACGCGGTTTGGGTGCGGGAGGATGAGTCCAGCCATTGGACCTTTGCGGGGCTTGAGTTCTTAAACACCTCGGGAGCTTAGAAAACGCACTTTATGGCGCGGTATACGATTGGAATTCCAAAACTCCAGCAACATACCGTTAGGACTCTACCAGGTGTTCAGCTTGCTTACCCGGAGAGAACTGCCTTTTCCACCTCCGCCAGCTTGGCAAGCAACCGTTCCTGCCGGTCGACCGGTGGAGTGCCTTTCATGGTCCAGTAGGCACGAAGCTTCTCCTCCGCTGAGTGGGCGGCAGCGATAGGGGCAGGCTCAGATGGGAGGTCGGGATCGTGCTCGATCTTCACTTTCAGTTCGGCGGGATTGGCAGCCAGCAATTTCTCCCTGAGAACATCCTGCTGTTCACGGCTGAGCAAGTGGTCAGGTCCATTGGGGACTGTCACCACGACCTTCACGCGTGAGTCTTTTAAGGTGAGTGGATCCAAGTTGTCGGGTAGCCGCAGCTCTCCCCCTTCGTAAACAGCGTGAAGCTCAATCATCTGCCGGGTGGGTGACCGCCTGAACTCAATGGTCAGGTCAGACAGATCAGGGTGAAGATCAGGCCTATTCAATGTCACTAGGTGGTAGCCTTTGTCTTCAACTTCGCTGTAATCGCAGCGGGAAAGAGACCCGGCATACCAAATACGGGGAGCGAGTTGCTGCCGGAGATGAACGTGGCTGAGCCCTACATACTGGGCTTTCAAGTTACGGAGGGGATCAAGGGGATATTCGGCACATCGCCCGACTAGGGGTTGACCATTGCTCACCCTGGCTCCGGCCACGCCGAAATGCCCAAAGAAGAGCTTGTAACATCCAAGCCGCTCCTCAAAGCGTTGGTTGAACTCGTCGAGTTGGCGGGCGAAGGTCTCACCCAGACTGTGCTCATTGCCAGCCATTTCAGCTTTGCGTGGATACGGGAAGACTGCGACAACAGCCTCCCCCAGCTCAATGAACTCTGGCTCGGTGCAAAGGTATATCGGGTGCTTCCCCTTAGCCCGGGCAAACACATATAAATCTCCCTCCAGCTCAGCACCGTGATTTCCCGCGATCAAGATTACGGGCGCGTGGTTGGCCATCTCGACTAGGCCGTCGACCCAGAGGTTTCGTTCCTTGATTGTGGCCTTGTAGGTTGTGAGGTCGCCGTCGATCACAAAGAGGTCAACGCTTGCCCGGATGGCATCTGCGACAAACCATTCCAGGCACTGGGCGGTGTCGGCGAAGTAATGATCTTCATCCAGGTGGAAATCACCGGCGTGTGCAAATCGTAAGGGCATGCGCGGTCTCCCTTTGTGTGAAAACATCAATATTGTCCGCACGCTGCGGTGAGAATAAGAGACAATTCCCCACCGCACTGAGCAATTGTGAACAGACACGTTGCCGAGAGTTCAAACACAATTAGTTGCCGAGATTTCAGATTGGAACGTCCAGGTGGGCTGTCAGTCACTCAGGACCCCAGGATGGAAATCCCGACTCAGGTTGAGCAAGTGCGGAAATCGTCATTGTTCGGGAGGAAGTCATGTCGCATAAGGTAAATCGTTGGAAGAGCATTCTATTCGTTCCCGCATTAGGAGTATTGTTGCTGGCGGGCGGAGCGGTGCGCACGCAGGCGGGCGACAACGACCGCCAATGCGACCAACGCATCCAAAGGGCCGAGGAAAATCTCCGAAAGGCAGTTGACCGCCACGGTGAGCACAGCAGCCAGGCGGAGAAACGTCGCCACGAGCTTGAAGAGGTAAGAAGAAGTTGCGGCGGTGACCGCGATAGGCACTAAGAGTGCTACTCTCATCAGATCCTCAGATCTGTCTTCTTTGCGGCTGAGACAAGGCTATGCGTTCGGGAGGGGGCGGTTACACGCCCTCCCCTCGCACACTACCGTCCATATGGACCACGTATACGACGGTTCGATGAGTTGAGTACCAGCGTTGCCATTGATTTCCGAACGTGGTCTGTCCACAAACGTTTACCCCGCTCGCGCCTACACTTTGCCCTCTTTTGATCCCGCCCTCGCGGAAGCCTGTGCTCAGAACACCCTGCGGTGTCCTCCGCCACGATTGCGTGACACACCGTAGATCTCCGCTCAAAGGATAGCCCTTTGAGCGCCATAAAGGTTTCGGGAGCTCGGTTTGATCGACTGGAAAACGAGACCGTCAGCCGATGTTCACTTCACCCTCAGCTCTGGAACAGCCCCAGCTGATCTGCCGTCGTGGCACCACTCGACGGCCTGCGCGAGGCTTTACGTCTGGGTACACTTTCAAGTGATCCACCAAACATCAAAAGCTGCGTCACCAAAGCCGGAATTGGTCCTGGCGGTGGAATAATGATTTCTGGCAAATCCCTCTCCGGAGGCACCATTCCCGATGAGCATGTCTCCCCGGTCCGAACCCCGAACACATCTGCCTGCCTTTCTACGAGCTGTTTCCAAACCGCATCTGCTGATTCCCCGATGCCTTTCTCTGTCACCAGCTCCCGTGCCATTGCCATCAGAACGTCATCGCCTTCGTCAATCGCCTGCAAGCCGTCATTTGCGAACTTCCCTTCCATCGCCAGCGAAACCAGTAGTTTCTTCCCAATCAGTCTCAAACACGTTTCCTGCATGGTGCCGGCGTAGTAGAAGAACTTGACGTTGACGTTTGCCCACTGCCCAATCCTCCAGGAGCGCCTACTGGCTTGTCGAAGGGTGTAAATGGAATAACCCGTCTCGTAGAAGAAGATGTCGGGAAACGCCCACAGGTCGAGTCCTGTTTGGACCAAACGCGGGTGCGCGATAACGACCTGAACGCCTGCCCGCAGTTGCCTTTCGTACCATGCCTCCCTCAGTTCAGGGGCGACTTCCGTGGTCAGCACCTCAACCCTGATTCCTTCCTTCGCCAGGATGCTCTCCAGGCGCCGCGTCACGTCACGTTTCTGCGTATATACAGCGTAGACCTGCACCTTACGACCGCGTTCCAGCGAGGATTTGATTTCCTCCACCAGCCGCCGCTCCTTGGCATAGACGAAGTTCTCATCCAGGTCACGCGTAGCTGCGATCAGGAATGGTTCACGGCGTTGGGTTTCAGGATTGAATTCACGTCCTATAAGGTCCCCAAAGCCGAAAGGTCGGTCAGGGTAAGCCAGCAAAGCATTCAGGGCAACGCTTGCGACCGACTGGTTGCCTCGATGCTCACGGAGTGCCTTTTTGATGTCCTCCTCCATGTCCTCGTAAGCCTTCTGCAAAGGCTGATCCATCTCCACACTGACAACTTCCTCCTGGTAGGGAGGCAGGGCATCGGAAATGTCTTCCAGCGACACGAAGGCGCCAAGACTCATCAGGAAGCGACCAAACAGCAGAGGTGTGGCTCCTGGTCGGTGGCGGACCCGCGTCGTTACCCGTGCTTCGGAACAGGCGTTATCAGCCGGCTCAATCACAGTGATCTTTTCCAGCAGACCGTAGATTTCCGTGAAGGCTCGAACTCCCGCATCGCCGTATTCGAAGCCCTCTTCGAGCATCCGGGATGCTCCAAGGCGAAATAGGATATTGAAAAGTTCATCTGCGTAGCCGCCCAAAAGTGTCCCTGTGAGCACAGCGATTTGCCTGGCAGACGCAGCCAGTGTGCCCAGAGCATTCCCCTGAGCAGTGTCCCCTCCCTTTAGCTCATGAACTTCATCCGCTATGGCGTAGTCGAAGAAACCATCCATATACCGACCGATGAAGTCAACGGGTGCAAAACGTCGAATCTTCCTCCCGTCTGCCTGCCAGAGCGCACTGTACAGTGGTCTGCAGGCATGATTTGTTCCTTCACCTTGCCCCAGCATTTCGCTGAGTTTCACCTTCTTGAAGTCCATTGCCAACAGCCGCTCACCTTCACTTCCGAGGTAGATCGGAGACCCGCTGTCAGGATTAACGACGCTGCCCTGATAACGGCCGCAATGGGCGATCTGGTAAGCGTGCCTCCAGAAGTACCCGAGCTTGGCACGATCCCGGCCGACAACGAACAGACTCGGAGAAGAGCAAATCGAATTCCAACGCTTACGGGCTGATGGAGATGTTTTACGTAGACGTAATTCGGTCAGGCTGGTCCGCAACCCCTCCCTCACAATGCGTTTATTGCGTAGCTTTACTTCGTTCACGCCGTGGTGACTGTTGGAGGGGGTAGGCGTACGCAGCCCGTCGATGATGAACACTCGGACTCGCGGCAGGGTGAGCATTGCTTCCCGGCACCAGTTCTCAACCAATTGAGGGGGGACCATTGCGACAGCCGTAAAAGGTCGGTTCCCAGCATGGGTTTGAACCGCCCCAAGCGAGATCAGGGTCTTGCCTGTGCCGCACTCCGCTATCACAGCCCCTGCCCGGGCCTGCTGCCAACGTCGGACCAGACCCATAATGGCGAGGGTCTGAGCTGGATAAGGTTTCCGCAGGAGCTTGCCAATCGTGGGTGACGGTGGATCATCGACGGAATGCAACGGTGGGTGGGATTGAAGGATTCGGTTCCCTAACTCTAGGGCATGGGCACGCAAATATGTTGGGATATCGGTTATAGGCTCCATGACTCTGAAAGTGTCTCCTGTGAGGTTTGGGTGCCATATGAGCAGGTGAGTGATTCTTGGTGGGTTAAGCACGGCTTGCATGTTTCAGAATGGCCATGAAGGCGATGGAATACTATTTCCTTCCCTTCAATTGGAAGCTCTCGTCATCAAACCCTTACGAGGTCAGTTGATTATCCGTCCTCCTACATGTAACCTTATTGCATGCCTGACGACACACGATCAGTTAAGCGCCGGTCGGAGCGCAAGCGGGTCAAAATATCTGTGACTCTTGTAATTGAGGGTGACGAGGCTGAACACCTCGCTACTACCGTTGACCTCTCCCCTCTTGGCTTGGGACTGGAATCCGACGCCACCCTTACACCAGGCCAGCCTGTGGGCCTCATTCTTGCTACCAATCCCAGTTACTGCATTCAAGCGCGCGTAGTCTGGGTAGGAAAGACTGACATAGCCCAAGTTGGTCAGGTGGGATTCGAATTCTTGAACCCCATTACAGGGCCTGTCTGTTGAATATCGAAGCGGAAATCTCATCGCTTGGTTCCCGAATGCTCCCCTCCTCATGGTCATTCTTATTGATTCGGAAGAAACTGTGCGCAAGGCTCCAGCGGACCGGTCCATTGCAGTCTGGAACCTCAATCCGCTTCTGCCGTAGGGCGCCTCGAATCCATTTCAGGAACCATTTCTTCGTGCCGCTGACCAGCACCGGAGAGCATCCCAGACCAATAAGCGGTTTAATCGCTCCATGGCAGTTGAGTTCCTCGTCGAACCAGCCAGCCCACTCTGGCACGACCGGCAATCCAAACCGTTGGGAGATGCGGTACAACACAAACGTCGGATCGTTATCACACAGGATTGTTCGCCTGCCTCCTGGATCAGCCCCTGGACGAGTCTTTGCCAGCTCAGCCGAGATTGCTACCAAGTGACGGATTGGTTTGCGACCGGCGATGGTGATGGTTCCACGGAAGCATTGGGCGTCTTCGCTCAGGCTGACGGTCAGGGGTTCCATGGCCGGGGCTTCCACGGTAAAGAGGCCCTGCTCGATGATGGCAGCCCAGATGGCGCCAACGTCGGAGTCACCACCCAGGACTGAGATGAGGTGAGCCTTACCGTTCCGCGCGTTATCAATCTCACCGATGAACCTGTCCAGCCGAAGGCGTATTCGCGTGGTGGTGTCCTTCATTCGCTTGGTGTATTCCAACACGCCAAAGCGTTCGTGGGCATTCTTCATGGTTGACCCTTCTGGGTTGGGGGATTTGACTTAATGGAAAGCCGAAGGGGGAGGACTATTTCAGAATGGCAACATGACCTGTGCTGTACACGACCGTCAATTCATTGGAAAAGCGTTCTTTTTCTCTGACTGTGATCACGCCCCGATCATCTTCTTCCTCTGTTCTGTCCAACAACTTGACTGCCTGCCAGAAGGCTATATGCCGCAAATCTCCGGAACCGAAGATGCCGTTCAAAAGACCTGAACACGCCAGAAGACCAACATGACTAGCCCAAGTTCGTCACGGAAGGGGCAAGAAACAGGGTAAGTATTTTGGAATCAGTTCAGGCTATCTTCGAGTCTGCACTACATTCTTGATCGAAACTGAGGCGGTCGG
>Ga0326728_10024691_pt1 | contig 10857 bp, 9 predicted proteins | sample MB3enrmetagenome_FD_207602 | JGI IMG/M metagenome (GOLD analysis project Ga0326728, IMG submission 207602) | Lab enriched peat soil microbial communities from McLean, Ithaca, NY, United States - MB31MN | ecosystem: Environmental > Terrestrial > Soil > Wetlands > Peat | place: USA: New York...
TGCCTTTTCTGTTTTGCGTATAATGAGCGCGCCACCGCCGTCGGACGGGTTCGAGCTTATCTGGACTGATTTGTCGAACAGGGGAGACAGAACCTGGTGATGCTCATCAGCTCCCATAACGAGCACGATGTCATCACTGTCGCGCACGGTCAGGGATGCAGCAAGTAGGGCCTGTTCAAAGGAATAATCGCCCCCGGTAGTGGTGATGTTCGGGCCAGTTGCCTTGAGCATAATCGCCACCTGACCGGCGGGAGCATTGTGCACTGAGCCGACAAATTCAGTAGGGCTTGCAAACTGCTCGTTTGATTCATAGAGCTTGGTGAGAAAATGATATGTCTCGGATAGCGGGCCCCATGATGTGCCGAGGAAAATAGATGATGGTGCTTGAGATAGGCGTGAGTTTTCAGACGCTTCTGTGGCCAGGGCGAGCGCAAGCCTCGGCAGCCGCTTGAGTCGACGCACCTCACGGGTTGGGAGCTTCTTTGATATATCAGCAAGAGGCAAAGTTCCGCTACAGGTTTTTCCTTCATTTAAATTCTTCAATGTCCGCTCGATATCGCCTGATCCGGTGACGCAGGCGTATCCTAAAACTTCAAATTCAAATGATACGGCCTGCTTCTGTCTTTCATGTTTTGAGCGAGGATCGGCCAGGACAAGGCATGCGTTGTTGCCACCGAAGCCGAAGGAGTTGGACAACACTGCCCTGACCTTCTGCTCAAGGGGAACGAGAGCCGGCTTTAAGTTCAATTCCGGGTCCGGGTTGACACAGCCCGTATTTGCCGGGATGAGTCCTTCTCGAATGGCTGCTGCGCAGATTACGGATTCGATCGCACCTGAAGCTGCCAGGGAGTGGCCGGTGGCTCCTTTCACCGATGACAGGGGAGGAATATCATTGCCGAAAACGGAATGAATCGCCTTTGCTTCGGCAAGATCATTGTCCTTGGTTCCGGTTCCGTGGAGATTGATGTACTCGATATCTGCAGGAATAATGCCCGCGTCTTCTAAAGCCTTTTTCATAGCAGCAAGAGCTCCCTTGCCTTCTGGATGCGGCGCTGTGGGATGATACGCGTCGCATGATAGTCCTCCGCCTAAAATCTCTGCAATCGCGTTGGCAGGACTTGATTCTCCCGCTTCCAAGAGGAGCATGGCAGCACCCTCGCCCACCGTCATGCCGTTTCTGTCAAGGTCAAGAGGATGCGCACCGGAAGGGTCGATGAGCTGCAATGAATTGAATCCATAATAAGTGAGCCGGCAGAGTGCGTCAGCACCGCCGGCGAGCACACGGTTTGCTTTGCCAGAGGAAAGCAGCTCATAGGCCAACTTGATCGCAACCGCACCCGATGAACACGCCGTGGTGATCGTGAGAAGAAGACCCCCGCAGCCTAGAACACCGGCAAGAAATTCAGCCACAGAGGAAGTGGAATGATATTTGTATTGATCCGCATCTTTTTCATTCTTTTTTAAAAGCGCTTCAGTCAACGGCATGCCGCCGGTAGTCGTGCCGAGGATAATTGCATCCGGGACGACACGAGTCGCTGAAAGCGCCTCCTGGGCAGCCAGGAAAGCAAGCTCGTGTGTCCGAGGAACGTTTAGGGTTTGCTTAAAATTGGGAATCCCACCGGCTGGAAGGAGATTGCCCGGCGACGGAGTGAATAGTGTAAGCGGCTCAATTCCGGAACAATTTTTTTTCAAAGAATCGACATGACGGCCCGCCCCTTGGCCGAGAGAACTTATGATTCCCATTCCGGTTATAAAGACCCGCATACGTTTCAATAAGATTACTCCTTATTTTCTACTCATTCCATCCAAAAGGAAGTCCTGCTGTCCCATATCTTCTCCTGGATTCGAAGCTGAAAAACTTGGATTTGATTTCCTCATATCAGCCAATACGGATCCAAAGAAAGGCTCAAAGATGTACCACTGGAAAGGGTGCTGGCGCACCATCTCTTCCAGAGCATTGGCGTATGCCTGTGCGCTCGCTTGAAGGGCTGCACTTCGTTCAGAACGGGATGTTGCCTTCACCTCCTTCGGAGAAGACATCATGATCAGGTGTTTTCCCTTTTCAACTCGAAAGGTAAACATAGTGAAGAGGGGGGCGTTTGAAAGGAGGGCTAGGAGATGAGGACCTGCAGTGAGGCCCATCTCATGACCAAAGAGACGCACGGGTAGACGTGAGCGCTGTTCGGTCCAAACGAGATCCCCGGCAATAGAGACAAACCCCCCTTCTCTCAAGAACTGGATAGCGTCCACCCCGCCGAAGAGAAAGTCTTCCTTTGCCGTCACCACATGAATGTCGATTCCCTGTGCCTTCATCGATTCGCGCTCATCGCGGGCCACTTGTTTTGCTTCCTTTTCACCCATGATGAGGAGGAGCCTGAGCCCCCTTTTTCTAAACGCACCGGCTGCGATCTCAAAACTGCCGAGATGGGACATAAGGATAATTCCTCCGCTTCCTCTCCTTGCCGTCTCCACTAATGCTTCCCCCCCCTGGGTGGAGGCCGTTACCCCTTTTTTTCTACGGAATTCAATCCGCTCCGCAAAAGTGGCTGCGTAGGAGTGAAACTGGCGCCAGGTGCAATAAAGATAGTACCATCGCGATCTTTCGGGAAAGATGACCTGATAAAGGCGGATACTTGATCTTCTCCTCGAAGAACGAAACAGGAAGTATCCCGTGGCGATCCACCAGGCGAAGAATCGGATGGGCCAGGAGCCCAGGAGAAGAGAAACCCTGATGAGCGTTTCGTGAATGAAAGCCTTCATCCCTTAGACCGCCTGCGCCTCTTGTTTTAAGACCCTCTTCAGGATCTTCCCTGCCGGATTCCGAGGGATCCCATCCCGAAGGAGGATGGTTTTGGTCATCCTGTAGCCGGGCATGTTCTCCTTACAGCAGTTGACGAACTCCTCAATCACATCTTTGAACCGGAGATTTTCCACGATCTTCTTCTTGAGTTTTTGCAGGAGTTGTTTCATCGCTTCTTCATCGGCGGGGAACTTCTTCACTGGCTTTCAGTAAACCCTGGGCAACTGTGTTTCCACGGCGAGTGATATGAAAATCAAGCTTTGCCTCAGGCCCGGAGGGCATGGCTGACACAGAGATGTGCAGTTCCTCATCCGGAAAGACTAACTGCTTGAACCTCACCCTGGAAAAGCCGGAAACCTCAAGACGACGTCCCTGTTCACGACCTTGTCTTTTGACCATTTCAGCCGCCGAGGCGAGGAGCGCCACGCCAGGCACCAGAGCGCATTCATCGAAGTGGCCTGAGAACCATTCTGAAGAGGGTTCGAATCGTACAATGGATTCCCAACGCCCTTCAGGGGTAATCCGGGGATCCTTCAGGGGCAGCCATCTATCCCGGGGTATCCGCATTTTACTTCAAATTCCGGACCACATAGTCTACCACGTCCTGAACGGTTCTTATCGTCTTGAGCTCTTTCTCGATAATAGGAAGACCGATCTCGGACTGCATTGCCGCGAACCAATCCAAGGCATCAATGCTGTCCATCTCGAGATCTTTAAACAGGTTCGCATCAGGCTTTATCTTCTCCGAAGGAATTTCAAATTGTGTCATCAAATATTCGGATACCTTTTTGAGGGCTTCCTCTTTTTGCATTTATAACACCATCCTTGACGTGCTTACACTTACCGAGATACCATTATTTAACATAATAAGAAGAGCCAAAATCCTTAAAGCAACCTATTAGATTTCGTGACATTATATCTCGCCTCGGCCGAACTTCCGGTTTGCCCGGGTCCGCGGCTGCCGCTGGAAGCTACCATCAGCCATTTCCTTGTCGATAACCCTTTCGAAAAGTTCGAACATCCTGTAGGATTGGGATTTCTCCCGGTAGAAGATTTTCCATGCCTCGTCGTACAACTGCTGGAGACGCTCCGGGCTCATGTGTTTTGGCTGGAAGACGACCTGGTCGCAGGTATAGTCGTTCCAGTTGTAGGAAAGGATTCGTCCCTCCCCTTGCAGGTCCGCAAAGGCCCGCGTGTATGGAAAGGGGGTCAATACGGTGAACTCGGCCAGGTCCAATTCTATCTCGAGGAGGAAATCGATGAGGCGGCGGATATGGTCCTCCGTATGGCGGTCGAGGCCCAGGAGGATTGTTCCCTCCACGGCGATCCCGGAGTCGCGATACCGCTTCACCCGGTTGCGAATGAAGTCCGAGGTATCGAAGATTGCCTGGTATACAAACCACGCCCCGGCTCGGGCCGCCAGATCGAGGACTTCGTCGTCGTCCTCGATGGGGTGGCAGCACCACTTCTTTTTCAAAGGAATCATCTCACGGAAGAGCTGTTTTTCCCATGTCGTGTCCTGGGATAGGGAATTGTCAACGATGTAGAGACGGTTGTTTTCAATGGCAGTCAGTTCCTCCACCACCTTCTCAAAAGGGCGAGGCCGGAACTCCCTTCCTCCGACGAAGCTCATGCAGCACGGATAGCAGTCGAACCGACACCCCCGCGAGGCATGAAAAAGATCGACCATCTGGATTCCTTTGTAGGAGTAAAGCTGCCGTTTCAGGATGTCTCGCCGGGCCGTGCCGACGGAAGCGATGGGCGGGAAGTCTGTCCGGTAGTCGTAGACCTTCCGGAGTCGGTTATTTCGAAAATCATCTAGGACCTGCTCCATCCGTCCCTCCGCCTCCCCGAGGAAAATGGCGTCGGCATGAAGGGAGGTCTCTTCGGCATGAAGCATCGTTGCGATGCCGCCGCAGATGACCTTCATACCCCGCCTGCGGTACTCCTCTGCGATTTCCCAACCCCGTTTTACTTGGCTCGTCAGCATCATGGAGATCCCTATAAGATCTGCCTGATCGTTAAAATCGATTGTCTCCAGATTCTCATCGATGAAAGTAATCTCCACGTCTCTGGGCAGTGTCGCAGCAAAGACAACGGGGCCGTGGGGGGGAAGATGAAACTCCGTCTGCCCCTTGAGTTTCTTCCATTTCGGGTAGATGAGTGTGAACTTCATAACCTGTGAGTGGCTTTATTTCTTCTGATGCTCCAGTATATATTCGGCGATGGTTCTTACGGAGCGGAATATCTTACGCCCTTCTTTGGAAGCCTGGATCTTGATACCGTAATTTTTATCCAGTAACACCACGAGCTCCAGCGCATCAATGGAATCAAGGCCCAACCCTTCCCCGAAAAGAGGTGCTTCCGAGTCTATCTCTTCCGGTGTAATGTTTTCCACGTTCAGTTCTTCAATAATCTCCTTCTTGAGTTTGAGAATCAAATCTTCGATCATCTTGGTTTTCCTTCAAGTAGTTTTTCCACGTTAAGAGTATTTAAGATAACATATTCCTGAAGCCCTTTAAATTCCTTAATTTTATCTTCCTGCTCAATAATGAACAGAAAGGATTGATAATGGTCACCATAACATTCAACCCAGCCGGAGAGGCAACAGCTGACCCGTTGATTGCGGAACAATTCTGAGACGTAGTGATAAATCAACTCTGGATCGAATCGTTCGGAGATGAAAACGGTATTCTCCCCTTTCATCTTATGCCGTATGGCGATCTCGGCGACCATGATATTTGGAATGGTATAGACGAACACGGATGGGCTCGGGAAGTATTGGTTCCGGTCTCGGATGGATTCCTGGTGTTTTCGGTCGAACTCCAGCGAAGAGCTGGCATTTTCCAGAATGATCCCGATTTGTTCACCCGGATATTTCTGAAGAGCGTCAGTACCTTGGAGAAGGATCTCGGCGCTCAGAAAAGCGAGTTTGCAGAGATTGTCCATTTTGAAAAATTTCGGGTAGTCGATATGGTAGTAACGGTAGACGGAACGAAATAATGCGTCGACAGAATCCGCCTCCGATGCATGTTCAACGATTCCGTTGAGCAACACCCGATGGTCTTGAAGCTTCATGTATCTTGTGATCAATAATTCCATTCTCGAAGGTAAAATATTAAAGTTTTCGGAGAGGACCGTCGAATGTATTAAATTTTCTTAAAGACGACAGCCGCATTGCACCCTCCGAAACCTGAGGCTGTTTTCAAACAATGATTCACTTCTTTGACGGCATGATCCGTTAAAATATGAATATGTTGTGATGTCCCAGGATTTTCAAATCCTGCCGATCGGAATAATTCGTTATTCCTCATTGAAGCAATGGCTAGTGCTGACTCAATGATTCCCGCTGCGCCGAGGGTATGTCCGAAATAACCCTTAAAGCTGTTAACAGGAACCCTTTCTAAACCCACCCATGACAAGGCCTTCGCTTCCGTCTCATCGTAGTAATCGGTGCCCGTCCCATGGGCAGAAATGTAATCAATGTCCAGTGGGTCTAAGGATGCCTCTCTTAAAGCTGTGCAGATGGCAACATAAAAGCTTTCGCCCGTCCGGAGAGGGCCTGAGATGTGATGGGCATCGTTTGTGCAAGACCCGCCTGCGACGACGATCTTCTCCGGTATCCCGCACAATGAATGATTACGGCTGAGTACTATTGTGCCGCAGCCTTCGCCGAGTGAGAGTCCGTCTCTGGCCGCATCAAACGGTTTACAAGGTTTGGGGCTGAGGGACTGAAACGATTGGAAGCCGGATACCGCGAACTCCGTCAAAATGTCGCCTCCCGCTGCAATCACATGATCATACCTGCCGGCTTTGATAAGCCGTGACCCAATGAGAATTGCTAGCAAACCAGAGATGCAGGCATTTGAAACCACAAGGGGTTTGTTCGAACTATTAAAGAAAGACCCCAGAAACTCGCCCCATTTCCATAAATAAACTCGGTCTAGCTCGATTGCCGGAAGGCGGTCTTTCTCCAGGAGGTCCATATTGCCCTTAAGGGTCGACAGAATGATAAGGGTCCGAGAATCTGTGATGTCCACTGCAGATCTCTTCAAAACATCTGCAATCGATAGAATATGAAGCATTTCCGAACGGGTAAACAAATCCAGTTGAAGATCCGGTTTCGTCTTGCTAAGATATTTTTGGAAAAGATCAAGTAATTGTCGATTATCAACAAGAGACAACGGAACAGCGGTGGGGCAGAGATTTCCGCCCGGATAGATGCTAATACCGATTTGATTGGCCTTTATTTGCTCGACATGCCTGGCTGTGGAAAAGCCAAGGGATGTGATCGTATTACTGGCTCCTACAAAAACATCCACCATATGCTGTGATAAGATGGGGAAATCGAGAATGATATCGGACACCCCATCTTCTATCCCTTTCATCAAAAAATTCCGACAGGATTAAAATGATTCACACTTCAAAACAAGAAAGACCCGTATGCTTTCATCGATTGCCGCCTGCTCGCGACCGGAAGCGCGTAGACCTTCACTCTACAAGGGTCTTCCAATTTCTCGATTCAGAGCCTTTTCTACTACTTTGCGCAGTCCCCAACTGAGAATCATATTAGCATATTTAATGCAGTCACGCCCGGCCAAATACGTTCCAAAGAGCCAAACCAAATGAGAAAACATATAGAAAGCCGGGCCCAAGATCAACAGGGCCGGGACATGGCAATAGGCCGATAGAAAACTGAACAGCGCGACCATGGGCCATCCTAATACGAAACTGAACAGGACCAAACCCACGCCAAACAAGAACCGGGGAGAAAGAGAGGTCTTGAAAGCATCCAACGTCACCTGCTTCTCGATAGCCCTTCTTACATAAGCGGTAGAGGCTAATTTTCGTGCCAAGAACCGCCAGAACCCGCCCCGCCTCTGGCCCGCTTCCGATTCATCCCAGAATGGAATGGGTAGTCTGGGTTCTGTCATGTTCATTCCTTCCGTTGTCTGATAAGCTCTGACGCCGGTCAGTTCTTCGAGTCCACTGAATGTGTATTCTCGTTCCTTGATTTTGGTCACAAGTTTATCGATTAAACGCGCTAAATCGACGGGGGTTCGTCCCGTGTCGTGGAGTGCGATGATGCTTCCGTTACGTATTTTCTTGAGGACCCTTTTTATCACCTTCTCAGCGCTGGCCGTCGTGTCGAAAGGCCTAACATCCCAGCCAACCACCGACAGCCCGTGTTTTTCCAGCGCTTTCCTGAGATGTGGATTGGTCAGGCCCACGGGAGGCCGGAAATAAGCTGGGATCTTATCGATAGCGGCGTCAATCGCTTCCTGGGCCATTCTCATTTCTCGATCAAAGCCGCTGGAAATTAGGAAATTAGTCCACCAGGCATGTCTAAACGAATGGTTCCCTACAATATGCCCTTCTTGGTCGATCTGTTTGATAATTTCGGGATGATCCCTGGTTTTTGTCCCTATCGGAAAGAAAGCAGCCTTAATCTTATGGCGTCGCAGGACTTCCAGGAGACCTGGGGTTGCCGCCGGGTCTGGACCATCATCAAAAGTCAGAGCGACACGCTTTGCGGTCGAATCACCGCGGCAAGTGGCCTTGACGAAAAAATTAAGTTTCAGCACGGACACGCCGAGAATGAAGATGACGAAATATATAGTCAGCAATAGCCCGAGAATGCACCAGCGAATTGGGCCTGCGAGGCTTAACCCAGCACCCAAAGCGGTAAGGCCGAACAAGATTGTTATGGTATGGAAACGGCTCATGGGCTTGAAGAGTCGAAGTTCCGTTTGGCAACTCACTTTTTCCAATTCGTACGCCTTCACTATATCTTTCGTCCCTATGACTGTCAATCGGTTGTAGTCATCAGAATAAGACATTGCCCGCTTCCACGAGATGTGCTATTTTAAACCGGTCAAAGGGGGTTTCCATCCTCGACCCGTTCGGTGGCACGAAACCCCACCCTCTTTATCTTCATGTTTCTTCAGCGTTACAAACTTCGATGGTCATTCATTCTTCTGGTTCTCCTGGCGGTGACGGGAGCCTTTGTTACCGGTCTGCAACGTCTCATCTTCGATACGGATCTCGTAGGCTCCTTGCCACAGGATGATTCTGTCTTATCGGATGCCCGCCGGATTATCCATAACCACCCGATTCAAGACCGGGTGGTTATGGATGTCGGCCGTTCCGAGGCGAACGCAGACGGATTGGTCGATGCCGCCATGGTCATCGAGAAGCGGCTGCGCGAAAGCGGTCTCTTTGCTCGCGTCGGCATAGACCAGGAGCAGCAATTGATCCCAGAGCTCGTCTTTTCCATCACCAGTCGGTTGCCTGTTCTGTTCACCGCAAAGGAACTGGAAGAAAAAGTGAAACCCCTGCTGGAGCCGGCGAAAATCCGCACCGCGCTTTCCGATCATCTTGCACAATTGAACCATCTGGAAAGCATCGGCCAGACAACACTGATCGCCCAAGATCCCCTGAACTTGAGGAATGTGATCCTCTCCCGGCTGTCTTACCTGGCACCCACCCAGAATGCCCAGATCTATAAAGGATACCTCCTATCCGCAGACAAAAGACATGTTCTCATTGTTGCCGAACCTCTGATTTCCGGGGTGGACACAACCTTTTCTCGGAAGGTAACTGCCCTGATCGACGGGATCAACCGGGACCTGAATCGAAGCCGCGAGGGGCAGGAGATCGTGACCCTGACTCCGGCCGGCGCTTACAGGGCTGCGCTGGATAATGAGAAGAGTACGAAACGGGGCGCGGAACGAGCCGTCCTTTTTTCAACCATTGCCATCATTTTACTTTTGCTGCTCGCTTTTCCGCGGCCCTTGATCGGACTGCTGGCATTGCTGCCGTCCGTGGCAGGGACGATGCTGGCGCTCTTTGTCTATTCCATCATTCATCCGTCCATTACCATGATGGCCATAGGATTCGGAAGCGCCATGATCTCTTTTACGGTCGATTACGGCATCACGTATCTCTTGTTTCTGGACCGCTCCCATGAAACCCACGGACTAGAAACGACCAAAGAAGTCTGGACTCTTGGGCTTCTGGCCATGCTGACGACCGCGGTCAGTTTTGCCTCTCTTAGCTTCACCGGTTTTTCCGCGCTTGCCGAGATTGGGGAGTTTTCCGCCCTGGGCGTCTTTTTCACCTTTATCTTTGTTCATCTGATCTATCCCGTGATCTTTCCTACGATGCCGCCGGCAAGAAGCGAAAGCCTGCTGCCCTTGCAGCGTTTTGCAAACTGGATCGGAACAGCCGCAGGTAAAAAGAAGGCTTATGCGGCTGCCGGCTTGGCCATTGTCCTGCTTTTTTTTGCAAATCCGGTGTTTCGTGTGGATCTGAAAGCGATGAATTCGGTCAGCAAGGAGACCCTGGCGGCGGAAAAACTTTTGTCTGACGTTTGGGGAAACCTCTACGGCAGAATCTACGTGATGGTGGAAGGTCGGCACGTTAAGGAGTTACAGCAGAAAGGCGACCGCCTGGCAGCCCTTCTGGATCAGGATGTCAGGGCTGGTACGCTTGCTTCCGCCTTCGTGCCATCCATGATCTTTCCCGGCGAACAAAGGGCAGAGCAAAATTTTTCTGCCTGGCGAGTCTTCTGGCAGCCGGAGAGGACGGCGGCTCTGCAGAGGGCCTTGAACCGTGTTTCGGCCGAGCTGGGCTTTGCGCCGGATGCCTTCGCACCTTTCTTAACCCTGGTGAGGACAAAAGAAATGGCGGCCCCGGCAATTCCCCAAAACTTTTTCGACCTGTTTGGAATATCAAAGAGCCGTGACCACTCCACCTGGGTCCAGGTGTGCACCCTCACTCCGGGGCCAGCTTACCAGAGAGAACCCTTTTACAACAGACTCAAGTTGACAGGATTGGTTGGAATATTTGACCCTGTCCTGTTCAGTCAGAGACTCGGCGATGTGCTGCTGACCAGCTTCATTAAAATGGCCCTGATCGTCGGTGTCGTGACCATTATTGTTGCCTTTTTTTACTTACTGGATTGGCAGTTGACATTGATTGGCCTTCTGCCAACTCTGTTCGCGCTGATATGCACCATGGGGACCCTCAACCTTCTCGGGCAGCCGCTTGGCATT
>Ga0326728_10024692_pt1 | contig 10856 bp, 9 predicted proteins | sample MB3enrmetagenome_FD_207602 | JGI IMG/M metagenome (GOLD analysis project Ga0326728, IMG submission 207602) | Lab enriched peat soil microbial communities from McLean, Ithaca, NY, United States - MB31MN | ecosystem: Environmental > Terrestrial > Soil > Wetlands > Peat | place: USA: New York...
TGGGCCGGCGATCCGCGCACGGTCGATACGCACATAAAGAACTTGAGGCTCAAGCTCGGCGACGCCGGCGCGGCCATCGAGACGGTCAGAGGCTTCGGCTATAGGTTCGCCAAGGCCGAAGGCGCGTGAAGCTAAGCACCCGTATATTTCTAGGCATGGCGTCGCTCTCGGTAGGCGTGACTGCCATGACTTGGGGCCTGTCCTTCGCCCTCCTCGAGCCCTACTACCTCTCTCTCAAGAGAAAGCAGCTCGTCGAGATATCCAGGGAAATCGGCGATCTGCCCGCCTCCGTATCGGCACTGTACGGCAAATTCGCTGCGCTCGAGCGTTCCACGACCGTCCACATCTCGGTCGTCGCCAGGGATGGACCGGTCATCTACGACTCCAACTCTCCCGCGGACAGGGCCCGGGGAGAGAATGGCCCTGCCATGAATCCCGATCGCGGAAGGATCCCACCCTTCGCGCCCATCATGCGGCCAGGCATGGCGTATGCAGGCAATCGACGTCCGCTACCACCGCGTGAGTTCGGACTGGACGCCGAGAAGAGCGCAGGCGTCAAGGTGCTGGAAAGCGGCAAGAACTGGACCATGTTCGAGACTATGGATACTAGGCTCGGCGTGAATCTGCTCTTCCTCTCGCGCAAGGAAAGCTCCGGAGTATCCCTCGTCCTCAGCTTCCCTTTGGCCCAGGCCGCCGAGAACGCGCGAAGCGCCATCCTTTTCCTCTCCATCTCCTGCGTCTTCGCGCTCATCGTGAGCGCTTTCCTCTCCTATGTCCTCGCGAAGAGCGCGACGAAACCCTTCGGCGAACTCGTCCAGCTGTCCCGATCGATAGCCTCCCTCGACTTCTCGCGACGCTTCGTCTCGCGCAGGGACGACGAGGTCGCCGCCCTGGGAAGCGAGATGAACGAGCTCGCGGACAACCTCCAGCAAGCCCTGTCCGAGCTCGAGCTGACCAACGCAAGGCTGCGCGAGGACGTCGAGCGCGAGAAACGGATAGACGCGATGCGTCGCGAGTTCATATCGAGCGTCTCGCACGAGCTCAAGACACCAATCGCCCTCATCCTCGGCTACGCCGAGGGCATCCAGGAAGGCGTGCCGAACGATCTCGAATCGCGCAACGCGTACCTCGCGGTCATCATCGACGAGGCGAAGAAGATGGACGAGCAGGTCCGAGACCTCCTCGACCTCTCGCAGATCGAATCGGGCGTCATCCCCCTCGCCCTAGAGGACTTCGATCTGCGCGATATCGTGACCGAGACTCTATCGTCCTTCGGCAGGACCATCGAGTCCCGTGGCATTAAGCCCGTCCTATCCCTCGGACCTGCAGCCGTGCGCGGCGACAAACGCATGCTCAGGCGGGCCTTCGTGAATTACTTCTCGAACGCCATCTCTCATATCGACGAGCATCAGACACTCGAGATATCCGTCGCGACAAGAAGCGACAGAGACCTAGGCGAAGTCGCCGAGCTTTCGATCTTCAACTCGGGGCCCAGAATCCCCAAAAAATCGCTCGAGCTTATTTGGAACTCGTATTACAAAATCGACCCGGCGCGCAAGAGGGAATTCGGGGGAACGGGCCTTGGCCTCGCTATCGTGCGAGGCATCATCTCCCGTCACAGGGGGCAATGCTCGGTCGAAAATGTGAAGGCCCGGGGCGACAGTCCGGCTGGCGTGCGCTTCTCGTTCCTAGTGCCGCAGCTCGGGCCACCCCGATAGCGTTACAGCCGCACGATGCGCGATGTGGTCAAAATTTCGTGCCCCATTGGTGTTATAAGTATATCATCTTCCCAACGCACGCCGCCGAGTTCGGGATCGTAGAGCCCCGGCTCGGTCGTTACGATTTGTCCGACCTCGAGGCGGTCGACGTTATCCTCGCGGCTGCGAATGCTGGGAGCCTCATGATCCTGAAGCCCGATGCCGTGGCCGAGGGCGTGGGGCATCACGAGGCCGGCCTCAGCGAAAATTTCATCCGCGCGAAGCGCTATCGCCCGGCAGCTTTCGCCCGCCTTCATCATCGCGATAGTCTCATCGTGGACGCGCTCGACGTGTTTGATCATCCTCTCGCGCCCGGGCCCGAGCTCGCCCCGGACGAAGCTCATCGTCACGTCGGTGGTATAGCCCTCGAACTTGAGGCCGAAGTCGAGGATGGACATGCCTTCGGTACCGAAGGCTCCAGCGCCGTAAGGCGGAAAAGCGTGGATGCCCCAACTGCGGGAAGGCCCAGCCGCGAGGGTCTCGAAGCCCGTCCCCTCGCAGCCCGCCTGGCGTCCCGCCCGCTCGATGAAGAGGGCCGCGTCGAGCTCGGTCTTGATCGAGAGCGAGCGTACTCCGGCTTCGATTTCGTCCATGACGCCGTTCGTGATGTTGGCGGCCCTGCGATAGATCTCGAGCTCGGCCGAGTCCTTGACCGATCGCGAAGCTCGCACGGTCGCGTCGACGCCGCCAGCGCGGCACACCAAGTCGTAGTCGGACAGAACCTCGACGAAATCGATGTAGCGGAGATAGGCGAAAGCAGAAGGCAGCTCGACCTTCGCTCCCTTCTGCACGCCCATTCTTTCGAGCGCGGCGCCCAAGGCACACGAGGGCGAACGGCCGAAGTCCGTATAGGCGATTATCTCGTCCGCGCTCGCCATGAGATGGGCGAGGTTGACGTCCCAGGCCACGAGGATCGAGCGCCCATCGGCGCCGACGACGAGGAGAGCGTCCCCAGGCTGCCCGGATAGGTAGCGGATAGCGAGGTCGCGACACCCCTCCGCGTCCTCGAAGAGAGCGGCCCCTATGCCGTCCGCTGCGAGCCGCTCGGCGACGCGGCCGCGGCGCGCGGCGTACGCGGCGCTCATTGCATCGCCTTGAGCGCGACCTGAGCTGCGGCGATCACTCCGCCAGACCATTTCTCATTGATCGATATCGCGACGAGGGCGGGCTTAACAAGCTTATTTTTGGAAGAAGAGGCCGCGTCGATGGCCGCCTTGGCCATGCGGTTGCGGGTATCGTCCGTCAGGCCTGCCTGCTGATCTTCGTTGAGTTTCAAGAGTATGTCGCGCAAAACGGAGGCGGCAGGGTCGGAGCCGTTGACCCCGAGGGCCGCGAGGGCAAAGAGCCTCTCCTCGTCGTCCAGTCCGTTAGTATAGGAAGAAGAGCAGCCATCGACTGGATCGGCACCGGTCGCCTTGTAGGCGATGAAGCTGCGCAGCGCAAGCTTACGCAGGTCGGAGAGCGCTTTAGCCTCGGCCTTGTCGTGGGGCACCTTGAGATGACCGAGGTTGAGTGCGAGGATCGCAGCCTCGATCTTGCGGTCGCTCTTGGCCTTGGAGGCGGTCTCGGCCGTTAGTGCGCGCAGCTGACGATCGGGCGATTCGCTGCCGAGTATCGCCTTGATCGCGTCGGTAGGATCGTCGGCTATGTTGGGCAACGACTGGGCGGCCTGCTGCCGCACGCGCTGCGAATACCAAGCGTCGGTCGCGAAGAAGACGGGCGAGAAACCGCGCGAGTCCTTGAGCTTGTCGAGGGCCACGATGCAGCCGTAGGCGACCTTCTCGCCAGCGTCGCGATCCGCGGTGGGCTGGAGGTTGAGGTCGCGCAACTTGATGGCGATACGCTCGGCGTAGTCTAGGTCGCGGATCTTTCCTATCGCCATGATCGCTTCGGCCTCGGCCAGAGGATCGGCCACGTCCTGAGAGACAGTCCAGAGCGACGAGGCGGAGGCCTCGTATTTGTAGTCGCCGAGGGCCTGACAGAGGAGGCGGACGGTTTTGGCGTAGAGCTCCTGGTCGACGCCCGCCTGGTAGCTCTTCTGCGTGGCGATGAGCTCGTCGAGGGCGGAGGCGAGGACGGACGCGGTGCTCTTGTCGTTGAGCCCGACGAGGTTGAGTACGGCCGCGTATTTCTGGGGGAGCCCCTCGGCTTGCTGATACAGGACCTTATAGATTTCGGTCGTCTCGTCCGCGAAGCCGAGAACGACGCCTAGGGCGAGGACGAGGGCGATGGATGCTATACGCTTCATGCGATGGTTCTCCTGTTACTCGTAATAAGTCTCGATAGAACTGTCCTCGCGAACGATGTACTCGTAGCTCGTGGAGGCGCGCAGGGCGCCCGAGGCATCGTACTCGCTCGCCTTGGCGACTCCGCCCGAGCTTCCGTACTCGTATGCGGTCTTCCCCGCGAGGGAGCCGTCGGCGCGATGGCTCTCGAGACTGGAGAGGAGCGCTCCGGAGTAGACGTAGGCTTCGTACTTCTCGAGGGCGCCGTCGGGACCAAAGTAGGAGCGCTTGCCGAGTTTGCCATCCGAGTACTCGAGCTTGATGGTGCCCGTGACCTTGCCGCCTATATCCCGCATCTCGATAACGGAAAGTCCGTCCTTTCCGTAAACATAGCTCGTCAACGCCTTGGCGGAGCCCGAAGCGTCGAGTACGCGCCACTCTGTCTTTCGACCATTCGCGTCGAATGCGTAGGCGGAAGAAGACTGAATCATGCCCTTCGAATCGAGGACGCGCTCCGAAGCCAGGAAGCCCTTGGCGTCGTACGAGAGTTCGTGGCGGCTGCGAACCTTACCGTCGCTTTCGTAAAGGGTCTCGGCCGTCTCGCGGCCGTCTTTGTACTCGAAGGTGAGGCGCTCGACGGGATCGGACCTCGAGGTATCGTAGGTAGCCTTCTCGAGGAGAAGCTTCTTGGTGTCGTCGAGCTTGTAAACAATGTACTGATCTACGAGGCCATCAGAGTAGAAGGACGTCTCCTTCACAAGGACCGGGACCTTGGTGACGACAGTCCGCTGTTTGGCGGTTTTTTGAGTTACTGTCCCTTCCTTGGCTTTCGCTGCGGGAGAAGCTGCCGCGGTAGCGCATCCAGCAAGGGCAATACTAGCGATAACTAGCGTACATATTGATAAATACGTTAATTTCTTCATTCTAACCTCCAATGAGACTACATCTTAATTCAGGGCAAACTATAGTGCATCGGGGGTTTTTATGGAAATAGCTCAGCGTCCGACTGAGTCCAGGACTTCCTTCAAGATCGCGAGGCCACGGTCAATTTCCATATCGGTGATGACGAGAGGCGGAAGGAGTCGCACAACGTCTGAGCCCGCGGTGAGGACGAGGAGCCCATGCTTTATGCAGAGCTCCTTCACTTTATCGGGCGGCACAGTGACGACGATGCCGATCATGAGTCCGGCGCCGCGGACTTCTTTTACCGCGAGGTGTTTCCAAGAGCGGACCGTCTCGAGGATACGCTCGCCCTTCTTGGCCACGCCCTCGAGGAAGCCGGGGCTCCCCAGCTCGGCGAGGACGACACGCCCAGCCGCTGCCGCGAGCGGGTTGCCGCCGAAGGTCGTGCCGTGATCGCCCGGCTTCAGTATAGTTGCGGCCTCTCCCCTGGCGAGAACCGCGCCCACGGGCACGCCGCCCGCGAGGCCCTTGGCTAGGGTGACGATGTCGGGCCTTATCCCCGCGGGTGAGGAGGCGAGAAAGCTTCCAGTGCGGCCAACGCCGCACTGCACTTCGTCGGCGATGAGAAGGATACCTCGCTCTGCGCAGAGACTTGCGGCGTAACGAAGATAGCCCTCGCTCAAGGGTATGACGCCGCTTTCGCCCTGGATGGGCTCGAGCATGAGTGCGCAGACCGACTTATCGAGGGCGGTGTCAAGCGCTGCCTTGTCCTCCGCGTCGACATAGACGAAACCCGCGGGGAAGGGCCCGAAGTGCTCGTGGAACTTGTCCTGCCCCGTGGCCGCTAGCGTCGCGATCGTGCGGCCGTGGAAAGAGCCGCGCAGCGTCACTATGGTCGAGGCTCTTCGGGCTTCGCCGCATTTGCGCGCTATCTTGATCGCGCCCTCGTTCGCCTCGGCGCCCGAGTTGCAGAAGAATACGGCATCCATCCCCGTGCGGGTGCACAGGGAATCGGAAAGCTCGATCGACTCGCGGCTCTGGTAGTAGTTGCAGGTGTGGATTATCTTGCCGGCCTGCTCCGCGATGGCGGCGACGAGCTTCGGGTGCGCATGCCCCAGGCTGTTCACGCCGATGCCGCTCGTGAAGTCGATATACTTCTTACCATCCTCGTCCTCAACAGTCGAGCCCGAGCCGCGGACGAGCACGAGGCCCATCCGCTTGTAGGTGTTCATCGTCTTGTCGTTGCTCATATTATCATCGTTCCTATTCCCGCATCGCTGAAAAGCTCGACGAGAAGGGAATGCGGGACCCTCCCGTCGATGATGTGCGCCTTGGCCACGCCGCCGTCGACGGCGGCCGCGCAGCAGGCGACTTTGGGTATCATCCCCTTGGAGAGGATGCCTTCCTTCTTGAGCGCATCGATGCCAGATCGCGGCAGTTCCTTTATAAGAGTGTTCTCGTCCTTGAGGTCGCGCAAGATTCCCGGCACGTCGGTCAGGAGCACGAATTTCTCCGCGCCGAGGGCGACCGCTATCTCGGCCGCGGCGGTATCGGCATTCACGTTGTACGACTTAGGGTCGCTGCCCAAGCCCCCGGAAATCGTCGCGACGACGGGAATGAAGCCGCCGTCGAGCGCAGCGCGCAGAACACCTGCGTTCACCTTGCGTATTTCGCCGACGAGGCCGAGGTCCGCCCCTCCCGTCTTACGCTCGGCCTGCAAGAGATTCCCGTCGAGGCCGCACAGGCCGAGGGCTGCGCCCCCTGCGCGCTCGAGAAGGCTTACGAGCTCCTTGTTCACCTTGCCAGCGAGTACCATCTGCACGACTTCCATAGTCTCCTCGTCAGTGTAGCGCAGGCCCTGCACGAAGACTGGCTCCTTGCCAAGGCGGCGCAGCATCGCGTCGATCTCGGGGCCTCCACCATGCACGAGGACCGCGCGCACGCCGACCGCGGCCATGAGGACGAGATCCTCCGCCACGGCGGCACGCAGGCTCTCGTTGACCATCGCGGCGCCGCCGTACTTCACGACGATCGTCTTGCCCGCGTAGCGTTGTATATAAGGCAAGGCCTGGGCGAGAATCGCCGCCCTCTCGTTCGAAGGAATGTCCACGGTCATCTCCCGCGGCACGGAAAGCTTCAGCTTTCTGCGCCTACCTTGATTCCCGCGATTCCGAATGGAATCGCAAATCGAACTTAGCCGATAACCGATCGGCTAAGTTCGATAATCGCCGTTGATGCGCACGTACTCGTAGCTGAGATCGCAGCCCCAGGCCGTTGCCTGAGCATCGCCTTCGCCGAGTTCGACGAGGATAGTGATCTCCTGCGCGCCGAGGATGAGCTTGGCCTTCTCCTCGCTGAAAGCCACTCCTGCGCCGTCCTTGCAGACTTCTATGTAGCCGCGGGGGCTCTCGAAGGCGAGCTGAACTTTATTAGGATCGAAGCTCGATGGCGTGTAGCCAAGGGCGCAGAGCACCCGGCCCCAGTTCGCGTCGGAGCCGAAGATCGCGGTCTTCACGAGGCTCGAGGTGATGACGCCCTTGGCGAGGGCCTCGGCCTCTTCCTCGTCTGCCGCGCCGGAGACGACGCACTCGATGAGCTTCGTCGCGCCCTCCCCGTCGCGGGCGATCATCTTCGCGAGGGAGATCATGAGAAAGTCGAGGGCCTCGGCGAAGGCGCGGTAATCGGCGCCTTTTTCGGCGATCATCACGTTGCCGGCCATGCCGTTCGCGAGGATCGAGACCATGTCGTTCGTGCTCGTGTCCCCGTCGACGCTCACACGGTTGAAGCTCTTCTTCACGCTTGCGGAGAGTGCGGCCTGCAAAAGCTCGCTCGAAATCGCGCAGTCCGTCGTGATGAAACAGAGCATCGTGGCCATGTTCGGATGGATCATGCCCGAACCCTTGGCCATGGCGCCGATCGTGACCGACTTGCCGCCCAGGTCGAACTGGATGGCAAGTTCCTTCTTCATCGTATCGGTGGTGAGGATGGCCTCGCGGGCGTCGATTGAACCGGACTTGGAGAGACCAGCGACGAGCGCTTCCATGCCCGCCTCGATGGGAGACACGTCGAGCTGGACGCCGATAACCCCGGTTGAAGCGACGATAACATCCTGGGCCTTCACGGGCAGGCGCTCGGCGACGAGGCTTGCCATCCGGCGCGCGGCCTCCACGCCTGCCTCGCCGTTACAGGTATTCGCGTTGCCCGAGTTGACGATGACCGCCTGGGCTTTACCGTCCGCCAGGTGCTCTCTGGTGACGACTATCGGCTGACCGAAAACCTTGTTGCGCGTATAGCAGGCGGCCGCCGAGCAGGGAGCCTCGGAATAGATGAGAGCGAGATCTTTCTTATCGACCGGCGACGATTTCTTGATGCCGACGTGGATGCCTGACGCCAGAAAACCTTGGGGGGCGGTGACTCCGCCCCGGACTTGCTTCATTCTCTTCTCCTCGTATGCCGGTCAAAAGGCCGGCGGGAACATCGAAAGCCCAGCCTTCTCGTCAAAGCCGAGCGCCACGTTCATATTCTGGACCGCCTGGCCGGCTGCGCCCTTCACCATGTTGTCGATCGCCGAGACGACGATCGCCGTCTCCCCGTCATGGGCGAGGTGGACCGAGATGTCGCAGAAGTTCGAAAGCCGTACGTTGCGGTTCGTCGCGACCAGGGGCGCGGGGAGAACGCGCACAAAGTACTCGTTCGCGTAGAAGCTCGCGTACGCCTCGCGCAGCTCTTCGGCCTTCATGCCCTTCTTGGCGAGCCGGAAGTAGATCGTCGCGACAATGCCCCTGCCCATGGGAGCGAGGTGGGGAGTGAAGACCGAGCCGACCTTGGAGCCGGCCATCTCGGCGAGGACGGCGTCTATCTCGGGAATGTGGCGGTGCTCCCCGATCTTGTAGGGCGCAGTCGAGTCCGCGCACTCGGCGTAGTGCGAACTCTTGGTGGGCTCCTTGCCCGAGCCGGTGACGCCGGACATCGCATCGATGATGATGCCGGATGGTTCAGCCAATTCCCCGCGCAGGGCAGGGAATAGGCCGAGCGTGGAAGCGGTCGGGTAGCAGCCCGGGTTGCCAATAGACCTCGGCCCTTTGGAGGCGCCCAGCGCGGCGATCTTGTCTCTGTTCAACTCGACCAGGCCGTAGACCGATGAAGCGTGCAGCTCGGGATGGGTGTAGCTTTTACCGTACCACTTCGAGTAGGTCGCCTCGTCCGTGCCAAAGCGGAAGTCGGCCGAAAGGTCGATGAAAAGCGAACCCTTGACCGCACAGGCGGCCGCAACCTCATCGGCATGGCCCGCGGGCAGGGCCGCGAAGGCTATGTCGGCAGCCTTCACAGCTTCGGACTTATCCACGAAGAGCGGGGAACCAGTCTTCGAGCCGAAGCCTCCGGAGAGGTTCGGGTAGGTTGAAGTGAGAGACTCTCCCGCGGAGCTCGACGAGCTCACCAGTATTTCACTCACCTCTGGATGTCCCAGAAGAAGCCTTACGAGCTCGGCCCCGGCGTAGCCGGTGGCCCCGATCACAGCGCATTTGACCATACGATCTCCAGATGGCACGAAGACGGCGCGAACTATCAGGCGCGAAGAGCGTCTGTTATCGCATCTATGATTGTAGTGTAAAGGGTTGGAATTAACGACGAAGACGGGGAGGGGAAAGGAGGGCGAGAGGCAGGAAAGAGGAGAGGACGTTAGCTGTAAACGTGCTCTCAGGTGGGAGACCATGGCTAAGGTGGCTCATATTTGACTCCTGACACGAATAATTATGCGTATCATGCGCAATACAACCGGACAAGTCAAGAGTTGACCGCATTTTTATACAGTCATTCTTTAGCGGGGAATGTCCGGGCGAGCAAGGCAGCGATGTCCCTAGCCATACCGATGGAGGGCCCATCGAGACCGAGATCGAGGTAGACGTCGCGCCTTTCCTTGGCGAGCCAGGCGCGGATGCGGCGCGCGATCTCCGCCTCGCTTTCCCCGGAGCGCGTTATACGCACGAGGGCTGTCATCTCCTCGGCGGTAAAAAGCTTCCAATCCCCTCCCGCGACAAGATTGTAAGTATTACCGTCCGTCGAGCGCTCGATACGCAGGGCCGAAGCCTGGCCGCTGACCTCGGGCTCCCCCGAAGCGCCCGATTCCATACGCTTGGAAAGCGCGTTCAGCTTTTCGACTTCCATATTATAGCGGTGGATTTTTGCTTGTTCGAGGAGAGAGGATATGCCCTCCTCGTCGAGTTCGGGCAAGAGGGCAAGGAGTTCGTCCCGGACCGCGCTCGGCTTTGGCGCGGTTTTTTTCTTAGGCACGGCGGGTTTCTTGGCTGGCATGGCGATCACCTCCCGAAAGAGTATATCGCGCTGCCACGAGCGAAAACGAAGCATTGTAGTATTACTCAGAAGGGGAATTATAGGAATTGAGGCCGTTCACTCTTGCTTTGTCCAGTCGATTTTCTCGCCGATGCGCGAAGCCAGGGACTCCATGCTCGCATCGCTGTGATGCGCAAGACCTGCGGGCGAGATATGAATCGCCGAGCCAGTCCTCACATAATTACGCGCGCTATGGTGGACAGCGGTAAGGGTCAGCTCGTTGCTTCCCTTGGAGTCGATAGTCCTGACCGTGCCATTGCAGGCGCAGACATAGGTCGAATTGTCATCGACCCAGATCGAGAATGAGGTACCCCGTACGCCAGCAATCGCCGTAGGCGTCGAGACGCGGAAGGAATCCGAGCCCGGAACCTGTGCGAGCTTCCTGAGCACGGCGGAGAGCCCGCCCTTTTTGAGCGACACTTCTTTTACTATGCTGGAAAAGTCCAGAAGAGCCGAGGTATTCTCTTCGATGCGAATGGCGTTCTTGCCGTCGAAAACGATTTCGCAGGAAGCGGCGGGTCCAGTCTCGATGTCGACCTTAGGACCGAGCTCGTGACCGATCTCGGCGGCCGCGCCATCGATTTTCACGTTTCCTTCAAAAAAAACCACCGACCCGCGC